>Ga0182737_1000276_pt1 | contig 85552 bp, 80 predicted proteins | sample eDN5th30CBELigOP_FD_128878 | JGI IMG/M metagenome (GOLD analysis project Ga0182737, IMG submission 128878) | Enriched Organic Plus compost microbial communities from Emeryville, California, USA - eDNA 5th pass 30_C BE-Lig OP (version 2) (version 2) ...
ACGAAGTCGTCGATGTGGATCCAGCTGAACTTCTGACGCCCGCCCCGAGTGCGCCGCGGGAGCGCGGTGCCGGCCGCCCGGCGCCAGGGCCATGCCGGCCACCAGCCGTCGTGGTGGGCGCCGCCGAGCCCCAGCCGTGCGAGCCGCAGCAGCACCGGGAGGGCACCGCCCGGGCCCAGCACGATGGTGGTCCGCAGCGCGATCCGCCGCGTCCGCGGCGTCGCCGCCTCCGCGAGCGTCCGCTCCCAGGCGACCGCCACCCGCTCGCTGAAGTTCCTCGGGTCGATCTCGCCCGCCGCCTCGGTCTGCGGCGCCGTCTCGGCATGCCGGTAGATGGTCGCGGTCGAGGCGTTGAGCCAGAGGGTCGGCGGACGCTCGGCGCGGGCGATCGCCGCGCCGACGGCCGCGGTGGTGCGCACCCGCGAGCCGAGGATCGCCTCGCGGTTGCGCCGCGTGTACCGGCAGTTCACGCTGCGGCCGGCGAGGTTGACGACGAGCTCGGCGCCGTCGACGGCGGCGACGAGCGCGTCCTCCTCCGACCACCGGACGTCCGCGTCCGTGCCCCGGCCGACCGTGACGACCTCGTCGCCGTCCGCGCGCAGCGCGTCGACGAGGGCGGCGCCCAGGAATCCCGAGGCGCCGGCGACCACGACCTTCGCCATGCGGGGAAGCGTAGCAAGGGCCTGTCGCGGCGCCTCGTCCGCGTCGGCTCGACCGGGTAGGCTGTCGGACCGTGCTCGTCCCCGAGATCCCCGCCGACGCCCGGCTCATCGCCTTCGATCTCGACGACACCCTCGCACCGAGCAAGTCCCCGCTCGACCCCCGGATGGGCCAGGCGCTCGCGCGCCTGCTCGCGGCCGTGCCGGTCTGCGTCATCTCGGGCGGGCAGTTCGGGCAGTTCGAGAGCCAGCTCATCGCGGGACTCGAGTCGGCGGCGTCCGCGCAGCAGGCGGCGTTCGGCTTCGGGCGCCTCCACCTCATGCCGACCTGCGGCACGCAGTACTACCGGTGGGAGGACGCCGCCTGGCGGCAGCAGTACGCGGAGACGCTGACGCCCGAGGAGTCGCGGGACGCGGTCGCCGTCGTCGAGGAGGAGGCGCGCCGCCTCGGCTACTGGGAGCCGGTGAACGGCACCGAGGTGTGGGGTCCCGTCATCGAGGACCGCGGCACGCAGATCACGTTCTCCGCGCTCGGCCAGGCCGCGCCGGTCGAGGCGAAGCGGTCGTGGGACCCGACGAACGAGAAGAAGAACGCGCTCACCGCGGCCGTCGCCGCGCGCCTGCCCGGGCTCGAGGTCCGCTCCGGCGGCAGCACCTCGGTGGACATCACCGCGAAGGGCATCGACAAGGCGTACGGGATGCGCAAGCTCACGGACCTCGCCGGCATCCCGCTCGAGCAGATGGCGTTCGTCGGCGACCGCCTCGACGCGGACGGCAACGACTACCCGGTGCTCGCCCTCGGCGTGCGCTCGGTCGCCGTCGAGGGCTGGGAGCAGACGATCGCCCTCATCGACCGCTTCCTCGCCACCCGCTGACGCGCGCCTGCTCCCGCCCGATGCCGTTCCGGTGTCGCTCGTGGTCGCTATCTCTGCTCCAGAGCGACCACGAGTGACACCGGAGCGGGTGTGCGGCCGGGGAGAGGGGGGAGAGGGGGGAGAGGGCGGGGAGGACGCGGTCGGTAGGATTGAGGACTCGTGGGCCTCATCGTGCAGAAGTTCGGCGGCTCCTCGGTCGCCGACGCGGCGAGCATCCGCCGCGTCGCGCAGCGCATCGCCGCGACGAAGCGCGCGGGGAACGACGTCGTCGTCGTCGTCTCCGCGATGGGGGACACCACGGACGAGCTGCTCGACCTCGCCACGGAGGTCGTCGAGGGCGACCCGGCGCCGCGCGAGCTCGACATGCTGCTGACCAGCGGCGAGCGGATCTCGATGGCGCTGCTCGCGATGGCGATCAAGTCGCTCGGCATCGACGCCCGCAGCTACACCGGCAGCCAGGCCGGCATGATCACGGACGAGAAGCACGGCAAGGCGCGGATCCTCGAGGTGACGCCGCGCCGCATCCAGGAGGCGATCGCCGACGGCGCGATCGCGATCGTCGCGGGCTTCCAGGGCTTCAACCGCGAGACCGGCGACATCACGACGCTCGGCCGCGGCGGCTCCGACACCACCGCGGTCGCGCTGGCGAGCGCGATGGGCGCGGACGTCTGCGAGATCTACACCGACGTCGACGGCATCTTCACGGCGGACCCCCGCGTCGTCCCGCGCGCGCACAAGATCGACCGGGTCACGACCGAGGAGATGGTCGAGCTCGCCGCCGCGGGCGCGAAGGTGCTCTACATCCGCGCCGTCGAGTTCGCCCGGCGGCACGGCGTCACGATCCACGTGCGCTCGTCCTTCAGCGAGCTGGAGGGCACGATAGTCACGAACCGCTCCGAGGAGGATGCCGTGGAAGAGCCAGTCGTCACGGGCGTCGCGACCGACCTGTCCGAGGCGAAGATCACGATCGTCGGCGTCCCGGACGTGCCCGGCAAGGCGGCGCAGATCTTCACGATCGTCGCGGACGCCCACGCGAACGTCGACATGATCGTGCAGAACGTCAGCACGACGCAGTCGGGGAAGACCGACATCTCGTTCACGCTCCCGAAGTCGGACGTGCCGGAGGCGCTGCGGGTGCTCGAGGCGGCGCGGGACGCGGTCGGCTACGCGGAGATCCTGCACGACGAGGACATCGCGAAGGTGTCGGTCGTCGGCGCCGGCATGCGCTCGAGCGCCGGGGTCTCGGCGAAGCTCTTCACGGCGCTCTTCGAGGCGGGCGTCAACATGGAGATGATCTCGACCTCGGAGATCCGCATCTCCGTCGTGACCCGGGCCACCTCGGCGATGTCCGCGGCGCGCGCCATCCACACGGCGTTCGGCCTCGACGGCGACGCGGACGCGATCGTCTACGCCGGCACCGGCCGGTAGCCCCTCGACCGGCCCGATCCCGCCGGCGGTCTCGGCGACCGGCTCGGATCGCCGGCCGGCCCCGTACGATAGGACGCTATGAGCGAGGGCATCCGCATCGGCGTCGTCGGCGCGACCGGACAGGTCGGCGCCGTCGTGCGCCACATCCTGGTCGAGCGCCGGTTCCCGATCGCCGAGATCCGCTTCTTCGCCTCGGCGCGCAGCGCCGGCCGGACGATCGAGTTCGACGGCCGCGAGGTGGTCGTCGAGGACGCGTCGACGGCCGACCCGTCGGGGCTCGACATCGCGATCTTCTCGGCGGGCGCCACGCTCTCGAAGGCCCAGGCGCCGCGGTTCGCCGCCGCGGGCGTCGTCGTCATCGACAACTCGTCCGGCTGGCGGATGGACCCCTCCGTCCCGCTCGTCGTCGCCGAGGTGAACCCGCACGCGATCGACCTGGCGATCCGCGAGGGCGGCAGCGGCATCGTCGCGAACCCGAACTGCACGACGATGGCCGCGATGCCGGTGCTCAAGGTCCTCGACCGCGAGGCGGGACTCGAGCGGCTGGTCGTCAGCACCTACCAGGCGGTCTCCGGTGCCGGACTCTCCGGCGGCGAGGAGCTCGCCGAGCAGGCGCGCGCGGCGGCCGAGCAGGATCTGATGGGTCTCGTCCACGACGGCGACGCGGTCTCGATGCCGGCGCCGCGCAAGTTCGCGCGGAACATCGCGTTCAACGTGCTGCCGCTCGCCGGCACCATCGTCGACGACGGCCTCGGCGAGACCGACGAGGAGCAGAAGCTGCGCAACGAGTCGCGGAAGATCCTCGAGCTGCCCGAGCTGCGGGTGGCGGGCACCTGCGTCCGGGTTCCCGTCTTCACGGGGCACTCGCTGAGCATCAACGCCGAGTTCCGGGACGCGATCAGCCCGGCGCGCGCGACCGAGCTGCTCGCCGAGGCGCCGGGCGTGCGGCTCGCGGAGATCCCGACGCCGCTCGACGCGGCGGGGCAGGACCCGAGTCTGGTCGGCCGGATCCGCGCCGACCACTCGGCGCCGGAGGGTCGCGGGCTCGCGCTGTTCATCTCGAACGACAACCTCCGCAAGGGGGCGGCGCTGAACGCCGTGCAGCTCGCGGAGCTCGTCGCGGAGCGTCTCCCGGTTCGCGCCTGATCGCGATCGGTCCCTGAGCGAGGCCGGAGGCCGAGTCGAAGGGCGCCCTTCGACTCGTTGCGCTCGCTCGGGGACCGAGTCAGTGCAGGGCTCACGGCCAACTAGAATGGTCCGGTGAGTTCGCACGTCGATGTCGCCCTGATCGGCGGCGGAATCATGAGCGCGACGCTCGGCACCCTCCTCCAGCAGCTGGAGCCCGACTGGTCGATCGCGATCTACGAGCGGCTGTCGGACGTCGCCCTCGAGTCCTCGAACCCGTGGAACAACGCCGGGACCGGCCACGCCGCGTTCTGCGAGCTCAACTACACGCCGGAGCAGCCGGACGGCTCGATCGCGATCGCGAACGCCGTCAAGGTCAACGAGCAGTTCCAGGTCTCTCGGCAGTTCTGGGCCTACCTCGTCGGCCAGGGCGTGCTCCCGGAGCCCAGGCGGTTCATCAACCCCGTGCCCCACATGACCTTCGTCTGGGGCGCGGCGAACGTCGAGTTCCTGCGCCGCCGCTACGAGGCCATGAAGGCGCACCCGCTGTTCTCGACGATGGAGTTCTCCGAGGACGCGGCGACGATCCACGAGTGGGCACCGCTGCTCGTCCTCGGCCGCGCCAAGTCCGAGCCGATCGCCGCCACCCGCATCGTCGGCGGCACCGACGTCGACTTCGGCGCCCAGACGCACGAGCTCGTCCGCGGGCTCGTCGCGCGCGGCGCGACGCTGCGCACCGAGAAGCGCGTCACCGGCCTGAAGCGGCTGCGCGACGGCAGCTGGCGGCTGCGGATCCGCGACGAGGTCGGCGGCACGCCGTCCGAGGCGACCGCGCGCTTCGTCTTCGTCGGCGCCGGCGGCGCGGCGCTGACGCTCCTGCAGAGCTCCGGCATCAGGGAGATCCGCGGCTACGGCGGCTTCCCCATCGCCGGCGAGTTCCTGAGGACGAGCGACCCCGAGATCGTCGCGCGTCACCACGCGAAGGTGTACGGCAAGGCCGCGGTCGGCGCGCCGCCGATGTCCGTGCCGCACCTCGACACCCGGATCGTCGACGGCGAGGCGAGCCTGATGTTCGGTCCGTACGCCGGTTTCTCGACGAAGTTCCTCAAGGCGGGCTCGCTGCTCGACCTGCCGCTCAGCCTCCGCCTGCACAACGTGTTCGTCATGCTCGGCGTCGCGTTCAAGAATTTCGGGCTGCTCAAGTACCTCGTCTCCGAGGTGCTCGCCAGCCGGGCGAAGCAGAATCGCGCGCTGCTCGCGTTCGCCCCCGACGTCGATGCGTCGAAGTTCGAGAAGATCGTCGCCGGCCAGCGCGTCCAGATCATGAAGAAGGGTGCGGACGGGAAGGCGGCGCTGCAGTTCGGCACCGAGGTCGTCGCCTCGGCCGACGGCTCGATCGCCGGGCTGCTCGGCGCGAGCCCGGGCGCCAGCACGGCGGTGCCGATCATGCTCGACGTGCTCGCGAAGTGCTTCCCCGACCGCCTCGCCGGGTGGGAGCCGAAGCTTCGGGAGATGGTGCCGAGCTACGGCCGGCTGCTCTCAGACGACGAGCGACTCGTCGAGTCGACGATCCGCGCCACGTCGAAGGCCCTCGAGCTGGTCTGACCGCGCGAGCGGCGAGCGTCATCGGTCGGCGCTGCCCGGTGGCACGATCCACTCGTGCCGGAGCTCTGGCACGCATTCGGCGATCCGCTCGAAGCCGCGGTCGTAGTGCAGGACGATCGCGTCGTTGGCGATGGCGTAGGCCGCGATGAGCGCGTCGACCGCGCCGACGCCGCGGTGATAGCGGGCGAACACGGCGTGCTGAATCGCCAGCGCGTCCGCGGACGTCGGCGCGACCGGGCATTCCGCGAAGGTCAGCGCCGTCTCCGCGACGAGGGCGTGGGTGGTCGGATTGCGCGCGCTGTAGCCGTACTCGAGCGCGATGGGCGGGCACATCATCGTCGCCGAGTACGCCTCGGCGTCGGCCCGGACCTTGAGCGCCCGCCAGAATGCCGGTTGATGTAGCCGCTGGTGAACGCTGTTGTCGACGAGGTACCTGACGTCGAGATCGACGATCACGACTCGCCCGCTGACGTGGCCGCCTGCTGCTCGGCGAGCATCTCGTCGTAGGACTTCGGATGCAGGTCGACCTCGATCGTGGCCATCGTGTCGATCGCGCGCAGCATCCGTCGCTTCTTCGACGCGTCGAGCAGCGCGCGATGGATCGCCTCGCGGTTCGTCTTGACGCCGTACTCGGCCTTGACGTCCGCGAGCAGCTCGGGGTCGATGTCGACGCTCGTCATCACCATGGTGGGACGATCATATGCGATCGTGGTCGACTTCATATGGGCTCCAGGCTGGTCGGTGGTTTCACCACCTGAGTCGAGCGAGGGGCAGAATCGCGATGCGGTCACCCGATAGCATGGCCGAACTCGTCTGCGAAGGAGCCGTCTGCCGATGACCGGAGTGCTTTCGAATTCCAGCGGGGAGATCGAGCTCCCGGTCGGTGCGGTGGCGAAGGGGCGGTCGCTCGCCCGGCCCGAGCGCGTCGTCCCGGCGACGCGCGCCGGCTTCACCTGGCGAAGGTCGGCGGCGGCGAGCAAGGTGGAGGACTTCCTCGGGCTGTTCGCTCCGGAGGTCATCGACCAGCCGCTCATCCGGCTCGGCTCGAAGCACGACGGCGGCTACCTCGTCCCCGACGACCTCGACGGCATCGGCTACGCCATCTCGCCCGGCGTCGGGCCCGTCGTCGACTTCGATGCGGACCTCGCGGCGCGCGGGATCGAGGTCATCATGCTCGACGCCTCCGTCAAGGGTCCGCCGATCCACCACGAGCGGTTCCACTTCCGCCCCGTGTTCCTCGACTCGTACGTGTCGGACACGACGACGACGATCGACGCGGTCGTCGCCGACCTGCCGACCGACAAGGACCTGCTGCTCGAGATGGACATCGAGGGCGCGGAGTGGAAGGTCATCCACTCGCTCACGCCGGAGACGCAGCAGCGGTTCCGGATCATGGCGATCGAGTTCCACCCGCTCACCGAGGCGGCGCATCGCTGGCGCCTGCCCGACTTCGTGTCCGGCATCCGCAAGCTGCTGACGACGCACCGCATCGTGCACGTGCACCTGAACAACGCGTCGTCGCGGATCCGCCTCGGCGGGCACCAGCTCGCCGACGCGATCGAGGTGACGTTCCACCGCCGCGACCGCTCGTCCGCCCACCCGGGCGAGCGCGTCGCGCTCCCGCACCCGCTCGACACCCCGAACCTGCCGATCCTCCCGGACCACCGACCGCCGCGCATCTGGGGCGGGCGGAAGTAGGCTCACCGGATCGGTGCTCCGGCACCACCTAAGCGCTCGCGCCAGTCCGTCCAGATGCCGGTCCAGCGTGCGGCGATCATGGCGCGATCCTCCAGCCACTCGGTGCCGGGCGCGTCCCCGACCCCGAGACCCTGCGACTCGAGGAGGAACTCGACGGGGATCCAAGTGCTGCCGCGGGGGCGCTCGCGCAACAGGATCTCGCGGTGCAACTGCTCGAGTGCGGGGCGGTCGCCGGCCAGCGTCGCCAGTGCGGCCCGGAGCGTGGCCTCGCGGAAGCCGAGATGCGCGTCGTTCCTCGCGCGATCGGCGGCGACGAACCATCGGAGGTCCGCGTCGCCGATGCATCCGTCCAACAGGACCGTGGACAGCAAGGCGTCACGCGTGGCGGACTCGTGCCCGGCGCTCTCGCCGAGCGTCCGAAGATCCCCCGGATCGTGGCCGGGAATCCGACCGTGCGTGATCGCATGCCGACGGATCAGGATGCCCTCGAGCTCGAGTGCGTCCTTGATGCGACCCCCGTCGCGATGCTCGCTCAGCCGTCCCATGCCCCATGCGAGGTGCGCATCGGGTTCCCCGTGCAGATACCGGATACGAGCTTCGATCGAGGTGGCGTGCTCGGGCAGCAGGTCCGGCAGTGCCGCCGAGGCGCGGCGGAACCAGCGCGCGCTGCACAGCCGCAGTGCGCGCTGGTGTCGGATGAAGTGGCTGTCGGGGCGTCGGCGCAGGAGCTCGTCGAACACGGTGAGCGCTTCGTCCCATTCGGACGCGTTGGCGAGCGCGTATCCGAGGTGCCGTCCAGCGATCCACGACAGGGGCCCGGGGCGTTCCATCAGCTGGCGCAGCAGCACCCGCTTCTGCTCGGGCAGCAGATCCGAGGACTTCGCGGTGATGAAGTCGAGGAGGTCGCGCCCGTAGGACGTGCTCGCGGATGCCGGCACGAGCGGGCGCAGGCCTGCGATCGACGGTCCCTTGACCACCGCCTCGGACAGCCAGTCCTGGTAGCCGTCCGACGCCGTCGCCTCGACATCGGCGTCGACCTGCGCGAGGACCGTGATCGCCAGCGCGACGGTCTCCAGCATGCTGCGCCCCTCCGCCGTGGCGTCTCGCGCAGCCCCGTCCATGCTCGCTTGGTAGCGTTCGCGCGCGGCTTCCCATGCTCCGCGCAGGTGCGCCAGCGCACGTGAGCCGGCCGCGCGCCAGTCCTCCGCGGTCCATCCGCTGTCTCGGGTCGCGCGCGCTTCCCGGATCGCCGCCCGGACCCGATCGTGCATGGTGAAGAACCCGTCGGCGTCGGCCAGCGGTTGGAAGAGCGCCCGCCGGAGTGCTCGGAACGCCACGCCGTGCGCGACGCCGGCGGACGCCGCGACCAGCGCGGGCGTGCACTGCGGGAAGAGGGAGGCGGCGCGGATCGCGGCGCGCTCCTCGTCGGAGGGGACGTCCTCCATCAGCCGCAACACCAGCGATTCCAGACTTCCTGTGACGGCGTCCGCCGTGATCGGCTGACCATGGACCCTTCGATTGAGCGCGGCCGCCGTCGCCAGCCGGATGTACTCGGGGAGTCCGCCGGACTGCTCGGCGACCTGATCCAAGACCTCGTCAGTCATGGCGAGCTGGTGGTGATCCCGGATGCGGCGCAGCAGGATCCGGCGGTCCTGGCCCGACAGGTACTTGAGCGAGTGCTGGCGCGGCTCCTCGAGGGTGCCCGGAATCAGGAGCGGCCATCGCTCGGGTCCTCGGCGGGGAAGCGGAGTGCCGTCGAGTTCCCACCAGTCGAGGCTGTTGCGCCCGGTGATGACGAACAGGACGTTGCTCATCGTGTAGGCGACGAGGTTCAGCAGCGATTCGCCCTGTCGTCGATGGTCGAGGCCCAGGCGCTCGAAGGTGTCCAGGTGCACGACGGTGAGCGGCACGGGAGAGCTGGCGTGGTCGATCTCCCACTTGAGCAGCGCCGCGAGCCGTCCGAGCAACTCCGTGCTCTGGTTCTCGTTGCTCGGTTCGGTGGCGAGCCGCCGAAAGAGGTCGTCATATCCCGGCGGCAGCGTGACATCGGCTCGAAGCCGCCGGAGCCGCCGGCCGATGCCGTCGACGAGCGGGCGCACGACGAGGTGGCCGGCGGCGGCCATGATGTTCGGTGCGTGAAGGTCCGCCTGGGTGCCGAGGTCGACCGCAAGGTCGCGAAGCAGACCGAGTGTCGGCAGGACGAAGTCGCGCTCGGCGTTCAACCCGACGATCGGCAGTGGTGCCGTCGGGTGCGTCGATGCCCAGTAGGCGGCGAATGCGACATCGAACGCGTCCCAGTGGGGGCGCAGGCCAGCGAACTGCACACGCAATCTGGCGAGCTGCTCGGCCCCGTCGATGTGTCCCTGGGTGCCGTGAAGATCGACGCGAGCGGTGGCGTCGATTCGCGTCGTCGGGGCGAGGCCCCATTCGGTGTCCTCTGCGATGCCGAGGGTCGCCCATCTCTCGAGCCGTTTCGACAACTCCGATTTGCCGATGCCGCCGTGCCCGTGGAACACCAGCACGTTCCGACCCTGCGGACTCGGGCCGATCCCGTCCAACCGGTCGCGGTGCGCGGCCAGCGCCTCGGCGAACGCCTCCGCCTCGGTCACCCGATCGGTGAACAACTCGGCGATGTCGATGCCGTCCCCGCCGTCGTCGAACTCGTCGGGGTCGTAGGCCATGTGGAGAGGATATGGGTTCGTGCCGGCCGAGCGCGGCCCTCACGCTCCGCGCCCGATAGCCTTAGCGAGCGGGTGACGAGAGGGTGATGGGGACCAGGTGAGGCAGCAGCGCACACCGGTCAGCGGTTCGCCCGACCAGGATTGGGCCCGCCGCTATGCCCGCGGCCTCGCGCTCTCCGACTTCGCTGTGATCGCCTGGGCGGTCGTCGGCGCGCAGCTGCTGCGCTTCGGCGTCAGCTCCGAGGACGAGCTGCGCATCGGGCGCGGCTTCGACCTCGGGCTCAACTACACGGTCATCACGATCGTGTTCATCGTCGCCTGGACCGTGATGCTCTCGGTCTTCAAGACCCGCGCGCCCCGCATCGTCGGCATCGGCTCGACCGAGTACCGGCTCGTCACGCAGGCGACGCTCTGGCTCTTCGGGCTCGCCGCGATCCTGCTCTTCCTGTTCAAGATCGACATCGCCCGGGCCTATGTGCTGATCGCGCTGCCGCTCGGCCTGCTGCTGCTCCTGCTCGGCCGCTGGCTGTGGCGCCAGTGGCTGCGGGCGAAGCGCTCGTCCGGCCAGTGGAGCGATCGCGCCGTGCTCGTCGGCTCGCTCGAGTCGGTGGTCTCGCTGGCCCGCGACCTCGCCCGGGCCTCGTCGGCCGGCTATCGCGTGGTCGCCGCCGTCGTCCCGAACGCGAGCGGCATCGTGTTCGTGCCCGGCACCTCGATCCCGCTGACCACGGATGTCGATGGCATCCTCCCGACGATGCGCGAGCTCGACGCGAGCACGCTCATCGTCACCGGCAGCGACGAGCTGCCCTCCGCTCGCGTGCGCGAGCTGTCCTGGGGCCTCGACCCGGGCCGCCAGCACCTCGTCATGGCCCCGAGCCTCACCGACGTCGGCGGTCCCCGCATCCACATGCGCCCGGTCGCGGGCCTGCCGCTCATGCACGTCGAGACGCCGGCCTTCGCGGGCGCGCAGCTCTTCGTCAAGCGGCTCTTCGACTTCGTCGGCTCCCTCGTGCTCATCGTCGTCGGGTCCCCCGTGCTGATCGCGGTCGCGATCGCCGTGCGCGTCTCCTCGCGCGGGCCGGTGCTCTTCCGCCAGGAGCGGATCGGCTTCCAGGGCCGGCCGTTCCGCATGCTCAAGTTCCGCTCCATGGTCGAGGACGCGGAGGTGCGGCTGGCGAGCCTGCTGGATGGCGAACGCGATGCGGGCAACGCCGTCATGTTCAAGCTGCGCGACGACCCGCGGGTCACGCGCGTCGGCCGGTTCATCCGCCGCTTCTCGCTCGACGAGCTGCCGCAGCTCTTCAACGTCTTCGCCGGGCAGATGTCCCTCGTCGGGCCGCGGCCCCCGCTCCCGCGGGAGGTCGAGACCTACGACGACCGGGTCAACCGCAAGTTCCTGGTCAAGCCCGGCATCACGGGCCTCTGGCAGATCGGCGGCCGCTCACAGCTCTCCTGGGAGGAGTCGGTGCGGCTGGATCTGTACTACGTGGAGAACTGGTCGGTCGTCGGTGACCTCGTCATCCTCTGGCGGACATTGAAGGCGGTACTCGGTCGGGTGGGCGCGTACTGAGCTGGCAGTGCGGGAATCCGACGTCGACGAGTGGGACCCTGCTGGTGCGGAAGACGGAACAGATCGATCTATCCGGCGGCCACCCGCCGCTGCTGCGCCCGCTTGCGCAGCCGCTTGGCGAGGCGATAGGGGGCACGCAACGGCGCGAGCCAAGGCGACCTCCTCCAGCTTCGGCGACGCAACGGAGATCGTGCCAGTACTGAGGCGGTGAGGAGTTCGGCTTCGCTCCGCTCGGAAGCGAGGTGCGAGGCAACTGCGGGGCTGAGGAGGAGGAGATCTTGCGGGGCGAGTTTCACGCGAACCTCCATGAGTGCCTCGGAGTCGGACGGCATTCGCAGGAGCGCGCCAGTGAGCGGGTCGAGGACGAACGCCGCGTGTTCCGTCGCCCACTGGGATATCACCTCGATGGGCTGATGAACGCACTCGACCATGACCGCCCAGTGGGTGACGCCCCGCAACGTTTGGACTGCCCCGATCAGGAACGGGGTCTCGCCTCCCTCCACGTCGACCTTCATGCAGAGGCTCGCCGGCCTGGTCGTCTGTTCGAAGTATCGGTCGAGTGTGGTTACCGGCACGGTGACCAGTTCTTGGATGTGGTCTTCTTTCGCAAGTGTGGCTGTGAGGCCGGACGTGCCAGACCAGGTGAGGTCCATCGTGAACTGCGCAGTAGTGTCGGGACGATCGGCGAGCGCGGTCTCGACGAGCGTCACCGCTCGACCGAACTCGGCGAGAGTGCGGCGGAGGCTCGGGAGAATTCTCGGATTCGGCTCGAACCCGATGACGCGGGCGGATGCCGGCAATTCCACTGAAGTCAGCATCTCGCCGTAGTTGACGCCGACGTCGACGACGGCATCCCAGTCATGAAGTGCCAGCGCGCGCGTCCAGAGAGCCAGGGAATGGGGATTCACGTTCCCACCGGTCTCGTGCATACGACGAGACCGGGAATCCCTCGGGTCGACATAGATGCGAACGCCCCTTGCATTGACGAGCGAGGTCGACATGCGCATCAACGTAGCAAAGCGCGGGCGACACGCGTCAGGATCCGTCGACGCGGCGCTCGGCGGATGGCGGACCGGCTCCTTGGTCTCGCCGAAGGACGTGTCGGACATCGCTCGCGAGTTCTCGGAAGATCCCTCGCTGAATGAGCAGCCCGCCACCCAGGTACGCGCAGAGCCCCACGGCCGCCTGAATGAGCAGATAGGGCCATGCCGCCATCGTTCGGGTTAGCAAATGGACGCCGATCATCGCGGCCGCCATGATCGCCGAGGTAATTGCGATTCGTGGCACATCCGCATAGGTCGTGAGCGGGATCCGCGCCCCGAGCACGAGGAAGGCAGCACGAAGCGGCACATAGGCGAACGAGCGGATGAGCAGCGCCACCGCCAGTGAAAGCAAGCCCAGGGGAGCGATGAATACGGCGATGACGAGCTGCACTACGGCGAAGGCGCTGGAGAGCAAGAACTCGATCCATGGTCGACCGCGGGCCCACCAGACGTTGGTGTCGATGGTCTGGAGGGCGAGCACGCCGGTCGCGGCTGCGGTGATGGCGGCGATCCAACCGCTCGCGGCCCACTCCGCGCCGAACAGGGTCGGCACGAGCGTCGGCGAAAGAAGGGCGAGCGCGCAGAACCCCGGCAGAGCGATGGACGCCGCCACGCGTTCTGTGTGCCGTATGGCCCGTCGGAAGCGTGGTTCGTCTTGGCTGATCTGTGCGAAAGCGGGGAGCGCGACCGAGTTTACGACCGATGAGATGATTCCCATTGCCGCCCCCGTGATCCGGATCGCCACCACCCAGAATCCGAGCGCGCTGGCGCCGAGCGCGCCGGCGATGATGAGCTCCGTGCCCCGCTCACGGCCCTGCTGCACCGATTGCGTGAGCAACGTCGGGACTCCGAATCGCGCAAGTCGCCATGCCGCGGTCCATGAGAACTCGAATCGAGGACGCCATTGCACGGCCGTCCATAGGATGAGGACCTCCACGAGGTTCGCCCCTGCTTCCAGAAAGACGAGCGCCCAGGGCCCAGCGCCGAGGAACGCAAGGATGATCGCGCCCGTGCCGCCGATCGTCACGGCCACGATCTGCCGCCGCGCGATCGGTCGGAATCGCAGTTCCCGATTGAGGATGGCCGTGGGGACGAGATATAGCGCTCGCAGCGGGAGCGCCAGCGCGAGTATGCGAATGATGAGCGCGAGGTCCGGCAGCGAGTAGGCGTCGGCGATCAGGTCCGCGAGGAGGATGAGCACGACGGCGAGGAAGATGGAGATGGCGAGGCAGGACCAGAAGGCGGAGTCGAGGTCGCGCTGGGTGGGTGCGGGTCCCCGAATGATCGCCTGTCGCATGCCGAGCTCACTGACCATCGAGATGATCGCGATGAAGACGGTTGCAATGGCGACGATGCCGAATTGCTCGGGCGCGATGAGGTTCGTGAGGACGGCGAGGACGATGACGTTGACGAGGCTCGTGTAGAAGACTTGGAGGAGGGTCCAAAGCCCGCCGATGAGACTTCGTCGTCGCATCGAATCCCCGTGAGGCGCGGACATGTTGCGAGCCTATTCGCTGGACAGCTTCATCGACGGGGCGTGAAAGGCTGGACTAGCTTCGCTTCGAGGCGCGTCAATCGAAGGGTCGGACTTGAGCGATCAGAAGGACGGAGGCTTGGTCGTCGTCGCCTTCCGCGACGCGACCGTGGGTGGGGTTTCGCGAAGCGCGCTATCCGCCGGCCGCGTGTGGCGCCTCCTCGGGAAGGCGGTGCTGTTTCTTCCGCTCGTTCCCCCGCACAGCGAGCGCCGGGACCGCTTCGCCACGGTGGGCGCGATCGCGGAGCGCATCTCCGACGTCGACTGGGAAGCGGTGGAGATCGTGCATCTTCATCATGGGGCGATGGGACGTGCGATGCGGGCGGATCTCACCGACCTCGTCCGGACCGTGCGCGCCGCGCGGTCCCTGCCGTTGCCCCTGATGACCAAGAATGTGTTCGCGGTCGACGACCGCATTCTCGACGGCTGGCCGGGTCCCCGAGCGGTCACCACCCCGGGGTGGTGGGCCGCGATGCAGTACACCTTCAACAGCGGCCGTCCGCTTGGGAAGAACATGCCATGGATCGTCGCCAATGTGCAGGACGCGGCATGGCTGCGCCCTCCGTCGTCGGAAGAACGGGCCGCTGCGCGCGCCGACCTCGGCATCGACGCCGGTGACTTCTGCATCGTCCGAATCGGATCCCCGTTACGCGACAAGTGGAGCGATGCCTATCTCGACTTGATCCGGCGCGTGGAGCGGCAACGTGCGATGCGGCTCATTCTGCTGGGCCCACCGCCTCCGATCCTCGCCGCTGCTCGCCGCAGCTCACCTTCGGTGGTTGCGCTTCCGACCACTGGCGACGATCGCGCCATCCGAAGCGTCTACTGGGCGGCGGACGTGTTCGCGCTGGATGCGCATCGCGGGGAGACGTTCGGCAATGTGCTGTTCGAGGCCATGCTCTGCGGTGTGCCGGCGGTATATCGAGCGCGACCGTTTCGCGATAACACTCCGTGGGAGCTGATCGATCTTGACGGCTTCGAGTACGCCCGCTCGAAACGCGCTTGGCTCCGCGAGGCGATGGATCGTTCGAGACCTCTTGCCACGTCCCGAGATCGGATCATCGCCCGATACGGCTATGGATCGGTTCCGCGCGCCTACAGAGAAGTGCAGTCCGCGCTACAGCACGCTCAGGCCGGGACGGTCTGGTCCTCGGAATCGGACTGGGTGGATCGATTGAGCTGGGGAGACCGAGTCGCCTGCGCACTCCGACACAATCCCGTCGTCATGCGGCTCAAGGAAGCTCGGCTGCGGTGATTCGCGGTGGCTGACTCCGACCTGCGAGCTGGGCGTGCCCTCGCGCAGTTCCTCGCCCTCGCCGCGGCGTTCACCACGTCCTGGAGCGGAGTAGTTGGTCTGCCTCTCGGAGGCCCCACCGATCTACTGCTCATCGCGGCGTCGACCGCACTGGTCGTCGGCGATCTCCGAAGGCGCGTCTGGCATGGAACCGGCGCGTGGGTATGGCTTCCGGTGTTCGCGGCCTGCCTCGTGATGGTCTTCGACGTATTCGTCAACGGGGCGGCGTTGGACTGGGCTACGGGCAATCTGGCGTTCGTCTTCCGCCTTCTCATCGCCAGCGTGATGACTGCGTACGTTATTCTCGCGGGGCGTGCGATCTGGGGTCTTCGCTTCCTACGAATGCTCATGCTCGCCTACCTCGCCGGCGTGGCCGTCAATGTCGGCATCGGCGCTGCGACGGTCAACGGATTGCTGGATCTCGGTGATCTCGTGATCTCTCACAATGTCACGCTGCGGGTCTATGGACTATCGGCGCATCCGAATGCGCTCGGCAGCGTGTGCGCACTGGGCATTCCGATTGCGATGCTGCTTCTCACGGATCGAGATGCGCGACGCGCCACCCGGATTGCGGCTGCTGCGAGCATTCCATTGTTGGTGTCGGGATTGATCCTCGCGGACTCGCGAGCCGCATATCTTGCCGGATTGGGTGGATTGCTGCTCGCGATCGTCGGGGTCCTCATCCGGAATCGACTTTTCGCGGTCGCCATGCCTTTTGCGCTCGTCGCTACGGCGGCCTCGCTGCTCTGGCTTGATCCGTTGCTGGCGAATACCCGGTTCGGAACCACCGGTGCAGCCGTGAGCGACAGCCTGCGCCTCGACGAAGCGGCCGATGCCCTGGATGTCCTGGGTCGAAGTCCTATCTTCGGGGCGGGCTTCGATTCCATCACCGGGGTATCGGTGCCACTCCAGCTCATCTCCGCGGGCGGGCTGGTGATGTTGCTGGGCTATTACCTCTACTTCTCAGTCGCCTTCGGCAAGATCCTGCGAGGTATTCACTCGCCCGCCGCTCCGCTCGCGCTGGCGACATTCCTGGCTTTTGTGCTCATCCAGCTATTTCAGAACGGCCTCGCCGAGCGGAGTGTGTTCTGGCCGGTGCTCCTCGTTGCGGCCTTGGTCGAAGGGCAGCGAATCGAGGCGGCATCGCGCTCGCGGTCGAGCTTCGGCTACCGGCGAGACCGAATGCTTGCACGTCGAGGAGGTGAGCTTCTGCCATGGGCTCCCACCCGCTGAGGGTCGCGTTGGTCGCGGCCGGGGATCCGTCCCTGCAGTCGACGAACTCGGGGGTGGCCCTTGGGTTCCTCGACGCGCTTCGGATGCGGAGCGATGTGCAGATCGTGGGCACCATCAACGCCGCCAGGTGGGGATGGCGTCATGTCTTCCTTGCGTTGCTGACGATCCGCTTTCCCTTGCGAAAGTGGCGGCAGGCGTACAACCGCAGCGGCTTAGCCATCCGACTGAGCTCGCGATTGCGCGACGAGGCGCTCGAACGCCTGCCGGTGCGACCCGATGTGGTGATCCATATTCGAGGGAACTATCTCCCGCCGGCGCTGCCGCACGTGGCCTTCATCGACGGGACCGCAAGCCTCAGCCAGCGGTTCTGGAGCGGATGGCGAATGTCGGCGCGTTTTCTCGCTGCGCGAGAGCGGACCGAGCGGCTCCAGCTCGCCGACTCACTCGTCGTTCTCGCAGCGGGTCAGCATGTCGCGCGGGAGGTCATCGAGCACTATGGCATTGACCCGACCAAGGTGTTCACGATCGGCGGGGGGACGAACTTCGCTGAACTACCGTCCCCGGATCTGGCGAGGGCGCGGATCCGCGCCCATGCGGACCGACCATTTCGGCTGCTGTTCGTCGGTGTCGACTTTCAGAGAAAGGGCGGCCCTCTCCTTCTCGACGCGTTCCGGCTCGCCCGGGAGCGCGTGCCCGATATCGAACTCGATCTGATCGGGCCCAAGCCCGGAAATGCTGAGCCTGGCGTCAATTGGCGCGGATTCCTTCGGGATCGCGAACTCCTGCGTGAGTTCTATCTCGCCGCGGACGCGTTCTGCCTGCCATCGGTCTACGAGCCATACGGTCTGGTCATTCAAGAGGCGATGCTCCATGGCTTACCGAGCATTGTGAGCGATCGGGGGGAGCTCCCGGAGATCGTCGGTCATGGCTCCGCGGGAATCGTCGTTCCCGCGGGGGATGCGGTCGCGCTGTCGGCCGCGATCCTCGCGCTCGCGGAATCTCCCGAGAGGCGAGCCCGGCTCGGCGAGGAGGCCATGCGCCGGGTGCGGGGAATGAGCTGGACGGAGGTGGCGGAACGCGCGGTCGAGGCGATCATCGAAGCGCTGGGCCGGGGTTAGTCGCCGAGCATGCGCTGAAGCCCCTGGAGGAATCGCCCGACCATGTCATCCAGTCCGGGATACTCGCGTCGCCGGCGTTCGAATCGGTGATCGAGGAGGAAGCGCGCGAATGCCACGGGATCGTTCGGAGCGAAGAAAAGCGAATCTCCCATCGTCAGGTATTCGATTTCCGGTGCGTGGAAGGCCCAGTCCGTGGACACGATCGGAATGCCGAGCGCGAGCGCATCGACGGCGACCAGCCCGATTCGGCCCGGCATGATGAACGCCTCGGACACGGCGCCGACGCGTGCCTTGATCTCACCGTTCGCAGGTCCGAGTCGCAACGCCTGTCCCCGAGCCACCGCACGATCGAGCAGTCTCTCATCGGCTCCGCGGCCAGCGATCAGGAAGCGCGCCGAAGGATCCGCGATCTCCACGGCATCGAGGACGGCAGCGAGGAAGTCGACGCGTTTCGCCATATCGAGACCGCCTATGAACGCGAAGACCCGCGACTGCACATCGAGTCCAAGCGTCGCCCGAAACGTTCCGATCTCGTCGTCGGACAATTCCATCTCGGCGTCGCCGGTATCGATGGTGTTCATCGTCGTCGTGATGCGTTCCGGACGAGTTCCGTGTTCGATGGCATACGCCGCCCCGCCCGGGGTATATGCGAACACCTGGCTCGCATGCCGCATGAGGAATCGCTCCGCTGCGAGATCGATCGGGTTCCCTGGAGTCGTGTAGGGCCGGATATGGCCCCAGACGCCGAGGCGAAGCCGATGGCGCGCCTGGAGGAGCAGCCCCGAATAGGCCTGCGGCAACGTCCCCTCAAGCCCGACGACGATGCCGTCTGCGTGACGGAAGAACCCGCGGTCGACGCGGGGAAACGCGAAGCGACGTCCTCCGATGCGCAGGACGCGGTGCGTGATGCGATGCTCCCACCGATGGCCCGTTGCCCGATCCGCTCGGGCTTCCATCATCCCTTTCGGTGCACCCGCGTACACGACGATCTCGATTCCGGAGCCCCGCCCGGCTTCGACCAGCCGCTCGAAGAATGGCACACGGTATGTCGGTATGTAGGGCTGCAGAAAGTGAATGCGCGCGCTCATTCGAGTACCTCGCGGTAGATGGCCTCGAGCTTCAGAGCTGTTTCGGCGGTCCCCCATCGATCGGCGACGATCCGCGGGCCGAGGCGCGCGATCGTGCGGCGAAAGGGAAGATCTTCGAGCGCGCCTCGGATCACGTCTGCGAGATCGCGCGCGGTACCGTTGAAGGCTCGCGCCGCGCCCAGGGAAGCGAGTTCCTCACCCAGCGGGAGGTGGCGGCGTGCGACGACCGGTGTGCCGTGCGCGAGGGCTTCGAGCATGGTCATTCCGAACGACTCGCTATCCGACGGCATGGCGTAGAGATCGGCACGGGCCATGAAGTCGGCCGCTTGAGCGGCGGTCGCCGATCCCGCGTAACGCAGGCGCCCACGTAAACGCTGCACGGCGCTACGGACGAGAGCGCCCTGTCCTTCGTCCGGCCCGACGACGATGAAACGCAGGTCGGCGCCGCTGTCCACGAGCATCTCGGCCGCCTCCACAAACAGATCCACCCTCTTCACCGGGTGGAGCCTTGCGAGGAACAGAACGGTCGGCGGAACCCGGGGCTCTTCGGGCTTGCTCGAGTTTGCCGCGAGTACGGAGTTCGGCAGCAGCCGCCCTCTCGTCACCGGAAGCGCACGACGGAGATCCCGGAGCTCATCCTCGTTGACGCTGATCGATGCTCCGGCGTGCGCGAAGATCGGCCGGAGCCAGATCGCGTCGATGAGTCGCTTGGCGGCCCCGGGAGCAGGTGAGGTGAGCATCCCGTGAGGTTGGATGACGCTCGCGATCCGCAGCGCGCGGGCTGCGCCCGGGGTCACGAGGTCGCGCGACAGGTGCACATGCGCGATGTCGAACTCATCGCTGTGCGCGGCGAGCCAGCGCCGCATCCCGGGCGCTCGGCGGAAGGCGAAAGTGCCCGGTCCGACGGGAACCGAGCGGAAGAGTTGCGCGGTTACGCCATCGATGTGCTGGGTCCCGAGCGGGTAGCCCTCACTTCCTGCCACGAGTGTGACCTCGTGTCCAGCCCGTGCAAGCGCCAGTGATTGCGTGATCGCTACGGTGTTGGGTCCGCCGTAGCGGCGCTCCGGTGAGACGTGCGCAATGATGTGCAGGATCCGAAGAGGGCGGGACGCTCCGGTCAACGGAATCGCTCCCCGATTCGTCGCGCTGGGTTCCCGCCCCAGATCTCCCCGGGAGGAACGTCGTTGCCGATGAGGGACATCGGCTGGACGAGGGCTGACCGACCTATGGTCACCCCACCGAGCACCATGCAGCGCGAGGTGATCCATGCGCCGGCCTCGACCGTGATCGGCCGCGTGATGAGCGCCATGTCACGGCGATGCGCATGACTGCCCGTCGTCAGGAGGGTCTCCTGTGAGATGGCGACATCGTGTCCGACATGGATGTGGTCCTGGTTGTGAAACCAAACGCCCTCGCCGATCCAGCATCGGTCTCCGACTTGAAGTTTCCAGGGGAACGAGACGCGCGTGCGGGGGCGGAACACGACGTTCCGTCCGATCTCCGCGCCAAACATCCGGAGGACCGCTATCCGGAGACGCGAACTGATCTGCCATGAGTTCGTGACGAAGAGGCGCTCGAAGATCGCCCAGAGGTAGACGATGAATCTCCCTCGTCCCCAGCTGGCTCGCTCACCGGGCGCTCCTGACAGGTCGATGACGGGGACGCCGGACGCGTCCGAGCCCTTGGCTTCGGTCATGTATCTGTGTCTCTCGCGCCACGGACCCCCGGGTAGGGTCGCGTTATGGCCGATTCTCGCACCATTGCGATCCTCGGCCTCAACTACCCGCCGGAGCAGACCGGCATCGCGCCGTACACCGGTGCGCTCGCCACGGGACTCGTCGGCCGGGGTTGGGCGGTCGGGGCGCAGGTCGCGCACCCGCACTATCCGGCGTGGCGCATCGCGCGCGGGTACGGAGAGTGGACGCGGCGAGAGACGCTCAACGGCGTCCGGCTCACGCGTCGGCGTCACTACGTGCCGGGCCGTCCGCGCGGCGTGCGGCGGCTGCTCTCGGAGCTGAGCTTCGGGGCTCGGCTGCTGCTGCGACGACGCGGCCGGTCGACTCCCTCCGCTCGCTCGCGGACCGGGACCTCGGCCACGATCGCGGTCTCTCCCGCGCTCTTCTCGACCTGGCTCGCGTCGTGGCGTCGCGGCCGGGCGCCGTTCATCGTCTGGGTGCAGGATCTTTACACGCTCGGTCTCGCCGAGACGGGCGAGGGCGGCGGTCTCGTCGCGCGGATCACGCGCCACATCGAGTCCCGGACGCTGCGTCGCGCCGACCGCGTCGTCGTCATCCACGAGCGGTTCGCCGACTATGTGGTCCGCGAACTCGGCGTCGCGCCCGACCGTGTCGTCGTCATCCGCAACTGGACGCACTTGCCCCTCACCGTGCCGGCCACCGGCTCGGCGTCGCGCGACGCATTCGGCTGGCGCGCCGGGGACACGGTCGTCCTCCATGCGGGGAACATGGGCGTGAAACAGGGCTTGGAGCATGTCGTGGCCGCCGCCCGAGAGGCCGATCGGCGCGAGGCGCCCGTGCGCTTCGTCCTGCTCGGCGGCGGGGGAGAGCACGATCGCCTCGTCGAGTCGGCCCGCGGGATCGAGCGCATCGAGTTCCTCGACCCGTTGCCCGACGACCGGTTCCGCGGAGCGCTCGCAGCGGCGGATCTCCTCCTCGTCAACGAGAAACCGGGCGTCGCCGCAATGTCGGTGCCGAGCAAGCTGACCTCCTATTTCGACGCCGGCCGTCCGGTGATCGCGGCCACCGACCCGACGGGCATCACCGCCGCGGAGCTCGCCGCATCCGGTGGCGGGATCGTCGTTCCCGCGGGCGAGTCGGGCAGCCTCATCGATGCGGTCCTCGCGTTGCGTGCGGATCCGCAGCGTGCCGCCGCGCTCGGCGCCGCCGGTCGTCGATACCGCGAGACGGTGCTCGACCAGGACGCGGCGATCGATCAGTGGGAGGCGATGCTGCATGGCCTGCTGTCGCAGTGATCCTCGCGGGTCGTCGGGTGGCGCCGCCGACTATGGGATGCTTGTGGCGTCCTGACCCCCGACCGGAGCCCAAGCCGATGGAGCTGCGCGACTATATCCGCGTCCTGCGGAAGCGGTGGATCCTCATCCTCGCGTTGACGCTCCTTGGAGTGGCAGCGGCGGCGGTCGCGAGCCTGCTCATGACGCCGAAGTACCAGGCGCGCACGCTGTCCTTCGTCTCCGTGCAGAACGGCGGAACGGTCACCGAGTTCGCGCAGGGGACGACGTTCGCGCAGAACATCATCCGCTCCTACGTGGACGCGATCAGTTCCCCCCGAGTGCTCGACAGCGTCGTCGCCGACGTCGATCTGGGCCTGGACGAGAGCGCCACCGAACTGAGTGCCGACGTGTCGGCGAGCGCCGTCCTCAACACCGTCAACATCGAGATCACCGTCACCCGCACGGACCCGGTCGAGGCGGCGAACATCGCGAACGCGGTGACGGCGAGCTTCCGGCAGCAGGCCTCGGAGCTCACCCGGCCGGCGGCGGGCGAGCAGTCGCCCGTCCTGGTCACGATCCTCACGCCGGCCGAGGTGCCGACGGAGCCGGTGTCGCCGAACACGCGGCTCAACGTGGTGCTCGGCCTGCTCGTCGGGCTCGCGCTCGGGCTCGCGATCGCGCTCCTGGTCGAGGTCCTCGACACGCGGATCCGTCGGGAGCAGCACGTGCGCCAGCTCACCGACGCGCCGATCCTCGGCGGGATCGCGTTCGACAAGCTCGCGCCGAAGCGCCCGCTCATCGTCCAGTCGGAGCCCTCGAGCCCGCGCGCGGAGGCGTTTCGCAGCCTGCGGACGAACCTCCAGTTCCTCGATGTCGAGGGCGGGCCGCGGAGCTTCGTGATCACCTCGTCGATGCCCGGCGAGGGCAAGTCGACGACCGCGGCGAACCTCGCGATCGTCGTGGCGCAGTCCGGCGCGCGCGTCCTCGTCATCGACGGCGACCTGCGCAGCCCGAGCATGGCGGACATGTTCGGCATCGAGGGCGGCATCGGGCTCACCGACGCGCTCATCGGCCGCGTGCCGCTGCAGGACGCGATCCAGCCGTGGGGCTTGAGAAATCTGTCGGTCCTGCCTGCCGGCACCATGCCGCCGAACCCGAGCGAGTTGCTCGGCTCCCAGGCGATGGTGAACGTGCTGCGGCAGGTCGAGCAGGACTTCGACGTCGTGCTCATCGACGCGCCGCCACTGCTGCCGGTCACCGACTCGGCGCTCCTCGCCAAGCACGTCCGCGGGGCGCTCGTCGTCGTCGCGGCCGGTCGCACGCATCGAGGCCAGCTCGCCGGATCGATCGACGCGCTGCAGCACGCCGGCTCGCCGATCCGCGGCCTCATCCTCACGATGCTGCCCACGCGCGGACCCGACGCGTACGGCTACGGCCGCTACGGCTACGGTGCCTACGGTTACGGCCGCACGGCGCAGGACGGGCTCGACCCGAACGTCGCCCCGGCGGCCCGGCCTTCCGCCCCGGCACCCCGCTCGTCCGCTCCCCGCCAGGAGCCGATCTAGTCCGCACGCCCGCCCGACCCGGCCCGCCGCCGCCCAGCTCGCCCGACCAGGACCCATCGTGACCGCTGACCTCTCGACGGAGCATCCGTTCCGGATCCTCGTCGTGTGCACGGGCAACATCTGCCGATCGCCCTTCGCCGAGCGGCTGCTCCGCGCGGCGCTCGGGCGCATCGCGGCGGCCACCGGCAATCCCGGCTGGGCGGATGTCGTCGAGGTCGCGAGCGCCGGCACCGCCGCGATGGTCGGCTCGCCGATCGAGCCGGCGATGCTCGCCCATCTGGCCGCGCACGACGCCGACGCGCTCCGTCACGCGGCGCGACAGCTCGAGCGGGCGCAGGTCGAGACCGCCGACCTCGTCCTCGGGCTCTCGCGCTCGCATCGGCGTGCGATCGTGGCGATGCTGCCGCGGGCGGGCCGACGGACCTTCGCGCTCAACGAGTTCGCCCGGCTCCTCGACGACGCGATCGCGAGCGGCGCGGCGCGCGTCGACCTGGCGGAGGACCCGCGGCCGGTGCTCGAGACGCTGGTGCTCGCCGCCGGCTCGCGGCGCGGATTCGCGCTCGCGCCGGAGGACCCGTCCGCGGACGACGTGCCCGACCCGTACGGTCGCGCACCCGAGGTGTACGAGTCGGCGACGACGCGCATCGCCCAGGTCGTGGACCGCATCGAGGGCGCCATCCTCGCGGCGGCGGGAGTCCCGCGGTGAGCGTCCGCCGCCCCGTCCGCGAGCGTCTCTCGAAGCGCGCTCGCTGGCTGCTCATCGGCTTCGCCGCCTTCGTCGCGATGGACATCGCGCTCGTCTGGTGGGCCTTCGGCGCCGGCAGCCGCTCGAGCGCCGAGGCGGGGGAGCCGCTGCCGCTCAGCGCCTTCGCGCCGCCGCCCACCTACACGCCGCCGCCGGCGGCAGCGGAGCCGGATCCCGAGCCGGCGCGCGCACCGCTCTCGCTCGAGCCGCCGACGCGGATCATCGTGCCGGTCGACGAGAGCGCCGCGTGGCGGTCGCCGACCCCCGCCTGCATGGGCGCCTTCGCGACGATCGAGCACAGCGTCGACGCGGGCGCGACGTGGGACGCCTCGACGCTGGACGGCGTCGGCGGCATCCTCGCGATCGACCCCTACGAAGACCCCTCGATGGTCGGGATCGTCGCCGCGGTCGCCGGCTCCTGCGCGACCGAGTACCGGCGCAGCTTCACCGGCGGCGAGTTCTGGGCGCCCGCGCCGGACGAGGCGCCCGCCATCCCGCTCCTCGACCAGGCCGACCGCGCCGTCGTGCACTGGCCCGACGGTGCCGGACCGGGCCCCTGCGCGGCCGTCGGCCTGGCATCCGCCGAGGACGGCGGCGCGGCGGTGCTCTGCCCCGACGCGGGGCTGTGGCTCGCGCCCGCCGCCGACCGCGGCGCCTGGGCGCCGGCGGGACTCCCCGGCGCCGCGGTCGCCGTCGCGGCACAGGGCGACGACTACCTCGTCGCGCTGCGACGCAACCCGGCGTGCGATCCCGGGCTGAGCCTCGTGATCCTCGTTGAGGACGGCGTCGTCGCGCCCCTCGCATGCCTCACGGCGCTGCCCGACGAGTCGGCGCCGATCGCGCTCGGCACGAGCGAGGACGCGGCCTGGCTCTGGGTCGGGGATGCGACGCTCGTCTCGAGCGACGGCGGGTCGAGCTGGACGGGCGTCGGATGAGCGAGACGATGACGCGCCGGATGCTGCGCGCACGGGCCAGGCGCCGCCGCGGACGCTGGGGCTGGTGGGTGCTCGCCGGCGTCCTCGCGCTCCTCGTCGCGGTCGTGCTGTGGATCGTGATCCGCGGCCTTATCGCGCGCGACCAGCTGCTCGGCGCGATGCCGCTCGTCCAGGAGCTGAAGGCGAAGGCGGTGGCGGGGGAGCTCGCCGAGATCGAGCCGATCGCCGCGGAGCTCGAGGAGCGGGCCGCGCTGGCCGCGGAGCTCACCTCGGACCCGGTCTGGCGTCTGCTCGAGCCGGTGCCGCTCGTCGGCCCGAACCTCGCCGCGTTCCGGCAGGCGGCCGCGGCCGTCGACACGGTCGCCTCCGAGGCGCTGCCGCCGCTCGTCGGGATCGCCGACGAGCTGGACCTGGCCGCGTTCCTGCCGAAGGACGGCCGCGTCGACGTCGCCGGGATCGCGGCCCTGCAGCCGAGCTTCGCCCAGGCGAGCGAGGCGGTGGGGGCGGCCGCGACCGTCGTCGACGGCATCGACACGAGCGGCACGGTGCCGCAGATCGGCGAGGCGGTCGAGCAGCTCATCCGAGCGGTCGACGAGGCCGGCGGGCTCGTCGACGGGCTGAACGGCGTCATCCAGATCCTCCCCGCGATGCTCGGGGCGGACGGGCCGCGCGATCTCCTGCTCATCGTGCAGAACAACGCGCAGTGGCGCGCGACCGGCGGCATCCCCGGTGCGCTCGCCCTGCTGCACGCGGAGGACGGTCGCGTCCAGATCGTCGAGCAGACGACCGCGGCATCGCTCTGGCCGTACGGCGACTCGCGCCCGCCGGTGATACCCGTGACGGAGGGGGAGCGCGCGCTGCACGGCGAGTGGATCGCGCAGGCCGGGACGAACACGACGCTCACCCCCGACTTCGCGCGCACGGGCGAGATCCTCGCGGCGATGTGGCTCGAGCGCACCGGCGTCGCGATCGACGGCGCGGTCTCGGTCGACCCGATCGCGCTCTCCTACGTGCTCGCGGCGACCGGGCCGATCACGCTCGCGGACGGGACGGTGATCGATTCGGAGAACGCCGCCGCCGAGCTCCTGAACGAGCCGTACTTCCGCTACGAGGATCCCGCCGATCAGGACGCGTTCTTCGCCTCGGCGGCGGCGACCGTCTTCGACGCGATCTTGTCCTACGGCGGCTCGCCGGCCGCGTTCATCGACGCGGTCGTCCGCGGCGTCGACGATCACCGGATCTTCGTGTGGAGCGCGCACCCGGAGGAGGAGGCGGCGATCCTCGCGAACGGGTACCTCGGGAGCCTCGAGCCGCGCAGCGACCGCGACGCCGACGAGATCGGCGTCTACCTCGCGGACAACACCTCCTCGAAGATGGACTGGTACATCGAGCCCTCCGTGACGGTCGGATCGGTCTACTGCCCGGCCTACGGCCGGCCCTACTACGAGGTCACCGTCCGGCTGCTGAATCCGGTCGCCGCCGGCGGCGAGGGGCTGCCGGGGTACGTCACCGGCAGGGGCGTGAACGGCATCCCGCCCGGCGATGTGCAGACGCACGTCTTCGTGACGTGGCCGGCCGGCTCCGTCGCGCAGCAGCTCTTCCGCGGCGGCGCGAGCTGGGTCTACCAGCACTACGCCGACGAGGAGTACGTGCGCGTCGGCTACACGGCCGTCACGCCGGCGGGCATGACGGACGAGATGACCTTCGTGGCGTTCGGGCCGAAGGGCGCGGATGCGAGCGTGCGGATCGTCCACACGCCGACCGCGGGCGCGTTCCCGGTGGATCTGGCCGGCGAGATCGAGTGCCCGGCGCCGCCGACGCCCGGTCCCGCCGAGGAGCCGGGCATCGCGGCGCCCCTCCTGCCTGGCGGGGTCATCGTTACACGGGATTAACAATTGCCCGGTTGTGACCAGGTCTTTCCTTGGAGTAGGGTCGGCCCTGGGCGATTTTCCGCCTCTCATGCACCGTTACCCGAGGCTGGTGGCCGAAATGAAGAAGACCCTGATCGGCGTCGCGCTCGCGATCGCCGCCGTGTTCGCGCTGCCGACGGCGGCGAACGCGGTGGTCGACTTCTCGAACGGCGACAGCGCGCAGGGCGTCGCCGGAGGCACGCTCGAGATCGGGCTCCTCGGCACCGGCCTGACCGACGGCACCTTCGCGGACGTCGCGTGGGACGGCCCGGAGGCGCCGACCATCACGCCGATCGCGAACGGCACCGTCGCGGGCGGCGCGCGCATCGCCGACGGCGGCACCGCCTACTTCAGCTTCACCGCGTCGGTCCCCGGCGACTACACGCTGACGGTGGGTGCCGCCTCGGTCACCGTCACGGCGGCCGCGCCCGTCCCGGCCGACCAGCTGCAGAACACGGGCACGCCCGACGTCATGCCGTACGTCTGGCTCGGCATCGGCCTCGTCGGCGTCGGCGCGGCGCTCGTCGTGACCTTCGTCGCGGTGCGCCGCCAGCGCGTCCACTCCTCCGCGGAGTGAGCTGACCGATTCGCATCCGGCCCCGCCCTATTCGGGCGGGGCCGTTGCGTTGTGCGGAGATGTTGTGCGGGGGTTGCGAGTCATTCGAACATATGTTCGAATACTGGCATGCGTTGGGAAGGACAGGTGCTGGGCGCGGACGACGGCGCCCTGCCGGGTCTCGAGCGCAGCCGCCTCGCCGGGCTGGTCCGCACCGTCGAGACGCCCGACTTCGCCGACATGCGCTTCCACGAGGTCCTCGCCAGGACCGCGTTGAACCACGTCCCCGGCAGTTCGCCGCGCATGCCGCTCGCCTGGACGATCAATCCATATCGAGGATGCAGCCATGCCTGCTCCTACTGCGTGAGCCCGGACACGCTCGTGCTCATGGGCGACGGGCGGCACCGACCGATCGCGGATCTGGAGATCGGCGACGAGATCTATGGCACGGCGATGCAAGGCGCCTACCGACGCTATGTCCGCACGACCGTCCGCGCGAAGTGGACCACTCACAAGCGCGCGTATCGGGTGACGCTCGGCGATGGCACCGAGATCGTCGCGAGTGGTGACCATCGCTTCCTCTCCGATCGGGGCTGGAAACATGTACGGGGCGCGATGAACGGCTCCGGACAGCGGCCCTATCTCACCCTCAACAATCGGCTCGTCGGCTTCGGGCTTCGCGGCCTCGCGGCTATCGACGACGGCCTCGAGGCGACCGATGAGTACCGTCGCGGCTACCTGTCCGGAATGATCCGGGGCGACGGCATGCTGTTCAGCAAGGACTATGACGTGCGGGGACGGATAGACCGCGCGCGCATGTTCCGCCTCGCTCTCGCCGACCTCGAGGCACTTGAGCGCACTCGCATGTACCTCGATATCGAGGGGATCCCGACTCACCTCCGCCCGTTCCGCAGCGCATCTCGGCGGCCCATGATGGCTATTCATACGTCGCGGAGCGCCGACGACGAACGGCTGACCGCGATGGAGCGGTCTCCGGTCGAGAAGTCGCTCGGCTGGTCGGCAGGATTCCTCGGCGGCATCTTCGATGCTGAGGGCAGTCACTCGCGGGGCGTCCTGCGCATTTCGAATAAGGATCCCGAGATCCTCCGCGACATCTGCGAGGCGATGGCGCTCTGGGAGATCTCGCATGTCCGCGAGCCGGCGAACGCCATCGGCGTCGCGAGCATCCGAGTGACGGGCGGCCTCGCGGAACGACAGCGATTCTTCCGTGCCGCTCGGCCGGCTATCTCGCGCAAGCTCGATCTCGAGGGGCGGGCGACCAAATCCGGCGCCGACCTCCGGATCCTGAGCATCGAGGACCTCGGGGTCGAGACGGAGATGGTCGACATCACGACGGGCACGGGTGACTTCATCGCGAACGGTGTCGTCGCGCACAACTGCTTCGCCAGACCCACGCATCGCTACCTCGACCTGGACATGGGCGAGGGCTTCGACCGGGAGATCGTCGTCAAGGTCAACGTCGTCGAGGTGCTCCGCCGCGAGCTCGCCAAGCCGACGTGGCTGCACGAGCCCGTCGCGCTCGGCACGAACACGGATCCCTACCAGCGCGCGGAGGGGCGCTACCGGCTCATGCCCGGGATCATCGACGCGCTCGCGGAGTCCGGCACGCCGTTCTCGGTCCTGACCAAGGGGACGCTCGTGCGCCGCGACCTCGCCCAGCTGGTGCGGGCCTCGGCGCAGGTCGAGGTGGGCCTCAGCATGTCGATCGCGATCTACGACGAGGCGCTCGCGGCATCCCTCGAGCCCGGCGCCCCGAGCGCGAAGGCGCGCCTGGACACCGTTCGCGCCGCGACCGACGCGGGCCTGCCGGTCCGGGTGTTCCTGATGCCGGTCCTGCCGTATCTGACGGACACGCGCGAGCATCTCGAGCGCGCCGCCCGGATGGCGAAGGAGGCCGGCGCGGTGCAGGCGATCTACACGGCGCTCCACCTGCGGCCCGGCGTCAAGGAGCACTTCCTGCGCTGGCTCGCCCGCGAGCACCCGGAGCTGCTGCGGCGGTACCAGGTCGTCTACGCGGACGGCGCGTACGCGCAGCAGGACTACCGGGAGTGGCTCGGCCGGAAGGTGCGCCCGATCCTCGCGGCGCACGGGCTCGCGTAGATTCGTCTCCCGTGAGCAAGCTCTACTTCCGATACGGCGCGATGAACTCCGGCAAGTCGACCGCGCTGCTGCAGGCGGCTCACAACTACGAGGAGCGGGGGCAGCGCGTGCTGCTCGCCAAGCCGCTCGTCGACACGAAGGGCGACCGGGCGATCGTCTCCCGGCTCGGCGTCGCCCGCGACGTCGACTTCACGGTCACGCAGGACGACGACATCCACGCGGTCTTCGAGGGCGAGCGCGATCGGCTGCGTTCGGAGCGCGCGCAGGAGGTCGCGTGCCTGCTCCTCGACGAGGCGCAGTTCCTCACCGCCGCCCAGGTCGACGACCTGCTGCGGATCGCGACGATCGAGGACGTGCCGGTCATCGCGTACGGGATCCGCACCGACTTCCAGACCGTCGCGTTCCCCGGCAGCCGACGGCTGCTCGAGATCGCGCACTCGCTCGAGGAGCTGAAGACGATCTGCCGCTGCGGGCGGAAGGCGCTGTTCAACGCCCGCACGGTCGACGGCGAGTTCGTCTTCGCGGGCGACCAGGTTGCGATCGAGCTCGGCGACGTCGTCTACGAGTCGCTCTGCGCGGCGTGCTACCTCCAGGAGTCGGAGGGGCTGCTCGGCGGCGACTGGGCGCCGCGCGGGGACTATCGGAGCGACCCGAGCTGAGCTCCATGAGAACGCGGTGACCCCAACCGAACGGATTCGGCCGCGCGGAGCTATGCTCAGCCCATGGGAATGGTCTACTACGGCGGAGAAGCCACACCGATCGCGATCGACGACCGTGCCCTGGCGCACCTGAAGGTCGTCATCGCGACCAAGCTCCGTCGTGGCGAGAGCTTCACGCTCTCCTGGCGGCACCCGGACGACCAGCCGCGCGGCCGCTCGACGATCTGGCTCCACCCCTCGATCCCGCTCCGGTTCGTCTTCGACGACCCGGAGCCGACCGAGCTGAGCCGCACCTGGCTCGAGGAGCTCGCGAACTCCGCGCACTCGTCCGGCGGGATCCAGCTCGTCGCCGAGCACTTCGACGTCTCCACCGGTTCCACGCCTACCGCCCCGGAGGACTGAGCGTCAAGCCCCTTCGCACCGGCCGCGCTCGCGGGCAGGCTGGAGGCTCGCAGCCGCGAGAAGGGAGGTCGCGATGGGCGACGACGAGCAGCTCCCTCCGATCGAGGAGTGGTGGCCGCGGCTCTCCATCGAGGCGCGGCACGCGGTGCTCGAGCATCTGGCCGCCCCGCTCGACGAGCGGGTCGCGGAAGAGATCGCGCGGGTCATCGGGCGGCCGATCCCGGAGGGGGCCTCGCTGAGCCACGTCGACATCGGCTACGTCGAGACTCAGCAGCAGCCCGTCGACTGATGCTCACCGAGCGGACCGAGGGCAAGCGCGGCAGCGCGGAGCGGGCGCGACCCGACCGCGCGGAGCACCGCTGGCCGGCGATCGCGGCGGTCGTCGTGGCGCTCGTGCTCTACGCGCTCCTGCCGAGCGGCTTCACGCCGTGGCTGCGGATCTCGGTCGTCGTGGTGTGCGTCCTCCTCGTCGTCCCGCTCGTGCTGCTCAATCCGCTTCGGCTGCGCAAGCAGACGACCTGGTCGCGGTGGGTGTCCACCGGGCTGGTCGTCGTCCTGGCGCTCGCGAATCTCGTCGCGCTGGTCCAGCTCATCATCGCGCTGCTCAGCCGCGACTCCGACAACGGATCGCTGCTGCTCGCCGCCGCGCAGGTGTGGACGACGCACGCGATCGTCTATGCGCTGCTCTACTGGGAGCTCGATCGCGGCGGGCCCGTCGTGCGCTCGCTCGCGCCGCGCGACGAGATCCCGCGCGCCGACATCCGGTTCCCCCAGGACGAGGACGGGGACGCGATCGCGGAGGTCGCCCGCGGCTCGGCCAAGCGCTCCGGCTGGACGGCGAACTTCATCGACTATCTGTACTTCGCGATGGCGAACAACATGGCGTTCTCGCCGCCGGACGCCGTGCCGCTCACCGCGCGCGCCAAGATCCTCGTCGGGCTGCAGGCGCTCGGCGCGTTCGTCGTCCTCGTCCTCGTGATCGCTCGCGCGGTCGCACTGCTGGGTTAGGGTTGCATGCCAAACGGCATGGGGATCGGTGGTCGATAGCTAGTGGGTCGTCTCATCTATGCGGGGTCACCGAGCGACTCGTACCGGCTGGACGATCGCGTCCTCGCGCACCTCGAGCTCGCGATCGGCGCGAAGTTCCGCCTCGGCGACTCGTTCGCCTTCACCCTCGAGGGCGATCAGGTGCCGGCGGGCAGCGGCTACCACGTGCTCTGGATGCATCCGTCGATCTCCCTGCAGTTCCGCTATGACGTCGAGCGGCGCACGATCCCGATCAACCCGGCATGGGTCGCCGAGCTCGTCGCGGCGGCGTCGGCCGAGTTCGGCCTGCGGATCGTGCCCGAGCCCCCGGGGCCGGGCGGCATGCCGCCGAAGCCGGCGCCGAAGCCGATCTACGGCTGACCTAGACGCTGGCGAGGAGCGCGGCGGCACTGTCGAGGGCGCCGGGCACGAGGCGGTAGTAGGCCCAGGTCCCTCGCTTCGACCGGGTGAGGTACCCCGCGTCGACCAGGATCTTGAGGTGGTGGGAGACGGTCGGCTGCGACAGCCCGAGCGGCTCGGTCAGGTCGCAGACGCAGGCCTCGCCGTCCTCATGGGCGGCGACCATCGAGATGAGCCGCAGCCGAGCGGGGTCGGCGAGCGCCTTGAGCGAGGCGGCGAGGCTCGCGGCGTGCTCCGCGCTCACCGGCTCGCGCGTGATCGGGGCGCAGCAGGCCTGCAGATCGCGGACGGGCAGCAGCTCCAGGACGGCCATATCCATAGATTAGCGTCGATATTGACAGCTGTCGATGTGTTGCGGCATGCTCGTTCCATCGACGGACGTCGATGGATGGAGGATCGAAGATGCACGAGTGCTGCGACCCGGTCGAGTGCCCGCCGAACTGCGCGACGCACCGCCCGGACGGACCCTGCTGCTGAGAGTCGCAGCGGTGGCGCGGCAGGCCGGCGCGGAGTTCCTCGGCACCGGCCTGCTCGCGGTCGTCGTCATCGGATCCGGCATCGCCGCGCAGCGCCTGTCGCCCGGCGACGTGGGGCTGCAGCTACTGGAGACCTCCATCGCCACCGCCCTCGGCCTGTCCGTCCTCGTCACGGTGCTGCAGCCCGTCAGCGGGGCGCACCTGAACCCGCTGGTCACGCTGGCCGACCGGGTGCTCGGCACGGCCCGCCCAGCCACCGCCACGTTCGGCTATCTGACCGCGCAGCTCGCGGGCGCCGTGGCCGGCGCCGTGCTGGCGAACGCGTCGTTCGGCGTCGCCACCGCCATCTCGACCCGGGAGCGCCTCGACCCGGGTGCGCTCCTGGCGGAGGCCGTGGCGACGGCGGGGCTGATGCTCGTGGTCTTCGCGCTCGCCCGCGCCGGGCGCGCGGCGCTGATCGGTCCCGCGGTCGGCGCGTATCTCGGCGCGGCGTACTGGTTCGCCTCGTCGACGGCGTTCGCCAACCCCGCCGTGACCCTCGGCCGGGTCCTCTCCGACACCCTCGCCGGGATCGCCCCGGTCTCCGCCCTCAGCTTCGTCGGCGCGCAAGTCCTCGGCGGCGCGATCGGCGTCGTCCTCGTCATCGCCCTCACCCCTCGACAGAAGGAGACCATCGTGTCCGAGAGCAAGCCGTCCGTCATGTTCGCCTGCGTGCACAACGCCGGACGATCCCAGATGGCGCTCGGGTTCTTCCGCCAGCTCGTCGGCGATCGCGCGATCGCGCGCTCCGGCGGCTCCGACCCCGGTGAGCGCATCAACCCGGTCGCGGTCGCCGCGATGGCCGAGGTCGGCATCGACATCTCCGCCGAGGCGCCGAAGGCGTGGACGCCGGTCGGACTGCAGAGCTCCGACGTCATCGTGACGATGGGCTGCGGAGACGAGTGCCCGTTCTACCCCGGCAAGCGCTACCTGGACTGGGAGCTCGACGACCCGGCGGGGCAGCCGATCGAGTCGGTGCGGAGGATCCGCGACGAGATCGAGGGGCGCGTGCGGGCGCTGGTCGCCGAGCTCGGCCTCGCGACCTGAGACCTCAGGCGCCGACGGCCTCGCAGCAGCCGGGGACGGTGCAGGCGGGGTCGAGGCACGGCGCGTCCTCGTCGACCGCGAGCGTCACGTCGACCAGGGCGGTCAGGGCCGCGCTCAGGTGCGGATCGGCCATCTCGTAGCGGGTCCGCCGGCCCTCGGGCTCGGCGACCACGATGCCGCAGCCGCGCAGGCAGGCCAGATGGTTCGAGACGTTGGTGCGGGTGAGCTCCAGGTCGCGGGCGAGCTGCGCCGGATGGCCCGGCCGCTCGAGCAGCGCGAGGAGGATGCGGGCGCGGGTCGGGTCGGCCATCGCGCGACCGAGCCGGTGCATCACGTCGACTCGGGAAGCGATGGTCAGCATGCGCTGACTCTACAGCGACCGGCGACGAAGGCAGGTGGGCAAGGCAGGCGTGCCCCGAGGGGCGCATCCGCACGAGACGCTCAGCCGGTGGCCGGCTGCTCCTGGTCGTCCTTCGGCGCGTGCGGCTCCTTCGGCTCGGGCGGGATGGTGAGGCCGGCCGTGCTGCTCGCGACGCGGATCATCTCCTCGACCCAGGCTCGGTTGAGGCGCGGCGGCCGGCCCCCGAAGAAGTGGAACTGGATCGGGACGGAGGGATGGATCCAGAAGGTCCGTCGGCCGTTCCCGCCGCCGACGTCGATGTCGAACATGAAGGACTCGTTGCGTCGCAGCTTCGTCATGATGGCGACACGCAGATGCGCGAGGACCCGGTCCTCGAGATCCACCGAGACGGCGGTGGCGCCATATATGAACTTGCCCACACCTGAGGGTACTCAGAAAGGCGTGTACACGTACCGGGAATGCGAAATCAACCCCCTCGTCGGGGGACAGCGGCGGACGTAGCGTCGCGGCATGCGGCGTCCGGTCCGGCGCCCACCCGGACCGGACGCGGCGCAGAGAGAGGAGCCAGCCATGCCAGGCGGACGCGGATCGAACCTGAAGGACCCGAAGCTGTACGAGAAGCTGCGGGACGAGGGGGCGTCGAAGGAGAAGGCCGCTCGCGTGTCGAACGCCGCGGCGAAGCAGGGCCGGAGCTCGGTCGGCCGCCGCGGCGGGAAGTCCGGCGACTACGACGACTGGAGCGTCGACAGGCTGAAGGACCGCGCGAAGGAGCTCGGCCTGCACGGATACTCGGGCAAGCGGAAGTCGGAGCTCATCGACATGCTCCGGCACCACTGACGGTCGCGCGGCGAGCGGCCGTCAGCCGGCTAGCGTCCGCGGGCCTCGCCGATCGTGACGAGGACGAGCGCGAGCGTCGGCACGGCCGCCATCCCGCCCATGAGCCAGGCGAACGCGAGGTTGCGCGCGTGAGTGTCGCGGACCCACACCGCGCAGCCGAGCATCGCCAGGTAGAGGGCGACCGTCAGCACGATCCCGGCCCACGGGATGATCACCTGCAGCGAGAGCGTCGCCGCGAGCATCGTCACGGCGACGACGCACAGGACGAGCGCCGGGACCAGCCACCGGCGGCGGCGCCCCGTCCAGAGCGCCGGCTGGTTGCGGATCGCGAGCGGGTCCGTGCGCGCGCGGCTCGGCATCTCAGCTCTTGGGGATGCGAGTGATGAAGAACACGACGACGAGCGCGATGGCGAGGACCGCGACCGCGAGTGCGATGACGAGTGCCGTCACTTCCATGCGTTGCTCCCTGCTCGGGATGGTGTCGGGTATCGGGTATCGGAGGACGCCACGCTAATCGGCTCGGCGCCGCCCCGCACCGGGGTTGACATCGCCGGGTCGCGGCGTACCCTCGCGGCCATGACGACCACGACCCGCGCGCCGGAGGCGAAGCCGACGAGCCCGGTGGTCCGACGCGCCGCGCGCCGCGCCCGCAAGGGCTCCACCCTCGTCCGGTGGCTGACGACGACCGATCACAAGGTGATCGGGCATCTCTACCTCATCACCTCCTTCCTCTTCTTCCTGATCGGCGGCGTGATGGCGCTGCTCATCCGCGCGCAGCTCGCGCAGCCCGGCATGGACCTCATCCAGACCGGCGAGCAGTACAACCAGCTCTTCACCATGCACGGCACGATCATGCTGCTCATGTTCGCGACGCCGCTCTTCGCCGGCTTCGCGAACGCGATCATGCCGCTGCAGATCGGCGCGCCGGACGTCGCCTTCCCGCGACTCAACGCGCTCGCGTACTGGCTGTTCCTGTTCGGCTCGCTGATCGCGGTCGGCGGCTTCCTCACCCCGCAGGGCGCCGCGAGCTTCGGCTGGACCGCGTACGTCAGCCTCTCGGACGAAACGTTCTCGCCGGGGGTCGGCGGGAACCTCTGGGTCTTCGGACTGGGGCTGTCCGGCTTCGGCACGATCATCGGCGCCGTGAACTTCATCACGACGATCATCACGATGCGGGTGCCCGGGATGACGATGTGGCGGATGCCGATCTTCACCTGGAACACGCTCATCACCTCGCTGCTCGTGCTGCTCGCCTTCCCCGTCCTCGCGGTGGCGATCCTCGCGCTCGGCGTCGATCGGGTGTTCTCCGGGCAGATCTACAACCCCGAGAACGGCGGCATGCTGCTCTTCCAGCACCTGTTCTGGTTCTTCGGCCATCCCGAGGTGTACATCATCGCGCTGCCATTCTTCGGCATCATCTCAGAGGTGGTGCCGGTCTTCAGCCGGAAGCCGATCTTCGGCTACAAGTCGCTCGTCTTCGCGACCATCGCGATCGCCGCGCTGTCGATGACGGTCTGGGCGCACCACATGTACGTCACCGGCGGCGTGCTGCTGCCGTTCTTCGCGCTCATGACGATGCTCATCGCCGTCCCCACCGGCGTGAAGATCTTCAACTGGGTCGGCACGATGTGGCGCGGCTCGGTCACCTTCGAGGCACCGATGGTCTGGGTCATCGGCTTCCTCGTCACCTTCGTCTTCGGCGGGCTGACGGGCGTCATCCTCGCGAGCCCGCCGCTCGACTTCCACCTCTCCGACACCTACTTCGTCGTCGCGCACTTCCACTACGTGGTGTTCGGCACGGTCGTGTTCGCGATGTTCGCCGGCTTCTACTTCTGGTGGCCGAAGCTGACCGGGCGGATGCTGAACGACCGCCTCGGCAAGCTCCACTTCTGGCTGACGTTCGTCGGCTTCCACACCACGTTCCTCATCCAGCACTGGCTCGGGGTGGACGGGATGCCGCGTCGCTATCGCAGCTATCTCGAGTCGGACGGGCTCGGCTGGATGAACGCCATCTCCTCGATCGGCGCGGCGGTCCTGGCGATCTCGGTGCTGCCGTTCCTCTACAACGTGTGGATCACCTGGCGTCGCGCACCGAAGGTCACGGTCGACGACCCGTGGGGCTACGCGCGATCCCTCGAGTGGGCGACGAGCTGCCCGCCCCCGCGCCACAACTTCGCGTCGATCCCGCGCATCCGCTCCGAGGCGCCCGCGTGGGATCTGCACCACCCGGAGGGTCAGGTGCAGTTCGGGATCGGGCCGGCGAAGGACGCACCGGAACGCCCGGTCATCGACATCGCGGACGACGAGGTGAAGTAGGCGGGCGGCCCGCGTCGCCGCCGGCCGAGGGGTCCTCTGAGGCGCCCTCGACCGGCGGCGAGGTCGGATCACACCAGGTCGCCGCCCGCGTCGCCCTGGTCGTCGAGGATCGGGCCGTCGCCCTCGTCCCCGCCCATGTCGTCGTCGTCGCCCTCACCGGTGTCGATGTCCGGGTCCACCTGCGGCGGCTGGCCGGCGATGTCCGGCCCCTCCGGCGGCTCCTCCTGGCGATGATGCTGGTGGTCGGCCTCGACGCTCGGGCTGCCGCCCGCGGGCTCGGGGGTCGGCGCCACGATCGGGGACGGGTCGCCTTCGACTTGCGTCTTGTCGTTCATCTGCTGCTCCTTCGTTCGGGTGATCCCGAGCCTGCGCGTCCCGCCGGCGAGGACCCAGGGGGTTGACATCGACGCGCCGAGGGTCGTGGCCCGGGGGAGGCCGACTCGCGTCGGGAACGCCTGCGCGCCCTGCGTGTACACGCCGCTGGAACCCAGGTCAAGCCCCCCGACATCGCGCGCGATCACGCATAGCTTGATGGCGAGGAAAGGAGTCGAGATGACCGAGACGCTCACGGCCGAAGTCGAGGTGGACGTGCCCGTGTCCACGGCCTACAACCAGTGGACGCAGCTCGAGGAGTTCCCGCGCTTCCTCTCCGACGTGAAGGAGGTCCGCCAGCTCGACGATGAGTTCACCCACTGGGTGGTCAGCGTCGGCGGCGTGCAGCGGGAGTTCGACGCGACGATCGTCGACCAGGCCCCCGACGACCACGTCGCCTGGCAGAGCGTGGACGAGCCGGTGCACGGCGGCCGCGTCTCGTTCGAGCCGCAGGGACCGGAGCGGACGCGCGTGTCGTTGCAGATGATGTGGGAGCCCGAGACGCTCTTCGAGAAGGCGGGGGCGGCGCTCGGCCTCGACGAGCGGCGCGTCGAGATGGACCTGGAGCGCTTCAAGGAGTTCATCGAGCATCGCGGCGCCGAGACCGGCGAGTGGCGGGGCGAGATCCACGGCGGGGATGCGCAATGAGACCTCGGGAGTCGACCCCTCGGACTCCCGACCGCGCGAGCGCGGGGAGCGGAACCCTCCCTCGACGCCGCGCCTAACACCTGGGCGCCGGAATCTGGCGGTGGCGCGGATCCCGGCGCCCAGGTCTCTTCCCGCCGAGCTCCCCCCGCTGCGGACGCTGGACGAGCTCGAGGCCCTGGTCGGGGACGCCGGCCCGATCTACGTCCGCTACAGCGAGGGCCCCGAGCGCGATGCGCACGAGCGGAGCGTCGACTACGAGAGCGGCCTGCCGCTGCCCGGCCTCTCGGTCAACCCGCTCCGTCCGGAGGCGTGGTGGACCCGGCCGGTGCGAGACTGGCTCGCGCGGCAGATCTGCCAGTACCGCGAGCTGCAGGACGAGGACGGCGACCGCATCGCCTGGGTGCTCACCGGCCGGGAGACGGGTCGGGGGCCGGACTGCGAGCCGCTGCTCGCCGACGTGGCGCCGATGGCTCGCCTGACCCCCGCGCTCGTCGAGGAGGCGAGCCGCGTCTACGCCGAGCGCTTCGACGTCGGCCGAGGACCGGAGGACTGACTCGTGCTCGTGACGTTCTGGACCTGGGTCGGGATCCTCGTCGTCGGACTGGCCCTCGCGATCGGTCTCGCGCTCGCGGGGCGGTGACCCCCGTGCGCGCGTTCCTCCGTGACAACGGGCTCAGCCTCTTCTTCCTCGCCATCTTCGTCGTCGCCATCGTCGGGCAGGCGCTCGCCGGTCACGCGAACGAGAACGAGGAGCTCGCCCTGCACGGGCTGCCGCCGGTCGCCTTCTGGGACTTCGTCTGGTCGTCGCGGTTCCTGGTGGACGTCACGGAGAACTGGCAGTCGGAGTTCCTGCAGTTCTCGCTGTTCATCTGGGCGACGATCTGGCTCGTCCAGCGCGGCTCGCCCGAGTCGAAGCCGCCGGAGCACGCGGGGCCGCGGAGCGACCGCGAGGAGCTGATCGGCCGCTACGCGAAGCCCGGCTCGCCGCGCTGGGCGCGGGCCGGCGGCTGGCGCACCGCGGTGTACTCCAACTCGCTGCTCATCGTCATGCTCGGGATCTTCCTGCTGTCCTGGCTCGCCCAGTCGCTCGGCGGGCTCGTCGTCTCGAACGAGGACCGCGCCGAGCACGGCTTCCCGCCGGAGGGCTGGCTCGACTACGTCGCCTCGGCGGAGTTCTGGAACCGGACGCTGCAGAACTGGCAGTCGGAGTTCCTCGCCGTCGGTGCGATGACCGCGTTCGCGATCTACCTGCGGCAGCGCGGCTCGGGGGAGTCGAAGCCGGTCGGCACCCCGCACGCCGAGACGGTCAGCGACGACTGACGCTCAGGCCGCGCGCGGCAGGCCGGTCAGCGGCCGGTCGCGCGAGACCAGCGCGCGGTAGAGCGCCTCGTACCCGGCCGCGGTCGACCCGAGGTCGAAGCGACGGGCCACATGCGTCCGGCACGCGGCCGGGTCGATCCCGGCCGCCTCGCCGATCGCGAGCGGCAGGTCGCCGAGCTCGTCGACCAGCACCCCGGTCTGGCCGTCCACGACGAGCTCGGGCACGCAGCCCCGTCTCGTCGCGACGACGGGGGTGCCGCAGGCCATCGCCTCGACGAGCAGCGTGCCGTACGGCCCCTCCCACTGCACCGGGAAGACCAGGCAGGCGGCGCGGGCGCAGAGCGCTCGTCGCAGGGCGGCGTCGGGCTCGCCGACGTACTCGACGCCGCTGCCGAGCCGCGGCGCGATCGCCCCCTCGAAGTACCGGCGCTCGGCGGGCTCGCGCATCGTCCCCGCCAGCAGGATCCGCCGGCCGGCCGTGCGCGCCGCCTCGATCGCGAGGTGCGCGCCCTTGTCCGGGGTGAACCGCCCGATCCAGAGCACCTCCTCGCTCCGAGCCTCGGCGTCCCGGAACGGGAAGGCGTCGACGTCGACGCCGTTCGGCACGGTGGCGGCCCAGTCCAGTCGCGGCGCCTCGCGCCGCTGCGATTCGGCGACCGCGACGAGGTGGACGGAGGGCGGCAGGCGGCGCAGCCGCTCGCCGCGCACGCCGCCGACCGGACCGTGCACCGTGAGCACGGTGGGCGACGGCAGCTCGAGCGGCGTGCCGTCGGGGCGGTGGTCGTGGACGAGGTCGAGCCCCGCACCGGCGAGGTCGCGCGGATCGCGGGCGACGACGACGGCGTGACCCGCGCGGGTCAGCCGGTCGGCGAGACCCGCGACGACGTCGTCGACGCCGGCGAACCCGCGGGGCGGGACCTCGGCCGGGGGCGGGGGGAGGATGCCGATGCGCAGAGGCGGAAGGTCTCCAGACACCGGCCCTCCCTACGTCGTCGTCCGGCCGGAGATGACCCGGAGGAGGAACATGATGATCGCGATGACGCCGAGCACCAGCGCGACCCAGAGGAGCCAGTTGGCCGCCGCCCAGAGTCCGCCCGTGATCGCGAGCACGACCGCGATGATGAAGATGATGATCGCTGCGATTGTCATTGATCTGCTCCCATCGTTCGCCGCGCGGCAGCAACCGGCGGCCAGCTCACGCTAAGCGGACGTCCGGCGGGCGCAGAGGGGGTTGACGCTCGCGCGAGGCCGGTGCTATCCCGCGTCCTCGCCGCGGCGCAGCCGCGTCTGCACGCGCGAGGGGAGCAGGATCCACAGCGCCGCCATGACGGCGACCGTGGCCGCCGCCGCGACGAGGCCGGCCGCGAGCCCGCCGACCAGGTCGACGATGAGCAGCACGATGCCGGCGAGCGTGACGCCGACGCCGATGAGGGCGCCCGCGGCCAGGCGGCCGCCGAGCGCGACGAGCGAGGCCTTCGCCCCCATCCGGAACAGCCAGCGGTGCAGCAGGACGGGGGTGAGCCCCACGATCGTCGTCGCCGCGGCGACCGCGAGCAGCGACAGGTAGATCCCTCGCGCGACCGGGTCGAGGTCCTCGAAGCGCGGCTGGAACGCGGCGGCGAGCAGGAAGCCGGTGATGATCTGGTTGCCCGTCTGGATCACCCGCAGCTCCTGCAGGATGTCCTCCCAGTTGCGGTTGAGCCGCTGCCATTCGGTCTCGCCGGTCGGTGCCGTCGCGTCCATCGCCTCCGCTGCGTTCATGGCTCGCGGTCTAGCACGCGGCCCTGGGCGAGGCAAGCCCGTTCACCCGTCCCTTGGCCGACCGTACCGTCGACACAGCACCCGAGCGCAGCGGTCGATCGCCGTGCGCGAGCCCGAGGAGGACGTCATGAGAGAGCATTTCCGCGAACCGGCGCAGCTCTTCGCGTACCAGCTGGGCTCGGCGCTCATGATGGAGCACGACTCGCTCGCCATGCTGGCGGCGCTCGCGACCGCGGCGCGGTCGGAGCAGGCCAGGGACCTCTTCGAGCGGCATCTCGGCGAGACCCGCGGCCAGGCGGCGAGGCTCGAGCGGGCGTACCTGCTGCTCGACCTGGAGCGCACGCCGCATCCCTCGCCGGCCTCCGACACGCTGCTGCGCGACAGCCGGGAGATGCTCAAGCGCGCCGATCCGGCGCTCGTCGACCTGCTCGCGCTCTCCGCGGCGCTCGGCGCCGAGCATCACGAGATCGCGACGTATCAGACGCTCATCGCCGCGACGTCGGCGCTGGGCGCGGCCGAGGTCACCGAGCTCCTCGAGGAGAGCCTGGCCGAGGAGCGGCGGGCGAGCGAGGTGCTCGCCGACGCCGTGCGCCGCGCGGCGCACGAGCTCGCCGCCGTGCCGGTCGGGGGGAGGGCGTGATGGGCGACCTCGGCAATCCGGTGACGAAGTACCGGACGGAGCCCTACCCGGAGCAGGAGCAGGAGCAGCCCGGCATGACGGGCGCGACCGTGCCGGCGCCCGACCATGGCGAGAACTCGTATCACGGCGCCGGCAAGCTCACCGGCATGCGTGCGCTCATCACGGGCGGCGACTCCGGGATCGGGCGGGCCGTGGCGATCGCCTTCGCCCGGGAGGGGGCCGACGTCGCCATCTCGTACCTGCCCGAGGAGGAGCCGGACGCGGTCGCGACGGCGCTCTGGATCGAGCAGGCCGGCGTCCGCTCGTTCTGCGTCCCCGGCGACATCCGCACCCGGGAGCAGTCCGAGCGGCTCGTCGAGCGGGTGCTCGAGGAGTTCGACGGGCTCGACATCCTGGTGCTCAACGCCGCCTACCAGAAGCAGCGCGACTCGCTCGCGGAGACGCCGCCGGAGGAGATCGAGCGGGTGCTCGAGACGAACCTGCTCGCGCCGGTCTGGGCCGCCCGCGCCGCCGTCCCGCATCTCGCGCCCGGCGCGTCGATCATCGTGACCTCGTCCATCCAGGCGTTCAACCCCTCGCCGCAGCTCATCGACTACGCGATGACGAAGGCGGCGCTCGTCGCGTTCACCAAGGCGCTCGCCCAGGAGCTCGGGCCGAAGGGCATCCGCGTGAACGCCGTCGCGCCCGGACCGATCTGGACGCCCCTGATCCCGGCGACCGAGTGGCCGGACCACCTCCCCGAGTTCGGGAAGGACACCCCGCTCGGCCGTGCGGGCCAGCCCGCGGAGGTCGCGCCCGCGTACGTGTACCTCGCCTCGCCGGAGTCGAGCTACGTCTCGGGCGCGATCCTCCCGGTCACCGGCGGGAAGGGGCTCTGAGCCCGCGGCTGCGCCGCACCCGGTCGACCGACCCCGGCATCCGGCGGCGGCGACGGGGGAGCGGCTTCTCGTACGCGGACCCGTCCGGTCGGACGATCCGGGACGGCGAGCTGCTCGCGCGACTCGCGGCGCTCGCGATCCCGCCGGCGTGGACCGAGGTGTGGATCGCGACGCGGGAGAACGCGCACATCCAGGCGACCGGGGTCGACGCGGCCGGTCGACGGCAGTACATCTACCACCCGGCCTGGCGCGAGCGCAGCGATCGCCGGAAGTACGAGCGGATGCTGGAGCTCGCCGAGGCGCTCCCGGCGGCCCGCCGCGGCGTGACGCTCGACCTGCGCTCCGAGGGGCTCACCCGGGAGCGGGTGCTCGCGGGCGCCTTCCGCATGCTCGACTCGGGCTCGCTGCGCGTCGGCTCGCCGCGCTACGCGGACGAGCACGGCAGCTACGGCATCGCCACGCTGCTCTGCGCGCACGCCTCGGTCCACGGCGACCGGGTGCGGCTCTCGTTCCCCGGGAAGAGCGGGCAGGAGTGGGAGTCGGACCTCGACGATCCGGACCTCGCCGCGCTCGTCGTGGCGTTGAAGCGGCGCGGCCCGCGTGCCCGGCTGCTCGCCTGGCGCGCGCCGGACGGCGAGGTCCATCCGCTGCGCCCCGAGGAGATCAACGACGACATCCGGCGGCGGACGGGCGGCGACTTCACGGCGAAGGACTTCCGGACGCTCCGCGGCACGGTGGTCGCCGCGGCCTCGCTCGCCCGCGCCGGCGTCCGCGAGTCGGAGTCGGGCCGGGCGCGGGCGATCGCCGCCGCGATGCAGCAGGCCTCGGCGGTGCTCGGCAACACGCCGGCGGTGGCCCGCTCCGCGTATGTCGACCCGCGCGTCGTCGACCGCTACGAGCGCGGGGAGACGGTCGACCCGGGCCGGGCCATCGAGCCGCAGCTCGTCGAGCTGCTCGGCTAGCGCCTCCGCCGACCCCGCTCGCTGAGCGAGCGATTCTCCCCTCTCGGTCCCTGAGCGGGGCGAAGCCGAGTCGAAGGGGCCTGCACGCTTCGACTCGCTGCGCTCATTCCGGGACCGGGAGCGGTCGATTTGACGCCCGCGCCGGATTCCCGCAGACTGCTCTTACTGCGAATGGGAATTGTTATCAACAAGGCGGGCGAGATGCGGACGATGCGGGCGGCGAACGGCCACCTCCACGGCGCGGGCCATCTCGGCGCCGGGGGCGCGCTGCGCTGCGGCTGCGCGACGGAGCCGGACGGCCGGCTCGCGGGCGAGGCCGCTCGCGCCCTCGCCCGCCCGCGCTGGTCGCCCGTCCGCCGGCAGCTCACCGGCTTCGTCCGCACCCGCTTCATCTACTCGGATCGCCTGGCCGGTCTCGCGCTCGTCGCCTGACCGCTCCGCGACGCGTCCTCGCGCGCCGCCGCCACACCCTCGTCCGACTCGAATCGAAAGCGCTCCCGTGCACCGACGCACCGCCCTCCCCGTCCTCGCGATCGCCCTCGTGGCCGCCCTCGCCCTGCCCCTCCAACAGCCGCTGCCGGCGCACGCCGCGGACCCCGCCGCGGCCGAGGCCTTCCGCCTCGAGGCGACCGTCCGCGACGCCGCCGTCGCGCTGAGCGGCCCGACCGAGCCCATCGCCGTGCCCGAGACGGCATCCGTCACCGGCGAGCTGGTGCTCGATGCCGAATCCGGGAGCCTCGAGGCGACCCGGCTCGCGCTCGAGGCCGTGGACGGACCCGGATCGGCGAGCCTCACGGTCGGCGAGACCGTGCTCGCCGCCGCAGGTGAGACCGCACCGGTCGAGCCGGGGGAGACCCGGGTGACTGCCGAGTTCGGCGCCCCCGGCGTCTACACCGTGACGCTCGGCGCGAGCGGGACGGTCGTGCGCGCCGCGACGGAGGAGGCGCCCGAGGAACGCCGGCCGCTGGCCTCCGAGCCGATCGCGCTCGTCTTCGAGGTCGCCGGGCCCGTCGCGGAGGAGGCGCCGACCGCCGAGCACGACGCCGATTCCCCCGATGCCTCCGATGTGGCCGGGGGCGCCGGCGCCTCGGCACCGCTCGGCGCCCCGGGCTTCGGGACGCTCGGCACGGAGGCCGGCACCCGGCCGATCGCGCTGACCAGCGGCCACATCGACCTCTTCGAGGTCACCTACGACGCCGCGCTCGGAGGGCTGCGGCTCAGCGTCAAGGACGACACGAAGCTCTACGACTCGGCCGTGCAGTACCGCGACCCGACGGGGGTCGCCGTGTACGTGGACGAGGCGCTCGCCGCGGCCGACGTCACGGGCGTCGCGGGATCGCCGCTCGACTTCCTCACCGTCGGCGGCACCGTCTCGACCATCTACCTGCTGCCGCAGACGCAGAACATGCAGCTGCCCTGGCCGGGCTGGAGCACCGAGCGGCTCGCCGGCACGCTGCCCGAGGGCATCGCCCTGTCCGGCGACCCGGACCTGCCGATCCATCTCGACCTCGCGATCGAGGGGCCCGGCGAGGTGTTCACCTGGCAGTCCGGCTCCTTCGGCGCGGTCATCAACACGTACGTCGACACCGTCGATCCCGCCGCCGATGTCATCCCGATCGGCGTGAACAAGCACGTCCACACCAACTGGGCCTTCACCGCCCCCGGCGACTACGACGTGACCGCCACCCCGACCGCGACCACGACGGCCGGCGACACCATCTCCGGCCCGTCCGTCGTCTACCGCTTCCGCATCGGGCCGGCCGCTGCCGCGGCGCCCGAGGCGATCGCGCCGCCGACGGTCGTCGGGACGGGCGCGGTCGGCGAGCCGCTGACCGCCGCCCAGGGCGAGTGGCTGCCGCAGCCGCAGGCGGCGAGCTATCGGTGGCTCCGCGAGGGCGTCGCCATCGAGGGCGCGACCGCCGCGACGTACACGCCGGTCGCCGCCGACCTCGGCCGCTTCGTCTCCGTCGAGGTGACGGCGCGGGTCGGCGCCGCGGCGACGACGGCCACGGCGCCGCCCGTCGAGATCGTCGCCGGCGGCGCGCCGGTGGACCTCGCGCCGACGACCGTGACGCTCGCGACGAACGCGGCCGGCACGCAGACGTCGACGACGGTGAGCTACGGCGGCGCCGCGAGCCTCACCGCGACCGTCACGCCGAACGGGCCGAGCGGCGCGGGCACCCCCGTCCTCGGCGTCGGCGGCATCGTCGAGATCTGGCACGGCGACGAGCGGGTCGGCGAGGCGACGATCACGAACCCGCGCACCGGCAGGGTCACGGTGGCCGTGACCCCGACGGCGCTCGGCGCCAACGACTATCGCGCCCGCTACGTGCCCCCGTCGACGCACGCCGTCTCGGTCTCCGACCCCGTCACCGTCACCGTCGAGCCGCGTGCCACGAGCGTCGCGGTCGCGGCGGGCCTCGCGGAGGCCGCGGTCGGCCAGCCCGTCGAGCTCGCGGTCGCGGTCACCCCGGCTTCGGCCGCCGGGCACGTCCAGCTCCGCGACGGCGGGACCGTCGTAGCGGAAGGCGACGTGTCCGGCGGCCGATACCAGACGACGATCGCGGACCTGCCGCTCGGCGCGCACGCGCTGAGCGCCGTCTTCACCTCGGCCGCGCCCGAGTACGCCGACGCGGTCTCGTCCGGCGCCGGCGCGTCGGTGACGATCGTCGAAGGCGCCCCGCGCGGCGACTGGGGACGCACGGTCGTCGACCACGAGCACGTCGACGCGTTCAGCGCCCGGCTCGTCGACGGGGCGCTCGTGCTCGGCACCCGGGCGGACCTCGACGCCGCGTCGAAGACGCCGTCCGCGACCTTCACGGGCCGCGACCAGCTCGACCCGGCGCAGACGGTGTTCCACCTGCCCGACCGGGTGAGCACGGGCCTCGGCACGCCCGGCGGTCGGAAGACCGTGCCGGACAACCCGGCGTTCGGCTTCCTCGGCGCCCCGGGCGACACCGTCTGGGTCGCGCCGCAGAGCAACGACAGCACACCGTTCCTCTACGCCGGCTTCGAGGCCGAGTCGATCGACCGCGGCGCCCTGCGCGACGACGTCGTCGTGCTGCACCTGCTCGGCGTCGACGGACCGGACGGCGGCCGGTTCGAGGCGTACTCCGGGGCGCTCCGGGCGACCGGCGAGCCGTGGCGGATCCTCAGCTCCGTCGACGACCTCGCCGCGGACCCGGCCGGCTACTGGTCGGGCTTCGACGGCGCCCCCTTCGAGGTGGGCTCGCACGAGCACTTCCAGTGGGCGTTCACCAAGCCCGGCACGTACGTGCTGCACGTCCGGGCCGCGGCGACGCTCGCCGACGGCACCCCGGTCGAGTCCGAGGTCGTCGACTACACGTGGGTCGTCGGCGATCTCGCCCCCGCGCCCGAAGTGACGGTCGACGAGCACGCCGGCACCGAGGGCGAGACGGCGCTCACCGCGACCGTCGCCCCCGCCGCCGAGGGCCACGTCGAGTTCCGCGAAGCGGACGGCACACTGCTCGGGGTCGCGCCGACGGCCGACGGCGTCGCGGTGCTCCCGATCGCGCTCGCCGCGGGCCGGCACACCGTCACCGCCGAGTTCCTCCCCGCCGTCCTCGACCGATCGGCCGCGGCCGCGAGCGAGCCGACCGAGGTGCGGGTCGTCGCGCCGCCGCTGCCGACGCGGCCGATCGCGCTGACGAAGGGGCACATCGACCTCTTCGAGGTGACCTACGACGCCGGCCTCGAGGGGCTGCGGATGCGCGTCAAGGACGACACCCGGCTCTACGGCGAGGAGACCCGATACCTCGATCCGGCGGACGTGACCGTCTACCTCGACAGCGCGCTCGCCGAGCAGCCCGCGCCGTATCTCGGGCTCGACTCCGCGTACCAGCTGCCGCAGACGCAGGACATGGAGCAGCCGTGGCCGGGCTGGAGCACCGAGCGGCTCGTCGCGAGCCTGCCCGAGGGCGTGACCGCCTCGACGGCGCTCGACGCGGTCCGGCTCGAGCTCTCGATCGACGGCCCGGGCGACGTCATCGCCTGGCAGTGGGGCGTCTTCGGCGACGTCATCAACCGCTACGTCGACACGACCGATGCGACGCCCGACGTCATCCCGGTGACGCGCAACGCGCACGTGCACACCAACTGGGCCTTCACCGAGCTCGGCGACTACCGGATCACGGTCTCGCCGAGCCTGGCGACCGCGGACGGGGGCACGATCACCGGGCCGCCGGCGGTCTACCGCATCCACGTCGGCCCCGCCTCGGATGCGGCGCCCGTCTCGGTGGCCGCGCCGAGCATCGCCGGTGCCGGCACGGTCGGCGAGCCCCTGATCCTGAACGCCGGCGAGTGGCTGCCGCGCCCGCATGCGACGACGGTCGAGTGGCTGCGCGACGGCGAGCCGATCGCCGGCGCCGCCGGGACCGAGTACACCCCGGTCGAGTCGGACGCCGACCACGCGATCGCCGCCCGCGTCACCGCGACCGTCGGCGGCGCGTCGAGCACCGTCGACAGCGCCGCGCTGCCGGTGAGCGGTGCGGGCGAGGGCGAGGAAGGCCCGGTCGTGCTCGGGGCGGGGGTGGTCACGGTCACGCCCGGCTTCACGGCCGTCGACGGTGCGCCGGGGAGGATCGCGACCGCACCGCTCGGCCTGCTCGACCAGACGCGCGCCAGTGCCGACGACCCCTGGTACGCGCCGGAGGACGCCGTGATCCACCTCGGCGACGACGCGTTCGACTCGGCGACGTCGACCTGGAAGACCGCGCCGGACGCGGCGGGCGCCACGGTGCGGCCGCTGTTCGGATTCGAGGCCGCGGTCCACGGTGTCAGTGGCGGCACGCTGCTCCGGGGCGATTACGACCAGCTCAACAGGGCGTTCTTCGATGACCTGTTCGCCGCCGGGGTCCCGCAGGTGGAGCTCGTCAACGCGAGCGGGCCTTCCGGCGGCATCGTGACCGCCACGGTCGGCGTCCGGGGGCTCTGGGACAGCGAGGCGCTGCTCTCCGGCGTCGAGCAGACCAAGCGCAACGTGCAGATCGGCAATCAGCTGCTCCCGGTCCTCGCGTTCGACGAGCCGGGCCAGTACTGCCTCACCTTCCGTGAGACGATCCCGACGAACTCCGCCGGCACGCTGATCACGATGGCGACCTACACCTTCTACGTCGGCGATCTGCCCGGGATCCTCGCTCCGTGCGAGCAGGCCGGGCCATACGGCGTGGGCGGCGACGAGGAGGTGACCGTCTACGACCGCGGCCACACGGATCTGCGGGTCGGATTCCGCGATGGTGCGCTCGTGTTCGGCATGGGCTCGAGCCTCGTCCCGCTGAGCGCAGCCGTGCTCGGGCGGACGCCGCCGCCGCAGACGGTGCCGGAGCGCACCATGGCCTCCGACTACGGGGCGATCGGCGAACCGGGCACCGAGTACTGGTACTTCCCCGCCTCCTCGAGTCCGGAGGGATACCTCTGGCCGGGGTTCAGCAGCGAGTCGGTCGCACCAGGCGATATCAGGACGCCGCTGACCTTCACGCTCCGCGGGTACAGCGTCGATGGTGTTCCGCAGCCCGATGGCAGCAGCATCGTGCTCCAGGACGGCTTCTCGGGCAATCCGCTGACTCGGGCGTACTTCGACACGTCTCGTGGCCGCACGGCCTTCCAGCTCGATGCGAACGTGCACTCCCATCCGGTGTGGGCCTTCACCCAGCCGGGCGTGTACTGCGTGAACCTGTCGGTCAGCGCGGTGCTCCGAGACGGCGTGCGGGGCACGGCGGACGGGCTGCTGACGTTCGTCGTCGGCGACGACGCCTCCGCTCGCATCTCCGAGATCGAGCCGTGCGAACGTCGGTACCCGGACCATGCGAGCTGGCCGATGCTCGAGCCGTCCGGCGCAGGCAGCCCCGTGTCGGAGGGCGTGCGAGTCGCCGAGCTCAGCGATTGGAATGCCGTCCTGGCTCGCCTGGAGCGTGTGGCCGGCGAGCCGGAGCTGCTCGCCCAGGTGAGCGAGTCGGGCGTCGCCGAGCCGTCGCCGCGCCGGCTCGAGGATGTCGTCCTGTCCTCGCGCCACCAGCGCGCGGGCGGCGAGTACGAGGTCGCGCCGTCGGTGCTCCAGATCAGCACGGAGTCGTTCGACGCCGCGAACGGCGTCGAGTGGCTCCTCGGTGAGATCGCCGGTCCGGGCGAGCTGACACTGTCCGTGCAGAGCCGCGCGAGCGAGGCGGTGCTCGGCAGCGCATCGCCCGGCGCGAGCTACCCCCTGGCGGTGCCGGATCGGACGACGAACATCGTCTGGAGGTTCTCGGCTCCCGGCGTCTACTGCGTCCCCACCACGTTCACCGACGACGAGGTCTCGACGACGGCGGTGCTCACCTTCGCCATCGGGATCGACTCCGAGGGGCTGACGACCTGCTCGCGCGGTCAGCTGCCGAGTGAGCCGGACGGAGGGACGGAGACGCCCGTCGACGAGCCGTGGAACGTGCCGAACTGGACCTCGACCGAGTCGGGCGCGACCATCCTGAATCTCGGGCACATCGATGTCGCCTCGGTGCTCGACGGCGCGGTGCTCGACACCCTCGTCAAGGACACCACCGACGAGGGCGTCGCGCATCAGACGCACGATGGCGCGTCCTGGCACGATCCGCAGGACGTGGTGCTGCAGCTGCTGCCCGACTCCCAGATGACGGTGCCGGCGTCCGCCGCCTACGCCTTCCTGGGCGCGCCCGGGTCCAAGGTCTGGCAGGTGGCCGAGACGCAGCAGCCGGGCCTGCTGTGGCCGGGCTGGTCGACGGAGTCGATCCCGGAGGCGGCGACGCAGACCGGGGTGCAGTGGCGCCTGACGGACATGACGGGGCCGGGCGAGTTCGCGCTCTATACCTCGGATCCGCTGCGGCCGGGCGGGGTGATCGTCCGCTACAGCACCCGCGACGGGATCACCCCGGCCGACTCGTTCGAGATCGCCAAGCACGCGCACGTGCACGGCTCCTGGGCGTTCAGCGCCGAGGGCACGTACTGCCTCGCGTTCGAGCGGTCGACGGTGCTGGCCGACGGGACGCCGGCGTCGGACGAGTTCGCGCTCGCGGTCGCGGTCGGCGAGGTCGACGTGCGGAGTGTCGACCCGGCGGACTGCTTCACGGCGCCGACGGGCGAGCCCGCCGAGGCGGACACGACGCCGGTCGACGACGCGGACCTGACCGAGGAGGCGGCGGGCGAGGTGCAGGCGCTGAACGGCGCGAACGGCTTCACGCCGGGCCAGCTCGTGACCGTGCAGGTCGGTGCCGCGCGCGCGGGCGACTGGGTCTCGGTCTGGATGCACTCGGACCCGAAGTGGTGGCTCGGCTGGGCGCTGGTCGGCGACACGGGCGCCGTACAGGTGCGACTCCCGGCGGACATCGGGGGACGCTACGGCGGGCACCGGATCGTGGTCAAGGACCGCGACGGCGCGCTCGTCGGCTGGGACGCGATCAGCGTGGTCGCGCCGCCGCCTCCGCCACCGCAGGGCGGCGGAGGGCCGGCGCCGCAGGATCCGTCGTATCCGGACGCGCAGTGCGTGGCGGGGTCCACCATCCTCTCCAGCGGGCACATCGACTACGCGAGCCGGATCGTCGGCGGGAAGCTGGAGTCGCTGGTCGGCGATGACACGGGCGGATCGAAGGTGTACCGCGAGCCGTCGAGCGTGGTGCTGTGGCTCAAGCCCTCGAGCGAGGGGGTGCTGGGCGGCAGCGTGCCGCAGGTCGGCCCGGCGGGCGCGCGGGTGTGGCAGGTGCCGCAGTCGCAGAACCCGAACCTGATCTGGCTGGGCTGGTCGACCGAGGCGCTGAACGCCGGGAACACGAGCGGGCCGGTGTCCTGGACGTTGAACGGCGTCGACGGGCCCGGATCGGTGACGGTGTGGACGCAGAGCTCGTTCGGCGGCGTGCAGCAGCTCGTGTTCGCCGGGCCCGGCTCGACGAGCGTGCCGCTCGGCACGCACGCGCACGCCTACTGGACGTTCACGGCCGAGGGAATCTATCGACTGTCGTTCACCCAGACCGCGACCCTGGTCGGCGGCGGCACGTCCAGCGACACCGAGACGCTGACGATCGTGGTCGGCGACATTGATCCGGCCTCGGCGGCCGGCGGCTCCGGGTGCGGGGCGATCTCGAACGTGATCCTCGGCTCGGACGACGCCGACGCCGCGAAGCAGGCCGCGGCGCAGGCGCAGGCCGCGGCCGCGCTGGCGGCAAGGGGCGCGCTGCCCGGCGGCGGGCGTGGCCCGGGCTCCGACGCCGGCCTCGTCGACCCGATCACCGCGCTCAACCAGGGCAACCCGGTCCCGTTGCTGCTCGGCGTGCTCGGCGGCGTGCTGCTGCTCGGGGCAGCCGGCACCGGCGTGCTGTGGTGGCGGCGACGGCCGAGCGCATGAGGGTACGGCACCGCGTGACGGCCGGCGCGCTGGCGCTGGCCGTCACGGGCCTCGCCCTGTCCGGCTGCGCCGCCAGGCCCGCGTTCTCGGCCGACTCGGACCGGCTGCAGGTGGTGACGACGACCGGGCTGCTGCGCGACCTCGTGCAGCACGTCGGCGGTGATCGGGTGGAGGCCGCCTCGATCGTGCCGGACGGCGCCGACCCGCACTCCTACGAGCCGAGCCTGCGGGACGCGCGCAACGTCGTCTACGCCGACGTCGCGTTCTCCAACTACGCGCTGCTCGAGGAGCACAACGTCATCAAGACGCTGGACGCGAACCTGCGCCCGGAGGCCTTGAACGTGTCGCTCGCGGAGGAGGCGGTGAAGTACGCGGCCGAGCTCATCCCGCTGGTGGAGAACGTGCACCTCGACACCGTCTGGCTGGGCCTGCGCGCCGAGGGCGACGGGGGGCGGTACGGGGCGACGCGGACCTCGTCGGTGCTGCTCTCGGCCGTCGACGTCACCGGGCCGGGGGACGTGTACGCGTATCTCACCGGCTCCTTCGGCGACACGGACGTCTACTTCGACTCGGCCGACGGCTTCGATGCGGCCAGCGGGTACCGCGACGACACCATGACGCTGCCGGCGGACGCGCACACCCACCTGTCGTGGGCGTTCACCGAGCCGGGGGTCTACACGCTCGCCCTGCAGGCGCGGCTGCAGGTCGACGACACCTCGCGGCCGATCGACCTCGACGAGCGGACCTACACCTTCGCGGTCGGCGTGAACCCGGCCGACGCTGGCGTGCCGGGCGCGACGGTGCTCGACCAGGGGCACGCGGACCTGACGGCGAACCTCGACACGGGGGAGCTCGAGGTCCGCTACGACCCGGGCGGCGGGGGCGAGCACTCCCAGCACGCCTATCCGGCCGACGAGGTGGTGATCGACGTGCCGGCGAAGGCGCTCGACGAGGTGCCGGCCGGCGCGCAGTACGCGTTCCTCGGCCGGCCCGGCACGCCGATCTACCAGCTGCCGCAGGCGGTGCTCGGCAAGCACGTGCACGGGGAGATCGACCCGCACCTCTGGCAGGACGTGCGCAACGCGATGGCCTACGTGCAGCTCGTCCGGGACACGCTCATCGGCGCCGACCCGGCAGGGGCGCGGGACTACCGGGCGAACGCCTCGGCGTACCTGTCGGAGCTGGAGGCGCTGGACGACTATGTCCGGGACACGATCGCGCGGATCCCGGAGTCGCGCCGGTACCTGATCACCACCCACGACGCGTTCGGCTACCTCGCCCACGCCTACGACGTGCGGATCGCCGGCTTCGTGACGCAGAATCCGGCGACCGAGCCGTCGCTGGCCGACCGCCGCAAGCTGTCCGAGACGCTGCGGACCCTGCGCATCCCGGCGGTGTTCCTCGAGCCGAACCACATCGGCCGGGCGAACGTGCTCACCGAGCTCGCCGCCGAGCAGGGCGTCGAGGTGTGCCTGATCTACGGCGACGCCTTCGACGACACCGTCACCGACTACGTGCAGATGATGCGCACCAACGCCGACACCCTCCTGGAGTGCCTGAAGTGAAGAGGAGCACCATGACCCCCGAACGCCGGTCGAGGAGCGACCGAACCCCCCACCGGTGGCCCCGGAGCGGGCGCAGCCCGCGTCTCGAAACCACCCTCGCCGCCGCCCTGACCGCCGCCGCCCTGCTGCTGGCCCCGACCGCGGCCTGGGCCGAGGGCGACGACGACCCGAACCTCGACCAGACCATCCAAGAGGACCAGCCGATCGTCCACGGCGAACGGGTGCTCACCGCCGGGCACGTCGACATGGGGCCGCGCTTCGACGACGGGACGTGGACCTTCCTCATCCACGACGACGTCGCCAAGGCCGACGCGAACGCGGAGAGCGTGTGGCGCTATCCCGAGGAGACGGTCTTCCACGTGCTCGATCAGGCCAGGCTCCCCGTCCCCGACGACCCGGCCTACGCGTTCGTCGGCGCCGAGCCCGGCGCGGACGTCTGGGTGGTGCCGCAGACCCAGAACCCGGAGGTGGTCTGGGTCGGCTGGAACACCCAGGATCCCGAGGTCATGGCGACCATCGACCGCGGTGTCACGCTGTCGCTGACCGGCGTGCAGGGACCGGGCGTGGTGACCACCTACCTGCAGTCCGGCACCTTCGGCGAGCCGCAGCTGCTCTGGGACTCCCGCATCGCCGAGCCGCAGCCGGTGTGGGTCGACGTGAACACCCACACGCACGCGAACTGGGTGTTCACCGAGCCCGGCGTCTACCTGCTGCGCCTCGAGGCCTCGGCTGACCTGGTCGACGGCTCGAGCGTGACCGACACCCAGCTCATCCGCTTCGCCGTCGGCACGGACACCGACCCCGCCGACGCGCTCGCCGCCGCCTGGGAGGGCGCCGCCGCGGACGACCCCGCGCCGGACGAGGAGGCGCCGCCCGCCGCGGACGAGCCGGTGGACGCTGCGCCCCAGCCGGCCACCGACCCGATCGTGCCGATCCTGATCGGCGCGATCGTGCTGGTGCTCATCGCGCTCGTCATCGGGTTCTCGATCGCGATCGTGCGCGGCAACCGGGCCAAGCGTCGCGTCCTCGACGCGCGCGCCGGCGACGACGCGGGAGCGCCCGAATGACCGACCGCGCGCTCACGGTGGCGGGCGTCGCCGTCGAGCTCGGCGGCCGCCGCGTGCTCGACGGCGCCGACCTCGCGATCGACCGCGGCGAGCTGGTCGGCCTGATCGGGCCGAACGGCGCCGGCAAGACGACGCTGCTGCGGACCATCCTCGGGCTGCAGCGCCCGGTCGGGGGGAGCGTCACCGTGGACGGCCGGGCGACCAGGCCCGGGCGGACGCCGATCGGCTACGTCCCGCAGCGCCACGAGTTCGCCTGGGACTTCCCGATCTCGGTGGCGAACACGGTGATGACCGGCATGACGGGGCGGCTCGGCCTGTTCCGCCGGCCCGGCGCGGCGCACTGGGAGGCCGTCGCGGACGCGCTCGACCGGGTGCGCATGACGAGCCTCGCCGAGCGGCCGATCGGCCAGCTCTCAGGCGGGCAGCGCCAGCGCGTCCTCGTCGCCCGCGCGCTCGCCCTCCGCCCCTCGCTGCTGCTGCTCGACGAGCCGTTCACGGGACTCGACATGCCGACCCAGGAGCTGCTGTCCGAGCTGTTCGTCAGCCTCGCCCGCGAGGGCCGAGCCGTGCTCATGACCACCCACGACCTCGTCGGGGCGCTGGACGCCTGCGACAGGATCGCGCTGCTGAACCGCACGGTCATCGCCGCCGGCACCCCCGCCCAGCTCGCCGCCGATCCCGGCCTGTGGGCGCGGACCTTCGGCGTCGACGAGGACAGCCCGCTGCTGCGCATCCTCAAGGCGACGCGCGAGATGGAGGCGGCGCGGTGAACCCGATCGACTTCCTCATCGACCTGGTCAACCCGGACCTCGCGTTCCTGCCGAAGGCGCTCGCGGTCGCGGTGATGTCCTCGATCGTCTGCGGCGTGGTCGGCAGCTACGTGGTGCTGCGCGGGATGGCGTTCATCGGCGATGCCGTCGCCCACGCCGTCTTCCCCGGCCTCGCGGTCGCGTTCGTCGTCTCCGGCAACCTCGTGCTCGGCGGCACCATCGCCGGCGTGCTCACGGCGGTCCTCGTCGCGGTGTTCAGCCAGAACCGGCGGCTGAAGGAGGACTCCGTCATCGGGATCTTCTTCGTCGCCGCGTTCGCGCTCGGCATCGTCATCATCTCGCAGGCACCCGGCTACGCGGGCAGCCTGCAGCAGTTCCTGTTCGGCTCGATCACCGGCATCCCCGACTCGGACCTGTGGGTCGTCGGCATCACCGGCATCGTGGTCGTCGCGCTCGTCGCGCTGCTGCACAAGGAATTCGTGACCGTGGCCCTCGACCGCGAGTCGGCGCGGGCCATGGGCATCCGGGTGTTCTGGCTCGACCTCGTGCTCTACGTGCTCGTCACGCTCGCCGTCGTCATCAGCGTGCAGACCATCGGCAACGTGCTCGTCCTCGCGCTGCTCGTCGCACCTGCGGCGACCGCACGGCTGCTCACCGATCGGCTCGGCGTCATGATGGTCGTCGCGCCCGCGATCGGCGGCGTCGGCGCCCTGATCGGCCTCTACGTCTCCTGGTCGTGGGACCTGCCGACCGGCGGCACCATCGTCCTCGTCCTGACCGCCGCCTTCCTGCTGGCCTGGTTCCTGTCCCCGCGACAGGGCGTCCTCGCCGGCGTGCTGCGCCGCGCTCGCCGCCGCCCGACGGCGACCGAAGTCCGCGAACCCGTCACGAGTGGAGCATCACGATGACCGCACCCCGCTGGATCCTGCCCGCCGCCACGAGCGTCCTCGCCGTCCTCGGCGCCGGCGCCGTCATCGCCGCCGCCGCGATCCCCGGCACGCCGACGTCCGCCGGGCCGAGCCAGGCGCGCTCGACCTCGACGCCGGCCCCGAGGCCCACGCCGAGCATCGGCGCCGCGACGCCCGGCCCGACCGCCCGGCCGCTCGACGCCCGGGCGACGCCGATCGCCGAGCTCGCCGACCCCGCCTGGGTGAAGCGGATCGCGACCGCGGGGGGCATCCCCGAGCGGGCGCTCGCCGCGTATGCCGGCGCGGCCCTGCGCCTCGCGCAGACCGATCCGGGCTGCGGCATCGGCTGGAACACGATCGCCGCGATCGGCCTCGTCGAGTCTGAGCACGGCACCCTGCAGGGCGGCCGCATCGGCGCCGACGGCGTCGCCGCCCCGGAGATCATCGGCATCCCGATCGGACCCGACACCGACCGCGGCCGGCTCGACCGCGACCCGGCGCAGGACCACGCGGTCGGTCCGATGCAGTTCATCCCCGCGTCCTGGAACCTGCTCGGCGAGGACGGCGACCTCGACGGGGCGAAGGACGTCCACCACATCGACGACGCGGCGCTCGCGGCCGGCATCCACCTCTGCGAGGTCGGCGGCGACCTCGCCCAGCCCTCGAACTGGATCAACGCGGTGAACGCCTACAACAGCTCGGTGGAGTACAACAACCGGGTCGCGGCGGCCGCGAGCGGCTACGCTGCCCTGCGCTGACAGAAACCGGCCGAGAGCTGAGGAGCGCGTCGCATGACCCGAGACCCCGAGCGTCCCCAGACCGTCGTGAAGCCGCAGATCCCGCTGCTGCTCGCCTCGGTGTTCCTCGTCTACCTCGGCCAGATGACCCTCAACCCGATCATCGCGCCGCTCGCGCGCGAGGTCGGCCTGGCGGAGTGGCAGATCGGGGTGACGATCAGCGTCGCGGCGATCGTGCTCGTCCTCACCAGTCAGTTCTGGGGCCGCCGTTCTCAGTCCTGGGGCCGCAAGCCGGTCCTCGTCGCCGCCTACGTGCTGGCGACCGCGGTCATGGTGCTGTTCGCGCTCGTCGCGCAGCTCGGGATGGACGGCATCGTCACCGGCACCGCCCTGTTCCTGCTGTTCGTGCTGCTGCGCGGCGTCGGCTTCGGCACGGCGATCGCGGCCGTGCCGCCGACCGCGCAGGCGTACATCGCCGACGTCACGGACGACGAGGCGACCCGGGTGAAGGGCATGGCCGGGATCGGCGCCGTGCAGGGGATCGCCATGATCGGCGGCTCCGTGCTCGGCGGCGCGCTCGCGGCGGCCGGGCTCATCGCGCCCCTCGTCGCGGTGCCCGTCCTGCTCGCCGCCGGGCTCGTCCTGATCGCGCTCCGGCTGCGCCGCGAGCCGCGGACCGAGCTCATCGAGCGCCCGGCGAGGGTCAGCCCGCTCGACGCCCGGGTCTGGCCGTTCCTGCTCGCCGGTTTCGGCATGTTCACCGCGCTCGGCTTCATCCAGGTCATCACCGGCTTCGTCGTCCAGGACCGCCTCGGCCTCGACGCCCGCACGACGGGGCTGGTCACCGGCGGTGCGCTGCTCGCCGCCGGACTCGGCATGGTCCTCGCGCAGGCGGTCATCGTGCCGCGCAGCGGCTGGGCGCCCCCGACCCTGCTGCGGGTCGGCGGCTCGGTCGCCCTCGTCGGCTTCCTCGCGCTCATCCCGGACGCGGGGGCGGTGCTGCTGTTCGCGGCGATCCTGCTCATCGGGCTCGGCCTCGGCATCGCGATGCCCGGTTACACCGCCGGGCCGTCGCTGCTGGTCCGCCGGGACGAGCAGGGCGGGCTCGCCGGGCTGATCGGCGCGACGAACGGGCTCACCTTCGTCGTCGCGCCCACCCTGAGCACGGCGCTCTACGGGGTGTGGCCGCCGTTGCCGATCATCATCGGCACCGCGATCATGGCCCTCGTCACGGCGTTCGTCCTCGCGCACCCGCGATTCCGTCGCACCGCCGGTTGAGGAGGCGCGTCGGAGTTCCGCTGATCGAGGAGGCGCGTCGGCGCCGTCTCGAGACCAGCCCGACGAGCACGCGGCCTACGGCGCGGTGTGCGTGTGCATCCGAGCGCCCGACTCGTCGAAGATGCTGATGACCGTCGCCGGCTTCGACCCCGCCGCCGACATCGCGTGCGGGGTGCGAGTGTCGAACTCGGCCGCCTCGCCGCGCGTGAGCGTCAGGTCCTGCTCGCCGAGCCGCAGGCGCAGTCGCCCGCTGAGCACGTAGAGCCACTCGTAGCCCTCGTGGACGCGCAGCGGCGGCGGAGCGTCCACGGGCGGATAGCTGATCCGATACGTGCGCACCGAGGCGCCCTCCGGGGCGAGCGGGGTGATGACCATGCCCTCGCGATGGATCGCCGGGCGACGGACGCGGGGGTCCGGGATGCCGGGATCGATCAGGTCGTCGATGCGGACGCCGAGCCGACGGGTGAGCGGGAGCAGCAGCTCGAGGCTCGCCTGGCGCTTGCCGGACTCGAGTCGCGAGAGCGTGCTCGGCGAGATGCCCGCGAGCGCGGCGAGCTCGTCGAGCGTCCAGCCGCGGTCGCGCCGCAGCGCCCGCAGGCGCGGGCCGAGCCGATCGAGCTCTGCGGACATCGTTTCCTCTCTCTGCTGGACTTGCCGATATCGCAAGACTGATTGCGATTCCTTCAGTATGCCAGTGGAATCGATGCATGACATCGCATCGGGACGCCGCCGAGCAGGACGCGGTCGCGCCGCTCGACTACTGGGAGCGGCGCTACGCCGACGCCGACCGAGTCTGGTCTGGTCGCGTCAACCGCGTGCTCGCCGACGTCGCCTCGGAGCTGACGCCCGGCCGCGCGCTCGACCTCGGCTGCGGGGAGGGCGCCGACGTGATCTGGCTCGCCGAGCGCGGCTGGTCGGCGACCGGCGTCGACCTCTCGCCGACCGCGGTGCGCCGGGCGTCCGAGGCCGCCCGCGCCGCCGGCATCCCCGAGGCGCGCGCCCGATTCGTCGCGGCGGACCTCGCGAATCTCCACGAGGCGACGGGTGACGAGCGATACCAGCTCGTGACCGCCAGCTTCCTGCACTCGCCGGTCGAGCTGCCGCGCGCCGAGGTGCTCCGGCATGCCGCGGGCCTCGTCGCCTCCGGCGGGCATCTGCTCATCACCTCCCACGCCGACTTCCCGCCCTGGTCGAACGTGCCGCACGAGCACGCGCCCCGGTTCCTGACGCCCGAGCAGGAGATCGAGGCGCTCGGCCTGGAGCGCGGTGCCTGGGAGGTGCTGCTCGCCGAGACGCGGGAGCGCCCGGCCACCGGACCCGGCGGCGAGCCCGCGACGCTCGAGGACGCGATCGTGCTGCTGCGCCGCCGCTGAGGTCCGAGAGCCGGTTGGCGCCTCGGAGAGGACTGCTCCCAACGACCAGGCCTGAACCCCGCTGCCGTGGGTTCAGGCCTTGCAGATGTCCTGAGACATCACAACCGTCGGGGTGACAGGATTTGAACCTGCGGCCTCTTCGTCCCGAACGAAGCGCGCTACCAAGCTGCGCCACACCCCGTGGCATGCGTCGCCCCGCTCGGAGCGACCGAACGAGTCTACCGGATCACGAGGCGACGAGCGTGACGACGACCGCCTCCGGCGGGCAGGCGAAGCGGACGGGCGCGTAGATCGAGGTGCCGATGCCGGCGGAGACCTCGAGCCAGGCGGTGCGCCGCGCGTGCGTCCACGTCGAGAGGCCCGATGCCTGCTCGCGGGGGATGTCGCAGTTCGTCACGAGCGCGGGCAGCCCGGGGACGCGCACCTGGCCGCCGTGGGTATGGCCGGCGAAGATGACGTCCGCGCCCTGGGTGGTGAAGGCGTCGAGCACGCGGCGGTAGGGGGCGTGGGTGAGGGCGAGCGTGGTGGGCGGCTCCTGGTCCGAGACGTGCTCGCGCATCCGCTCGACGAGCTCGGGGAGGCGGTCGAGGCGATCCCAGCCGAGGTGCGGGTCGTCGACGCCGAAGAGCTCGAGCCGCGAGCCGCGCAGGTCGATCGCGCGCGCCGCCGCTCGGAGGTCGAGCCAGCCGAGCTCGTCCCCGAGGAACGCCTCGAGCGCCGCGGTGTCGAGCCGGTCCCGCGCCGCGTGGTGCTCGCTGGGGCCGGTGAAGTAGCGGAGCGGGTTGATAGAGCGCGGTGCGAAGTAGTCGTTCGAGCCGTGGACGAACGCGCCGGGCGTGCCGCGCTCGAGGAAGGGCGCGAACGCGCGGCGGACGCCGGCCAGACCGTCCCGGTGGCCGAGCAGGTCGCCGGTCGTCACCACCAGGTCCGGCTCCGTGATCGACGCGATCCGCGCGAGCCAGTCCTGCTTCTCGCGCTGCCACGGCGCCATGTGCAGGTCGCTCAGGTGCAGGATCGTGATCGGCCGCGCACCCGGCGCGAGCACCGGCAGGATCTCCTGGCGCACCTGGAACCGGTTTCGCTCGATGAGCACGCCCCAGGCGAACGCCGCGACGCCGGCCGCGGCGACGGTCCCGAGGACCGCGCCCGCGGTCCGGGTCGCGGGACTCACGGTCCCGGTGTCGGGCCTGGCGGCACCGGCTCGCACGACGGCGGGGCCAGGGTCACGCCGAGGGTGACGGCCGATCCGGTGACCTGCAGTGTGCCGCCCGACGGCGTCTGAGACTCGACCGGGAGGCCGCTCACCCGGGGATCGCTGGGCGCCATCGAGGCCGGAACGCCGTTCGCGCGCTGCATGCCAGTGGGACACGCGACCGCGACGGTGACGCTCGTGTAGTTCGGCTTCAGGCTGTTCACGGCCTGCGACACCGGCTGACCGACGACGTCCGGGATCACCGTCATGTTCTGCGCGCTCCTGGCGAGCGTGATCGTGGTGCCGGCGCCGACGCCCTCGCCCGCGCCGGGGCTCTGCGTGACGATCGTGCCCTTAGGCTGGTCGGAGTTCGCCTCGCCGCCGTCCGCGACCGCGAAGCCGACGTCCTCGAGGATCTTCTTCGCCTCCTCGAAGGTGAGGCCGAGGTTGGAGACGTTCGGGACGATGACGCGGCCGCCGGTCTCGTACTTGCCGGTCGGCGCGGGGAAGGCGCCGCCGCCGAAGCGGGCGTTGAGGTACGCCATGGACTCGCGCATGATGTCGTGCCGGACGAGTCGGATCGGCGTGTCGTAGCCGGGGGCGTAGTAGCCGTACATCGAGTAGTGGCCCTTGAAGTTCCCGGTCCAGACGATCGTGGTGTTCGTCGTCGTCGAGGCCGCGACCCAGGTCTGCTCGGAGTCGTTCGTCGTGCCCGTCTTCGACATCATCGGGATGCCGTCGCCCGGGTCGGAGTCCCAGCCGGTGCCGTACGCGGTGTTGCCGACGAGGACGTCGGCGACGGTCGCCGCGATGTCCGGGTCCACCGTCTGCACGCACTGCGGCGTCTGGCCGGGATGGACCGCGCCATCCGGGTCCATGTACTGCTCGACGACGATCGGCTGGCACGTCTTGCCGCCCGCGGCGATCGTCGCGTAGGCGACCGCCATCGAGAGCGGGGTGACGTCGTTCGTGCCGATCACGTCCGAGGGGAAGGTCGTCAGGGGCGTCTCGTCGCCGCGGATGACGCCCATCTTCGCCGCGGTCTCCGCGATGTCGCAGAGGTCGAGCTTCGTGGCCATCCGCAGGAACACGCCGTTGATCGAGCCGTAGGTGCCGCTGCGGACCGTGTACATGCCGGACTCGTGCGCGTCGTTGACGACGGGGTAGTCGACGCCGGTGCCGTTGCAGCGGTCGCTCCACTGGTTCGCCGGGATGATGCCCTCGGAGCCGTTGATGACCTCGTTGACGCCGTGGTTCTTCTGCAGCCACTCGACGAGGGTGAACAGCTTGTACGTCGAGCCGGGCTGGAACCCGTAGGTGCTGCCGCCGTAGCTGTTCGAGACGTTGAAATTGATGGCCGTCATGGTGAGCGGGTCGTCCGGCTCGAAGGCGTCGTCGAAGACCTTGTTCTGCGCCATGACCCGGACCTTGCCCGTGCCGGGCTCGATCGTCGAGACCGCGGAGCCGAAGTCGAAGTCGGTGATGTTGTTCGGAGCCCAGTACCAGTCGATGTTCTGAATCGTGATCTGCGACGGGATGTCCATCGTCGTGTAGAGCGTGTAGCCGCCGCGCTTCCAGTTCGCCCGGCGCTCCTCCGGCGTCGCGCCGAGGAACTCGAAGTCCTTGACCGACTTCACGACGTAGTCGCAGAAGAAACGGACCTCGGCCGCGGCGGTGCGGCAGCCCTGCCGCGGGACCGAGCCGTTGGCGACGAACGCCTGGTCGACCGGGACCGCGTCCGCCTCGTCGAACTGCGCCTGCGTGATGTAGCCCTCGTCGAGCATGGCCTTGAGGACGTACCAGCGCCGCTCCTCGTTCGCCTTGAAGCGCTCGGCCGTGCCCTCGGGGTCCTCCGCGTCGAAGTACAGGTTGCGCAGGTCCGGGTACTGCACGATCGCGATGAGCGAGGCCGCCTGCGGCAGCGTGAGCTGCGAGGCGTGGACGCCGAAGTAGCGCTGCGCGGCCGCCTCGATGCCGTAGGTCTGCGCCCCGAAGTACGCGATGTTCAGGTAGGCGGCGATGATCTCCTTCTTCGTGTACCGCTTCTCGAGCGAGATCGCGATCTTCATCTCCTTGACCTTGCGGTCGAAGGACTGCGCGGTCGCCTCGGCGTAGGCCGCGCGACGCTCCTCGTCGGTCGGGAGGTCGTAGGCCTCCTGGATGAAGGTCTGCTTGACGAGCTGCATCGTCAGCGTCGAGGCGCCGGAGTCGATGCCGCCCGCCGCGACGTTCCCGACGGCGGCGCGGATGACGCCCGGAATGTCGACGCCGCCGTGCTCGTAGAAGCGCCGGTCCTCGCCTGCGACCAGCGCGTCGACGACGACCGGCGCGATCTGCTCGTACGGGACCTCCTCGCGGTTCTGGTCGAAGATCGTCGCGATCTCCTCCCAGCTGCCGTCCTCCCCATGCGCCATGATGACGTTGCGCTCGGGGAGCTCGTCCAGCTCGAAGTAGTCGGGGATGTCGTCGAACATGCCGATCGCGCTGGAGGCGGCGACGCCCGTCAGGGCGACGGCGGGCGCGACGGTGACGGTGACGAGGACGCCGGCGACCGCCGCGAACCCGACGAGTCCGAGCAGTCCCGCGATCCAGTTCCGGCGCGGTGAATCCTGGGCGGCCATAGACTCCAGGGTACGGGATGACCTGTCCCGCCTACCTGAACGGAACCCGCGACATGACAGCCTGGGAGTACACGGTCACGCCGCTCCTCCTCCACCAAGAGGCCCGCATCCTCAACAACTGGGGTGCCGACGGCTGGGAGCTGGTGACGGTCCAGCAGGGTCCGCAGGGCGGGCTCATCGCGTTCCTCAAGCGGCCGAAGGAGGCCTGAGCCATGGGTGCCATCGACGAGAGGCTCGCCGAGCTCGGCGCCGTCCTCCCGGAGGTCGTCAAGCCGGTCGCGGCCTACGTGCCCGCCGTCGTGACGGGGAGCCTCGTCTACACCTCGGGGCAGCTGCCGATGGTCGACGGGGCGCTGCCGGCGACGGGCAAGGTCGGGGCGGACGTCACGGTCGAGGCGGCGGCGGGCTATGCGCGCCAGTGCGCGCTCAACGCGCTCGCCGCGGCCGAGTCGGTGATCGGCTCGCTCGACCGGGTGACCCGCGTGGTGAAGGCGGTCGTGTTCGTCGCCTCGGCGCCGGACTTCACCGGGCAGCCGACGGTCGGCAACGGCGCCTCCGAGTTCATCCAGGACGTGTTCGGCGAGGCGGGGCGGCACGCCCGCTCCGCGGTGGGCGTCGCCGTGCTGCCGCTCGACGCCCCCGTGGAGGTCGAGCTCGTCCTCGAGTTCGCGTGACGCCGGTCGCCCCTCGGCTCGCGTCGCTCGTTCGGGGAACGAGTCGGGCGTGAGCGCGGTCCCCGAGCGAGCAGGCGGCTCGAACCCGAACTCGGTCCCTGAGCGAGCCGCAGGCGAGTCGAAGGGCCGCCTCCGCCACGACTCGAGACTCGTCGAGCCGGGCGACGTCTTCGTCGCCCTCGACGGCGTCGTCCCGGCCCGAGGCGAGTGGGTCGTCGCCGCGCTCGACCGGGGCGCGGCCGAGGCGTGGGTCGACGCGGGGCTCGCCGACGTCCCGGCCGACCCGCGCGTGCGCGTGTTCTCGCCGCTGATCGACGCGGTCGGCGAGCTCGCGTCCGAATGGTACGGGCAGCCCTCGGCGTCGCTGACCGTCTTCGGCGTGACCGGTACGAACGGCAAGACCTCGACCGTCCAGCTGCTCGCGCAGGCGTGGGAGCTGCTCGGTCGCCGTGCCGCGACGATCGGCACGCTCGGCGCCGCGATGCACGGCGACGAGCTCACCCTGAACGGCTACACCACGCCGCCTGTCACGCGCCTGCACGAGCTGCTCGCGGAGTTCCGCGACCGCGGTGCGACGCACGTCGCGATCGAGGTGTCGAGCCATGCCCTGGAGGAACGGCGGGCGGACGGCGTCGCCTTCGACGCGGTGCACTGGTCGAACCTCACCCGCGACCACCTCGACTACCACGGCTCGATGGAGCACTACGCCGCCCAGAAGTCCAAGATCTACGCCCTCCCCGGCGGATCCCGGGCGCCGCTCGCGATCGGGAACCTCGATGACGAGACCGTCCGCGCCGCCTGGAGCGCCCTGCCGGCGGCCCGCGAGCGGCTCGGGCTGTCCTCGCGGGGTGCGGCCGGCGCGTCGATCCGCGCGGAGCGGCTGCGGTTCGAGATCGACGGCACCACCTTCGACCTCGTCGACGATGCGGCGGACGGCGGGGCTGTGACCGTCACCTCGCCGCTCATGGGCCGCTTCAACGTCGACAACCTGCTCGCGGCGGTCGCCCTGCTCCGGCGGGTTGACGGCGTCCCGCTGGCGGACGTCGCCGCGATCGTCCCCGAGCTGCGGCCGCCGCACGGCCGCATGTGGCGGATCCGTCCCGACGCCGCGCTGCCGACCGTCGTCGTCGACGCCGGCCACACGCCGGATGCCATGCGGCAGGCCCTCGCCGCGCTCGCCGAGTACCGATTCGGCCGCGTCATCACCGTGTTCGGGGCGACCGGCGACCGCGATCCCGGCAAGCGCCCGGAGATGGCCCGCGCGGTCGAGGACGCATCCGATGTCGTCGTCGTCACGGACGACGACGTGCACGACGAGGACGGCGACGCGATCGTCGCCCAGCTCCTCGCCGCGATGCGCGCGCCGGACGCGGTGACCGTGATCCGCGACCGCGGCGCGGCGGTCGACCACGCCATCCGCCTCGCCGGGCCCGACGACGTCGTCCTGCTCGCCGGCAAGGGTCACGAGCCGATGCAGATCGTCGCGAACCATGTCGAGGTCCCGTACTCGGACATCGACACCGCCGAGCGCGTACTCGCGCGCGTGCTGGCGGAACGCGATCCCGCTGGTTGAGGAGGCGCGCAGCGCCGTCTCGAAACCCTTGGGTTGAGGAGGCGCGCAGTGCCGTCTCGAAACCCTTGGGTTGAGGAGGCGCGCAGCGCCGTCTCGAAACCAGCCCCCCGCGGCTACCTCTTCTTCGCCTGCTGCTTCAGGTTGAGACCGGCGGTCACCGACGTCGTGGCGGGGGAGCCGCTCAGCTCCTCGATGAGTTTCATGACCGCCGGGTCGGCGAGCGTCGTCGTGTCGCCGATCGGGCGGCCCTCGGCGACGTCGCGCAGCAGCCGGCGCATGATCTTGCCCGAGCGGGTCTTCGGCAGCTCGGTGACGATGAAGACCTGGCGGGGCCTGGCGATCGCGCCGATCTCCTTCGCGACGTGCTGCCGCAGCAGCTCGGAGAACTCCTCGTCGCTGTGCTCGTCGCGCTTCGACGCCTTGATGATGACGTACGCAACGACCGCCTGCCCCGTCGTCTCGTCCGAGGCGCCGACCACCGCGGCCTCGGCCACCATCGGATTCGACACCAGCGTCGACTCGATCTCGGTCGTGCTGAGCCGGTGCCCGGAGACGTTCATCACGTCGTCGACCCGGCCGAGCAGCCAGATGTCGCCGTCCTCGTCGACGTGCGCGCCGTCGCCGGCGAAGTACACCCACTTGCCCTCGTCCGGCTTCGAGAACTTCGACCAGTAGGTGTCGACGTAGCGCTCCGGGTCGCCCCAGATGCCGCGGAGCATCGACGGCCACGGCTCGGGGATGGCGAGCAGGCCGCCGTTCGGCGGGTCGACGCGCACGCCCTCCTCGGTGAGCACGTCGATCGTCACGCCGGGGATCGGCACCTGCGCACTGCCCGGCTTCAGCGTGGTCAGCCCCGGCATCGCGGAGACCATGATCGCGCCGGTCTCCGTCTGCCACCAGGTGTCGACGATCGGGGCCTTCTCGCCCCCGATGATGTCCCGGTACCAGACCCACGCCTCCGGGTTGATGGGCTCGCCGACCGAGCCGAGGATGCGCAGCGAGGAGAGGTCGAAGCCCTGCGGGATCTGCCGGCCCGCCTTCATGAAGCCGCGGATCGCGGTCGGCGCCGTGTACAGGATCGTCACCTTGTGGCGCTCGATGAGCTCCCACCAGCGGCCCGGGTGCGGCGTGTCCGGGGTGCCCTCGTAGAGGAGGACGGTGGCCGCGTTCGCGAGCGGGCCGTAGACGACGTAGGTGTGGCCGGTGATCCAGCCGATGTCGGCGGTGCACCAGTAGACATCCGACTCGGCGTGCAGGTCGAAGACGTTCCGGTGCGTGAACGCGGCCTGGACGAGGTAGCCGCCGGAGGTGTGCAGGATGCCCTTCGGCTTCCCCGTCGTGCCCGAGGTGTACAGGATGAACAGCGGGTTCTCCGCCTCGAAGCCCTGGGCGACGTGCTCGGCCTCGGCCGCCTGCGTCGCCTCGTGCCACCAGAGGTCGCGTGCCGCGTCCCATTCGACGTCGTTCTCCCCGCGCCGGACGACGAGCACCTTCTCCACCGTGCTCGCGTCCCCGAGCATCGCGATCGCCTCATCGACGGCGCGTTTCAGCGGGAACACCTTGCCCTTCCGGTATCCGCCGTCCGCCGTGATGACGAGCTTCGCGCCCGCGTCGAGGATCCGGTCCCGCAGGCTCTGCGCGGAGAACCCGCCGAACACGACCGAGTGCACGGCGCCGAGCCGCGCGACGGCGAGCATCGCGACGACCGCCTCGGGCACCAGCGGCAGGTAGATGGCGACGCGGTCGCCCTGACCGACCCCGAGCGCGGCGAGCGCGTTCGCGGCCCGCTTGACGTCGGCAGTGAGCTCCGCATAGGTGATCGTGCGCACGTCGCCCGGCTCGCCCTCCCACCGGATGGCGATGCGGTCGCCGAGGCCCGCGTCCACGTGCCGGTCGAGGCAGTTCGCCGCGACGTTGAGCGTCCCGTCGGCGAACCAGCGGGCGACGGGGGCCTGCGACCAGTCGAGCACCTGCTCGTCGGAGAACGGCGTCTCCCACGTCACGTGCTCGCGGGCGCGATCGGCCCAGAACGCCAGACGATCGTCCTTGGCGTGCTGGTAGAGATCCGGCCGGGCGACGCTGCCCTCGGCGATCTCGGCTGGCGGTGGGAAGCGCCGCTCCTCGGTGAGCAGCGACTCGATCTCGTAATCGGCCACGGCCTCATCCTATTTGGGGCGTCGTCGGCTGTCCGCTTCACGGCGACTTTGAAGCAAGCCTTCAGGGAATGGCCTGGCCACCGGCCCGGCGGAAGGCGTACCATCGACTCACCGGTTCCCCCCGGTTCGCGACCGGGCCTTTCCCCCGCACCGAGTCGCGTAGGCGGCGCCTCCTAATCCCCCCACTGGAGGCGCCGCCCCTCTGTCCGGACGCATCCTCCGTGACGGGGCACGACGCCGCCGATCCGGTGGGTCGCGACGTCGGCTCTACGCTGGTCGCGGAGGTGGTCGCATGCCGCTGGAGGGTGAGTACGGGCCGAGCACGTCGCCATGGGCGCGGGAGCAGGCCGAGGCCTATGAGGCGTCGGGCGGCCGCGAGGCCACGACGCTGCGGGACACGGGGCTCCCGATCATCGTCCTGACGACGGTCGGCGCGAAGTCGGGGCTGCTCCGGAAGACCGCGCTCATGCGCGTGACCGACGGCGAGCGGTACGCGGTCGTGGCGTCGCGCGGCGGCGCTCCCGAGCACCCGCAGTGGTACTGGAACCTGCTCGCGAATCCGCGCGTCGAGCTGCAGGACGGCCAGACGAAGCGGGAATACGTCGCCCGTGAGCTCTCGGGCGACGAGCGCGACCTCTGGTGGCGGCGCTCCGTCGAGGCGTACCCGCCGTACGAGGAGTACCAGGCCAACACCGAGCGCCTGATCCCCGTCTTCCTGCTGGAGCCGGTCGAGGCCTGACGCCGCGGCGCCAGGGCTGCCTCACAGCCGAGCCTCGGCGCCTGCCGTACACGGCCGGCGCCCCCGGCTGGTCGAGGTGTCGGCGGGCTCCCCTAGCGTGCCGCCATGAGCCCTGCCGCGCCCTTCGCCCCCTTCGTCCCGGGCGAGTCCGGCGCGGGAGCACCCGTCGCACGACGGCCCGGGGCGGGGGACTTCGGCGTGCTGGCGCCGCTCGTCGCCGATCCCGACGTGACGGACGTCTTCGTCAACGGCGGCGAGGTGTGGGCCGACCGCGGCGGCGGCGCGCGGCGGCAACCGGGCTTCGCCCTGACGGCGCAGGACGCGAGGGCGCTCGCGGTCCGGCTCATCGGCGTCGCGGGGCGGCACGTCGACGAGGCGGCTCCCGTCGTCGACGGCCGGCTCGGCGACGGGCTGCGGGTGCACGTCGTGCTCCCGCCGATCGCCCCGCGCGGGCCGCTCGTGTCGATCCGCCTGCCCGCGGTCGCGCCGTGGAGCCTCGACCGGCTCGCGGCCGTCGGGTTCCTGCCCGGTCGCGTCCGCGGGCGGATCGAGCGTCTCGTCGGCGAGCGCCGCAACGTGCTGGTGAGCGGCGCCGCGGGCTCGGGGAAGACGACGCTGCTGTCCGCGATGCTCGGGCTCGCCGCGTCGTGGGAGCGCATCGTCGTGATCGAGGACGTCGGTGAGCTGCGCATCGACCATCCGCACGTGGTGTCCCTCGAGACGCGGCAGCCGAACCTCGAAGGAGCCGGCGAGGTGGGCCTCGCGAGACTGGTGCGCGAGGCGCTCCGGATGCGCCCCGACCGGCTCGTCCTCGGCGAGTGCCGCGGGGAGGAGATCCGCGATCTGCTGAGCGCGCTCAACACCGGGCACGACGGCGGTGCCGGCACGATCCACGCGAACTCGCTCGCCGACGTCCCGGCGCGCCTCGAGGCGCTCGGCGCGCTCGCGGGGCTCGGCCCCGAGGCGGTCGCGCGGCAGGCGGCGAGCGCGCTCGACGCCGTCGTGCACGTCGAGCGGGGTGCCCGCGGTCGGCGGGTGGCGGCGATCGGCCGCCCCGTGATCGCGGCGGACGGTCGGCTCGCGATCGGCGATGGGGGCCTCGCATGATCGGCGTGCGCGGATCGACGCGGCGCGCGCCTCCGGCCCTCGGCGAGACGGCGACCGCCGCGCATCGGCTCGCCGTCCTGCTGGGGACCGGCGTGCCGCCGGCTCGTGCCCTCGAGCACGTCCGCGGCGAGCTGCTCGAGGGGGACGCCGGGTTCCGGGCGCTGCGCGAGGTCGCGACGGCCGCGGGCAGCCCGTTCGCCCAGGCGCTGCGAGCGTACGCGGGGGTGCTCCGCGGGCTCGCGGCGGTGGAGCGGGACGCCCGGGTCGCGCTCGCCGGCCCGCGGGCGACCTCGCGGCTCGTGCTCGTGCTGCCGCTCGTGGCGGTCGTGTTCGGGACGCTGCTCGGGCAGGACACGCTGGGCGTGCTCCTCGGCACCCCGCTCGGCTGGGTCTGCATCGCGCTCGCCGCCGCGCTGACGCTCGCCGGACGGGCCTGGACCGGCCGACTGCTCCGGCATGCCGGCGAGATGGATCCGCACCCCGGACTCGGGGCGGAGCTCATGGCGACGGCGATGGGCGGCGGCGTCTCCGTCGCTCGGGCGCGGTCGATCGTCGAGGCGGCGTGCGAGCGCGAGGGGGTCGCGGTCGACTGGGCGCGCGTCGACGCCGGTGTCCGGCTGAGCGAGGCGGCGGGCGCGCCCGTCGCGGAACTGCTCCGGGCCGAGGCGGAGGACGCCCGGGCCGAGGGCGTCGCCGCCGCGCGCGAGCGGGCCGAGCGTCTCGCGGTGACGCTCATGCTGCCGCTCGGGGTCTGCGTGCTGCCGGCGTTCGTCGCGGTGGGCGTCGTGCCGATGATGGCCGCCGTCATCGGCTCGACGCTCGCGAGCGCCTGAGCACCGGACGCGGCGCGGGTACGACGGTCCCGATCCGGCGCACCGCGCGTCCTCCACAACTTCGGCGAGACGCGAGTCGTTCCCATTCAGGGCTCCGATCGTTCCGCGGGCGGCCGACTCGTGCCAGGCTCGACCCGCTCGTGCCAGGGCAGCGGTCGACGGGGCGGCCGCCCGGAGGAACGGAGTACGGGTATGGATCGGATGCGGCACGATGGCCGAGTGTCGGGGCTTCGGCTCCGAGGCTGGATCGGCCGGCGGTGGCGACGAGTGCCGGGCGCGGGTCGCGCGGGCTCGCTCGCCGAGGACGCGGGCGCGACGACCGCCGAGTTCGCGATCGTCACGATGGCCGCGGTGGGCTTCGCGGGGCTGCTCGTCGTCATCCTCCGATCCGAGCAGGTGCGCGCCACGCTCGAGGGACTCGTGACGCGGGCGCTCAACGCCGGCGGATGATCCGCTCGGACGGCGGCGGTGTGACCGCGGAGTTCGCGGTCGCGCTGCCGGCCGTCGGGCTCGTGCTCGGGGTGTGCGTCTGGGGGGTCCAGCTCGCAGGCGCGCAGGTGAGGCTGCAGGACGCCGCCGGCATCGCCGCCCGGGCCGTCGCGCGGGGGGACGCGATACCGGCGCCGGCCGGGCTCGTGATCGCGACGTGGCGCGAGGGCGGGCTCGCCTGCGCGTCGGCCTCGGCGTCTCTCGGCGTCGCGCTCTCGGCGGAGTCGTGTGCGCCGGCCGAGGGATGACGCGCGATGCCGGCGCGGGGGCGGTCGCGGTGCTCGGGGTCGCCGCGACCGTCGTCGCGCTCGCGGTCGCGCTCATCCCGATCGCCTCGATCTCGGTGTCCCGGCACCGCGCGGCCGTGGCGGCCGACGCCTCGGCGCTCGCGGCCGCCGCGGCCGTCGCCGGGCTCGGATCGCAGGCCGGCGAGGATCCCTGCGCGGCGGGGTCCGCGCTCGCCGCCCGGCACGGCGCGGTGCTCGGCGGCTGCATCGTGGACGGGCTCGTCGTCACGGTCGAGGCCGCGGTGGAGACGGTGTTCGGGCCCGTCGCCGCCCGCGCGACGGCCGGCCCGCCGGGCGCGCGCTGAGGGCCGGTTGACGGGCGGACGGGAATCGGTGTGTATGGTTTCCACTCGCAGGCTGTCCGCCCGAACCGGCGGCGGGGAAGGAAAGAGCACGTGCCCGGGAAGAAGCTCGTCATCGTCGAGTCGCCCGCGAAGGCGAAGACGATCGGCCAGTACCTCGGCAGCGAGTACGAGGTGCTCGCCTCCGTCGGGCACATCCGCGACATCCCGAAGCCGTCCGAGCTCCCGCAGGAGCTCAAGAAGGGTCCGTTCGGCGAATTCGCCGTCGATGTGGAGCACGGCTTCACGCCCTACTACGCGATCTCGCCGAAGAGCTCGAAGACGGTGACCGACCTGAAGCGCGCGCTCAAGGACGCCGACGAGCTCTACCTCGCGACGGATGAGGACCGCGAGGGCGAGGCGATCGCGTGGCACCTGCTCGAGGTGCTCAAGCCGAAGGTCCCGGTCAAGCGCATGGTGTTCCACGAGATCACCAAGGAGGCGATCGCCCGCGCGAAGGAGCAGACGAGGGACATCGACACGAACCTCGTCGACGCGCAGGAGACCCGGCGGATCATGGACCGGCTGTTCGGCTGGAAGGCCTCCGACGTCGTCCGCCGCAAGGTGGGCCAGGCGGCGCAGTCCGCCGGTCGCGTGCAGTCGCCCGCCGTCCGGCTCGTCGTCGAGCGCGAGTGGGAGCGCATCCGCTTCCGCGCCGCCGAGTACTGGGACCTGCTCGCCACGCTCGACCCCGGCACGGCCTCGACGACGTTCGACGCGGAGCTGCAGCGGCTCGGCGGCGAGCGGATCGCCGGCGGCAAGGACTTCGATGACCGTGGGCAGCTCGTCAAGCACGCGCGCGTCCTCGGCGAGGAGGAGGCGAGCCGGCTCGCGGCGGCGCTCGGCGCACCCGGCACGGAGTTCGAGGTCGTCAGCGTCGAGTCGAAGCCGTTCACCGCGAAGCCCGGCAAGCCCTTCACCACCTCGACCCTCCAGCAGGAGGCCGGCCGCAAGCTCAAGTGGTCGTCGAAGCACGTCATGGACGTCGCCCAGTCGCTGTATCAGAACGGCTACATCACCTATATGCGGACCGACTCGGTCGCGCTGAGCGCCCAGGCGGTCAGCGCCGCCCGTGCCCAGGCCACCGCGCTGTACGGACCGGCGAGCGTGCCCGACAAGCCGCGCATCTATGCGAGCACGAGCAAGAACGCGCAGGAGGCGCACGAGGCGATCCGGCCCTCCGGCGAGCAGTTCCGCACGCCCGCGTCGCTGGGCTCGGAGCTGCGCGGCGACGAGTTCCGCCTCTACGAGCTGATCTGGAAGCGCACCGTCGCCTCGCAGATGATCGACGCCACGAAGTCGACGACGACGATCACGCTCGCCGCGGATGCCGTCGACGCGCAGGGCACGGTGGAGCGCGCGGAGTTCACCGCGAGCGGGACGGTGGTCCTCGTCCCCGGCTATCTGCAGGCATACGAGGAGACCCGCGAGACGGAAGACGGCGTGGACGCCGCCGGCGCGGCGGACGCGGAGCGTCGGCTGCCCGACGTCGCGGTCGGCGCGCGGCTCGCGGTCCGCAGCGTCGAGCCGAAGGGCCACTCGACGAAGCCGCCGGCGCGGTACACCGAGGCGAGCCTCGTCGCGAAGCTCGAGGAGCTCGGCATCGGCCGTCCCTCGACCTTCGCCTCCACCATCCAGACCATCCAGAACCGCGGCTACGTGAAGAAGCAGGGGCAGGCGCTCGTGCCCGAGTGGGTCGCGTTCCCGCTCGTCGCGCTGCTCGAGGACGGATTCGGCGACTTCGTCTCCTACGACTACACGGCCGAGCTCGAGGAGGACCTCGACCGCGTCGCGCGCGGCGAGCTCGACCGGGTCTCCTGGCTCACCAAGTTCTACTTCGGCGAGGACTCGCACGAAGGGCTCGTCAAGGCGATCGACGACGCGATCGAGACCGTCGACCCGCGGGTGCTCAACGGCCTGCAGATCACCGACAAGATCACGGTTCGCGTCGGCCGCTACGGCCCCTTCCTCTCGGTGGACGAGGGCGGCGAGAAGCCCCGCGCGGTCAACATCCCGCCGGACCTCGCGCCGGACCAGCTCACGATCGAGAAGGCCGAGGAGCTCGTCGCGGCGCCCGTCGTCGGCGACCGCGTGCTCGGCCAGGACCCCGAGACCGGCTACGACATCGTCGTCAAGGACGGCCGGTTCGGGCCCTACGTCTCCGAGGTGCTCCCGCCGGAGCTCACGCTCACCAAGAGCGGCAACAAGAAGGCGGGCGCGCCGAAGCCGCGCACCGGCTCGCTGTTCAAGGACATGAGCGTCGAGACGATCGACCTCGCGACGGCCCTGCGGCTGCTCTCCCTGCCGCGGCTCGTCGGCGAGGACCCGGAGTCCGGCGAGACGATCACGGCGCAGAACGGCCCGTACGGCCCGTACCTGAAGAAGGGCACCGACTCGCGCTCGCTGGAGTCCGAGGCGCAGATCTTCGACATCACGCTCGAGGAGGCGCTCGCGATCTACGCCCAGCCGAAGACCTTCGGCCGGCGGACCGCGTCCTCCGCGCTCGCCGAGTACGGCCCCGACCCGGTGAGCGGGAAGGTCATCAAGCTCAAGGACGGGCGCTTCGGCCCGTACGTCACCGACGGCGAGACGAACGCGACCGTCCCCCGCGGCGAGGACCTCGCCTCGATCGACCACGAACGGGCGGTCGCGCTGCTGCAGGCGCGGCGCGATCGCGGGCCGGCCGCACCGCGCGCCAAGGCGGGCGCGAAGAAGAAGCCCGCGGCGAAGAAGCCGGCCGCCAAGGCGAAGGCGTGATGCCGCCGGTCCCTGAGCGACCCTTCGACAGGCTCAGAGCGCGATCCGTCGAAGGGCCCTCCGGATGACCGGTCTCTTCGTCACCTTCGAGGGCGGCGACGGCTCGGGGAAGTCCACCCAGTCGGCGCTGCTCGCCGACTGGCTCCGCGGGCGCGGGCACGAGGTGGTGACGACGCGCGAACCGGGCGGAACGGACCTCGGCACGGAGATCCGGTACCTCGTCCAGCACCGTCGCGGGCACGTCGCGCCCCGCGCCGAGGCGCTGCTGTACGCCGCCGACCGCGCCCATCACATCGCGACCGTGGTCCGGCCGGCGCTGGAGCGCGGCGCCGTCGTCGTGCAGGACCGCTACCTGGACTCGTCGGTCGCCTACCAGGGCGCGGGCCGCGAGCTCGATCCGGAGGAGGTCCGCGGGCTGTCGCTGTGGGGCGCCGAGGGGCTGCTGCCGGATGCGACGTTCCTGCTCGACCTCGATCCGGCGGTGAGCCGGGAGCGCCTCGGCGCGACCGAGCGGGTGTACGACCGGCTCGAGGAGGAGGGCGATGACTTCGCGACGCGGGTCCGGGAGAAGTACCTCGAGCTCGCGACCGCCGAGCCGGGGCGGTTCACCGTGCTCGACGCGACCCTGCCGCCCGAGGCGATCGCGGACGCCGTCCGCGCCCGCCTCCTCCCGCTCCTCCCCGGCTGACCCCTCCCGCAGCCCGCCTCCCCGCTGCCGTGCGCCGTCTGCTCGGTGCACTTGCCACTCCCCGGCATGGTTGCCGTCGCTGAGCATTCGCAAGTGCACCGACGAACGAATCCCCCGCGGGGAATCGCGAGCGCAAGTGCACTGAGGAACGCGAGCAGCGAGGGCGAGTCGGTGGGGCGGGTTACGGTGGTCCCGTGACGCACTGGGACGAGCTGACCGGCCAGGACGACGCGGTGCGCCTCGTCGAGGCGGCGGCCGCCGATCCCGAGACGCTCGCCCACTCGTGGCTCATCACGGGCCCGCCCGGATCGGGCCGCTCGACGCTCGCCTACGCCTTCGCCGGCCTGCTGCTCGGTCAGGGGGAGGACGACGGCGGGGCGCGGGCCCGGGCGATGGTCGAGGCGCGCACGCACCCCGACCTCAGCGTCCTCGCGACCGACCGCGTCGTCATCACGATGGACGAGGTGCGGCGACTCGTCGCGGCGAGCCAGTACTCGCCCTCGGTCGGCCGCTGGCGGGTCGTCGTCATCGAGGACGCCGACCGGATGGCGGAGCGCACCTCGAACGTCCTGCTCAAGGCGCTCGAGGAGCCGCCGCCGCGGACGGTCTGGATCCTCTGCGCGCCCAGCGAGGCGGACCTGCTGCCGACGATCCGCTCGCGCGTCCGCACCGTCCGGCTCCGCGTCCCCGGCGTCGAGGATGTCGCGCGGCTGCTCGTCGAGCGCGACGGCGTCGACCCGGCCCTCGCGGAGCGCGCCGCGCGGGAGGCCCAGTCGCACATCGGCATGGCGCACCGGCTCGCCACCGACGAGGGCGCGCGGGATCGCCGCTCGCGCACCGTCGAGCTCGCGCTCGCCGTCCGCGACGTGGGCGATGCCGCGCGGTCCGCCGCCGAGCTGCTGGAGCTCGCCCGCGCGGACGCGGAGTCGTACGGCGCGCAGCAGGACGAGGCCGAGCGCACCGCGTTGCTGCGCAGCCTCGGCGTCGACCCGGGCGGGACGATCCCGCCGCAGCTGCGCTCGCAGATGAAGCAGCTCGAGGACGACCAGAAGCGCCGCGCCACCCGCAGCCTCCGCGACGGCGTCGACCGCGTGCTCGTCGACCTGCTCTCGGTCGAGCGCGATGTGCTGCTGCTCGGCCTCGGCCTGCCGGACGACCTGATCAACCGCTCGGCCGAGGCGCTGCTCCGCGACGCCGCGCGCGTCATGCCGCCGGCCGCCGCGTTGCGCGCGCTCGACGCGATCGCGACGGCGCGGCGACGGATCGAGGGAAACGTGCCGCCGCTGCTCGCGCTCGAGGCGATGCTCATGTCGTTCCGCACCGCCGCGGCGGCTCGCCAGGCGAACGTGCCCTAGGCTCGCCGCATGCCGTCCCGCCGCTCCCGCCGTGCCCGCGCGCTCGGACTGCTCGGCGCCGCCACCGCCGCCCTCCTGCTCCTCGCGGGCTGCTGGAACGGAGGCGATCCGTTCGGCCAGCGCGCGGAGCCCGAGCCGACGGTCGCACCGACCTCGGAGGGGCCGTTCGCCGAGTTCTTCGACCAGCAGGTCGACTGGGCGCCGTGCGACACGGGCTACGAGTGCGCGACGATCCTCGCCCCGATGGACTGGGAGGACGAGTCCGACGAGCGCACCGTCGAGATCTCGGCGATCAAGCACCTCGCGACGGGCTCGAGCCGGATCGGCACGCTGTTCGTCAACCCCGGCGGGCCGGGCGCCTCGGGCGTCGACTTCGTGCACGACAACGGCATCTGGTTCACCACGCCGGAGGTCGCCGCGCGCTACGACATCGTCGGCTGGGATCCGCGCGGCGCCGGCCGGACGGCGACCGTGACGTGCTTCACCGACCCCGACGACGTCGCCGAGTTCCTCTACTTCGTGCCGAGCATCGACCCGGCCGCGGACCCGGAGGGCTGGGTCGCCGAGCAGCTCGCGGAGGGCCGCAAGTACGCGGAGGCGTGCGAGGCGAACACGGGGGAGGTGCTCGAGTTCATCGACACGCTCTCGACCGTGCGCGACCTCGAGCTGCTGCGCGCGCTGTCCGGCGACGACGCGCTCCACTACCTCGGCTTCTCCTACGGCACGGCGATCGGCGCGATCTACGTCGACGAGTACCCCGACCGGGTGGGCCGTGTCGTCCTCGACGGCGTGATGGACCGCGAGTCCTCGCTCATCGACCTGAACGTCGGGCAGCAGGCCGGCTTCGAGCTCGCGCTGACGCACTTCGTGGAGGCGTGCCCCGCGTTCGACGACTGCCCGTTCACGGGCGATCCGGCCGTCGACCTGCCGCGCGTCCACGCGCTCCTCGAGGAGTTCCAGGCGAATCCGGTCTCGGGCGGCACGGCGGCGGCGGGCCGGGCGATGACGGGCCAGGCGCTCAAGACCGGCATCCTGCAGGCGCTCTACTCGGACACGCTGTGGCCCTCGCTCTCGACGCTGTTCGCGGAGGTGCTGCGCCCCGCGCCCGTCACCGAGACCGCCTGGCAGCTCGCCGACCTGTACAACGACTTCACGCCCGGCGTCGGCTTCGGCTCGAACCTCCAGGACGCGCTCTGGGCGATCTACTGCGTCGACTACCCGGTGGACCTCGACCCCGCGGTGCTCGAGGAGCAGGACCGGCGGCTGCACGAGGCGGCGCCGACGCTGACGCTCGACCTGCCGCCCCTGCCGGACGTCGCCTGCTCGCAGTGGCCGTACCAGTACCGCGGCGGGCAGCATGGCGAGCTGACCGGCACGGGTGCCGCGCCGGTGCTCATCGTCTCGACGACCGGCGATCCGGCGACGCCGTACGAGGAGGGCGTCAAGCTCGCCGACGACCTCGAGTCGGGCGTCCTCGTCTCCTTCGACGGCGAGGGCCACACGGCCTACAGCGCCTATGGCGCGCAGTGCATCGTGGACGCGGTCGACGGCTATCTGCTGGACGGGACGGTCCCCGAGGACGGGACGTGGTGCGAGTCCTTCTGAGCTCGAGTCGCGAGGGGCTTGCTTTTTTGTCTACAGTGTAGAAACATCGCGGTAACAGCCGTGAAATCGGGCGTCTACATCTGTGAGAAATATTGGTCAACGTGGACCGTGAACGTCAGCCGCGAGCTTGGGACCCAGTGTCGTGAGCGGCGTCTTCTTCCTCCAGCAGCTCCTCAACGGGCTGAGCTTCGGCGCGCTGCTGTTCCTCATCGCGAGCGGCTTCACCCTCGTCTTCGGGCTGATGCGCATCTCGAACCTCGCGCATGGGGCGTTCTACCTGGTGGGCGCCTACATCGCGGTCGTGGTGGTCGCCGTCACGCACAACTACTGGCTCGGGCTGGTCGCCGGCGGCGTCGCGGCGGCCGTGCTCGGGCTCGGCGTGGAGCGCGGCCTGCTGCGCCGGGTGCGCGGCCGTGAGATGCCGGAGGTGCTGCTCACCGTCGGCGTCTCCTTCGTCATCGCCGATCTCGTGCTGTGGATCTTCGGGGGCGACCCCAAGTCGGTGACCTCCGGCAACGGCGCACCGAGCGGCGCGCTGACCGTCGGCGAGCTGGTCTATCCGCAGTACCGGCTGTTCATCATCGGGGCGACGCTCGTGATCGGCGTCGCGCTGTTCCTCGCCCAGAAGCACTCGAAGTTCGGCGCGATCGTCCGGGCGGGCGTCGACAACCGCGAGGCGGCCTCCGCCCTCGGCATCGACATCGACCGCGTCTTCACCTGGGTCTTCGTGCTCGGCGCCGCGCTCGCGGGCATCGCCGGTGCGATCGGCTCGGGCCTGCTCAGCCTCAGCCCGACGTCGGGGACGGAGATGCTGCTCTACGCGATGGTCGTCGTCATCGTCGGCGGGCTCGGCAGCATCACGGGGGCGGCGGTCGGCGCGGTCCTCATCGGCCTCATCGACGCGTTCACCAAGGTGCTGCTGCCGGAGCTCGCCTACTTCACGATCTTCGCACCGATGGCGCTCATCCTCGTCTTCCGGCCGCGCGGGCTCTTCGGGAGGGCGGCATGAACGCGCGGCGCCGGCCGGATCCCGCGTCGATCGTGAAGTGGACCGTCATCGGGGTGCTGCTCGTCGCGGCCATCGTCTTCCCGTACGTGCTGAGCAGCTACTACGTCTCGCTGCTCTCGCTCGCGCTCGTCGCGGCGATCCTCGCGAGCAGCATCAACGTCCTCGCCGGCAACGCGGGTCTCGTCTCGCTCGGCCACGCCGGCATCGCCGCCGCCTCCGGCTACGGCCTCGCCTGGGCGTATCGCCAGGGCTGGGAGCTGTGGGCGCAGCTGGCGACCGCAGCGCTGCTCACGCTCATCGCGAGCCTCGTCTACGGCCTCATCTCGATGCGCACCCGCGGCATCTCGTTCCTCATGGTCACGCTCGCCGCGGGCATGGTGGTCTACGGCATGGCCTACCGCTGGTCCTCCGTCACCGGCGGGACGAACGGGCTGCCGGGCATCCGCCGGCCGGCCGGGATCGTCGAGTACTGGCAGTTCTACTTCCTCGTGCTCGCCTGCTTCGTCTTCGTCACCCTCGCGCTCATCGTCGTCGGGCGCTCGTCCTTCGGCCTCACGCTCAAGGGCATCCGGGACAGCGAGACCCGGATGGTGAGCCTCGGCTACAACGTGCCGCTCTACAAGTTCGGCGCGATGCTCGTCTCGGGCGCCGTCGCCGGCATCGCGGGGGTCCTCGCGGTCTGGCACAGCGAGTACATCAGCCCGGTCGTGGCGAGCTTCCAGGAGTCCGCGATCAGCATGATCATGGTCGCCCTCGGCGGGATCGGCACCGTGTTCGGCCCGCTCGTCGGCGCGGTCGTCGTGACCGGCTTCCAGCACGTGCTCTCGAGCGTGTTCGAGCGCTGGTCGACGCTGCTCGGCCTCATCTTCATCCTCTCCGTGATCTTCGCGCCGCAGGGCATCGTCGGCGGGGTCTCCGACCTCGTCCGGCGCCTCCGCCGGCGTCGGAGCGGCGACCCTCACGCCGAGGCGCTCGCCGTCGAGTTCCATCCCGTCCCACACCAAGGCACGAGTCGAAAGGACAAGTGATGTTCCGAAAGGTTCCTGCGGCAGCGGGGGCGACGCTCGTCGTCGCCGCGCTCGCGCTCACGGCGTGCGCGCCGTCATCCGATCTCTCCGGCGGGACGGGCGCGACCGACGCCCCCGCCTCCGGCGAGACGTTCAAGGTCGGCGTGCTCGCGCCGATGACCTCCTGGGCGGGCGCGATCGGCGTCGACATGCAGCAGGGCTGGGAGATGTTCTGGGAGGAGTACGGCGACACGGCCGGCTCGTTCACGGTCGAGACCGTCTGGGAGGACACCGCGAGCGACCCGGACACGGCGCTCACGAAGGCCCGGAAGCTCGTCGAGGAGGACGGCGTCGACACCGTCGTCGGTCCGGTGCTCGCGAGCGAGGGGCTCGTCGTGGGCGACTACCTGACGCAGGCGGAGGTCGCGAACCTCGCGCAGACCGCCGCCGACGACCTCACGCAGCGTCTCGCCTCGCCGTACGTCGTCCGCACGGGCGCGTACACGAGCAGCCAGCCCAACTTCGTCGCCGGCCAGTGGGCCGCCGATCAGGGCTATGCGACGGCCGCGACGCTCTGCGTCGACTACGCCTTCGGCTGGGAGAGCTGCGGCGGCTTCGTCTCGGCGTTCACGGACGCCGGCGGCGCGGTGGCCTCGCAGCTCTGGTACCCGGGCGACGCCTCGGACCTCAGCAGCTACGTCAGCCAGCTCGTCAACCTCGACGTCGACGTCATCTTCGTCGGCTCGGCGGGCGGCACCGACAGCTCGAACTTCTTCCGCAGCGCGAACGACTTCGGTCTGCTCGCGAAGACCCCGATCATCAGCAACTGCTGCACGACCGACCAGGCGATCCTCGCCGATGTCGGGGACATCGCGCTCGGGCAGATCTCGGTCTCCAACTGGGCGGAGGGGAACGATGACCCGGCGGTCGCCGACTTCGTCGCCCGCTACGAGGCCGAGTTCGGCGTCATCCCGTCGAGCTACGCGCAGGGCATGTACGCCACCGCGGAGATGCTCGCGCAGGTGCTGGAGAGCGCGAGCGGGAAGCTCACCGGCGAGGCGCTCGTCGAGGCGATCAAGGGCGTCGACCTCGGCGCGACGATCATCGGCGGCGGCGGCCTCGACGAGTACGGCAGCCCGGTCGGGCCGGTGTTCGTCCGCGAGGTCGTCAAGCGCGACGACGGCAAGCTCGTGAACGCGGTCGTCGAGACGGTCGAGGACGTCAGCCAGTTCTGGACGTTCGACCCCGAGGCCTACCTCGCGAACCCGCCCTTCACCCAGGAGTTCCAGACCCAATGAGCTCCGCCTCGGTCGTCTCCTGGCCGTCGGCCCCGGCCGGCGGCGAGGAGACGGCCCTCGTCCTCGACGGGGTCACCCGCCGCTTCGGCGGCCTGATGGCCCTCTCGGGCGTCAGCGTCGTGCTGCCGCGCGGCGGGCGCCTCGCCGTCATCGGCCCGAACGGCGCCGGCAAGACGACGCTGTTCCGCCTGATCTCCGGCGAGATGCGGGCGAGCGACGGCACGATCTCGCTGTTCGGCGAGGACGTGTCGAGGGCGAGCGAACGCGGCCGGGCTCGGCGCGGCATCGCGCGCACCTTCCAGGTCTCGAACCTCTTCGCCGAGCTGTCCGTGCTCGACAACGTTCGGATCGCAGCGCAGGCGAGGAGCAATCGACCGCGTCGCTTCTGGTGGCCGGTCGGCGATCGCGACGAGTACACCCTGAGGGCGCGCGGCATGCTCGAGCGGGTCGGTCTCGGGCGCCGCGAGCGCGCCCGCGTCGCCGACCTGTCGCACGGCGAGCAGCGGCAGCTCGAGATCGCGATGGCGCTCGTCGTCGAGCCGCGGCTGCTGCTGCTCGACGAGCCGGCGGCCGGACTCTCCGCGGCGGAGCGCAAGGTGCTGCGCCGGCTCCTCGAGGAGCTCCCCGAGGGGCTCACGCTGCTGCTCATCGAGCACGACATGTCGCTCGCGCTCGAGCTCGTCGACCACGTGCTCTGCCTCGACAACGGCGTGCCGCTCGCCTACGGCACGCCCGACGAGATCCGCGCGAACCCCGCCGTGCAGGCGGTCTACCTGGGGAGACGGGACTGATGGACATCGACGACGGGCTCGACGACACCGGTGCGCCCCTGCTCGTGGTGGAGGGTCTCGACGTCGGCTACGCGACCGCGCACGTGCTCGGCGGCGTGCGGCTCACGGTCGGCGCCGGGGAGTCGCTCGGCATCCTCGGGCGCAACGGCATGGGGAAGACGACCCTCGTCCGGGCGATCATGGGCCTGCGGCCGCCGACCGTGACCGCCGGCTCGATCGCGTTCGACGGTCGCAGTCTGCTCGGTCTGCCGCCGCATCGGATCGCGGCCCTGGGCCTCGGGCTCGTGCCGCAGGGCCGGCAGGTGTGGGGGAGTCTCACCGTGCGCGAGAACCTCCGCATCGTCCCGGCTCGAAGGCCGGAGCCCGGCGAGGAGCCGTGGACGATCGACCGGGTGTTCGACTTCTTCCCGCGTCTCGCGGAGCGCGAGCGGTCCTTCGCCCGGACGCTGTCGGGCGGCGAGCAGCAGATGCTCGCGATCGGCCGGGCGCTCATGACCAACCCGCGCCTGCTCGTCATGGACGAGCCGTCCGAGGGGCTCGCGCCGGCGGTGCTGCGGGTCATCCGCGACCGGCTCCAGGAGCTGCGTGCCTTCGGCCTCGCCGTCCTCGTCGCCGAGCAGAACGTCGACCTCGCGCTCGCCCTGTCGGACCGGATCGCGATCCTCGGCGAGCACGGGTCGATCGTCTGGGAGGGTCCTTCCCGCCAGCTGGTGACCGATCCCGCGCCGATCCACACGCACCTCGGCCTCTGATCCCCATCCCCACCGAAAGGAATCGCCGTGTCCACATTCGAGCGCCTCGAACCGGATCCCTCGAAGGCCGACCATCTGCCGTACGCGCCGGCGGTCGTCGTGCCCGCCGGCTCGGAGTACTTCTTCCTCTCCGGGGTGAGCGCCGTGCCGCTGTACCACGTGCACCCGCACCTCGCCGAGGAGGTGGCGCTGCCGGAGGACGCCGTCGCGCAGACCGAGCGGATGATGCGGACGATCACCGATCAGCTCGCCTGGCTCGGCCTCGACTGGTCGCACGTCGTCCACATCTACGAGTTCCTCACCGACATGCGGGACACGGACGACGTGCACCGCACGATGTATCAGCACCTCGTCGCCCGGCCGGACGCGGACGAGGGCTGGACGCCGGCGTCGACCCTCATCGGCGTCAATCGGCTCAGCGCGCCCGGCGCCCGCGTCGAGTTCGACATCATCGCCGCCCGGCCGCCCTCGGGCCCGGTCCCGGCGCGCCCGCGGCCGGCCGCCGTCGCCGTGCCCGGCCACGGGCCGATCGCCTCGGTCGCGAGCGACGAGGAGCTGCTCTGGATGTCCGGCTCGACGGCGATCGACTTCTACCACCACCACCCGCACATCGAGGACGAGGAGGACGTGCCGTACCGCGCGAGCGGCCAGGTGGCGAAGATCTTCGACATGTTCGACCCGGTGCTCGACTTCATGGGGGTCGGCTGGGGCGACGTCGTGAAGCTCTACGAGTGGAGCACCGACTCGCGCGACCTCGCCGCGTTCGACGCCGAGATCGGGCGCCGGCTCCAGGGTCTCGCCGTCCACCCGCCGAGGCTGACGGTCGACATCGACGCGCTGAGCGGGCCCCCCGCGCGACTCGAGCTCGAGATGGTGGCGACGCGCGGGCCGCGACCGACCGCGCCGGCGTCCGAGCCGGCGCCCGTCATCGAGGCGCTGCATCCCGAGCCCGGGAAGGCGCATCTGGTGCCCTACTCGCCGGCCGTGCGGATCGCGGACGCGCCGCTGCACTTCCTGTCCGGCCTCGGCCCGATCCCGACGGCCGGCGACGGGGGGATCCCGGACGACGTCCTGCTGCAGACGCGGATGGCGATGGACAACCTCGACGCGCAGCTCGCCGCGCTCGGCCTCGGCTGGCCGAACGTCGTCAAGGTCATCCAGCAGCTCGTCGACATCCGCGAGGCGGACCAGGTCGGCGCCGCGCTCGCCGAGCGATACGGCACGTCGTGGGCGCCCGCGACGACACTCACCGAGGTCGACGGGCTGCCGCGGGTGGGGGCCCGCGTCCAGTTCGACGTGATCGTCGCCGGCTGAGGCCGATCGCGGCGCCGGCTCAGCGGGTCGGCGCCGCGATCGGGTTCGGGCTGAGGTTCCGGATCCGGTCGAGCACGGTGTCGATGATGCGCACCTGGTTGATCGCGGGCGTCATCTTCGGGTCGAGCAGCGGGACGACCTGCAGGCCCGTGGTGAGCCACAGCAGCTCGTCGACGACGAGCGCCGTCGCGACCTCCTCGGGGATCTCGCCCGTCGTGCGGGCGATGTCGAGGTGCTGCTCGAAGAAGTGGCGCCAGATCGCGTGCGCATCGGCCTGCGCCTTCATCAGCACCGGGTTGGAGGCGGCGCGGTCCCAGAACGCGATGGCGAGGCGGGCCTCGAGCTGGCGCTCGCGGTCGAGCGGCAGGGTCTCCATGCAGAGCGCGCGGATCGCCGCGAGGCCGGTGCGCTCACCGGTCGCGAGCGCCGCCCGCTCGTTGATCCGGTAGAAGGAGCGCTGGAACGCCGCGACGAGCAGCTCGTCCTTGTTCGCGAAGTAGTGCTTGAGCCCGCCGTTCGCGAACCCGGCCTCGGCCGCGATCTCCCGCATCGTCGCGGCCGCCCAGCCGCCGCGCGCGATGATGCGCCAGGTGGCCTCGACGATCTCGATGCGGCGCTGCTCGTGGTCGACTTGCTTGGGCACGTGCGGTCCTCCGCTCCCACCCTAGCCGTTCTCCCCAGGGGGCGCCCGAGCGCTCCCCGGCGTCCGGTAGACTCTTCGCGGCCCGATTCGACGAGAGTCCGGCCACGCCGCCCTAGCTCAGTCGGCAGAGCGATTCACTCGTAATGAATAGGTCGGGAGTTCGATTCTCCCGGGCGGCACGGTGACGCTGTGTTATTTCGCCTGATGGGTGCCGTTCGGCATCCGGGTGATGGGTAACATGCTTCCGGTTGATCGGTGACACTGGTTTCGGTTGATGGGTGACACTCCCGAGTATGCGGGAGTTGAGCGTGTCAGAGCAGCGGTATCAGGCCGTGCTTGC
>Ga0182737_1000284_pt1 | contig 83674 bp, 75 predicted proteins | sample eDN5th30CBELigOP_FD_128878 | JGI IMG/M metagenome (GOLD analysis project Ga0182737, IMG submission 128878) | Enriched Organic Plus compost microbial communities from Emeryville, California, USA - eDNA 5th pass 30_C BE-Lig OP (version 2) (version 2) ...
TAAACGCCCCGCAAACCCATCGCCATCTACCATCCAAAATCTCCAGCTCTTGCAAAAGACCTTCTGGCAGAAACGTCACTCAATAAAAACACGCCAAATCAATGGGACAGAGACGGCGCATACTTTATCTCGAACAAAAGAAAGACAGAACGCTCACAGCGGTGATTTAGATACATTAAAAAGCGACCTGATCCACCTCAAATTCTCAGCGGAATTGTTATTGTATAGAGACGCAATAGGTGAGGATTCGTTTTATGTTATGAACAACAAAGAACGAACACATGTAGTCGAATGCGCGTATAGACTAGCGATTTGGCGTGACACCCCAACATTCGTTACCACCCCGGGATCTGACTTCTCCGTCATGAGCGGACTTCTCTATGAATTGGCTAGCGGCGAGGCAGATATAAGCTTGGCAGGAGCTATTAATAAGTTTGCAAGAAGCGACTTGAGAAATCAAATTGACCATGACGAGAACGAGACGCGGAGAGAGAATAGCGATGAACATGTCGCCACTTTTGAAGCTGACAACTTCCTACATTTGAAGGAGGAAGTGGAGGGACTGAGAAGGGAAGAGATATTCTGGCAGAATATGGCCGCGGATCGCGAATGGTCGGACCTTGATAAGGCTCAAATCGCTATGCGTTTATCTGATGTCAGAGCACAATTAGCATCTGCGAGCCAAGAGCACGGACCCTTCCTCGTTTGGGCCAGCCAGCGAAGCCGTAGTGACGTTGAACAAATGCGGCAAGAGTTCGAAGACCGACAAGCTGAATTGCTAAAGATGCAAATCGAGCTCGGCAACTTGATCCGCCGAACCCGGCGCGATTGACCTGCTTTTGCATGAAACGTCAAAACGAGGTCAACACTGTTATATTTGAAATGGCTATATGTTCGTCACACCCAGATTGCTTCTGGGCGTGTGCAGTGTAGCTCAGATGGATAGAGCCCCTGTTTCTACATTCGATTGACTTCGAATGGGCGGGGAGGTCGCAGGTTCAAGTCCTGCCACTGCGCTCATTTTTCATTTTTATGAGTTGCGCAGTTCTTTTCGGTCGGAACATTGTCTTCTGGATCAACAAGCATGACGTGACTGACACCCAGCGCCTGTGATAGCTCATAAAGCGTGATGACGGTCGGATTTCTACGACCACGTTCAAGATCGCTCAGATATTGCTGACTGAACCCTGTTTTCTCAGCAATCTGTTCCTGTGTCAGTCCTTTTTCCTTCCGTATCCGTTGGAAGTTTTGACCGACGAGTTTCCGCATATCCATGCATCATGGATTGCAGATCGGCTTGCTCAATTTTATCAACTATAATATGTATTTCAAAAAGTCAGTTATCCGATCAGGGGGGATTATGCGTGAATTCAGCGTCATTGTATGTTTTGCCGTATCATTGGCTGGGTGTACGACAAGTTCAGGTGTGTCGCCACAGATAGCCCGCGTTCAAAAGCAACACGAGCAGAAGATGGCGGAATGTGAGGTACATGATTTCAAGCGAGCAATGGACAAAGCACGCTGCATGAACAACGCAGACCAGATCGCACCTTCTGTTGCTGGTGGTGATGCTGACCTTTACCGTTACCGGATGGCAAAACGAGTTGAGATTGCGCATCGTCTTGATGCAGGAAAGATCAGTCTTGCAAAAGCGAATAGCGAATTGACAGCCGTATATTCTCAAACAGCCTCAGAGCTTAGTCAGCGCCGTTCGCAACGCTTTGCAGCCGCAGCGCAGTTCATGGCTGCACAAAATCAAGCAGATGCGATGCAATCTATCGCAAATTCGCAATCGCGCATGGCTACTGCCATGGAGAATGCTAACGATGCACATCTTCCACGTTGGCAGCGTAAAAACCCCAACGGATTGCCATATTGAACGGGTGCATCATGTCGAAACAGCCACAACACAGCATTTGGATTAAGACGACCATGTATGCAGCAGCGCTCTTGCTGATTGGATCAACTGCTGCAAATGCGGACTGGATCAATTCCATTGTCAACGGCACGACACGAAGCGCAAAAGAACGCGTCACTGAAAAAGTTGTACGCGAGTTCAATTCGAATAACCATGTGCAGAAAACGTTTGCAGGTATTCAGTGCAACGACGATTGCGAGCAATACATTACAGGTTATGAGTGGGCAAAAGAAAAATTGAATGACGATGTTAAATATTGTTTAGGTGAAAACTATAAAAGACAAGCCGGATGTCTTCATAGAATGGAACGCAACGGAGCCACATATATCTCGTTATGGGCAACGAAACTTGCATACGTTTACGCAACAAAAGGAAAAGCCTCCTCGGAGGAATACATTAGTTTATGCTATAGCCGAGAAATTGAGAAAAGCAGCTGCTTCATTATGGAGCGAGCACTTGCTTTTATGCGAACGGCGCAAGCAGGTGGAAGAAGCAACGATGCAAGCCGGATATCTTTATCAACCGATGGGAAAAATTATTGTGAGGTCGAGAACGGAGGTTCTGAATACTGCCAAAATCATATAATACTCACCGACTTGATCGTTTCCGGTGCGATTGCAGACCTCAACTAAATCACAGTTATCCGATCTGAAAGCCTGCGTCTCTGTATCTGGCTGTACGCAATACGTACACCTTCATTTCCTTTCCAAAAAAATTCTGCATCCAGTTCAAGCCAACCTTGACCCCAGTTTACGATTATCTCGGCCTCGCGAAACCTCTTAATAGCTTCCCTGACAGTTTCTGTAGAGCAACCCAATTCATCGGCGATTTGAGTGTGTGTCAGGTATGCCCTGCAACCGGGTTGGATGAGCCGGAATGGATATCTCCCTCCGATGTCCGCCGATGCGTCTATCGGTCGAATTTCTGCAATCTCAAGATACTTGCAAATCACCATCAGGACGTTCCAATTGAATTTCACGTCTGTGATGCGGATTGCATCGATATGGCGATAGAAGGGAGCATATGTCCGGTGATAATAAACCCGTGCGTGCCGTTCATAGACGGTGACTTCCAAGCCCTCTTCAATCGCCTCCCGGGCTCTTCTTGAAGAAGCCGAAACATCTCGCATGTAGATTATTGGTTGCAAATCCGGTCGTGGTTGGCGCGGCATAGGTACAAAACCCCATGTATATTTGGGGTTGGGTTCCCAAAACGGTACCATACCCCAAACATTCTTGGCTTTAAGGACGAGATTGCTCAATCATTTCAAATGGTTAAGCATCTAATATATATTGTATGAGAGAGGGGCTGGACTAGGCCGTTGATTTACGGCCTTGCAGATGGAGCCAGTTGCGGACCACGCCAGCCTTATAGGCGACCGTGCGACCAATCTTCACAAATGCAGGACCTTTCCCTTCATAACGCCAGCGAGCGAGCGTCTGGGCTGATATGCCGATATATAGGGGTAGCCGACGCGACGGGATCAGGGTTTCGTCATTGTCAGGCAACGGCAGCAGGCAGTTCACGTTATCAAGAGGCATGGGGTCATCTCCATAGGAAACAAGTGATGACCAATGGAATATCGAACTCCATATCCCCCGTAACGTAACACTATTCAGTGGTTTTCAGTGCGATCCTGTTCAAGCGTGCACACAGATCGCGCCTACGTTGCTTGTTGGCTTTGTGAAACACAGCCGCTGCAAGGTCCCATTGTTTTGTGAGTATGAATTCAAAAAACAAATTCGTGCTGTATTGTTTTGTCGGATCAAGTCCATGCTTCTTGCGGCTGAGATAGCGTTTGTATTCAGCAATCAACATAAGCTTGTTATGATCGGGATCATCGTGACCGGCGACTTTTTGCGTACGCCTACGGCGTGGTTCAACATTTGGGAATTCCGTCATAGCGAGCGCTACTGCGCTCTCAATCTTTACACCGCGCCCACGTTGTCTGTCGCAGTGCTGAAACAGTGCAATCTTATTAACGTCAACGGGATGGCCACGCACAGGAAGACGACCCAACGTATCATCGATTGCTTGAATGTCTTCGATTGCAGGTTTTGACAGATACTGAAATCTTCTTTGTAGCGATGCCGCGAAGGCAGCTTTATCCAGATATTCGTTAAAAACGTTTGATGACATGACAGGCACGCCGATGGGCGTCGTTGAGGGAAACGCCCGCTCATCATATTATGATTTCGAAGACGCGTTACATTATTGCGCTACAAAGTAATCAGTATTCATCAAAGCTGCAATACCAAATTACTAATATCAGCGTGTCATCACTTCGGCATCGAAATTAGATTAAAGTTTCGCGCTCACGCACTACGACGTTATTAATCTCCTCCCATTCGAATGGTGTAACAACCATTGCTGAGAGTACATACCCAAATCTTGCACTGAAATGAGACGAAAGACGGTCACGCCATGCACGAATGCGACACCATCCCGGCATATCTACGCCGTCGATTGAAACAAAAACAACGTCAACGTCACGCGGTAGTTTATTTTGATTTAAACTAGAGCCAAAAATATAAGCGGCGAATAAATCTTCGCTAACCTTGACCGTCTCGCTACGTAACCAGTATTTCATCTGCTAAACGTGACACCTTTACGTCTTAAATACGCGAAGAATTGAGCATAGGGAATGACTGTCAATCCCCTCCGCTCTGCGTACTCCCGTCCTTCTACTGTAGCTTCACACCAATGCGAGCTAAAAGCGATAATAGTCGCCCCCATTCCAGATGCCTTTGCTACCACGTCTGCGGTCACGCGATATTCATCAGGATCAGGACAATATACTCGTTCTTCGCGCCCATCTCTGAAAAAAACTGTCAGAATTGGATCACCATCATCCGTTTTGGCATCGCTTTTTGCGATCAACTCTTGGCGCAACCACAATGTGCTCAAATCTCAACTCCCGCTATTTTATTATATTCATCAACGACAAAGCGCCTCTTACTTTCAATGTGCGCTCTAATACCTTCTGGAAAGAGAAATTTCTTGTATAAATCCGTTTCTACCTCCTGAAATGTTTCATACATAGCGACATGTACGAGAAGCTTATTATATGAAGAAAGCAAATCTTGTTTGGACAAAAGGTGGGTTTTTGTACGTAAGATCAACTCAATTTGCGCATTGTTAACCAATATTTTCTGCTTCGTCTTCTTCCAGACCAAACCGGCTGCATTGCGAGCGATCTCGTCCGTTGGGAAACTCGGAGGCCCCGTTTGTTCGAAAATCGCTTTGTTTATATCAAGCAATGCAACAAGAGGATTGTAAAATTCATTAAGCGAGGCAGCAAGGTGCTCAATCTGACGCTGTCGAAGTAATGCATCGAACGATCGGGAGGATTGTAGATAGACCACATAAATCGTAACAGCGTTAGTAATAATTAGAGCAAGAGTTGGACCAATCACCGGCCAGAAGCCACGCTCATACCATTCCTTGACTTCGTGAGCCGACAACTGAGATGGTCTCATCTGGTGAATTGCCAAAGGATCGGTTGGTGTCGTGGGTACGGTGGTACCATCGGCGATGCCAGAAGTTGTCGCAAGCAATAATATAGTAGCGAGGGCAACTGCATCAACTATGCGCGATCCGTTCTTTCGAATTATTTTAGCGACTTTTGTTTTATTTACCATTGGATAAATTCCATTGAATGGCCGCAGTCAGATTTCTTCAATACCACTGCGGGTAACGGCTTCGAAGTGCCAACCTGCATTTGGCGCCGATGACCACTCCTAGAATTTTGTCGAGTAACAATAACTATTTGGAACAGATTGATAGTCAACAAGTCGATCAACACGAATACGGAGTACACACAAATGTTTTCCGTATTCTGCTTGTCAATTGGGTCTGCGCTAAGTGCTGTCCGATGCGCTACGCTTCTTCGCTATAATTCTTAAGTATTTAGCTTAGCAACCACCTTACCCTTGTCAGCGTGTGCATATCGAAGCAACATTCTTATATCCCTGTGGCCACTGATTGAAGCAACTTCTGGCACGGTAAGACCTTTCTCAAAAAACCGGCTGATCGCCTCATGACGAAGATCGTGAAAATGCAAATCGTCAATGTTTGCTCGTTTCGTCAGCCGATCCCATGCGAGACGGAGAGCAAGAGCAGTAATCGGGAATATACGCTCGTTGCCGGCTCTATCTTCATCGCTCATCACCGCCATCGTTGTTTCAAGGATTGCGACTGCCAGCGTTGACAGCGGGATCGTTCGCGCATGCCCGTTCTTCGACATTCTGATAGTGGCAGTGCAGCGCTCTATATCTACATCACGAATACGAAGGGCAAGAATTTCACCACGACGCATTGCGGTTTCTAGTGCAAAGCGAACAATGGGAAGCAGGAATGGATTTCGCGTCTTTCCGGCTGCTTTCAAAAGCTTGTCCAGTTCACCTTCTCGCAACCGTCGATCACGCCTGTTCGACGCCGTGGGCTTCGCAATCGGCTTGAGGGGATTGGCACGTAGCGGGATTGACCATTCACGCACAGCGATATCGAACGCATGTTGCAATATACCAAGTTCTCGCTTGACTGTGCATGGCTTAACCGCCTGCAAACGCATATCCCGATACTTTGAAAAAGTGGCGCTATCGATTTGCGCTAGGGAACGATCACACCAAGATTGGCGCAATATCGCATTAATAATGTGCGTTTCGATTTCACGCCCACGTTTCTTAACAATGATCTCATCACGATAGCGTTCAAGGATCACGCGAACTGTCGTTTTTGCTAATGCCTTTGGATCAACAGGCAGTCCGATTTGATCGGCTTCTACCTCCATCAATCGCGCCCATGTTTTTGCGTCGTCTAGTTTCAGAAATGTTTTCGAGATGGACTGACTGCCCTCACGACGAACCTGAACCTGATATTTTCCATTCCGTTTGCGAATTGTAGCCATTGCAATGCCTCACACTGTGACTGGGGTGTGACAGCGCTGAATTACGGGGCGTCTTGCAGATCGCAGTTGTCCGATAACTTATTGTTTTATAGGACAATTTCATTGTGTAGCTCAGCGGGAGAGCACTACGTTGACATCGTAGGGGTCACAGGTTCAATCCCTGTCACGCCCACCATTCGATCTCCAAATAAATCAACTACATAGGATCAAGAAGCGCTGCGTGTATGAAGCGCACTTCAGGTCCTCTGAACATGTAGTGATCCTATCGGTTATTTGAACTAACCGATACGCCGTCTACGGCAGAAACCACGTGACATCCCCATCGCAATACGTGAGCAAATGGCTGTTGTTCGTCGCAGTTGACATTGCTCGAACGCAGTTCAAGCGCTCTGTCGGAATGCCGACAATTAGGCAAGCTGAATTGTTCAACGCCCCCGCGCAAGTCGCCGCTCCTGATGTTCGCTGAACTCGCAGGATATGAGCGCTAGTCGGTTACTGAATTATTTTTCACCGAAACCGCATGCCTTTTACAGGACGTCAATGCAGTGGGAAGTTAATTCCATTTCCCGGAAGAACACGCAATCTTCTTTCCTTCATTACCTACAAAAATTGTAGATTATAGACCCTCCCATAAAGGAGGATCTCATGCCCAAAACACCATCCAATTCCATCGAACTTGGCACTGAAGCGGCCAGTTTCCTCCTGAGCGACGCGAATGGGAAAGCGCACAAGCTTTCCGATTTTAAAGGCGCACCGGCGCTTCTTGTCGCTTTCATCTCCAATCGCTGCCCCTTCGTGCAACTCATTCGGAATGAATTTGCATCCTTCGCCCGCGAGTATCAGAAGAAGGGCTTGCAAGTGATTGCCATCAACAGCAACGACGCCGAAACACACCCCGACGAGAGCATTGAGGCAATCAGCCGGGAAGTCGAAGAATTCGGTTACTCGTTCCCTTATCTGAAGGACGAGGAACAAACGGTCGCACTGGCTTATGGCGCGGCATGCACGCCTGACCTTTTCCTTTTCGATGGCAATCGCAGGCTCGCCTATCATGGCCAGTTCGATGATGCCCGACCGGGTAACGGCAAGCTGGTAACGGGCAATGATCTGCGCGCTGCGACCGATGCAATACTTGTGGGCAAGAAACCCACAGCAGAACAAACGCCCTCGATCGGCTGCAACATCAAATGGACTGCCGGAAACCAACCGTCTCAGTTCTCCAGCGTCGCATGACAACGCTGCACGGACACAAACCGGCACAATGTTTTCTGGAAATCTCGATGTCATTGAAGCGAAAAGACCTGACAAGCAGTGATCCGCTGCATTTGCAAACGGATGTACTCATCCTGGGAGGCGGTCCTGCCGGCGCCTGGGCTGCTTTGTCGGCCGTGCAGAGCGGAGCCCAGGTCATCCTTGCTGACAAGGGTTATTTAGGTACCAGCGGCGCAACGGCACCATCAAATACCGGCACCTGGATCGTGCCGCCAGGGGACAACCGGGCTCAGATCATCGAGCGGCGCTGGCAGCGTACCGGTAATCTTGCCGATCAGCGCTGGATGCTGCGCACGGTCGATCAAGCCTACGAAAATCTGCTCAAGCTCGCCGAATGGGGATATCCATTTCCCGATGGTGAAGATGGCAGGCTCTATATCGCCAATCTACGCGGGCCTGACTATATGGCCTTCATGCGCCGACGTGTTCTGAGAGCCGGCGTTACGGTGCTGGACCATCATCCGGCTCTGGAACTCTATTTCGACGGTGAGGCAGTTACAGGCGCGGCCGGAATAGATCGTCAGCGCGACCGCGACTGGCGCATTGAGGCTGGCGCAGTCGTGCTTGCAACAGGCGGATGCGCGTTCCACGAACGCATACTGGGTGCCACCACCCTCACCGGCGACGGCCATCTTATGGCAGCCGAAGCCGGCGCAAGCCTTTCCGGCATGGAGTTCACGGGCAAGTATACTCTGGCCCCCTTCGGTACGTCCCTCAATAAGGGGTTACCGTTTCGCTGGGCTTCGTTGTATCGGGAGGATGGCACCCCAATTCTCGATAGCGACGGCAATCACCTGCAGAACGGTATCGGCGAGCGTGAGAAGGAAATTGCCAAGGCAATGATTGACGCCCCCGTTTACGCGGTGCTTGATCAGGCGGAGCCCGCCTTGCAGGACTGGTTGCGCCGTGGTCAGCCGAACTGTTTCGTGCCCTATGACAGGATGCCGGTCGATCCATTCCGTGATCCATTCCGCGTTACTTTCCGAGCCGAAGGAACTGTTCGCGGCACCGGCGGTATTCGTATCGCCTCATCAGATTGCGCCACCGACGTTGCCGGTCTCTATGTCGCTGGAGATGCCGCGAGCCGCGAGCAAATTGCGGGAGCCACATCCGGCGGCGGCGGACCTAACTCCTCTTGGGCGATCGCCAGTGGCTGGTGGTCCGGTCAGGGTGCCGCGTTGCATGCCAAGCGTCGAAGCGGCAAGGCCTTCAAGCGCCATTCCAGTCCGCTTGGTCAAGCAGGCCTGCGTCCCGTCTCGACAACCAAAAATTGGCTCACGCCGAAAGATGTCATCGACAGTGTGCGGGCTGAAGTCACGCCCCTGGAAAAGAACTATTTCCGCGAAGGCAACCGTCTGCGGGTCAGTAGCGAAAAACTCAACGCAGTCTGGAACGACGTCAAAAACCATCTTTCAGGAGCAGGCCCCAATCGCCTGAAGGCGCGCGAAGCAGCAGCAATTGCAGCATCCGGACGTTGGTCAGTGGCGGCAGCACTCGCCCGCAAAGAAAGTCGCGGCATACACCGCCGAAGCGACTTCGAAGGCAACGAAATGACGTTTGCGCGACCCATCACGTTACGTGGGATCGACGACATCTCCGTCTCGACCGCGCCTTACAGTCGGCGGGAGATGGCGTCTTGATCGAGATTGTTTCCCAAAGCCGCTGCGTAGAATGCGATATTTGCGTGAAGGTTTGTCCGGCCGACGTCTTCGATGCGTCTGATAGTGCCCCCGTCATTGCCCGTCAGGATGATTGTCAGACCTGCTTTCTATGCGAGATTTATTGCCCAACGGACGCGCTTTACGTCGCCGAACGCGCCGATGGCCCTCTTTCGATAACGGAGGCGGAAGCAGAAGAGCGAGGACTTTTCGGTAGCTATTCGCGCGCGCTGGGATGGAGACGCGGGAAACCGGGTGGGTCGGAACTCGACCCGACACATCGCATCCGCGTTGCACAAGTCTGAATGGAGAACAGCATGGACCGCATCACAGTAACCGACGTTCACAAAACTTTTCAGTTGAAGCCCGGTCAGTCGGTCCAGATCGAGGGTCGAAGCTCGGACCGCGTTACCGTTTTGAATGGGGTCAACCTTGCCATCCGGAAGGGTGAGTTCATTACATTGGTGGGTCCGAGCGGCAGCGGCAAATCCGTCTTGCTCGATATTATCGGTGGTCTGACCGAGGCATCCAACGGCATTGTCTCAATCGATGGCAAGCGTATCGTCAAGCCGGATCCGAAGACAGGCTACGTCTTCCAGCAATATGCCCTTTTTCCATGGCGCACCGCTCTGTCCAACATCGAATATGCGCTGGAGGTGCAGGGCATCGCCAAGCGGGAGCGCACCGAAAAGGCGCGATACTTCCTTTCGCTGTTCGGGCTCTCCGGTTTCGAAGATCGTTTTCCCAATCAGCTTTCGGGCGGCATGCAACAGCGCGTTGCAATCGCCAGAGCTCTTGCCACGGACCCGGAGGTTCTGCTCATGGATGAGCCCTTCGCGGCACTCGACGCACAGACCCGGGCGATCCTTCAGACCGAACTGCTTCGTATCTGGGAAAAGATCAATACAACCGTTGTCTTTGTTACCCATTCGATTGATGAGGCGATCTATCTCGCGGACAGAATCGTCGTCATGACGGCACGCCCAGGCACAGTGAAAGAGATAATAGACATTGATCTCCCGAGGCCTCGCGGCAGCGATATCCGCGCCAGCTCCCCATTCAATGTGCACCGTAGCCGCGTGTGGGAAGCGCTTCGTGACGAAGTCAACAAGGCACAAAAAGACTGGGCGCTGTCGCCTGCCTATACCCACTGAAGGAGCTGATCACCATGGCATATGTAGCCGATAAGACCGCATTCGGTACGCGCCATTCTTCCAATAGTACGAAAGGGCGGACTTGGAATCTTAAGCGGCTGGAGTTCGGCACCTTCACATACGGCTTGCCGTTGCTGCTGGCTTTCCTGGTATTGTGGGAGATCGCGCCGCGGCTCGGCTGGCTGAATCGCATCTTCTTTCCTCCACTGAGCGAAGTAGCGCTGGCATGGTACGCGATGCTGCTGGACGGAACGCTTACGGCCAATATCGGCATCAGCCTGCAACGAGCGGCAATAGGTTTCATTCTGGCCGTTATCATTGCGGTACCGCTCGGCTTTCTCATGGGGCGCTATCCCCTGTTTGAAAAAGTTTCCGACTTACTGGTGCAAACGCTGCGTAACACGTCGCAATTTGCTTTGCTGCCCGTTTTCATTCTGCTGCTTGGTATCGGCGAAGCGTCGAAGATTGCGATCACTTTCTATTCGTCGGTCTTCTTTCTGTTGATCAATACAATTTCGGGCGTCAAATCCGTCGATCCGCTGTTGTTAAAGGCGGCGCGCTCGATGGGTACATCGGACATCGACATGTTCTGGAAAGTCATCTTGCCAGCCAGCATTCCATCAATCGTCTCAGGCATGCGGCTTGCCGTCAAATCCTCGATCTTCGCTGTGATTGGTGCAGAGATGCTGGCGGCAAAATCCGGCCTCGGATTTTTGATCCAGCAATCGCAGCTGATGATGGAAACTGCCGATATGTATGCCGGCATCATAACCATGACGGTGATCGGACTACTGGTAAACTATCTGCTGGTCTGGTTCGAACGCTGGTCCACCGTCTGGCAAGGCAATTCCGATACCTCCCACACCTGAGTTCGCACCAACATCAACTGGTCTCAAGGGGAACACCATATGACCATTTTTAATTCTCCCATCCTACGTCGCGCTCTGTTCGGAGGCCTCTCAGCACTCGTACTTGGCAGTGTAACACTGTCATCAGCAGCATTGGCCGATGAGAAGCCAAATGTGATCCGCATCGGCAGCACAGCACCCGGCCATTTGAAGTTTATCCTCGAAAGGCATAACGGCACACTTGCCAAAGAATTTGAGGAAGATGGCATCAAGGTCGAGTTTATCGCATTCACCAACGGCGGTTCTGAAGCAACAACCGCGCTTGCCACCGGAGCGGTAGAATTCATTTACACCGGCAATAATCCGGCACTCCGGGTCGCTGCGGCCGGTGCTGACGTCAAGGCCATCGGTCTTTCAAGCTTCATCAAGGAAAACGGCTCAGCGATCATCGTCAGCACAGGCTCATCAATCCAATCGCTGCAAGACTTGAAGGGTAAGAAAGTCGCCTATCTCACCGGGACAGTCCGTCATTCAGTCTTCGCCAGGGCCCTCCAATCGGTCGGATTGTCGCTCAGCGACGTGGAATCTCTCAATCTCGCCTTTGATGCTTCAGGCCCGGCACTCGTACGCGGGGATGTAGATGCCGTTGTCGAAAGTGGCGACGTCGCCGCAAAACTCGTCGAAACAGGTCAAGCGCGAGTCATCCTCGATGCTTCCTCGCATCCCGAATGGTCGGCCCCGTTCTTGATTTCAGCGAATGGGGACTTCGTTCGCAAATATCCCGAGCTCGTCAAACGCCTCCTGAAAGTCGATATCGAAACGGCGCGTTGGGCCGACGCCCATCCCGAAGAAACGATCAAGATTTTCGTTGCCGAAACAAAGTCGTCGGAAAAGTCGGTTCGTCAGACCTATCGGAACAATGTGTTTTATCAAGACCCCAGAATTACCCCCGAGGCGCTCGCGTCGCTTAAAGGCGAAGAGCAATTCATGGCCGATGCCAAACTGCTCAAGGGTTCAGTTGACTACGACAAGTGGATCGATACCAGTTTCCTCGATGCTGCTTACAAGGAAGTCGATGGGAAGCAATCCAACTAAATTGAGTGGAGAGAAGGGAGCATGTCACCGCAACACGCTCTCCGTGGCAGGCAGTTCTCGTTCTGTCGTGGCCTTACCGATATCCGTTTCACGCATATGCTAAAACAACGTAGTTGCGTCGTCGGTGTGAGGCACGGAGGTAAAAACCGCAGAGCGGTTGGGGGGAAAGAAGCCGGAAGTATCGAAGTGGTACGCATCGGTCTCGTCATAGACGAGGCCGATGCGTTCTTTGTTACGCTCGCTAACTCGCTTTATTTCGCCATATCGATCGCAGAACTCAGCTCTTCCACCGCCTGATCTGCCGTGAGCTGCCCGTTGAACTGACGGGTGATGACATCGAACATCGCGTTCTTGATTGCAGTCGGCTGAGCATGCGACTGCGAGAAGGAACCGAGCAGCGACCCGTTCTTGTCGGCTGCGGCAAGATCCGCAATCGCCTTCTTCCCGCATTCATCGAATGCCGTAGATGGCACGTCTGTGCGGGCGGGTGCCGAGCCCTTCACCACATTGAAGGCCGACTGGAAATTGACGTCTTCAACAGCGGTTGCAAGGGCAAGCTGCGCTTTGCGCTTGTCTTCACCAACTTCAAAAACCGCAAACTGATCGGCATTGAAAGCCACGGAGCCTTCCGTTCCCGGAAAACGCCCGCAGACAAAATCAGTGTCGGGCTTTTTCCCTGCCTTGGTGAATTCGCCCTTGGCCCAATCGCCCATGAACTGCACACCCGCCTTGTCGTCGATCACCATCGCCGAGGCGAGATTCCAGTCACGCCCGGAGAAATTCTCATCGACATAGGTGCGCAGTTTCGCCATCCGCTCGAATACCTGCTTCATGGTATCGCTCTTCAGGGCTTCCGGATCGAGATCGATCAGCGCCTTCTTGTAGAAATCCGGCCCAAAAGACATCACGACGCTGGTGAAGATAAGCGCCTCCTGCCAGGGCTGACCGCCATGTGCAATCGGGGTAATCCCCTGCTCCTTGAACTTGTCGAGCAGTGCAACGAGCTCATCCCAGTTCTGCGGCACTTTTCCGCCAGCCTTGTCTAAAGCGGCCTTGTTGTACCAGGCCCAGTTGGTCGAATGGACGTTGACGGGTGCCGCAATCCAGTGACCATCATATTTCGAGAAGTGTTGAATTGCTGGCGGGATAACCTTGTCCCAGCCCTCCTTGTTGGCGACTTCGTCCAGATTGCCGAGCACGCCCTGCTCCGCCCAATCCAGAATATCGAAACCCTGCATCTGCACGGCGGCAGGCGGATTACCCGCCGTCACGCGGGCGCGCAAAGTCGTCATGGCAGCCTCACCCGCACCGCCGGCAACTGGCATATCGACCCAGCCAATGCCCTGCTTCTGAAGATTTTCCTTGAGAAGATTGAGTGCCGCAGCTTCGCCGCCCGAAGTCCAGTAGTGAAGGACTTCGACACTGTCCTCTGCCTTTGCCAAACCTGCCCCGCCCAAGATGCTGACGCCAGCCAGCAACATTCCCATCATCAAGCGCATTATCATACCTCCTCGTTATGAATGGCGCAGCTTATCATGCAGCAGGCGAAACAGTACTCACTATCACGTTTAGGAATGGCCGCTGCAATCAGACGCCTTGAGCTTTTTGGATTGGTTTATATGACCTCTGATCCTCCATCCCCCGGTTTGTTCGCCTCATAAGGGAATATGAGACCGGCAATGCTGGGCAACGATGGCATTGAGGTCGCATCCTGCATCAGCCGAAGTGTTGCAGGATGACTACAGGCCATCAAACATGACTATTTTCATCATGTAATTTCTTGCCCGTATTAATACATGAATATATTACTCATGATTGTCGAAATCATGTTGGGAATATTCTTTATGCGTTCAGATTGCATGCCTCTCCGCCGCACAATTCTGGCTGGTACATCCCTCATCGCTCTTGCCGCTACGGCAATAGCGCAGGAGCAATCCACCTCCTCTTCGACGGAGAATGGTGCAATCGTTCTCGACAAGATCGTCATAGATGGCGGCAGCGGCGGCGTAATTGATGCGGACGGTTATGTGGCACGCAGCAGCGCAACCGGCGCCAAGATTGATACGCCGTTTGTACAGACCCCGCAGTCCATTTCCTCTGTTACCCAGCAGCAGCTTGAAGACCGCAATCCGCAGAGCTTGCTCGACGCCATCGCCTATACACCCAGTGCACGCGTTGGCGGCTACGGCTTCGATCCGCGGTTCGACTCTTTCACTGTACGTGGCTTCGACGTCACATATACCGGTGTGTTCCGCGACAATCTCCGCCAGCCCGGAGCCAGCTCCGCACTGTTCAAGACCGAACCTTACGGTCTGGAAGGCGTTTCCATTTTGCGCGGCCCATCGTCAGCCCTATACGGAGCTTCCGGTGCGGGTGGCCTGTTCAACCTCATCAGCAAGCGCCCGACCGAAACCCCGCTGCATGAGGTGCAGGTCCAATATGGCACCAACAATCGCTATCAGACCCAGTTCGATCTATCCGGCCCGGTCAAGGAAGGCGACCCGCTTTACTATCGCCTGACAGGCCTTTGGCGCAATTCCGATACCGAACAGCCCTCGGTTCCAGACGACCGCATTTACATAGCACCGGCCTTGACGTGGAAACCAGACGAAGACACGCGCCTGACAATCCTCAGCGAGTTCTCCCGTACCAAAACCGGCGGTACGGCTGCTTATTATTATGATGCCGCCACGGACAGGGTCTCCGACTTCTTTGCAGGCAATACCGCTTTCAACGACTCGGTCCAAACTCAGGGGCGTATCGGCTATGAATTCGAAACCCGCCTCAACGACACATTCGTGTTCCGCCAGAATGCCCGTCTTGCGTCGACCAAAATCGGAGCCGACTGGGCCTTTGCCTATCAGGCCAATGACGACGATCCATTGCTTCTCGACAGCAGCGCAGGCACTTTTGAAGAGCGCCTGACCAGCTTTACTATCGATAACCAACTGGAAGCAAATTTCGATACCGGCAATTTTGAGCACAGGTTCCTGGCTGGAGTCGACCTGACAAAGCTGCAATGGAAGGGATTGAACGGTTATGGCTACACGCCGCCGCTGGACACCAGACATCCATCCATGGGACGCCCCGTAGCACCAATAGATTTCCAGAAAAAAGACGTTCAGGACCAGCTTATGGCTGGCATCTATCTGCAGGATCAGATCCGTTATAATGCCTGGACCATTACCCTTGGCGGTCGTCAGGACTGGGTCAGTACCGACACGAAAAACACCGATCTGACAACCAGCACGTCCACCGATTTCGATCAGAGCGACAAGGCCTTCACATGGCGCGCCGGCGTGACCTACGAGACGCCTTGGGGCATTACGCCATATGCCAGCTATTCGACCGCTTTTTCGCCCAATGCCGGTGTAAACCAGGCAACAGGCAATCCGTTCGAGCCAACGGAAAGTGACCAGCAGGAAATCGGAATCAAGTATCAACTGCCCAACAGCAATACCTTGTTGACGGCAGCCCTGTTCAACATCAATCAGGACAACGGCCTCTATTACGAAGTGGTTGAACTCGATACAGGCCCGGCCAACATTCAGGTGCAGCGCGGTAAACTGCGCTCACGCGGCCTGGAGCTGGAAGCCAGTACCAGTCTCGACAATGGCCTCTCCCTCATTGCGTCCTATAGCTACATGCAGACCAGTATTAAGGACGGGCCGGAAGGCACAGTTGGCAATGAAATCTCGTCCGTTCCGACCCACATGGCGTCGGCCTGGGCACACTATAAATTGCCCGAGAACACTTTTCTCTACGGTCTGGGTGTCGGCGCAGGCGTACGCTTTGTCGGTTCCAGCTACGGCAATGACGAAAACACCATGAAAAACAGTTCTCGCGCTTTCGTCGATGCTGCGATTGATTTCGATTTTGGCGCCATCAAGAAAGACTATGAAGGCGTAAAGCTGCAAGTCAACGCCACCAACCTCTTCGACACGCGCAAGCCGGTCTGTTCTGCAGGTTTCTGTTATCGCGATCAGGGTCGTACGGTTGTCGGCAGCCTGAAATACTCATGGTAGCGCCAGTATGCAAAATGAAGCTCTCAGACCCCCGGAGCCTGAGAGCGCTATCTGAATTTAGAGCATTTCCAGCAAAAGTGGGAAGCGGCTTTGCGCAGGATAATGCGACGAAACAAATACTTGGAGCGGCTCCGCTTTAACTGGAACCGCTCCAGAAAGTAATGAAATGATCCGTCTTGTTGTCTGTCTGACCGTAATTTGGCTGGCCCTTGGTAACAGCGCTGTTGCAGATGTCACCTATCCCATTCATGTCAAGGATGCGCTTGACCGGGACGTTACCATTGCAGCCCAGCCGAAGTCCGTGCTGCTTGGCAGCGGCTTCAATTTGATTGCATTGTCACTTATCCATCCCGATCCCGTCAGCCTGCTGGCCGGTTGGGCCGACGACCTCAAGGGCGACAACCCTGAAATCTACGCCGGTTTCAAAGAGCGCTTTCCGGAAATTGACAAGCTGCCAATCATAGGCGACGGCATGACAGTTTCGGTCGAGAAGATCGTTTCAGTCAAAGCTGATCTGGCCATTCTGTCAGACTGGCAGATGCGTAATGATGAAGGTGTACAGGCTATCGCCTATCTCGAGAAAATGGGCATACCGGTGATCGTGGTCGATTTCGGCAACCATGCACTCGAAAACACCTCAAAGAATATGCGTCTGCTGGGCAAGGTACTCAACCGCGAGGAACAAGCCAACGCATTTGCCGATTTCTATGATGAGCGCATTGCCCGAATTCATGATCGGGTGGCGAAGAACGGTGCCGGGAGTGATGCTGGCCCGACCGTGTTGCTTGAAGCCTTTCCCAATGCCGACCAATGCTGCTACGCCTACGGACGAAGCAGCATGGGCGAGTTCATCACACTGACCGGCAGCCGAAATATCGCTGCGGACGGACCACCACAGGGAGCCATAGTTAGCAGCGAATTTATCGTTGCTGCCGATCCACAGGTTTACATCGCCACCTCATCCCCGGGAGGGAAATATAGCGGCTTTTCAATTGGACCAGGCGTCAGCGAGCAGGAAGCGCGCGACACGCTTTCAAACGCCTTGAAGAACCCTTTCCGTGCCGGTTTAAAGGCCGTGCACGATAAGCGGGTGCATGGATTGTGGAACTTCTTTAATGCCGTTCCTCTGAACATTCTGGCGGCAGAAGCCTTCGCCGTCTGGCTGCGACCAGAACTGTTCACCGATATCAGCCCCGAAGCGACACTGGCAGAGATCAACAAACGTTTTGCGGCAGTCCCCTTTGAAGGCTCTTACTGGATCAGCCTTAAACCCTGATCCACGCGGCGCAATGTCGAGTAAACCTTTTGCGCGACATTCATCGCGCCTGCGCTTTCAGTCGTGTCGGTCAATATTCGTTTCTCATGCGCCAGACCACTGTAACTATCCGTGCCTTGAGAGAGGCAGCTTGAATGGAAAGATGCCGTTTTTGAAAGCGGCGTCTAAGAATCCGTTGGCTGTTCCAGTGGTCTGCTTTCGACATTTGCATCCCTCGGATATGAGCGCCGGGCAAATGTCGGAATCAAAAAGACCACTAGTAACTTTATGAATCTAGTTTTTTTTGAGTTTAACGTTTGAAACGAGATTTGTATCGGACGGGTATCAAACGTCAAATTCAATCCACTAGTGCCTGTCCGTATTGCGAGCGCGATTTGCCGCGCAGCGTATCCCGATAAAGGAAGCGGAAGAAGAACGCATCGCCCGTTCCGCGCAGAAATCTGGCAAATATCGCAACCAGCAAAACGGAGAAAATCAGCCTGCCGAACAGGACCACATAGATATCCGCACCGAGAGCCACCACGATCAGCGTATCTTCGATCAGACTGTGACAGAGCCCCATGAAACTCGACGCGAGAAAGACGTCGCGAGGTTGGAGGTGTCCGCGCTGCGCTTCGCGAATGATAAGGCCACCGCCGTAGGATAGTCCCAGCACCAGCCCCACAACGGTCAGTGGAGCGGCATCCTTTGATATGCCGAGCAAGCGCAACAAGGGTGAAAGAAGCAGGTTGAGAAAGCGCGTCACATTGAGCGCATCCATCGTTCTCAACACCGCCACCAGACCGAGCAGAACAACAAATATCCAGACCAGCGTAGACGCCGTATCGGCGACGAAGCTGCTCCAGCTTGAATCATAATGGCCCGGCACCCAGCTCGGCGCCGCCGGTTCCGCCAGCCAGCCGGTATGGCTGGAAACAAGCTTGATCCCCCACGCAAAGACAAGCCCGCCACCAAGCCGGATCAGTGTCGAGACGATCAAACGCGGGCCTGCCTTTTGCACAATGCGCTGTTCGATAGGAAGAGCATGAGCGAAGAGGAAAAGCGAACCGAGGATTGTCACCTGTGCCGAGGTCAGTGTGTCGACCGGCAAGACGGCGAACATCACCACTGCCCCGCTCCACACTCCGACCAGAAGGTTCATCGCCCAGACAAAACCTGCCTCCGGAGGCAGCCCCACGAACTGCATGACGGGGGCGAAGGCAGGTGAGATGGCCTTGATCAAGCCCATCTCGATTGCAAGCTGCGTCAGCACCATCACCGGCAGCATGATCTTGATCAGCGTCCAGTAGACGCTGATCGCCTCGCGCAGGATAACCATGCCGAATGCTGTCAGTCGCTTTGCCGATTCCCCGGCCATTCTGTCCCCTCCGCTTTGTCCGGAGCGTGCGACGTCTCAGGCCGGTTCGCGCGCAACGGATTGCGTCTTCGCCGCGGTGACCGTAGCGATCTGCGTCTCCGATACAAGCGTTCCATTGGAGAAAACCCGCAAATGCGGTGTTCCGCCGGCCACGAAGCCGTCGATGCTTTCGGCTTTGGCCAGGAGAAAATCAGCCCGTGCGCCCCGATGCAAGCCATAATCCTTGAGACCCATGAGTTTTGCAGGGATTGAGGTAATCATCGCATAGGCAGTGGCCAGTTCATCGCCCTTAAGATGACCTGCAAGCAGGGTCCAGCGTGCAATTTCCAGCATGTCGCCAGAGCCGGTCGGAACGAAAGGATCTTCGATATTGTCCGAGGCCGTGGCAATAGGCACACCGGCGCGCACGATCTCAGCCACCCGCGTCAGCCCGCGCGGTGGCAGCTTGTCGCAATCGCGCGCTTGCAGATAAAGATTGGCTGCCGGCAGCGTGACGACGCCAAGTTTCAACGCGATGATCTGTTCCAGGATCGCTTCGAAATCCGGCCGGTTCATCGCACTGAGAACCGAAGCATGGCTGAGCACGGTACGTGCCTCCAGACCATAGCGGCGGACCCGCTCGAAGACGGCGTTGAAAAGCGGGCGTTGCGGGTTGAGATGTTCATCGAGATGCAGGTCGACTGGACGGCCATGCCGTGCAGCAGCGGCGAACAGGATATCGAGATAACGCTCCGGGTCTTCCGCCACTGCGGGCGTGCCCCCCACGGCATCGGCCAGCGCAACCGCTCGATCGATATTGGCCTCCAGCCAGTCGAGGTCCTGCCCCGGATGCGGGATCATGAACGCCACAAGCTGCAGCTTCACCCGGTCAGCCCAATCCGACCGCAATTTCGCCAGAGCTTCTATGCCATTGAAGCCCGCATCCTTGTCCACATTCACATGACTTCGGATAGCTGTGGTGCCACGGCTGAGACAACGCTCAATGGTTCGGGACGCCCGCTTGAGAATGTCGTCAGGCGGGGCCTGCCGCGCATATTTCGCAAAAGCGTCGCGCGCGCCCTGCAACGTGCCGGATGGGTTGGGTGCGAAACGCAATACGCCGGTCTTGTCGAGATGCTGGTGCATGTCCACCAGACCCGGCGAAGCGATGCAGCCTGCCGCATCGATAAGCTGCATGTCGCCTTCAGGCTCGATGTCGGGTGCAATATCCAGGATGATGCCCTTCTCCGAAATCAACATGTCGGCCTGTCGGACATCGCGGGCGCCGACAGCAACCAGTCCTCCCCGGACAAGGCGGCGGCACGGCGCGTTGGATTGCTGGAACAGATTATCCATCGTGAACCTCACTATCTGAATGGAGCTGAAAAGGTAAAACGGGGCCGCCCCGCAGGCCTGCATTCCACAGCCTCTATAGCGGGCGGATGCAAACCTCCGGCGTGCAGGCCGGGCTCTCTGCCCGGCGCCGCAGATGGTGGTGCTCAGCCACCGTTGGTCTGGGACTTCGCCTCGGCCAGATGACCGTCATGATGGCTTTCATGAGCCTGATTGCTGTCGCCCAATCCGTTGAGGACGAGATTGAGCGTAACGGAAACCACGCAAGCAACCACAACACTCGAATGCAGGATGGACTGCGTCCAGTCCGGCAATTGCTGGAACAGATTGGGGGACATGATCGGAATGAAAGCGATAGCCAGCGTCAGTGCAACGATCAGGATATTATACTGATTATTCGCGTAATCGACCTTGGACAGGGACTGGATACCAGCCGCAGCTACGATACCGAACATTGCTACCGCTGCTCCACCGAGCGCCGGTGCAGGCACCGCCGCAAGGACTGCTCCGAACTTGGGAAAGAAGGCGATGACGCACAGCATGAAACCGCAGAGCGCAACAACCCAGCGGCTGCGCACACCGCTCAAAATGACCAGACCAACATTCTCCATGTGAGCAATGAAAGGAAAGCCCGCGAAGACCCCTGCAACCGCACTGGCAAGGCCATTGGCACGTACACCATCGGCGACCTGCTCAGGCGTAACATCCTTGTCGACGATCTCACCGATTGAAATGAACAGCCCCATGGATTCCACTGTCTGGACGATCATCACGATCACAATCGTCATGAACGGCAGGACGGCGAAAGTCGGCAGTCCGAAATGGAATGGCGTCGGCACGGTCATCCAAGGGGCGGTTTCTACCGGGTTGAAATTGCCCATTCCCAGAAGAAAGGCGACCAGAGCGCCCGTACCCATACCGAAAAGCACGGCCAGATTTTTCAGGAGCGGCGATCCGAACCTATTGAACGCAAGGATAACGATCAGCACCAGCAGCGCCACGCCCAGAAAAGCAGGGTCGCCAAAATCCGACTGGCCACGTCCGCCGCCTGCCCACTGATAGGCTTCCGGCAGAAGCTGCACGCCAATGGCGGTGACAATACAACCTGTGACGACGGGCGGAAAGAAGCGACGCAGATGCCCGGTAACCGGTGCGATCAGCATGATGAAGATGCCGCCTGCAATCACGGCACCGCAGATGCCCGCTATCCCCACCCCCGGCATGGAGCCGATAGCGATGATCGCCGAGACACTGGAAAAGGCGACCCCGTTCATGATCGGAAGACGGACGCCGAAACGCCAGAAACCTATAGTTTGCAGTAACGTCGCAATACCTGAACAGAAGAAGGTGGCACTGATCAGGAGGATAGTTTCCTCGGAACTGAAGCCGAGCGCATTGGCGATAATCAGCGGTACCGCAACCGATCCCACATAGGACACCGCAACGTGCTGCAGCGCCAGAGTGAGTGTTTTCTTGGCAGGTAATATTTCATCGACTGGATGTATAGCAGATGTCATCGTTGTTCCCCTTATTGAGTCAATTTCCAACGACTTGTGGCCGTTCCTTTCGTGACGTCTTGTCTTGACGTTTTCATTGCCTGTTCCATCAAACCGGCTTCGGAAATCATCCCCGCACCAAGCGATGCAGCAGATAAACTCCCGGCTCCGAAGCCGGTCGATTGCGGGTCATTATGCCCGACATGCTTCGATGCGGGCCTGCAACGAAGCCCGGTCGAGATTGCGCCCGATGAAGATCATCTTGTTCGAGCGTTCATCCCCTGCCCATGGATGATTGGGGCGGAATTCGATCTCGTTGTGGACGCCGTGCAGGACATAGCAATAGTCATCGTCCTGAACGGAAAAGATGCCTTTCATTCGAAACAGATTCTCGTTGTTCTGTCGCTTGAGTTCCTGCACCCATCGCGAAATTTTCTGCGGGTCCATATTGCCCGGAAGTTCGATACCGACGGACGTGACCGACGTGTCATGGGTATGGCTGGCATCCCCGAGCCATGCGTGTTCATGACCGTGATCCTCGTGGTCATGAACGTGACCATCGCCGTGCCCATCACTATGGTGATTATGATTGTGCGCGTGCCAGTCGAAATCGATCTCGGCAGCCATCTTGCGATTGCGATCGAAGGCCGCCAGTCCCAGGATTTTGGTGAGATCGATCTGCGCATAGCTCGACAGCACGATATCCGCGGTTTCATTGAGCTGGCGGATGCGTCTGCTTACATCGGCAATATCAGCGTCCTGTGCCAGATCCACCTTGTTGAGCACGATACGGTCCGCGCAGACGATCTGATCGACCGCCTGATTGTCGATGCCATCCAGATGGATATCGTCCAGATGCTGGCGAATATGCTTGACGTCGACCAGCGTTATGACTCCGTCGAGATTGGTTTCATTGCGGATCGGATCATCGAGAAAGAAAGTCTGGGCCACCGGATAAGGATCGGCAAGTCCGCTCGTCTCGATAATGATATGATCGAGACGTTCCGGTCTCGCCAGAAGCTGGCGTATAACCCGCAGAAGATCGTCACGTGCCTCGGCCACACAACAGACGCAGCCATTGGTCATTTCGAAGATTTCTTCCGTGCTGCCGACGACCAGATCGCCATCAATGCCGATTTCCCCGAACTCGTTCTCGATCACAGCGATCTTCATGCCGTGATTTTCCTTCAGAATGTAGTTCAGCAACGTTGTCTTGCCGGAGCCGAGAAAGCCGGTAAGCACGGTGACCGGAATCTTGTCCTTGACTGTCTTCAACATCGTTCTTCTCCCTTGGATTATCGTTGTCAGGGCATTTTGAGCCATCGCCGCACGCCACCCGTCTCCAGATCGAAAAGATCCAGAACCCGGCCAACCGTGTGATCGACCATCTCCGCGATGCTTGCCGGTCTGGCATAAAAGGCGGGAACAGGGGGCGTCACGATGGCGCCCATCTGGGTGACGGTCAGCATGTTGGCGATATGGGTCTGCGTCAGCGGCGTCTCGCGGGCCAGCAGCACCAGCTTTCGCCTTTCCTTCAACGTAACATCGGCTGCCCGGCTGATCAGGCTCCCCGACAGGCCATGCGCAATTTCCGCAAGCGTTTTCATCGAGCACGGCACCACGACCATACCCATGGTTCTGAAGGACCCGCTCGAAATGCTGGCAGCCATATCGTCGGATTTGTAGAGATAGCTTGCCAGCTCACGAATATCGGCGAGTTTGTAGTCGGTCTCGTGGGTCATGGTCAGAAGCGCCGACCGGCTCACCACAACATGCGTTTCTATCTGGAGCTGCTGCAGGATTTCGAGAAGGCGAAAGCCGTAGACGAAGCCTGACGCACCGCTGATCCCAACCACCATGCGCGGGCGGTAGTCGTGTGGTCGTGGAGAGACGGCGTTCATGACGGCGTTCCCGTTGGTCTTATTCCGGTCAGACCACCCAGAAGATCGCGCGCACGCCCGAGCGCATCGTCGCCAATCACGGCACGAATCCCATGAAAATCAGGGCTTCGCGTCGCATCGAGCGCCAGCCGCGACGTCGTACCGTCAGAACTTGACGATGGATCGAGCGGACTGCCGGGCAGACCGTCAATCGTGAAAAGATCACGATGCGGTTGGAAATGCGTGGCCATTGCCCACAACACCTGACCGTCCTGCGTGACGTCTATATCGTCGTCGACGGCTATGACCGTTTTCAGATAGGGGTCCCAGCCGAGAAGGCCCAGCATCACCTGGCGCGCTTCGCCGGGCCGACTTTGCTTCAACGCGACATAGCAGTGAAAATGCGTCCCGGAGGTGGGATAGTGCAGTCTTGTTACCGAGGGGAACCGCGCTTTCAGCTTCTCGAACATTTCAGCTTCCCGCGGCAGGCGGGCAAGGTTGAGATGCTCGTCCGTCGCACCGCCCACGACATCGACCAGCCAAGGCGTTCGACGACGCATGACAGCCGTTACGTGAAACAGCGTATTGGTCGACCGGTCCGAAGAATAGCCAGAGAACTCGCCAAATGGTCCTTCCTCGACATGTGCATGGGGATCAAGATGCCCCTCCAGCACATATTCTGCCGCCGCCGGAACACCGATGGCGTAGCGTGGTGTTCTGACCAGACGCAACGGCTCGCGCATCAGACCGCCGGCAACAGCACGCTCATCTGCACCGAATGGCAACCGCGCGGAAGCAGCCAGCATGAAAAGCGGATGCGCTCCAACCACCATCGCCACCGGCAGCGGCCGGCCGGTTTCACGCGCCGTCTGATACATGCGCCATAGATGCCCGCGCGAATGCAGGCTCGTTGCCAGTGCCGACTGGGAGTGCCGCATCGACCTGTGATAACTGAGATTGGCAATGCCGGTTTCAGGATCACTCGCAACAATGATGGCATTTGTGATGTAGGGGCCGCGATCACTCTCGAAATGCCGGATCATCGGAAGTTTGTCGAGATCGACGTCTTTGCTTTCATCGACCTGTTCCATCACCGGGCCGTCGGCGACATATTCTGGCTCGATCGGAGCATTGGCGCGTTTCTGGTACTCGCCATGCAGCTCGGAAATAGGCGTTCCGAAAATGCGGGCGATCCTTTCGCGCGATGCAAACACATTCGTGACCAGCGGCACCTCGCTGCCCGGAACCTGATCGCAGACCAGCATCGGTGTCCTGCCCTTTTCAGCCAGCGTCGCCACCAGTGCGGTGACATCGCGGCCGTCCTGCAGGGGGGCGCGGATATGAACGACGTCATCGGGATAAAGTTGCCGGTAGACGTTCGCGAAACTCTGAAAATCCTGTGTTCCCGTCTTGGTGACTGAATGCAGCTCGTTCATGACTCCTCCCGATGTCATTTCCTGAAATGTGCGGGGTGCGCATGCACACCCCGCACAGCGCCTCAGACGTAGGTGGCCTTGAGACGCTTCTCCGCTTCCGCCAGATCCTTGGGAGGCTTGGTGGGTTCGATACCGATGAGACGGGCTATGTTGTTGCCCAGATAGTCTTCGAGAATATCTTCGCTGAGGTTCATACCCTGCGGCTCCGGCGAACACAGAACCTCCAGCTCGCGCAACCACATGCCCGGATTGTTCGGTGGCGAATCCGTACCGAACACGATCTTGTTCGGCGGCAACTGCTTTGCAAACTCCACGATGCGCGACTGGAAGCACCAGCCGGATTCGCAATAGACATTCGGCGTGTCCATCGCCATCCAGAACGCTTCGAACGAGTAGTTGCCGCCCGTCTGTATCCCGAAATGGCCGATGATGAAGTTGACCATCGGAAATTCGCGAATGATGGGATAGAACTGCGTAGGGATCGAATAGGGACCGTCACCCGTATGGATAAGAACGACGACGCCCAGCTCCGCACATTTCTTCATGGCAGGCCGCAACCATTCCAGTGCGCGGTCCGGGCGATAGCCATGCATGTTGGAATGCAGCTTCAGCATCTTGAAGCCATATTCCTTGACATGGAATTCCAGTTCCGCAGCGCCGTTTTCCGGGCCCCACCGAGGATTGTAGTTGAAGTTGCCGATGAAGCGGTCCGGATATTTCTGGCAAAGCTCGGCGACATAGGACATGTAGTCACGAATGCCGTCGCGTCCGCGGCGGTTGCCATCGCGGTAGCCTGTATTGCCGGGCGGCGGCTGAATGAAGCCCATATCGATCCGGCGTGGCTTGCCGTTGATCATATACGGACCGTCCATGAGCTTCAGCATGCGTTCGCCGGTAAACGGCTCACCGGTATGACGCCAGGCCTCATCGACAAGATTGGTTGGATGCAGATGGGTATCGATAATCATGTGGATTCTCCGCTGAACTACGCAAGGGTCGCCAGGTAGTGCTTGTTTTCGATGCCATGACGTTCAAGTTCTGCGACTGCATCCTGATAGGTGGCGGGCGGAAGAGTTGGCTCCATGCCCAACATTCGGGCGAGATTGTTGCCGAGGTAATCCTCAAGCGTGTCCTCGTCGAGATTCATCCCTTGCGGCGGTTCATGGCAAAGCACTTCGAGCAGATTCAGCCACATGCCCGGTTCATTAGGCGGCGTGTCTGAACCGTAAAGGATCTTGTGCGTCGGCAAATCCTTGGCAAATTCAACGATACGCGACTGCATGCACCAGCTGCTTTCACAGAACACGTTCGGATATTCCATTGCCCATTGGAAAGGCTCGAAACAGTAGACCCCTCCGGTCTGCACACCGAAGTGCGCCATGATGAAATTGATGTCCGGATATTCCTTGATAAGCGGAATCCACTCCGTCGGAATACTGTAGGGGCCATCACCGGTATGCAGCTTGACGAGCACACCCAGTTCCCGGCATTTGTCGAGCGCTGGGCGCAGCCAGTCCTTGGCACGGTCAGGCCGATATGCATGCATATTGGCTTGCAGTTGGACCATGCGGAAACCATGCTCCTTCACATAGCGCTCAATGGCCTCGACCCCGTTCTGCACGCCGCAACGCGGATTATAGACGAAGCAGCCAATGAACCGGTCCGGGTATTTTTGAACCATTTCAAGCGTATAGGCCATATAGGCATCGATGGACTGACGCCCGTCTAGCTCCCCATCCGTCCACGTATAGATGGTGTTGCCCTGCGGCGGCTGGATAAACGCCTTGTCGATGCGACGTGGTTTGCCGTTGATCGTATAGGGGCCGTCCATCATTTGAATCAGGCGTTCGCCGCTGAACGGATCGCCATCATGCTGCCAGGCCAGATCGACCAGATTGGTCGGATAGCAACTGGTATCGATGATCATTGATTGGTCTCCTTTTCCCGGTCGTGAAGGACCGATCTTCGAGAAAACCAACTGCGTCCCCCTTTGGTGCGACAACCGTTCGCCAGGCGACGGCAGGCTTATTTTTCGACAGCAGTGATTTTCGTCACTGCCCACTATCGCCACATTGATGGTAAGACGTACAATATCGCTTTCAGTGCATGGTGATACGATTTCGATATGGTCGAATCCGGCGCCGAAGCTCAGAAACGCCCATCGGGAAAGCAGATCACAATAAAAAAGCCGACCCTAAGGCCGGCTGTAGCTCTTCTGGGAAGGTGGACCGCCGCAGGCGATCACTTTGAAGACTGTTTGGTCCAGTCAAACAGCATGGTTGCGCTGAGAACAGCGAAGATAAGAATGATATCGAACACTTAAACCTCGAAAATGGGAAGCCGCGGGCCTTGTTGAACGGGCAAGGAATTTACCGGTCAGCATCCCTTGAAGATCTCCCAGATCTTCATCCCCACGCCTGACATGGGTCTCATAAACGCAAGGCGGCAGTGAAATCAAGCCGCGTTTTGCGATCATTCCTATTCGGGGGTGTTCATGAGCAGGACCGACAACACGCCGCATCCAGCAACAGAGTTTCGTATTTTCAAGGACTATCGCCCCTCCCCCTTTGAGACGTACAGTGTTGTTTGTTCCGGTTGGCGAGAGGTTTTCGATATGGCTTACAATCATCTGAAACCGTTCGATCTGCGAACACTGCGTTATTTCCTGGTCGTCGCGGAAGAACTCCATTTCGGTCGCGCCGCAGTCCGTTTGAACATGTCGCAGCCTCCTCTCAGTCAGCAGATCAGACAACTGGAGGACCGTCTCGACGTCGTGCTGTTCAAACGCAGCCATCACAATGTCGAGCTGACTGCAGCGGGACTGGCTTTGAAGGAGCAGGTTCCGCTTATCTTCCAGCAGTTGGAAAAGGCTGTTGTCACGACCCGTATGACAGCCGCGGGCGCCATCGGTCGACTGGACATTGGCGTAATCAGTTCTTCGCTGGTCGGCATCATTCCCCGAGCGCTCGATATCTTCACCAGCCGTTATCCGGATGTCGACTGGCAGCTCCATGAATTAACGCCAGCGCTCCAGATACAGGGACTGCTTGAGCGTCGCATCGATGTTTGTCTTTTTCGCATGCCGCCGCATCAGGACGGCCTGCACCGGGAAATCATCATGCAGGAAGCTCTCATGGTAGCCATGCCAAGATCGCATCCTCTCGCCAGCCAGAACAGCGTCTCCTTGATGCAACTGAAAGATCAGCCGTTCGTCATGTTCGGCCTGCATCAGTCGAGATTTGCAGATTTCCTCTATCAGTGTTGTGTCAAAGCCGGGTTCGCGCCGAGAATTCGCCAGCAGGTTGTCGAGGTGCAATCGCTTCTGAGCCTTGTGGGCGCCAACATCGGCGTCGCCCTGTTGCCCGCCAGCATGCGACAGCTTGCGCAGCCGGAAGTGGTTTTCAAGCCAATTCATCCCTCGCCGCCGGAAATCCCTCTATATGCTACCTATCGCGCCGGTGACACGTCGCCGACTTTGATGCGCTTTCTGGCGATAATCAGCGAACTGATAGCCGAACACCGGATAGAGACGGGCTCCGATGAATCAGACCGACAAATCCAATCGGTTTTTGAGGCGCAGGAGAGCAACACAGATTGAAGGCAACAGCGTCCTTTATACCAGGGCGCTGAGATGCTAACGCATCACGCCCTGAAAATGCTCAATCGCCGCACAGGCTTAACCAAAACTCGATGAGCCAAACTCATCGAGTTTTGGTATTAGAAGGACGCGCAAAGAGACGGGGCTGAACAATGTCCAGCCCCGCTTGTTCGTTCTTATTTTGCTTCGATAGCCTGAAGACCGGCCAGAGCACATTCCGCATCGGTTGCACCTGATGGTGCGCCGCCGACGCCGATGCCACCGACCAGCGCGTCGCCGATCTTGATTGGCAGTCCGCCCGCCTGAATGACGAAGCGAGAATCCATATCCCGCATGCCATTATTGGCTGGCTTCGACGCGATAAACTCTGCAAGTTCACCGGAATCGCGCCCCAGAGCTGCCGACGTGAACGCCTTTCCTTCAGCGCTATTGCCGGTATGCGGGCCGGAAAGGTCGGCCTTGAGCAGAACCTTGGTCGATCCATCGCGGGCCACGACTGCGACGCTCACATTATTGCCCTTGGCAACGCAGGCATCCAGCGCAGCCTGTGCAGCCTTCGTTGCGAGATTAAGCGGCAGATAAGGCGTGGTGGGAAGCGTTTGAGCGAAAGCAGTAGCCGGAGCCATCGACAGAGCGATTATTGCAAGTTTACGGATCATGGTCGTTCCTCGTTTGTGATGAGGAACATTTAGTTGCGGCCAGCATCCAGCGAAATCCGTAGCATTTACGATCTTATCGGTAGTTCTACGGATTTGGCTGGCCCTCCAGCCACAAACGGGTCATTTCTGCTTGCGAGGTTGTGCCCAGTTTCGCGCCGATGGCCGCACGGTGGCTGTCAATCGTGCGCGGCGACAGTTCAAGACCATCAGCAATTTGCCGGGTGGTAAATCCTTGCGCGATACGGTCAAGAACCTCGCGTTCACGTGTTGTCAGCGTATCCAGCAGTGCCAGCGTTTCGGCTCTTAGTGCCTTGCTCCCTAGCCTGTGTTCAAGCAATTGCTGCGCCTTCTGGATTGCATCGATCAAATCCTGCTCATCGACCGGCTTGGAAAGATAATCCACCGCGCCATTTCGAAAGGCGCGACGGCAGGCTTCGATATCGCCATGGCCAGAGATGATGATCACCGGCCAGTCAATTTCCTGTCCGGCTAACAGCTCCTGAAGTTTCAGACCCGTCATGACCGGCATGCGGATGTCAAAAATCATACATCCCGGTTTCAACCGTGGCAGTTGGGCCAGAAATGCAGAAGGATCGGCAAAACTTCTGACCTCGATGTCTATGGTCGACAAAAGAAGGCCAAGCGACTTTCGTACTGCTTCATCGTCATCAACGAGATAGACCGGCTGAACCATCCTCTTAACTTCCCGCGTCTTCAGCAATTGGGAGCACAACGCGAAACAGCGCGCCGCGCTCCTGTGGAATATAGGAAATCTCGCCGCCAAAGCGCTCCACCAGTCGCTGGCTGAGCGCAAGACCGAGACCGGTTCCTTCCGGACGGCTTGTGGTAAAGGGGGTAAAGAGGCGCGGCAAGAGTTCAGGCGCAACACCGGGGCCATTGTCCGCAATTTCCAGAATGGCGACCGATCCGTCAGCTTTCAGGGATGCATTTACCCGCCGGTCCTGATCGTCGTCATGAAAAGATTCAATCGCGTTGCGCAGGAGGTTGAACATCACCTGCTCCATTTCCACCGGATCAACTGCAGCCATCAAAGGTTTTTCCGGCATCACAAGCTCAACTTTGACATTCTGCCGGGCAGCTTCCGAGGCCAGCAAGGTCTGCACGTTTTGAAGCGACAGGCGCAAATCGGCAGGCGCCGTCTGTCGCCGCTGCGGACGAGACCAGTTGCGCAGCCGATCCAGAATGGCCGATGCACGGCGCGCCTGATCCACCATATCATCCAGCGCTCCAGCGAGAGCCTCCGTATTGTTGCGGACCAACAAGCGGCGCCCCGCCTGCGCGCCAGCGAGAATTGCCGTTAGGGGCTGTGTCAGTTCATGCGCCATGCCGCTTGCCATTTCGCCCATCGTGTTGACACGCGAGGCGTGAGCCAGCCGGGCCTCAAGGCCGCTCAGTTCCGCCCGACGTTCCGCATGGCGTGTGCGTTGTGTCTGGCGAACAATAACCAGCCCGCCGAAGAACAGCAGATTCGTGAGGGTGAGAATCGCAATCAACTGGTCGAATGGCAACAGATCGGTCCACCCCATGGCGAGAGCCGTCTGGAAAAGAAGCGGCTGTGTGGCACTGCCCAATTTCTTGGAAAAGCGCACTTCGCCGAACGAGGCCGGGCTACTGAACAGAACAGTTCCGTCGGGCATGACGAGGCGTCGGGCAACGCCTTTACGGCTCCAGAATGCGTCGTCAGAGGTAATCAGGCTGCCAGCATTGATCGCCAGCGCCAGGCCGTCATGCGGATTATCCGTATTCGGGCTACGTTTTACGATCAAATAATGTCCGGGCCGTTCTGCCGGTGCCAACAGTTCGGGAACGCCACGGGATGAGCGAGCCGCCGCCCGTATGGCGTCGGCCAGTTCCGGTTCCAGTTTTCTGGTGCCGGTCACTGGGACAGTTGGCTCCATCGGCACCAATTGAATCTCATCTATGCGCGGATAGAAACGCATGATCGTTGCCGACACTTCGACGAAAACATCGTCCTGCGAGAGATCGGCCGTTCGCGCCTTGGATTGAGCAATCGTCGAAAGCGCTGTCAAATGGGCATCGTGCTGGTCAGCACGTTGTGAAGCCTCACGATGCAATGTAAAGCTGGCGGCCTGAAGTTCGGACAACAACGCGGCACGCTGATAGACGACAAGGCCACCTATCGCCAGAATATTGAACAGCAACCACATGAGGATCGGGAGCGCCGCAGATCGGATGCTTCTGGTGTGGAGGTTCATAAATTGCATCCCGGTATCAGTGGCTGTTCAGACAGAATATCGCACCAACTGATAATCATAATATTATTAAGTCTTCTGAGGTTATTGGAGTTTCACGAGGCTGGCAAATGCGGTGTCTGCTGGAAAAATTACGGTTTCACGGCCGCCTGAAAAGCCCCTGCCAGCTTTTTGACCGCGATTTCGATTTCTGTTGTCGTATAGGCCGCAAATCCCATCAGAAAACCGGCTTTTCCATCCCCGGCGGCGTAAAGCCCGGACAGGCCGAGGAGTTCAATGCCGACACGTTGGGCAGCAGCAACAGCATTACGCTCCGATAGAGCGCCGGTGAGCAGGCAAGACATTTGCAACCCGCCGGCAGGTACTTGTGGCTCAACAAAATCCGCCAGATGTTTTTCGATCAGTCCGGCCAGTAGATCGCGTCGTTCGGCATAAATGCCGCGCATGGCCCGGACATGGGCGCCAAAATGTCCGCCCTCCATGAACCGGGCAAGCGTCAACTGCGCAATCGGTGCGGAATGCCCGTCGAGCAGGGTGCGCGCAACGGTCATCGGTCTGACCAGTTGCGGCGGCAGGACCATGTAGCCGATACGCAGGCCCGGAAAGAGTGATTTGGTGAAAGTGCCGATATAGATTGTCCGGTCATGCCGGTCGAGGCCCTGCACGCAGGCCGTCGGTTTGCCAGCGTAGTGAAACTCGCTGTCATAATCATCCTCGATAATCCATGCCTGCTGGCGGGCGGCCCATTCGATCAGTGCCAGACGGCGATCTAGCGACAGGGTCGCACCAGTTGGAAACTGGTGCGAAGGCGTGAGAAACACCGCCTTGGCCTTGTTCGTTTCGCTTACCATCCGCTCAATCACAATGCCCTGATCGTCCACACCGACCGGGACAGATTCGAGACCTGCAGCGTCGAACGCCTTGCGTGCACCGTAATAGGCCGGGTCTTCGATGAAGATGCGGTCACCGGGATCGAACAGCATGTTTGCGCATAAAGTCAGCGCCTGTTGCGAGCTGGTCAGGATCAGCACCCTGTCCGGCGTCGCACGGCCGCCGCGTTCCAGGTTCATGTATTCGGCGACGGCGCGTCGCAAGGGCTCGGTTCCCTGCGGATGGCCATGGAGCAAAGCCTGCGTACCGATTTCCTTCAACACCTGCCGCTCCAGACGCTCCCACAGCGGAAGCGGGAAGTTTCGGGTTTCGGGAACACCATGAGCGAAAGGCCGTGGCGCCAGCAGCTCGCGCACACCACCGCTACGAAACATGATCGCGCCGCGCTTGCTCAGATTGGGCGCCTGATTGCGCAAAAGTGCATCGCGCTGGGACACGCTGTGTCCAGGCGTGAATTCTGTTATCTGCGCCACAAAGCTGCCGCTGCCCACCCTGCGGTCGATGAAGCCCTCCGCATGCAGCTGCGCATAGGCCGCCTCAATCGTGTCTCGGGACACGCCCAGCGATTTGGCGAGACCACGCGAAGCCGGAAGCGCCTTTCCCGGCCCAAGGACCCCATCAACGATCAATTGCCTGATTGATCGTTGAATGCGGGCGTGGAGCGGCATGACCGCATGGGCGGGATGGGCAATCCACGCCTTCACAGATTCAAGTTGGGAGTGCTTGAACAAATGGTCTGGTCCTAAATGGAAAAATGGATGGGAATATCAGGCCATTAAACGACTAATTGTCAAGACATCTTGTCGGCCATGCGCCTCGATTCCCAGGAGGTTTCCCAGGATGGTTTCATCCCGTGCATCAACATCAAAAATCCGCTTGAGCGATCTTACCCATCCCATCGTGGCCGGGCTGATCTCCGTCATCGTCAACTACGGCGGCACATTCATTCTTGTTTTTCAGGCTGCAAAGGTCGCGGGACTGAGCCCGGAACTGACGGCCTCCTGGGTCTGGTCAGTTTCTATCGGCGTCGGCCTGACCGGTCTTTACCTTAGCTGGCACTATCGCGAGCCGATTATTACCGCCTGGTCGACCCCAGCCGCTGCCTTTCTTGTCACAGCGCTTGCCACCACATCCTATGCCGAGGCGATCGGTGCCTACATGATTTCGGCTTTCGCCTTCATTATCCTCGGCGTGTCGGGCTATTTCGAGAAAGTCATCAAGCTGATACCACCGGGCATTGCTGCAGGCCTGCTTGCTGGCATCCTTCTGCAATTCGGAATCGGAGCCTTCGGCGGCGCCACTATTGATCCGTTGCTGGTCGGACTGCTGATTGTTGCCTATGTCGTTTTGAAACGACTATCCGCTCGCTATGCTGTCGTCGGCATTCTCGTGCTCGGGCTGGCTTTTCTGCTTCTGCAAAACCGGGTCGATCTGTCTGGACTGCGGCTGGAATTTGCAGCTCCGGTTTTCACCGTGCCCGAATTTTCTCTCAATGCCCTGCTGTCCGTCGCGCTGCCATTGTTCCTCATCACATTGACGGGGCAGTACATGCCGGGGATGCTGGTTCTACGCAATGACGGCTTCAAGACCAGCGCCAATCCAATTGTCACCGCAACAGGTCTCGGTTCGCTCATCATGGCCCCCTTGGGATCGCATGCTTTCAACATTGCGGCAATCACGGCGGCAATCGCGACCGGACCCGAAGCGCACGAGGATCGATCCAAGCGCTGGATCGCCGGTATTGCGGCGGGCGTGTTCTACATTCTCGTCGGCATATTCGGTGTGACGCTCGCCGCTGTCTTCATGGCCTTTCCGGCAAGCTTTATCACAACGCTCGCAGGTCTGGCCCTGCTGGGGACGATAGGCAGCAGTCTGGCTGGCGCAATGTCTGACCCCACGCATCGCGAGGCAGCGCTGATCACCTTTCTGGCGTCCGCCGCGAACATCAATCTCTTCGGTATCGGCGGCGCGTTCTGGGGACTGATAATCGGACTTGTTGCCTATATCGTTCTCAACGGTCGCCTGCCGCACCGTGAACGGGCCGAATTGAGCGTGAGCGAAGGAGCCCCGAAATGACTACAGAAATCAAGGGAATGACCACCTCCGTCATTTCAATCCAGAGCCAGGTCGTGCACGGGCATGTCGGCAACAGCGCTGCGGTTCTGCCCATACAGGCCCATGGGTTGAATGTCGCTGCGGTTCCGACGACTTTGCTGTCAAACAACCCGCATTTCGAAACCATGCGCGGGCGCGTTCTCGAATCTGAACTCGTCGGCGATCTCCTGCGCGGCGTGGAAGAACGCGGACTGATTGAAACAAGCCGCTATATCGTTTCGGGCTATCTCGGCTCTCAGGCAAACGGGGATGTTGTCGCCGCGTTCGTCGAACGCGCGCGCATGATCAATCCGGACATCAAATACATTTGCGATCCGGTGATGGGCGATATGAATCTGGGTATTTTCGTCGCCGATCAGGTGGTGGAATGCATCATCGACAGGCTCGTTCCGCTGGCCGATCTTTTGACCCCCAACCAGTTCGAGCTGGGCCTTATTACGCGTACCGAAGTGATGTCCTGGCCTGCGCTTGAAACGGCAGCCGCTCAGGTGCAGGCGCTTCGCGGTGCAAGGCTGGTCGTGACAGGTTGCAATCTGGCGGACACGCCAGACGGCTTGCTCGAAAATATTGTCTTCGACCACGAAACCTGCACGCGGCTGACCTCACCGCGACTGCCGATCGTTCCGGTCGGGACCGGTGATCTTTTCACAGGCCTTCTGACCGCTAAACTTACGCAAGGAAACACGCTGGTCGAGGCGGCGCGCGGTGCTGCTGCGACCGTGTCTGAAGTCCTCCGGCTCACCATGGAGGCTGGCGAACATGACATGCAGCTTGCCAGTGTCGTCGATGTCCTCGGCTCCTAGAGCATTTCCTGTTTTGATTGAACCATTGGAAATGCTCTATCCGTTTGTTTTTACGCATGTCTTTATCCCGAAACCGGTTCCCACTTTCGGGATACATGCTCTGGTGGTCTGATTCCGACATTTGCATCCCTCGGATATGAGCGCCGAGCAGACGTCGAATTCAATCCACCAGAGCGGTTCCGGTTAAAACGGAGCCGTCAGAACCGCTCTTCGTCTCTGACAAAAGTGCCTGATCCATGCCGGCGCACGACAATTCCGGCAAAAACCAACATGCCGATTGCCTCTCGCAAGGTGGCGCGAGAAACCTTGAGATCATCGGCCAGATCAGCCTCGTTTGGCAGGCGCTCACCTCTGCTCCATCGCCCTTCAAGGATCGCAAGCCGCACGCTTTCCGCAACCTGGATCACGAGCGGTTGCCTGTCCAATGGGCGCAGCCATTCTGCTGGCCCATCTTGTACCATCTCGTCTTTTGCCATGCTCAACCCGTCTGCGTGGCGGTGTCGATTGTGGAAAGCCGCATCGCATAGCGGCGCGCCAGAACAGCGCCCACCAGAATCTGAATCTGGTTATAGAGCATGATGGGTAACACGATCATGCCGAAGCCTGGCAGACCAGCAAACAGGACCTGCGCAAGTGGAAGCCCGGATGCAAGGCTCTTCTTGGACCCACAGAACACAGCCGCGATCTCATCTTCACGGGTAAAGCCCAGCCAGCGCGAACCAAGCATCGTAAAGCCAATCACGCCCGCCAGAAGGACAACGCAAAGCACAATTGCCATAATGAGCCCGGAGGGCGGCAAGACCTGCCAGAGCCCGGCGGTGACCGATTGAGAGAAAGCCGAATATATGATCAGCACAATCACGGACTGATCGTAATTCTCCAGCCAATGCTTGCGCGTCGAAAGGAATGGCCCAAGCCAACGATGGCAGGCTTGTCCCAGACCGAACGGCAGCAGCAATTCAATCACCACATCGCGCAAAGCCTGCCCCAAATCGATAGACCCGGACGAACGCATGAAAATCGTCATCAAAAGCGGCGTCAGCAACAATCCGAAGACATTCGACCCGGCCGAATTGCAGACCGCAGCAGGCACATTACCCCTGGCCATGGCAGTGTAGGCAATAGAGCTTGAAATTGCCGAAGGCAGAACACCCAAATAGATGAAGCCGAGGACCAGATCAGACGGCAGGATGCTTTCGGGAACGAGCCGCAAAGGTTGCACGATCAACGGGAAAACGATGAATGTCGTCGCAAAAATAAACCCATGCAATTGCCACTGCTTCAAACCCGAAACGATCGCCTTGTGAGACAGGGCCGCTCCGTGGCCGAAAAATAGCAGGGCAACGCCGATAGTTCCCAGCATACTGACAACGTCTGCTGCGTTGCCGGTCGCGGGAAGGAGAGTTGCCAGAACAACCGCGGCGATCATCAAAATCAAAAAAGGATCAAGGCGCATCTATTCATCCACCATTGGTTCGTCGGCCATTCGTCAACTTGACCGACCGTTGCATGGGGGATAGGTCTCTGCGCGATTGGTCTACAAATTGGTATGGAGCGCCGCCGAATGACAAATCGCATGCCGACCGCCGAAGCGATGCAGCACATGCGGAAGCTGCTCGCGGAAAAGAACTTCGGCCCGCAGGATAAGATCCCGCCCGAGCGGGCTTTGTCGACGACACTCGGCTGCAGCCGCGAAACGACGCGCAAGGTGCTACGGCAGCTTGAGATCGAAGGCCTGGTGTGGCGTCATCAGGGCAAGGGCACCTTCATGGGCCCGCCCGCCTCGAACATCGAACGGCCCCTGGACCGGATCATCGAATCCGCATCCGCTCAGGATCTTATGGATGCAAGGCTGGTCTATGAGCCCGCCCTTGCCGCAGCGGCGGCCCAATATGCCACGCAAGATGACCTCACCTCCTTGCGCAAGCTTGCGCTGGCGACGGGTACGGCTCGTGACTGGCGGGAATATGAACGTCTGGACGATGCCTTCCACAAGGCGGTTGCGCGCGCGAGCGGAAATGCGCTGCTAGCCGCGATCTTCACTTCGCTCGCCTCGGTCCGGGGACGTTCGACATGGCAGCGCAGACATGATGCGATCTTTCGGGAGGCCCGTAAACGCGAATATGCGACCGAGCAAAGCGCGATGCATCTGGCAATCGTCGATGCAATCGAGGCACGGCAAAGCGACCGTGCTCACCACGCCATGCATGCTCACCTGGAAGCCATCCGCACGCTGGCCCTAACATCCCGCTGACGCGGATCAACCCGCCGCCCGTGATCGACAGCGACGGGTCTGAGAAGCGTTAAAATGAAGTCGCCTACAGGCTGTTCACCAGACGGTGCGAGACGTTTTTCACAACCGTATAATGATGCAGTCCTTCGGCTCCGCCTTCGCGGCCAAGTCCGCTATCCTTGACGCCGCCGAACGGGGTTTCGGCAACGGAAGCTTCGAGCGTATTGATCGAGACGTTTCCAGCTTCCAGCCCCGTCATCAGACGATCCACATTTTCCGCTGAGTTTGCGAAACCATATGCCGCCAGACCGAACGGAAGCGAATTCGCCTTTTCAATGGCCGCATCGAGAGACGCAACCGGATTGATCAGCGCCAGCGGACCGAATGGCTCCTCCGACATCGCGCGGGCATCGTCCGGCAATTCAGCCAAGGCCGTTGGCGGGAAGAAATAGCCATTGTTCTTCAGGCGACGGCCACCGAAAAGCAGTTTCGCGCCTTTCGCCTCTGCATCGCTGACCAGCTCTTCCAGCGCCATGACGCGGCGATCATTGGCGACAGGGCCCATCTGGACACCCTCATCCATGCCGTTGCCTACACGGATCGATTGCGCCGTTTCGATGAAGGCCGCAGTAAAACGTTCATAATGGCTTTCATGAACGAAGAAGCGTGTCGGCGAGGTGCAGACCTGACCCGAATTACGGTATTTGCGACGCGCCGAGGCGATACCCGCAACGACCGGATCGGCATCCTCGCAAACGATGACGGGGGCGTGGCCGCCAAGTTCCATCAGAGCCGGTTTCATATGGCGCGCAGCAATCTCGGTCAGATGTTTACCGACGGCAGTCGATCCGGTGAATGCAATCGCCCGAATTTCGGGGCGCGGGATGAGGAACTGCGAAATATCGGCAGGAACGCCGAAGACCAGGTTCAGCACACCGGCTGGCAGTCCTGCATCCTCGAATGCGCGTGCAATATGCGTTACCGCCGTAGGTGTTTCCTCGGAAGCTTTTAGGATAATGGAGCAACCGGCAGCCAGAGCGCCTGCAATCTTGCGTGCTGGCTGGCTCATCGGGAAATTCCACGGTGCAAATGCTGCGACCGGACCAATAGGCTCGTGTACGACGATGTAGCGAATGCCGGGCGCGCTCGGAATGACGCGGCCATAGAAACGAATGCACTCGCCAGCATCCCATTCGAAGAATTCACAGCCGCGAATGACCTCAAGCCGGGCTTCGCTGATCGGCTTCCCATTTTCCAGCGTGATCGCGCGTGCGATCTCTTCCTGCCGCTCGCGCATGAGCGCCGATGCTTTCATGATGATCGCGGCACGGTCCGCAGGCGCAGTGTTGCGCCAGACCTGATAGCCGTCCCACGCAGCCTGAAGGGCTGCCTCCAGATCCTCGCGCTCCGCGACCGCAACCTGCCCGATTTCGGTCTCGTCGGCTGGATTGATAATGGGAAGCGTATTGGCAGTCTTGCGCCATTCACCGCCTATGAAAAGCTGCACGTCGGATTTTTGCATCAGAAAGCCTCTGCAATCTAAAAATTCGGGCCACGCCCTGATCATCGTTACAGTCAGAATGGAATGTTTTAATTCATGCGACAATTCATCTTAAAACCATATATCCATGAGGATAATCGCATAAGTTAACACAAAAGCTGGCAAGTTTTGCCCGCACGAAACCACCAGCCGCCCATCGCTACACGGCCGTGCAATTTCTTTTCGAAAGCCAATCAGAGCACCGGAACGCAGACAAAACGCTCTTTGCAGCCCGGCATCACGAAGAATGCAACTGTAGTGCTAACCGATGTTGCGAATACCGGTTAGCAGAGCCTGCGACATCTCGGTTTCGGGCGAGCACCAATCCATCAGAATATTGTAATGGTTCCGGTTAACGACCTTGATGGTCTTCGCCTCTCCGCCTGCTGCGGCCCAGCTTTCGGCATAGGCGAGCGACTGACGCTCGAAGCCGTCTGCCTCATGCTCTGCCCATGCCACCGTAATCGGACAGCCCCGCACGGGAATGTGACGGATCGGGCTGAGTTCATCGACATCGGCGGCACCGAGGTTCAGCCACTCCTGCGGGAAAGTCGCCGCCAGTGGCGCAAGCTCGAAAAGCCCGCTGACCGGCATGGCAAACTTCACAACATCCGACGGCAAGCCGAAATCGTGCTGCCAGCCTTCCGCAACAAGCGCTCCGGCAAGATGGCCGCCCGCCGAACTTCCCCCAACCGAAATCCGGTCGGGATCGAGACCATATTCCCGCCCATGACGCCAGACGAAGGCAAGTGCCGCGCGCACCTCCCGCGTAATTTCCGCAAGGGAGACTTCCGGCGCCAGACGATAATCGACAGTGACAGTGGCAATGCCTTCGGCCGCGAGCATTCCCGCCATCATGGCAGAATCTTCCTTGGACAGAGCGCGCCAGTAACCGCCGTGAACAAACACGAAAACCGGGCACGGCCCACTCCGGGAAGGCGGGCCGAAAATATCGATCCGCTGTCCGCTTTCTTCGTCATAGACCACGTCGAAATACCGGCCCCAATCAGCCCGGGGCGCAATGCTTGCCTCACGATAGCGCACCATTTCGGCGGCGAAGGCTTCCGGCGAAACGGTGGCCTTGGCATTGTAATCGCGATCAAGGCGGGCAGGCTCGAAACCTGCTTCTTCAGTGAGTTTTATCATGCGTTGAACACGCTGATGACGTTGGCCACATTCGCAGGCTGTTCAAGCGTCGGGAAATGGGTCGTGCCGGGGAGCTTCCGAGGCTGGAACCACGGATTGCGCGCCGCGAAATCCACCTGTGCCTGCGTATATTCCGGCTCGAACGGCTGCGAATAGATATGGGTGACCGGACGGTTTTCGGCCATGGCCGCCATGCGCTGCATGGGGCTGCCCCATTTGCGATAGGCTTTGCCGATTTCCCGCCCCGAGCGCGCCCACATTTCATAGGAATAGCCCGCCATCTCGTTGTTCACGTGATTGACGATATCGGCATTCTTCGTGTCGCCGATCCAGTAGTCGAAGAAACCAGAACGACCATTCTCCCAGACCTGCCGGTCCTGAATACCGTCGATCAGTTCGAAGAAGGTTTCATTCGGCTGGTTCATGATCCAGTCGATAACAACCGATTTCGGCACGCGGCCTGATCCCAGGCGGTCGGTGACTTCGATATTGGCCCAGCCGCCATGGGAAGTCGAAACGGGAAGAAAGGTCTCAAGCTCCAGCGCATCAACGAAAGCGACAAGATCGTCGGCCTGCTCGTTGATGTCGAAATCGCCGTCATGTTCGCGATGGTCGCCGTGACCGCGCCAGTCGAAGCGGATGACGCGATGATCTTTCGCCAGTTCCGGCACGAGTGTCTTGAACAGGCGGTGATCCTGGCACCATCCAGATAGCAGCACAATGGCCGGGCCGCTTCCGGTTTCATCCCAGGAAAATACATTGTTGCCAATTTTCATCGAGTTCATGGAAATCTCCATCATCCGGCGTTTCAGGCTGCGCCTGTTGGAATATGCAAAGCGGTCTTCATGCGTTCCGCACCAAGCGGAGCGCATTTTCCGGTAATTTTCAGCACTTGCGAGCGCACATCGTCGGGCCAGTAATTCATGTCGCCCAGTCGCTCCGCAGTATCCTGCGTGTGTTCGGTCAGCGGGCGTTCACGCACCTCCCAGGCGGCCAGCGCTTCGCTCACATCCGCATGTTCGTCCAGCGCAACCGCCAGTCCGAGCGCATTCATCAGAGCGCAACCACCGCCTTGTCCGAGATAAGGTGGCATCGCATGGGCACCATCGCCGAGGATTGCCACCCGGCCCTTGCTCCATGATTTCAGCTTCAGGACTTCGAATGCGTCCCACCGCCCCGCATCACCGAAACGAGCGATCAAAGATGCAAGATGCGGGAAACTTTCGGTCCAGAGCGCGGTATCGACCGGTGTGCGATAGGCCGCCTCGTCTTCAACCGATGCACAGAGCGCGATATAGAGATCAGTCTCGCTGGCGGGCGTGTAAAGAATACGGCGCGAGCCGGAGAAATGCTCGATATAGCGCGGCAGATCTTCAACGGGAGCGTCTGCGCTGTCACGCTTTATCATCATGCGCACGGCACCGTAGCCAAGCGGCTTTCGGTACATCATGAGATCAAGCGAATCCCTGACCTTGGAATTGATGCCATCCGCCCCGATGACCAGATCGGCAGCAAGGCGCTTGCCATCGGCCAGCAGCAATTCACCCTCGGGCGTTGCGCCGACAGCTTCCGCGCCGGTGACGACCTCAACGCCGGCGCGACGCGCAGCATTGAGCAATGCCGTCAGCAATGTTTCACGCAGGATTGTTATGAGGCGCGCTGGTCCGTTGCCGTTGATTGGAATCTCTTCCATCGTTTCATTGCGGTGATCGCGCGTATGGAACTCCGGTCCTTCATGAGCGCCGATCACGGCCTCATCATAAGCGCCGAGGGCCTTGAGTACATGCAGGCCATTGCTCCAGATATAAATCCCGGCGCCGAAAGTGCGCAGATTGGACGAGCGCTCATGCACCCTTACGCTCCATCCGCGTTGGGCGAGCGCTGTGGCAGAAGCCAGCCCCGCAATACCTGCGCCAGCGATCTCCGCGTGACGTTTCGTCATTCCAATTCTCCTCAACCCATTTCGGAAAGAGATTTCCAAGTCCTGCCGACAAAGGAAAGTGAATTCTGACCGCGACAGATATGAGGAAATAGAATATCTGTGGGCAGACATATCCTTGAGGAGGCGATATGGCATTGCTCACCAATCATCTGACGATCCGGTATATCCGCATCATCGATGCGATCGAAGAGGAGCGCAGCATCGCGCGCGCTGCCGACCGGTTGAACGTTACCCAATCCGCAGTCACCAAGGCGTTGCAGGAAATCGAAGCCCTAACCGGATTGCGGCTTTTCACACGCACTAACAGGGGCGTTGTCCCGACCCATGCGGGCATGCAACTGACCACGGATGCAAGACGTCTCCTTGCCCATCTGATGGTGGCCGAGCAAAATCTTGCCGATCTGCGCGACGGGACAGGCGGACGGCTGGCCATCGGGACCCTGCTTTCAGCATCTGCCGATCTGCTTCCCAGAGCCATCGCCAAAGTCCGGCGCGACAATCGCCGCATCGTGGTCAAGGTCGTGACGGGAACGGATGATGTCCTGATGCCAGCATTGCGGGCGGGTGAGTTGGACATGGTGATAGGCCGCCTTTCCGAGCGGCATGAACCGGTCAATCTCGTGCAGGAGGTCCTGATTCCGGATAACGCCGTCGTCGTCGTGCGCCGCGACCATCCATTGACGCTGCGCCCCGCACTTCGCCTTCATGATCTGATCGAGTGGGACTGGATCTTGCCGCCTAAGGAAACCAATCTCCGCCTCCAGATTGATCGCACATTCCGCGAGGAAGGCGTTCCGCCGCCTGCACAATCCGTTGAATCCGTCTCGCCGCTCATCAACAAGGGACTGCTTTTGCAGGCAGACTATATATGCGTCATGCCCGCGCAGGTGGCGCGGATTGAAGAAGCGTCGGGACAGCTTGCCATTCTGCCGGTTCAGCTTGGCGCGACCTCCGGCTTTTTGGGGATCACCACGCTTCCTGAAAGCAACCGGTCGGCCACGGCAGACCTGTTCATTCAGGTGCTGCGGGAAATTGCCCGGACAGGTTAAGACAGGTTGAAGACAGGCCCCTCCCATCCTCAACACACCCTTCTGATATTCCTGAGCCTCATAGCAGTGCGAAGAGTGTTCAGTTTACGGACTTCAAGTTTCAGCATGAAATGACCGGCAAGACCTCCTGCCCGAAACAGCGTTTTCAAACGCGGGACAGAGAAAAGGTCGTGAAGGGCAATCAAGAGAGGAACTTTCATGCTCAAGCTTTCACTGCTTGGTGCTTCGGCACTCTGTCTATCTCTGGCCGGGACTGTCGCGGCCTTCGCCAAGGAACCCGTCACCATCGGCATGATCACCACCTTGTCCGGCCCTGCCGGTTATCTCGGGCAAGACATTCGGGACGGTTTCCAGCTCGCAATTGATCAGAATGGCGGCGAACTGGGAGGCAAGCCAGTTGCGCTCAAGGTCGAGGATGACGGCCTCAAGCCGGGCAATGCCAAGCAGATTGCCGAAGCCATGCTGTCCGAACAGGGCGTCAAGCTCTTTACCGGCATGGTCTTCGCCAATGTCGCCGGTGCGGCTCTGCCTGATATTCTCGACGAAGGCGGCATCTATATCAGCCCCAACACCGCCTCTGCCGAATTTGCAGGCAAGGAATGCCACCCCAACTATTTCGTCAGCTCCTGGCAGGATGACAGCCAGGGAGAAAGCGCTGGCGCGCTGGCACAATCAATGGATTATCCTTCGGCATTCCTGATCGCGCCGAATTATCAGGCCGGGCGCGAGACGATGGATGCGTTCAAGCGCTTCTACAAGGGCAAGATCGTCGGCGAAGTCTATACTCAGATGGACCAGACCGATTTTGCCGCTGAAATCGCGCAGATCCGTGCCGCAAAGCCAGCAATGGTCTATGAATTCGAACCGGGCGGCATGGGCATTGCGTTTCTGCAGCAATATCAGCAGTCAGGTCTGCTGAAAGAAATCCCGATGGTCGTTCATCCTGCATCGCTCGATCAGGTAATCGTGAATGTTGTCGGAAAGGCAGCCGACGGCGTGCGGGTGACCAGCCACTGGAACGACGATTTCGACAATGCGGAAAACAAGAAATTCGTTGCCGCCTGGAAGGCTAAATTCGGGGATCGCCCGATCACCTATTATGCCGCACAAGGCTATGATGCCGCGCTGATGATGGGTGCCGGACTTGCTGGCGTCTCGGGTGACGACATTGATGCCAAGACATTCCGCAAGGCATTACTTTCCGCACAAATTCCTTCCGTGCGTGGAGAATTCAAACTCGGGCCGAACCAGCATCCCGTTCAGGATTGGTATGCGCTCGGCGTGGCCGAAGGTGCCAACGGCAAGCCCTATCTGAAGACCGAGAAGAAAGTCCTGACCGCGCATGGCGATATCTATGCCGCACAATGCAAGATGGATGCGGAATAAGACTTACGAATAGAAGAAGCCCCGCTACTGCGGGGCTTTTCGTTAAGCGAGTGTGTCAGATAACCGTCGTGGCGACACGGTTCTCGATCGCGCGCACAAGATTGAGCGCGGTCATTTCGGACGATTTAGGATTGGTCGCCAGCGGGCCGTTTTCAAAGCGCAGATGCATCCGACCGAAATCGCCTTCGGCAATAATCTCATGCGTGTTGAGGCGTGCTGCCGGGTCTGCAACCAATGTGACACGGGTACGATCAAGACCAATCCCCGCGAGTGAAGTAATCACCGCAACATTGGCATTTTGCGGAAAGGCATCCGCTGCCTTGCGGGCCGTATCCGTGAAGAAGACCGTGGCCTCACTGATTTCGTCAAGCCGCACCAGTTGGGCGGCCTGCGTGCCCGCCCATGCTTTTGCGGGCTTGATGATGCGATGCTCGACATTTTCAATCGAAAGCCGGCTTGCAGCCGAAAGCGCGTCGATGCCGCCCAGCGCGCCGGGTGGAATAATAAGCTTCGCGCCGCTGGCCGCAGCCGCATCCTTCAGCCTTTGAAACAGGGCATCGTCGACGAAAGCCGATGTCGATGAAACCGCGAAATCCATTCCGGCGGAAAGCGCCGCCTCGCCCCACGGCAAGACACTGGGGCGACCTGCCGCCTCCACCACGAGACTTGCGCCGGTGGCAGCAAGCTCGGCAGGATTTTCGATGAGCACGGCACCGGCAGGCAGTCCGTCACGGGATGCCGCCCGGTCACGCACCGCCACCGCGCCGATCCTTGCGGCACTTTTTCGCTCAGCGAGAAGTTCTGCGACCCGCTTGCCGATAGCGCCCCATCCAACGAGGACGATTGTCTCAGATACCGACATAAGCATGCACCTGCTCACGGTCGCGTTCGAGATCGGCACTCGTCCCGCGCCAGACCGTTCGGCCTTTCTCGACAATATAATGGCGATCCGCCAACTTCTTCAAAACCGCGATATTCTTGTCGATCAGGAGGATCGACTGGCCCATTTCGCGCAATTGCATGATGCAGTGCCAGATTTCCGTGCGGATGACCGGAGCAAGCCCTTCCGTCGCTTCATCGAGGATCAAAAGATGCGGGTTGGTCATCAATGCACGACCGATAGCCAGCATCTGCTGTTCGCCGCCTGAAAGCGTGCCCGCCGTCTGATCCGCCCGCTCCTGCATACGCGGGAAAAGCGCATATATCTTGCCGAGATCCCACGGCGATTGCCGCTTGCAACGGTTCGATGCGGTTGCGACCAGATTTTCACGCACGGTCAATGTCGGGAAAATCTGCCGTCCCTCCGGCACAAGACCGACCCCCAGGCGCGCGACTTTTTCCGGGCTGTAGCTGGTCGTATCGCGCCCCGCGATCTGGACCTGCCCCCCTTTGGGGGCGAGGAGACCCATCAATGTGCGTATGGTGGTGGTCTTGCCCATGCCATTGCGGCCCATGAGGGTTACCAGTTCTCCCTCATTCACTTCCAGCGAGACGTCGAACAATACCTGAGAATGGCCATAGGCGGCCTGAAGTCCTTCGATTTTCAGCACAGTTCCTCCTCCCCGCCGAGATAGGCTTCCCGCACAGCTTCGCTCGCCCTTATGTCTTCCACCGTACCCGTGAGAATGACACGGCCATAGACCAGCACCGATATGCGGTCGGCGAGCGCAAACACCGCCTCCATGTCGTGCTCTACGAGGAGCATCGAAACCTTGCCGCGCAGCCCCTGCAAAAGCTCGATCATTTCCTGGCTTTCGACATGGCCGAGACCAGCCATCGGCTCATCGAGAAGCAGAAGCTTCGGCTTTCCGGCCAGCGCCATCAGCAGTTCCAGTTGCTTGCGCCCACCGCTCGACAGATCGCCTGCAAGCTTCTCCGGGTGATTGGCCAGACGGCTTCCGGCAAGGATTGCGTCAACTTCACGCCAGATGGCGCTGCGGCCTTTCAGACTGTCGAGAATCCGGAAATTGTGCCCCTCGCGCGCCTGCACCGCCATCGCGATGTTCTGGCGCACACTCATATCGTTCAAAAGCGTCGATATCTGGAATGTGCGTCCCAATCCGCGTCCGACACGTGTGGCGGCAGGCAGTTTGGTAATATCCTCTCCCATCAGGCTGATCGTCCCCGATGTCGGCGTCAGCTCACCGCAAAGCTGGTTGATGAGTGTGGACTTGCCCGCCCCGTTCGGACCGATCAGGGCATGGATATGCCCTTCCGTGACGTCGAGCGTCACATGATCCGTTGCGACCAGACCGGCAAAGCGCTTCACCAGATCGCGGACCTGCAATATCGCAGTCATGCCGGCACCTCCACCTTGCGGTCTTTGCGAAACGGACGGCAAAGCGCGCGCCAGCCGCCGACAATGCCGCCCTTGGTTCCCAAAACCACAACGAGCAGAATGATGCCCATGGCAAGCTGCCAATGTTCCGTCCAGGAGGCGAGATAGGTCTGCAGGATCAGGAACGCAGCCGCTCCCCAGATAGGCCCGAAGAACGTGCCGACCCCGCCCAGAATGACCATCACCATCAACTCACCCGATTTGGTCCAGTGCAGCGTATCCGGGCTGGCAAAACGCATGAAGATGGTGAGAAGCGCCCCAGCCAGACCAGCGCCCATTCCGGCAAGGACAAAGCCGTAAAGCTTGTAGCGATAGGTTTCGATCCCCATGGCTGTCATGCGTCGCTCGCTCTGGCGAATGCCGGAAAGCACCGCGCCATAGGACGAATGCACAACCCGCCAGAGGAAAGCGAAATACAGGATCATCGAAACGAGGATGACATAATACATCGTCGTCTTGTCACGCAGGCTGAGACCGAAAAGATCATTTGCCCGCCGCACGATGATACCATCTTCGCCGCCATAGGTTTTGAGCGAAACGAAGAGGAAGAACAGCATCTGTGCAAAGGCGAGCGTAATCATGATGAACTGCACACCGGAAGTGCGCAGCGCCAGCGCACCGATGACCAGCGCGGCAAGACCCGCCACCAGCATCGCCGCCGGAACGGTGATCAGAAACTGGTCGGAGCCCGGAATGAAGCCGAAAAGCATAGTCTCCTCGGCGTGGTGAAAATAGAGGATACCCACGACATAGGAGCCTATGCCGAAGAAGGCGGCATGACCGAAAGACACCATCCCACCATAGCCGAGGATGAGATTAAGGCTGGCCGCGGCGATGGCATAGATCATGATCCGGGCGACAAGGCTGGATGCAGCCGTCTGCCCCAGCGCTTCGGCGCCGAATGGGAAAAGTGCAAGCACCACGCAGCCAAGAAGAACAAACAAAAAGCGATATGACATGATTCAGGCTCCCACCGGAAAGAGGCCTCTCGGGCGGAACAGAAGAACAATGGCCATCAGCAGATAAATGCCCATGGAGGCAATCCCGACACCCAGAGCGTCAGCCTCAGCCCCGGCCATGAAATGGCGCAGAATGGAAGGCAGAAAGGCGCGCAGGCAGGTATCGATGATGCCGAGCGAAATTCCCGCTATGAAGGCCCCCTTGATTGAGCCGACGCCGCCAATAACCACGACCACGAAGGTGGCAAGCAGGATCTGCTCGCCCATGCCGACCTGAACGGCAAGGATCGGACCGGTCATGAAACCGGCCAGACCCGCAAAGGCAGCGCCCAATGCAAACACCAGCGTGTAGAGCAGGCGGATATCCACGCCGAGCGCGCGCACCATGTCGCGATTGGTCGATCCTGCACGAACCAGCATGCCGATGCGGGTGCGGTTGATGAGCAGATAAAGACCGCCAGCGACCAGCAGGCCAGCCACAATGATGAGCAGCCGGAACGGCGGATAGCTCAGGCCTGAAAACAGCTCGATCGGCTGCGAGAGCGATGCGGGCAATTGCGTGAAAATCGGCTGGCGGCCAAAGATCAGCACGGTCAGCTCATTGAAGATCAGAATGAGCGAGAAAGTCGCCAGCACCTGATCCAGATGATCGCGCTGATAGAGCTTTCGCATGATGCCAAGCTCGATCACGATACCGGCAATCGTCGCGGCCAGAATGGCTGCGGGCAGGCCCAACCAGAAATTTCCGGTCTGCACAGCCACCCAGGTGCCGATGAACGCACCGATCATGTAGAGCGAACCATGAGCGAGGTTGATGACGCCCATGATCCCGAAGATCAGCGTCAGCCCTGCCGCCAGAAGGAACAACATGACGCCGTAGAGAAGGCCATTCAAAAGCTGCTCGAAGATGAGTGTCATTGGAGAAAACGACCTTCATGAGAAATGAAAAGAAGCGTGGCGCGCGCTTTCGCGCGCGCCGGACGGTGGCTGTCAGAGTTTGCACTCTGCAGAATAGGAATCACCGTAATTTTCGATCAGCTTCTTCTTGATCCTGGTAGTCGGATTGCCATCCTCGCCCTCGACGACATCAAGGAGATACCAGTCCTGCAACGGATGCTGGTTCGGACCGAAGGCAAAATTGCCGCGTACCGACTGGAAGTCAGCCTTCCGCAGCGCTTCGCGCACCGCATCCATATCGTCAACGCCGCCGGTCTGCTTCAAGGCAGAAGCGATCAGACGAGCCACATCGTAGCCTTGCGTGCCGTAATAGGTCAGAGGCCGGTCAGGATAAGCGGCCTTCCACTTTGCCACGAGTTCCTTGCTCGCCGCATTGTCCATATCCGGGCTCCAGTGGCTGGTGGCCATGATTCCGACCGAAGCGTCACCCAGTGATTTGAGGATCACAGCATCGCTGGACGGCTCGGAAAGAACCATCGGAATCTTGCCGAGAAGACCGGCCTGCTGGTACTGGCGCATGAACGCAATGCCCATGCCGCCCGGATGAAACTGGAACACCACATCGGGGTTTGCGGCGCGAATCTGCGCCATCTCAGCCGAATAGTCGGTCTGGTCGAGCTGGGTGTAGATTTCACCGACAACTTCGCCCTTGAACCGGCGCTTGAAGCCTGCCAGCGCATCCTTGCCCGCCTGATAGTTCGGCGCAAGAATGAAGGCGCGCTTGAAACCTTCCTGTTCCGCAGCAATGCCCGATGCCTCATGGAGCGAGTCATTTTGCCATGAAACCACGAAGTAATTCGCATCGCAGCCCTTACCCGCCATGTTCGACGGCGCTGCATTGGCGCTGATATAAATACCGTCATTATCGATGATATCCGGCACCGTCGCGCCGGCTACATTCGAGAAGATGATGCCGGTAAAAAGCTTGACGCCGTCTTCCGACATGAACCGCTCGGCGATCTGACGCCCATTGCCAGGCTTGGCGGCGTCGTCCTCGACCTTTAGTTCAACCGGCACACCGCCGAGTTTGCCGCCTTCGGCATCGATGGCGAGCTTCATGCCATCGCGCACGTCCTGACCGAGATAACCTCCCGGACCTGACAAGGTCGTAATCACGCCAATCTTGACCGGTTCGGCAGCGGCAGCACCAGTTGTCAGCCCCGCCAGCAGGCCGATCATCAGGAGTTTGTTTTTCATTTCATTTCCCCTTGTCTTTTTATGGATGGGCGCCCGGCAGTTCCGCCGGGCATGCCTCATCAGAGCGCAACCCAACCTTCCGGCGGGTTCTTGCCGGGGTGGACGGTGTTGCAATGTGGGCAGGTCCGCAGTTTCTCGTCATTGTAGAAAGCAGCATAGAGCGGCGGCAGATCCTCGACGATGGATTCCAGATCCACTTCGGCGCGATGGACGAGGCCGCTGCATTCGAAGCAGTACCATTCGACGGCATCGAGTGCGCCTTCAGGACGGGCCGGTTCGATCACGAGACCGATGGAGCCTTCCTGCGGGCGCTGCGGCGAATGACGGATATGCGCTGGCAAAAGGAAGATATCGCCCTCGCGGATCGGCACATCGTAAAATTCGCCCGTCGACGTGTCATGCAGCTTCAGCAGCATGTCGCCCTTGAGCTGGTAGAAGAACTCTTCGACCGGATCGTCGTGGTAATCGGTGCGCTTGTTCGGGCCACCGACGACCGTGACCATCAGGTCCGCATCCTTGAACACCAGCTGATTGCCGACGGGCGGCTTCAGCAGGTGCTTGTGTTCATCGATCCATTTTTGAAAATTAAAGGCGCTGAGTTTTGTCATTCTTGTTCCCCTTTTCGGTTCGATCAGGACAGTTTGAGACCGCAGCCGTCAAACGCCTCCCGGATTGCGCGTTTTTCGGCATCGGTCAGCTCAAGCATCGGCGCACGAACAGGTCCACCAACCTGGCCGAGCAGCTCCTGCCAGTATTTTTGATGCGAAGTGGGCTTTTCAGCCGGTCGCGTCGACTTGAAGGCATGGCGGACAGGCTCAAGGCTCTGCCAGACGGCGCGCGCCTCGGCCTCTTTGCCCGCAAAGGCCAGATCGGTATAATCGCGCATGCGGCGATCAAACTTGGTCTGCAGCGTATAGGGCGGCGAAGAGCAGAGATAAAGCTGCCAGCCCAATTCGAGAATATTATCCAGCCATTCGTCTTCCGACGCGGTCGAGACGAGAATGCGGTCGCCTGCAAGTTCCGTGAGCTTGCGATACATGTCGCGCGGGACCGAATATTTGATCGCGACGACCGTTTCGATGTCGGCCAGACGATTGCAGAGTTCCGGGCTCATGAGATAGCCGCTGTCGGGATGCGACCAGAGTGCAAGGCCGATATCCACCTTCGAGGCAATCGTTTCATAGTAGCGCAGCAGCGTTTCGTCCTGTGCGCGCAGGAAATGCAGAACAGGTGCATGGACGACGATATAGTCCGCGCCGCAGGCCTGCGCATGCTTGGCCAGATCGATAACCACGTCCATGTTCTGGTCCGAGCAGGACATGATCGTCTGTGCCTTGTCGCCTACTGCCGAGACAGCCAGATCGAACATGCGCTTGCGCTCGTCAACCGACATCGAGAAGAATTCGCCCTGCTTTCCCGCGACGAAAAGTCCGTCAATGCCCAGATCGTTGATCCAGTGGTCGACATTCTTGCGAAAGCCGCCTTCATCGATCGATCCGTCCTGATTGAAAGGCGTGTTTGCCGCAGCCCAGATACCACGCATCGTAGCGCGCGAATGGGCCTTGGCGTTCTGACGGTCATACTTCATCGGAATCCTCGCTTCGGGGGGCGGGTCACTCCAAACCCGCGTCTTCCTGATCGAGCCTGACTTTCTTTCATTCGGGAAGTCTTGTAAGTAGAATATATTCATAAACAAAAACTCATAAGTGAGCCGATGCGCCCCACTCTCCGCCAGATCGAATGTTTTCAGGCCGTGGTCGAACTGGGAAATTTTTCCCGCGCAGCCGAACGTGTCAGGACGACCCAGGCCAATCTTTCCCACACCATCCGCGATCTGGAGACGGTGCTGGATACACGGCTGTTCGACCGGACGACACGGCGCGTCAGCCTGACGGATGCAGGACGTGCCTTTGCGGAAGGCGCGCTTGCCGGTCTTGCCGAAATTGATCGCGCCGCCGAAGTGGTGCGCGATCTGGGGAAATTGCGGCGCGGTCAGGTCAGCATCGCCGCCCCGCCATTGCTATGCACGACAGTGCTTCCGCGTCTGGTGCGCCGTGTGGCTGACGAACATCCCAACCTCGTCATCAAGATCGAGGATGTCGGGCCGGATATCGTCATCGAACAGGTTCGCAACGGGCGGTGCGATCTTGGCGTCGGCACCTTTTCCGGTGAGGACTCGGATGTTGAAAGCCAGACGGCACTGCGCGATCAGTTGATGGTTTTCGTGTCGCCCGATCACGATTTCGCCGGATATGAACAGGTCCGTTGGACCGAACTCGACAATCAGCCGATCATTACGCTGACCCAGAAAAGCAATATCCGGCTTTTGACCGAAATCGGCTTCGAACAGGCAAAGCTGGCGCTTCGACCGCACATGGAGGTCAACCAGATTCACTCGGTGTTGTCGCTGGTCGAGGTCAATGCAGGTATCGCTGTACTGCCCGCCTATGCCTTCACCGCTCTGCGCGGTCGCGGCATCGTGGCCCGCCCGTTGACAGACCCCGCCATCGTGCGCGAAGTGCGCCTCATTACGCCCCGCGACCGCGAACAGTCTGCAGCCACCGTCGCCGTACGATCCATCCTGCGAAACCTGCTGCGCCAGATGATCCCGGAGATGCCCGGAACCGGCAGCGCCAGCTAGTGCACGGCTCCTGAACCTTTTGAGCTTGCTTCGCGAGCCTTTGCGCGCTCATATAAAATTGCACCGCTGTTTAGAATCATCTGGAAAAGTCGATACTGAACAACACACCGCCGAAGGTCGGTCGCGTCGCCAGCAAGGGAATGCAGCCTCATGAATACATACGGAAAACTATTTTCAGCCGCGTTGGTCGCGGCTGCGCTCAACAGCACGGCAGTTGGACAGGTCTTCGCCAAGACATTGATCTATTGCTCCGAGGCATCTCCTGAAATGTTCGATGCGGCGCAGACGACATCCGGCGCCGTGTATGACGCATCGGCGCGCAATGTGTCCAATGGACTTATCAAGATCAAGCGCGGCTCAACGGAACTGGAACCCGGCCTCGCGGAAAGCTGGGACGTTTCTGCCGACGGCAAGGAATATACGTTTCATCTGCGAAAGGGCGTGAAGTTTCACACCACAAGTTTTTTCACACCGACGCGTGAATTCAATGCGGACGATGTGATCTTCACGTTCGACCGTCAGGGAAACAAGGACAATCCTTACTACAATCAGGGCGCATGGCCGCAATTCGGGGCCTATTCCTTCCCTTCGCTGATCGAGAAAATCGAAAAGATTGACGATCACACGGTCAAGTTCGTGCTGGCGCATCCCGAAGCGACCTTTATCTCGACGCTGTCGCTGACATTCGCCGTCATTCAGTCCAAGGAATATGCCGACAAGCTCGTCGCGGAAGGCCGTATTGAGGAGTTCAGCCAGCAGCCAGTCGGGACCGGCCCTTATCAGTTCGTTGCCTATCAGAAGGATAGCGCCATCCGCTATCAGGCCAATCCCGATTACTGGGCAGGCAAGCAGAAGATCGACAATCTCATCTTTGCGATCACACCGGACGCGGCAGTGCGCTATCAGAAGCTGAAGTCGGGCGAATGCCATGTCATCGCCGCTCCCAACCCCGCCGATATTGCGGAAATGAAGAAGGACCCGGCAGTCGAAATGCTGCACAAGGAAGGTTTGAACCTTTCCTTCCTCGCCTATAACACCCAGCAGAAGCCGTTTGACGACGTACGCGTCCGCAAGGCGCTGAACATGGCGGTCAACAAGGCCGCGATCATCGATGCGGTCTATCTCGGCTCGGCAGTCGTTTCGGTCAATCCATTGCCGCCGAGTGTCTGGGGCTACAACAAGAACGTCAAGGATGATCCTTATGACCCCGAACAGTCGCGCAAGCTGCTCGATGAAGCGGGCGTCAAAGACCTGAAGATGAAGATCTGGGCCATGCCCGTGCAGCGGCCCTATATGCCGAACGCACGCCGCGCAGCCGAACTCATGCAGTCCGACTTCGCCAAGGTGGGCGTAACGGCGGAAATCGTCACCTATGACTGGGGTGAATATCTCAAGCGTTCACTGGAAAAAGACCGCGATGGCGCCGTCATGCTTGGCTGGACCGGCGGCATCGCCGACCCCGACAATTTCCTCGCCGCACTTTTGAGCTGTCAGGCGATCGGCAGTGCCAACCGCGCAAACTGGTGCAATCAGGATTTCGAGAAGCTCATTCAGGCAGCCAAGCTGACGACCGATCAGGCCGAGCGCACCAAGCTCTATGAGCAGGCGCAGGTCGTCTTCAAGGAACAGGCTCCATGGCTGACCATTGCTCATCAGATTGTCGAGCAGCCAATCAGCAAGAAAGTCAAAGACTTCCGCATCGATCCCTTTGGCGGCTATCTTTTCGAAGACGTCGACATCGAGGAATAAGTCTTTTCCTGCGCCGGTTCGATAACTGGCGATAAATTCCGGGTAGCGGGCCTAAACGCCCGCTATTCTTCTTTCACGCCCCGTTGGAGCGCGTTTCCGACCAATAGCCGAGAAAATATGATGGATATCGTAGACCGCTTTCTAGCCTATACCCGCATCAACACGACCGCTGTGCCGAATGCAGGCAAACTCCCGTCGAGCGAGGGACAAACCGATCTCGCAAAGTTGCTCGCCAGCGAAATGCGCGCCATGGGCATGGACGTTGAAGAGCGTGACCACTCGATCATTGTCGGCACATTGCCTGCCAATGTCTCGAATGCCGATCGGCAGTATCCGACGATTGCATGGGTCGCCCATCTCGATACGTCCAGCGAATATACGACCGACACCCGCGCTCATGTGGTCGATTATCAGGGCGGGGATATCCTGCTCAATGAAGCGACTGGCGCCGTCATGCGGCTTGCCGAGTTCCCCGAGCTGGAACGCTACGTCGGGGACAGGATCATCGTGACGGACGGCACCAGCCTGCTCGGCGCCGATAACAAATCCGCCATCGCCGAGATCATGCATGCCATGCAGGTCCTGACCGCTCACCCCGAAATCGAGCACGGCACGGTCAAGGTAGTCTTCGTTCCCGATGAGGAAATCGGATTGCTCGGAGCCAAGGCGCTCGACGTCGCGTCACTGAAAGCCGATTTCGCCTATACGCTCGATTGCTGTGCAGTTGGCGAGATCGTGTATGAGAACTGGAATGCCGGTGAATTCCGCCTCACCTTCAAGGGCCAGCCAGCTCATCCGATGTCGGCCAAGGGCAAGTTGCGCAATGCCATTCTCTATGCCCAGCAATTCATTTCAATGATGCCGGGCGGCGAACGCCCGGAATATACGGAAGGCACCGAAGGCTATTATTGGGCCAAGGGCATTCAGGGGACCGTTGCCGAGACGAGCCTGATTATCGACATCCGCGATTTTACGAAGGACGGTTACGAAACACGTCGTGCGTTCATCGAGAACCTCGCCGCAAGTTTCAACCAGCTCCACGGCGACGGCACGGTTCACGTGGACTACAAGGCTGTCTACCGGAACGCCGCCGAAAGCCTGCAAGGCGAAAATCGCTACCCGGTCGTGCTTGCCCTTCAGGCCATGAAGGCAATAGGCGTGGCACCGACACCGCTGCCGATGCGCGGCGGTTATGACGGTGCGGTGCTGTCCGAAAAAGGGCTGCCATGCCCGAACCTGTTCTGCGGCGCGCACAACTTCCACTCGATTTACGAGTTTCTGCCAGTCGGTTCGCTTAACAAGGCCTCCGAAATGGTCATTGAAATACTGAAGAGCGCGCGGATCACCGACAAGAACGCTGGTTGATCCGACACAGACATGAGGAGACGTGAATTCATCTCGTCTCCTCGCTCTGTCTGTGCCCTCAGCTACCGCCAGAGTGGTTCAGCTTTAATATCCTATGGCGGCACCTGCGACGGCACGGCTGTCGATAGCACCGTAATAGCGATTGTCGCCGCCTTTTTCGATGGCCGCCATATCCTTGCCTCCGACAAGAATGCCTGCTGCCTCACCCCAGACCGGCCAGTCATGATCCTCACCGACGGTATAGCCCATACCGGTCAGCAGCCGGATCGTATCCGGCGAAAGCGCGTTCGCTTCCATATAGACCCGGTCGGGCAGCCACTGGTGATGGATGCGCGGGGCGTCAATCGCTTCCTGAATGTCCATACCGTGATCGATGACATTCATGATTGCTTCGAGCGTGATCGTGATGATGCGCGAACCGCCGGGACTGCCGATGACCATGAATGGCTTGCCATCCTTCGACACGATGGTGGGGCTCATCGAGGAAAGCGGTGACTTGCGTGGTTCGATGGCGTTGGCTTCGCCTTGTATGAGGCCATAGAGATTGGCCACGCCCGGCTTGATGGTGAAGTCGTCCATCTCGTTGTTGAGAAGAATGCCGGTACCCTCGGCCACCTTGGCCGTGCCGAACGATCCATTCAGCGTATAGGTCACGGCGACAGCATTGCCGTCCTTGTCCACGATGGAATAATGCGTGGTTTCGTTGGACTCCTTGAATTCGGCTGGTTTCAGCGCTTCGCTGACACCGGCACGATAAGGGTCGATACGACTGCGGATTTTTGCAGCATAGGCCTTGCTGGTGAGCTTCTCGATTGGATTTTCGACGAAATCAGGGTCGCCCAACGCCGTGTTGCGGTCCACATAGGCATGGCGCATCGCTTCCACCATCAAACGCGTGGTTTCTGCCGAGCCGTAGCCGAGATAGGAAATCGGATAGCCCTCAAGCACGTTCAGGATTTCACAGATGATCAGTCCGCCCGAAGAAGGCGGTGGCGATGAGACGATGTCATAGCCGCGATAGCTGCACTTCACCGGTTCCAGCTCGCGAACCTTGTATTGCTCGAAATCGGCCTTGGCGAGAATGCCGCCATTTTCCTTGCTCGATTTGACGATCAGATCGGCGATATCGCCCTGATAGAAGGCTGCCGGACCTTTTTCCGAAATGGCTGAAAGCGACTTTGCCAAATCCGGCTGGACAAGCTTTTCACCCAATGGAATCGGTTTTCCGTCTTTCAGGAAGATCTTGGCTGCTGCCGGGTCTTTCGCCAGTCTTTCATTGCCATCGGCGAAGGAGAGAATGTCGCCCAGCTCCAGCGTAAAGCCGTCCTTGGCAAGTTTCAGGGCCGGGTCGATCAACTCCTCGCGCTTGCGGGTGCCATATTTTTCGCGTGCTTCCTCAAGGCCAGCCACCGTGCCTGGCACGCCGATGGCGAGATAGGTTTCAGTACTGGCGCCTTCGACCGGTTTGCCATCCTTGTCCAGATACATGGTCTTGGTGGCGGCGAGCGGCGCGCGTTCACGAAAATCGAGAAAGGTACTCTTCCCGTCCTTGAAGCGGATGGTCATGAAGCCGCCCCCGCCGAGATTACCGGCCGTCGGATAGACAACAGCCAGCGCGTAGCCGACCGCGACAGCCGCATCGACGGCATTGCCGCCGTTCTTCAGCACATCGATACCGACCTGCGAGGCAAGATGCTGGGCCGTAACCACCATACCATTCTGGCCTTCTGCCGGCGCTGGTGATGCCGCGTAAGCCGAAGGCAGATGGCCCGCAACGGCAATGACTGCGGCAAGGGAAAGCGATTTCAGTCTGTAATGCTGCATGTCTCTCCTCCCATGTGTTCTCCCGAATGGGAGTCCGACAACAACGTCCGCAATATCTTGCGCAAAAGCAAGCGGGAGAAATTCTATCCAGCCGAGCTTGCGGATAGAGTGCGGAGAGATGATAATGCGCAGTATTCGGTTCAGATGCTGCCAGAATTGCAGCCGAACCCGAAGCCCCCGCCAGCTCCTTTCTGGCCATTTGGGCAATATCCCAATTCCATTTCAGACGATGCGATCTCACCTTGCAGGAGAAATCCATGACCTATGCTCAATGCGCATGCGGAAATCTGACAATAACGCCTCACCAGCCACCACAATTGACGGCTTTGTGCCACTGCTTCGCCTGCCAGCGAAGGACCGGCTCGCCGTTCAGTGCGAATGCCTTCTATACGATAGACTGCGTTGAAATTTCAGGCGCATCGACAGAATTCGTTCGTATCGCAGAAAGTGGCCGCAAGGTCCGGATGCACTTTTGTCCGGCTTGCGGCTCAACCGTTTATTGGCTGCCCGAAGCTGCCCCATCCCTGATCGGCGTAGCGGTTGGTTCATTTGCCGATCCGGCTTTTGCCCCGCCCACCCTGTCAGTGTTCGAACAATCGAAGCATGAATGGGTGTCTCTCGACGGGGCAATCAATCATTTTCAACGCTTGCCGGACAGCAATTAGAGCATTTCAATCATTGGAAATGCTCTATCCGTTTGTCTTTACGCGTGTCTTTATCCCGAAACCGGTTCCCACTTTCGGGAGACATGCTTGAACGATGCCCGCCCGGAAGCCACCCTTGGAAATCGTCAAAAGATGACGATCATTCTTTCAGAATTTTACCCACCGGCGGCTGCCAGTGTTCGTAACAGCGTCGAGAAGGTGAGGGAGCGGTTTGTGTCCGGTTGATTGTCGCTGAGGCCGTCGTTTCGAGACAGCGACTTGCGGACATTACTCGGACTATAGCCGAATTGCTGCGTGAAGGCCCGCGTGAAATTGGCCGCCGTATCGAAGCCAAACAGTTGCGCAATATCGGACACTTTGCGGTTTTCCGATGCATCGGCAAGCATTTCATGTGCCGCAAGCAGCCGCTTCTGGCGGATATAGCTAAGCACCCCACCCGAGCCTTCGAACAGTTGATAGAGATGTGTGCGTGAGACGGCGAGTTCCTTGCTCAGCGCATCGGGCGTGAGTTCACGCGACTGGAGGTTTTTCTGGATGAAGCGCCTGGCTTTGGTCATCAGCCCCAGAGATGCATTATGCTCGCTCGTATCGCTTTCCCTCACCAGAGGGGCGATGGTGTCGAATACGAGCTGCCGCAGGGCATCGCGCAATTCCGGCAAGTCTTCGCTTGTTATGTGGTCCAGCCCTGCCTGGATCGTCGACACGAAGTCGATCAGCAGCTTGGCGCGATAGCCTCCAAGCGTCGCATTGTTGCAGGCCTCCGGCATGCCGCCCAAAGCGGCGAACTGATCGACGGGAATGATCAGAAGCACCACTTCCGTTGCCAGCGCACGACCACGAAACGGATAGCCAAACGACCGGATATTGATCATGCCAGGCTCGTTTTCCGCCACACGACCATCCACGGAGGTCCATGTGCGGCCACGACGCAAAAAGCTGATCTGCCAGTGGTCGATCGGACTGAAACGAACCTTTTCCGCCGTACGCTCATAGCTGAACGACGGAACGCTCTGCTCTATGAGCAGCATTCCATGCAGATTCCAGACTTTCTGGGTAACAGCGAAGCCGTCTGCGGCATTAACGCCATCGGGCATACGCACCTCATAGAGAGGAGCTACATGCTGTTGCCATGCAGCGAACTGGGCGGCAGGTTCAAGCTGTTCAGTCGTGAATACCAGCGGGGCCAGAATATTGGCGCTTCGGGCGTCTTCGCCAAGCGTCGCAAGCGGCACCCGCGCTGACTGGCGGCGCTCCACAAAATCGGGCTTCAGATCACGCGTAGCCTTGTCGCTCGGGGATGTCACGGCAACTCCCTCAACCAACCCGAAGGCTCAAGCCGCGGAGACCGCAACCCAAGTCCCTGCGTGGATATTAGCATTTTCGCGCATAAAATCAAAATAAGCCGGAACATTATCAGCCAGGTAACCGTTCAGGCCTGTAGCCGATATTCCTCTTGCGCGGCGAATACCCGCATTACCGGCTTCGTCCCGGATTTGACCAGAAGCATCGCAGATTTCAGAACCACCTGTGAAACAGGTTGTTTGCGTCCCATTTGATGAAAATTTTCATGAAAATCCGGCCAGAATATTAAAACGCATCCGATAGAAAGCACGGTAATAACAACCGGAGGCAATCGCATGAACAATGTATTTGCATATGCTGTACGCCGCGACGGCTTGAAATGGGCTGCCGCTATCGTCGTAGGACTGTCCGCTTCATTTTGCCTGACGGCAGGTGCAGAAGCCAAGGATACCCGCAAGCAGAAAAGCGCAACGGTCTCCGTTTATCTCGCCAAGTTCGAGATTGGCAGTCAGGCTCGCTTCAACAAGCCCGCATCCGCGAAGGTCATCAAGGTTTCCGCATCGCAATATGCGACCGGCACATCCTATGTGTGCACGCCAAGCGGCTTCGGACAGAAATCCCGCTGCTTCATCCGCGACTAGTGGATTGAATTTGACGTTTGATACCCGTCCGATATCAATCCCGTTCCAAACGTCAAATTCGAAAAATCCACTAGATTCATAAAGTTACCAGTGCACGATCTGGCCGCCGCGAAACGGCTTTCGGAAGACGCTCCAAGGCATACCGGCTCGCCAGAACTCGATACTGATCGGCGAGCCGGCATGCTTGCCCGGCGATCATCTCGCCTTGGCTTTCATGATTGCCAGTCCCTTGCTGATACGGTCACCGCGCAACAGCTTGGCTGCCTCATCGGTCGAGCGTGGGGGATTGTTGCGGAAGACAAACCAACTGCCCCCCAGCGAGCGCTTCTGATAGATGACGCCGTCTTGTTCGCGGTGGAGGAAGCAGGTCGTATCGCTGCTGCTCCCCGTCTTGCTGACCCAATAGGCCTGAAGACAAAGCTTGCCGCTGTCGGTGGCATACCAGCGCCCCTGTGCATAGGACCAGACCCTGCCCTTCTGCGACCAGGCGATGAAACGATGCCTGTCGGCAGAGAAATAGCCACCGCCATCCTTCCATTTCCATGTTCTGCCGGAATAAAGCGCCTCAAGCGCCTGGGCTGAGAGCGGTGACGCCGAAGCAGCCTTGATGGCAACCGGATCTTCGGTCTTCGGCTTCGGCGCCGCATCGGCAGCGCCTGCCAGAAGAAGCACGGACAGCGCCGCGCTGACGGTTCTCAAACGGATCGAAAACATTGTCGTATTCCTGTTCAGACGTTAGAGCATGATTAAAATGGGACACATTCGCGTCTCCGGATCAATCAAGCGGATGGTTCGCAACCCGCCAGTCGGGCCGCCCGACACCACGTGGCCACGGATAGACTTCGCGGTCATTGAAGTAGACAGCCGCTGTCAATTTCGGGAATTCGGGCTGCGGCTTGTTGGTCTCCTGTGCCCAGGCGCGGACGTAGGTATCGCTTCCCTCATAGCCGAGCTCGGCGATGACAATCGGCTTCTTGAAACCCACAACCCGGTCATATCCGGGCTTTGCCCGTTCGACGAAGGTGGATGCGCGTCCGAGTTCCAGCATATCGTAGGTTTCGTAGCCGAACACCGACAGGCCGATGACATCGACATAGCCATCGCCTGGATAATAGGCCTCAAGCCCCTCTTCACCCTTCGGCGACCACATATATTTGGCGTGCGGCAGTGACTTGCGGCAGACGCTGACAACATGCTGATAGGCGCGGATATAACCCTCAGCCGGCCAGTAGGACCAGGTGAACTGGCCAGCCTTGTCGTCCATTTCCTGCGCCCAGCGAATGGTGACCGGGCTCTTCAGCTTGGAAGCAGCGGAGCAGACGGCAGCCATGTTTGAATCGTAGCGGCCACGCACGATGCCGCTCAGAAGATCATCCGGCGCAACGCGCCAGTCGCGAGCCCATGACCAGGGTTCGATGGTGATCAGCAATTCGCGGCCCCGTTCCTGCGCATAGGCATCGGCGGTCGACAGGCTGGCCAGGTCCACATCTTCCCAGGGCAGGAACAGATGCTCGATGCGGGAATTGGGATCGTTGGTGAAATCCCCGTGCGGATCATAGGCCCCGAACGTGATGGATTGCGGGGTTATGACCGGACGCTTGTCATGGAACATGTTGCGCGTATCGACATTGGCGCCCGAGACACCGCTTGCCGCGTAAACAGCGGTTGAAAGCATCCCACCGCAAAGAATGGCCGTTGCTAGTTTATATGAGGTTTTCATCGCCGCCTCCTTTATTGCGTTGGCGATTGCGCGACGGGCAGCGCCAGATTCAGCGCTTCCGTTTTTGGCGTTATTGTTTCGATGGAGACGAGCTTGCGCGCTTCGTCATCCTTGTTTCCGCCAGCATGGCGAAAGACATACCAGACACCGTCCGGCTCGCGTTTCTGATAGATCGTCCCATCGGCAATGCGGTGGGAGAAACAGGTCTTGTTCGGGAAGACGCCCTGATCCAGATGCCATTTCGCATCGAAGCACATCTGGCCCGACCAGGTGATCCGCCAGCGGCCTTCAGCCCAGGCCTTACCCTTGTCGCCATCGACGCGGGCTGTGAAACGGCGGTTCTGGCTTTCCATCCGGCCAGCGCCATCGGCCCACTGCCAGTTCTTGTCGCGATAGAGCACGTAAAGCTCTGCAGGTGTCATCACACGGGCGCCCTCGGGCAAACCATCCGCTGTAGCCGTTGTTGCACCGGCTGGCGTGCCGAGCCCGGCCAGCAGGACAAGGAGTGTGAGAACGCCTCTGCTCCTGTCCGTGCGCCAGCCATACCGGGACCGTTGGCCTTCAAACATCGAATGTTTCATTTGAACCTCCCACGACCTTCAGGTTGCGCGCACCCGCCAAGGGTTCTTGCGATTGACGGATGCGCGCGTGCGGCAGAACGTTTGTTGGTCTTGTTTCCTGCCGCTGTTGAACGGGACGACCGATTGTCGAAATCCGGAAGCCCAGATTCTCGGCAATCGCCGGTGAAAAGACATTGCGCAGATCGACGAGCACCGCGTCCTGCATGACCTGTTTCATCCGAACGAGATCAAGCTTGCGAATGCTGTCCCATTCGGTCACGACCACCGCCGCATCGGCTGTGTTCAGACATTCATAGGGGTCGTCACAAAACTCGACATCGCTGAGAAGACCGCGCGCATTCTCCATTCCTGCCGGATCAAAGGCCCGAATTCTGGCGCCGAAACGCTGCAAGGTTTCGATAAGCGGAACGGACGGTGCGTCACGCATATCGTCCGTATCGGGCTTGAATGTCAGACCGAGAACGGCAATCGTCCGGCCTTCGACACTACCGCCGAGCGCATCCAGAACCTTCAGCGCCATGCGACGCTTGCGCGCTTCATTGACGGTAACCGTTTCCTCGACCAGCCGCAGGGCGACCCCGTGATCCTGGGCAGTGCGCAACAGCGCTATCGTATCCTTTGGGAAGCAGGAACCACCATAGCCCGGCCCCGCATTGAGAAAGCTGGTGCCGATACGCTTGTCCAGCCCCATGCCAAGCGCCAGCTCGGTGACATCGCTGCCGACTTCCTCGCACAGATCCGCCAGTTCATTGATGAAGGTGATCTTGGTGGCGAGAAAAGCGTTGGCCGCATATTTTATCAGCTCCGATGTCCGGCGCTGCGTAATCACGATCGGCGTCTTTCCAGCTTCAAGCGGCGGAGCATAAAGGGCGACAAGCACGGAACGCGCGCGCTCGTCCTCCACCCCGATGACGACGCGATCGGGCTCAAGAAAATCGCGGATAGCCACACCCTCGCGCAGGAATTCCGGATTGGACGCAACGGAGAATGTGCCGGGTCGGCGAACCGAGCCGATGATCTTTTGCACCACATCGCCAGTGCCGACCGGAACGGTGGACTTGACCACGACGACGCTATAGTCGTCGATCAATGGCGCAAGCTCGCGGGCGGCCATGTAGACAAAGGACAGGTCCGCATCGCCGTGTCCGGCACGCGCTGGTGTACCGACTGCGATGAAGACAAGCTCCGCGCCCTTGACCGCTTCCGCCAGATTGGTCGTGAAGCTAAGCCGGCCAAAGGCGAAGTTGCGTTCCACCAGCTCATCCAGCCCCGGCTCGTAGATCGGCACAATGCCGCGCTCCAGCCGGGCGATCTTCTGGGCGTCCTTGTCGACACAGACGACCTCGTGTCCCCATGCTGCGAAACACGTGCCACTGACCAATCCGACATATCCCGTACCGATAACAGCGATCTTCATAATCGTCGCGCCTCTTTCGCCTAGTTCTCTGTGCTGGCAGCATCCGTGCGCCAGCGTGGATTGAAAATTGTCCGGTGGAGATCGCGTCCGCCCACACCGGCACCGGCGACCGAGAAGCGATCGTCAAATATCGTGAAGCTTTTCGTGCCCCAGCTCAGTGCCTCGATGCCGTCGCGTCCGCGTTCAACAGTCGTGAAGCCGGTCAGCGCGACCAGCGCCGTAAAACTGCATGCCAACACCGGTCGATAGAGGCGGCTCGTCATCCGCACCCGATTTTCGCGGGTGTGCTGGATCACGATCATCGCCATCAGGAACAGGTAGGAACACGCATTGACGATGGCGAAAATGAAGAAGCCCCGCGTTTCATGAGCATCCCTGACGACGAGCACCGGCAGGATGGAGAGACCGGAGATCAGCGCATAGGGAGCAAGCACCCGCAACGGGACCGGATCGACTTCGGATGAGCCCTTCGGCGTGACACGAAAATCGACAAAGGAACCGGTCAGCCAGTCGCGGAAGGCTGCGAAGGTGCCAGCCAGAGCCCAGGGCCACCGCGCCAGCAGGAACAGTATCGCTTCCCAGCTGAAAATCCTGCCGTCGACCGGACGGAACGTCTTGCTGGACCGCCACCAGAATGCCAGCACCAGGGTCACGAGCGAGAGCGGCAGGAAGTGCATCAGGAAGGCAGGATAGGTAACGCTGACGAAATTATCGCCATAAGCCAAAATGACTATCGGCAGAACGAATGCCAGCGCCAGAAAGAATGCATAGAGCGGATACCAGAGCTGCGAGAAGAGGAACTGGAGCTTCAGGCGCAGCGGCAGCCGCCCAATCAGCTTCGGCGTATATTGCAGCAGGATCATCACAAGGCTGCGCGACCACTGGAATTCCTGCGTCACGAGATCGGCGAAGGTGCGCGGGCCGTCGCCATGGGCGATGGCGTCCAGCGCATGGACACCACGCCAGCCATGCGCGTTCATGAACAGGGTCGTGGAATGATCTTCGGCCAGTTCTGGCCCGAGACCGCCGATTTCCTTCAACGCTGCCGTGCGCACCGCATAATGGGAGCCGATGCAGAGCGGGGCAAAGCCGCCATTGTAACCGGCCTGCAGCGAGCCATGCATGCTGGCTTCCACATAGAGACGTCCGCGCGCCGACCAGCTTTCATGCGCATTGCGATCACAAATGCTCGGTGCGGAAACATAGCCAATAGCCGGATCGGCAAAAGGCCGCAGGATATTGAAGAGATAGCCCGGTTCAGGCACATGGTCGGCGTCGAGCTGCGAAACGAAATCATAGCGCTCATAGCCATAGTGATCGTAGAAGAAAGCAAGATTGCCTTCCTTGCACCGGGTACGGCGCGGCCAGGTCTGCCGATGATAGTCGGCGCGGCCCTTGCGCGTGGAAACGAACACACCATTCTCACGACACCAGGCAAGCGTCGAGGGCGAAGGGTCCTCATCGGCAAGCCAGGTATCGTGCGGCACATCCTGCGCCAGCATGGCGCGCAATGTTTCAGCCACCACCTCGAAGGGCTCTGACGGAGCCTTGGTGACGACCATGGCGACGCGGCTTCCGGCAGGAATGCGAAGCGGGCCGGTCGGGCGCGCTGCGTGGAAGAAAACCGTGATGAAGTAAAGCGGCAGGATCGTGATCCATGCCAGGAGTGCCGTCACCAGAATGGAGCCGAGCAGATGATTGTGCTTTGCGCTGATGAACCACCATTGCCAGAAATAGGCGAGGGCGAGGGCCCACAGGACGATGCCCACCACATATTCCACCCGCTTGCGGCCAGTGAAGATGGGCGCCAGCAATGGTTCCGTTTCGCCTGTATCGCCATCAATGACTGGATGAAGTTCGCGCCGTGTCATGTCCGCATCTCCAGACCAAAGAAGGGTGCAGCCGTGCGAATGATCGTGTCGAGATCGGAATGGAGCGTGCGAAAGCCAAGCTTTGCAGCCGCTTCAGCCGGATCGGCATAAAGCACCGGCGGATCGCCTGCCCGGCGCGCACGCATTTCGACAGGCACCGTGCGTCCGGTCAGCCGGTCTATCGCATCCACGATTTCCTTGATGGATGTTCCGCGCCCGGTTCCCAGATTAAGGACCAGATTGCCGCCGCCATTCAGAAGATGCTCGACTGCAAGCACATGTGCCCGCGCCAGATCGACCACATGAATATAGTCGCGGATGCAGGTGCCATCCGGCGTTTCGTAGTCGTCGCCGTAGACTTCCAGATAATCCGCCATGCCCGCCGCAGCCAGCATAGCGCGCGGTATCAGATGGGTTTCGGGATCGTGCTTTTCGCCCAGTTCGCCATCCAGATCGGCACCGCAGGCATTGAAGTAGCGCAGCGCCGCATAGGGCATGCCATAGGCTGACGAATAGTCGGCCAGCATATGTTCCGCGATCAGCTTTGTGCGGCCATAAGGATTGATCGGATTCTGCGTTTCGCCTTCGCGGATTGGCAGCACATCCGGAATGCCGTAAGTGGCGCAGCTCGATGAGAAAATGATCGGGCGTCCGCCTGTCAGGCGGCTGGCCTCCAGAACAGACTGGATGCCGCCGACATTATTGCGATAATATTTTGCGGGATCCGTGACGGATTCCCCCACATAGGCCGAGGCCGCAAAGTGGATGATGGCTGCCGGATCAAATATCCTGATGGCAGCGATAAGCTGCTCCTGCGAAAGCGTGTCGCCCTCGACAAACTCGCCCCAGCGCACGGAAGACCGATGACCCGTCGACAGGTTGTCATAGACGACCGGCGAAAATCCACTTCCGTGCAAAAGCTTGGCCGTATGGCTGCCAATGAAGCCGGCGCCACCGGTGACGAGTATGGTCCGCCGTGTCATCTCGCCACCTCGAAGAGTTCGCCCGATGGCCTGACCAACTGGCGTTCGAAATAGGCAATCGTCTGCTTCAGTCCTTCGGCCAGCGCAATTTGCGGCTCCCAGCCAAGCTCGCGCTTGGCGAGCATGATGTCCGGGCGCCGCTGGCGCGGATCATCGGTGGGCAGAGGACGATAGACTATGCGCGAGGATGAATTTGTCAGTGCAATGATCTGCTCGGCCAGTTCACGCACGGTGAACTCGCCCGGATTGCCGATATTGACGGGCTTCTGAACCTGGCTGTTCATCAGCCGGCTGAAGCCTTCGATCAGGTCATCGACATAGCAGAAAGAACGTGTCTGGGAACCATCGCCATAGATGGTGATGTCTTCACGCTTGAGCGCCTGAACGATGAAGTTCGACACGACACGGCCATCGTCGGGCCGCATGCGCGGGCCATAGGTATTGAAGATGCGCACGATACGGATATCGACGCCATACTGCTTGTGAAAATCGTAGAACAGCGTTTCGGCGGAGCGCTTGCCTTCATCATAGCAGGACCGGGGGCCGAACGAGTTCACATTGCCCCAATAGGCTTCCGGCTGCGGATGTGTTTGCGGGTCGCCATACACTTCCGATGTCGAAGCCTGAAATATCCGTGCCTGATAATGCGCTGCAAGCTCGAGCAGATTGAGCGAGCCGATAACGCTCGTCTTCATCGTATGCACCGGATCAGCCTGATAATGCGGCGGCGATGCGGGACATGCGAGATTATAAATCTCGTCTACCGGCAGATCGATCGGGTTAACGATATCATGGCGCACGAAGCTGAACGTGTCGTAACGCAGGAGATTGCGCAGGTTCTCAAGCCGCCCCGTCGAAAAATTATCGACGCAGATGACGAAGTTTCCTTCGTTCAAAAGACGTTCGCAAAGATGAGAGCCAAGAAATCCGGCACCGCCCGCTACCAGAATGCGCCGTGTTGACATGCGCTCTGCAGATATACCCGACGATCTGAAGTTTATACTCACGAGAACCTCCAACGCTACTATTTCGCTTGCGCCATCTGGTAAAAAATCAAAGAAATTCCTTCAACGCGCTCGAATAGAGGCGCGCCGGACGACGTTTTCCAATTGCTTTACTAGATGATTGAAGATAGCCGGGCTGAAGTCATGAGTCGTTAGCGTAGAATCCGGAAACTTATCCTTGCGTCCATTTTTGAAGTCTGGACGGTTTCTTTTATCCGGAGCTTTTGCGCTGTCGTGAATGCGCCGTTTCGCGCCATGTTCCAGAGCATAATCCGACCGGAGTGAAACGAGGATCGATAGATTATGCCTGAAATAGAAGAGTTAGAGTGCAGATCTGATTCAATCAGATCGAAACGCGCTCTAACGCAGAATATCTGAAAGACGCTTCTGTTCTTTTTCGACGCGCTCGAGATTGAGGCCCGCCAGAAGGTCGAGAATATGGGTCTTCATCAAGGCTGCGGCATCGTCGCTTCTGTGCTGTTCGATGGCATCGACCAGCGCGTGATGCGCGTCGCTCTGGCAGGTCGTCTCGCGCCGCTCCCAATAGAGAGAAATGATGAGCGAGGAACGCGGCAGGAGATCGCCGACGAAACCCGCCAGGATCGAGTGTCCCGAAATCTCGGCCAGATGCGTGTGAAAAAGCGCTGACAGCATGATCGCCTCGCTGTCGCGCCGGGCATGAAGGGCCTCATGCTCGTCGTGGAGATGCTGCCGCAACTGCTTGACCTGCTGGGGCTCGACGACCTTTGCTGCGAGAGCCGCCACCTGCGGCTCGATCAGCAAGCGTGCCTCAAACACTTCGCGCGCTTCCTCGCGTGACGGCTCAGCCACGAAGGCACCGCGATTGGGTTCCAGCCGCACGAGCCTGTCATGGGCCAGCGCCTGCAGGGCAGAGCGCACGAAGGCGCGGCTGACGGAATAGATTGTTGCCAGTTCGTCCTCCGGCAGCTTGGTGCCCGGAAGCAGACGATGGCTTACAACCGCTTCGCGCAAGCCGTTATAGACCGGAAGCCAGCGCGCATTTCCGCCGTTTTGGTCTGTCGTGTTGGTCGCAGCCAGGTTCATCGTCATCCAATAAAAGCTGTTCAAAGGGTGAATGCGATCAGGCGATACAGCATCCGCAAATCCGCTATTTATTCTCTTACATATCGAACACAGGTCCGGCGAGTGTCAACAATGTCGCGAGTTCTGATACACAAACCCGATTGAAATCACCCGGACATCAGTTTTCCCGCCCAACTCCTGCGTGAATAGTCAGTTTCGGGGCGAAAAAGGTTCAAAAATACCTTGAAAGCCCTTCACTCGCGGTGACTGATAGCCTCCCAGTTTGGAGGTCCGCAAGCCGAGCCCCACAAGGCTTTCGCACAGCTTCACCGCACAGGTTACGCCGTCGATGACCGGCAATCCATGCTCCCTTGAAAGGGAAGCGGCAAGGTCGGCCATGCCCGCGCAACCAAGCACGATGGCTTCGGCATGGTCTTCCCGGATGGCTTTTGCGATCTCGCTTGACACCTTGTTGCGTGCATCCGATCCCGGAATTTCGAGGTCGAGCACGGCCACGTCGCTGGCCCGCACACGGGCGCAGCGCGATATGAGACCATAGCGCGAAAGATTGTGTTCGATGGCAGGAACCGAACGCGACAATGTGGTGACGACGCTGAACTTTCCGGCAATCAGGCTTGCCATGTGAAAGGCCGCCTCACCGATACCGATCACCGGCATGGTTCCGGCGCAGCGTGCAGCATCAAGGCCGGTATCATCGAAACAGGCGATGACGCAGGCATCGGCGGTCGGGCGCTTCTGCATTTCCCCGATCATGCCGGGAATGGCAAAGACCTCATCGAAATATCCTTCGATGCTTGGCGGACCGTCAAGCGGATTGGTTGCGATGATTGTCGTACCGGCACCAGCCACGCTGCGCGCGGCTTCACCGATCTTATGCGTCATCGATGCAGTCGTATTGGGGTTGATGACAAGTATTTCCATTTTCCTCGAACCATCGAAATATTTGTTTTCGTTCTGGATGGTCCAGAGCGTCTTTTCAAACGCTCTGCCTAATCATTCACAAGACACTGGTGTCAAATCTCCCCGCCCAGATAGAGTTTCTTGACCCGGTCGTCTGTCGCCAGTTCTTCCGAATTGCCGGACAGGACGATCTTGCCGGTCGTCAATGCATAGGCGCGCTGCGAAATGCGGAGCGCCATGCGGGAATTCTGCTCGACCAGAAGAACACTTACCTTTTCATCGCGATTGATCGCGACGATGGAGCGGGCGATATCCTGCACCAGCTTTGGCGCGACCCCGAGAGAGGGTTCGTCCAGCAGCAGAAGCTTCGGCTTGGCCATGAGCGCGCGCCCGATGACCAGCATCTGCTGCTCGCCGCCGCTCATCGTGCCTGCGGCCTGTGAATAGCGCTCCTTCAGGCGCGGAAACCGCCCCAGAACCATCTCCAGCGTATTGGCGATATCCGCCTTGCTGGAGCGGGTGAACGCTCCCATCATCAGATTGTCGCGCACGCTCATATAGGGAAAGACACGGCGGCCTTCCGGCACCATGGCAATCCCCATCTTGACGATCTCATCCGACCGCGTGCCGTCGATGCGGCGACCCTCATAATGGATTTCACCCTTGCGGATTTTTTTCAGCCCGGTGATCGCTCGCAGGATCGAGGACTTGCCCGCACCATTGGCACCGATCAGCGCGACCGTTTCCCCCTCCTGAACACTCAGCGAAACGCCTTTCAGCGCATAGACGTGATCGTAATAGAGTTCGGCATCGGAAACTTTGAGAAGCTCTGCCATGGTCAATATCCAATCGTTTCGTCTTCTGCACCGAGATAGGCTTCAATCACCTTCTCGTTTTCCTGGATCTGCTTTGGCGTGCCTTCGGCAATCTTCTGCCCGAAATTGATGACGACGATCCGGTCGGAAATATTCATCACCGCCGGCATGTCGTGCTCCACCAACAGCACCGTGACACCCCGGTCGCGGACCGCGCGCACCATTTCCACCGCCTTGACGGTTTCGTCGTGGTTCATCCCGGCAAACGGTTCATCCAGAAGCAGGATCTTCGGTTCCGTGGCGAGACCGATGGCAATGCCGAGCGCACGCAGATGGCCATGCGGCAGGTTCTGCGCAACTTCATCCCGCTGCTTCCACAGGCCCAGAAACTGTAGGATTTCATCGGCGGAACGCCCGAATTCCTCCTGATCCCGACGGGCAAGGCTTGAACCCACATAGCAACCAAGGAAACTTGCCTTGGCGCGCAGGTGGTGACCGACAATCACATTGTCGCGCACCGTCATGCCCTTGAAGATGGTGGTTTCCTGAAAGGTGCGCACCACACCCTTTCGCGCCACGATATGCGGCGCCAGACCCGATATGCGCTCGCCCTTGAACCGAACCTCGCCGGTCGTGGGATTGAGGAATGAGGCGATCAGCTTGAACAGCGTGGACTTGCCCGCGCCGTTCGGCCCGATAACCGACAGGATTTCCTTTTCGCGCACTGAGAAAGAGACATCGTTGACCGCAACAAGACCACCGAAGCGTTTGGTCAGGTTCTTGACTTCCAGAAGATCGCTCATGATCCAGCTCCCTTCTTTCCGGTCAGTCTGAGGCTGAGAAGCCCGTTAGGCAGGAATAGCATCAGGATGATGAGAACGCTGGAGAAGATGAGAAGCTGGAACTTGCCGGTCTGGAACAGGAAGTCCCAGCCGAAATAGAGAACGAAGGTTCCAACGATCGGGCCAAACACATAGCCAAGCCCGCCCAGGAAGCAGTTGAGCATGAAATTGACCGAATCCGTGACCGTGAAGCTCGACGGATAGATCGACTGCGAGATCGCAATGAACATCGCACCGCCAAGCCCGCCGAGAAATGACGAGATCGCATAGGCCAGCACACGCAGATTGGTGATGTTGACGCCAATTGACGAAGCAAGTTCCTCATTTTGCTGCAGCGACTGGCAAAGACCGCCGATGCGCGAATTGATAAGGCGGTAGAGCCCGGCAAAGCACAGCACCATCAGCACGATGGACACGAAATAGAAGGCCGCGCGCGGGTTCTGCAATGTTGCGAAATCCGGCAGGATGGTCAGGCCGAACAGCGATATGCCGCCCGGCATCGGAATGCTGACCATGCCCTTGGCGCCATTGGTGATGGGCAGCGCCATTGCCAGAAGGCGGGCAACTTCGGTCAGAACCAGCGTGACCATGGCGAAATAAACGCCGCGAAGCCGCAGGATCGGAATGCCGATCAGGATACTGGCAAAGGCGCAGAACAGCCCGGCAATGGGCAGCGTCAGCCAGAAGGAGACGCCATATTTCACCATCAGAATTGCCGAGACATACCCACCCATGAGGGCATAGGCGCCCTGACCGATATTGATGCGACCGATATAGAAGGTGAGCCACACGCCGCCGCTGACGATGGAGAGAAGCGCCACAGAAGTCAGCGTGTAATAGAGGTCGTGCCGTCCGGTGGTTTCGATCAGGACCGGAATACCAATGAAGATCAGGGCCAGAAAGGCAGCGACGCCGATAAGCTTTGTTGTCTTTGTCATGATTGCCCCCTCAACCCCACGGCTTGCCCATGAGCCCGTTCGGACGGATGCTCAGGAACACCATCAATGCAGCGAAGATGACGAGATAAGTGATGTCGCCATAGGAGCGCAGCACCGTCAGGCCGACGGATTCCATCATGCCGAGGATGAAGCCACCGGCAATGGCGCCGCTGACGACGCCTGCACCGCCGATCATCACCATCATGAAAGCCTTGATGGATATGGCACCGCCGATACCGGAATTGACACCGGTAATGGCGACCAGCAATCCACCAACCAGCCCAGCAAGCATTGCCCCCAGCGCGAAGCCTATCATGGAATAACGGTCGACATTCACGCCCATCAACTGCGCGGCCACGCGGTCCTGGGCGAGCGCGCGCATCGCGCGACCGGGTTTTGTGTACTGCATAAAAAGAACGAAGGCTGCGATGAAAACCACGGCGAGCACACCGATCAGGATGCGGTCATATGGCATTATCAACCAGTCCGACACGAAGACGCCATTGACGATCTTCGGCACGCCGCGCTGCTTTTCACCGAACAGAAGCAGGATCACCGCATCGAGGAAAAACGCGACTGCGGCAGCAAGAAGCATTGTGCTTTCGTCGCGCAGACTTCGCTTGATGACGGGTCTGAAGAGAAATTTTTCGATCAACGCACCAACGATCATCAATGTGACGGCGGAGGCCAGAAGAGCGACAACAAACGGCAGGCCGAGCTGCCCGTAAACCGTATAGGTGACGAAACCGCCCAGCACATACATCTGGCCGTGCGCAAAGTTGAGGACGTTCATGAGCGCGAAGATCAGCGTCAGTCCCAACGCGATCAGTGCATATTGCGCACCCAGATATAGCCCATTGGCTATCACTTGTTCCATGAAAGCAGACTCCCTCGTGCGAAGCACCGGGCATGCTGCAAGGCAGGCCCAGGACTTCGTGACGTTCCTGACAATTGGGAGGCCCGAAGCAGAAGTACCCCTCCTCCGCTTCGGGCTGATTAATGGTCTGGAAATTAATCGACCTGGCCAACGAAAAGCGTTTCAAACTTGCCGTCTTTATATTCCGTCACAACCATCGGAATGCCGATCTGCCGCTTCTGCGTGAAAGACGAGGTGCCAACGTAGGTCAGCTTGGAGCCGTCGCCGTCACCCTTGACGAAAGGATTGGGCGCAGAGAACGTGTCCATCGTCTTCTTGAATTCCTCGACATTATCGACCGCCGCCGGATTGGCCTTCAGCGTTTCCACGATATATTCAAGTGCATAGACCTTGGTGTTGGACTCGTCGTTATATTCGCCGTAAGCTTTGGTATAGCGATCGACGAATTCCTTCATCGCGTCGGATGCGATTTCCGGCGTGGATGCACCACCCACCGAGATGAAGCCGTTAGCGAGTTCGCCCGCGCCTTCTTCCAGAACCTTGGCGTCCTGTGCAGTTTCGGTGGAAATGAAGCCCTGATAGCCTAGCTCGCGCGCGGCGCGGATCAAAAGCGGCGCATTGCCCGGTGCAACGCCCGAGAGAACCAGCAGGTCCGGCTTCTGCATGACGATCGGCGTCAGGACCGGCGTGAAGTCACGCGTGTCGTTCTGATAGGCATCGTTGGTCGATACGACTTCCAGACCGAGCGCCTTGGCGGCCTCGATGCCGCTATCGCGCTGGCTGAGGGGATCGGATTCATTGGCAGCCACGAAGGCAACCGTCTTGATCCCCTTGTTTTCTTTCAGATATTTATAGATCGCCGGACCGGACTGGTAATTGGCGATCATGCCAAGAACAGCGTTGGATGCTGGCGGCGTATAAAGTTCCTTCGGGAAGGAATAGGGGAAATAGATGATGCCCTTGGCTTCCGCGACCGGGCGGACGGCGGCGGCACCGTCATCGACATTCGGGCCGACCACGTAATGGACGCCTTCCTGGGCCATCTTTTCCATACCGGCGATGGCGCGCTTCGGGTCTTTCTGGTCGTCAAAGGTGACGACTTTGATCCTGTAGGTATCGTCGCCGATCTTTACGCCGCCCTGCTCGTTGAGCCAATCGGCGCGAACCTGCATCGAACGAACATTGGATGTGCCCCAGGATGCAGCAGGGCCGCTGGTGACACCGACGAAACCGATCTTCAGCTCCTTGTCCGCAGCCTGGGAGGCCGATGCAGACATGAGCGCAAATATAGAAACGGCGCCTAGCGCCGCAGTCTTAACAACTGCGCGTCTATTGATCATTTTAGTTCCCCTTACTTAGCTTTACCTTTCCCTCATTTGGCGGGGAAAGAATATATTAAGCTAAACACGCAACTGAAATATTGTCAACAATCTGAATATTTTTAATAAACGATCCTGAAACGATGCGTCATCAATTCCGGGGCGCTTCTGAATAGAAAAAAGCGCGCCGGAAACCGACGCGCCTTTTGAGCCGACAAACTGAGAAAAGCCTAGTTTCGCGCCTGCAATTGCGCAAAATGGGCGAGCATCCGGTCTGGATCGGCCTTGATGCCACTGAAGAGTTCGAACGCGCCGACCGCCTGAAACACGGCCATACCGCCCCCGTCGAGCACGCGACAGCCGCGTTCCCTGGCAAGCTGTACGAGCGCCGTCTGCAAGGGAAAATAGACGATATCCGAAACCCAGAGGTGCGGCTGAACCAATTGAGGCGTAAGCGGCAGACCCGGATGCGCATCCATTCCCGTCGGCGTTGCGTGGACAAGACCGGACGCGCCTGCCAGTGTTTCCGCCAGATCAGCCCCGGCAATGAAACTGCATTGCGGCTGCACCGAGACAAGCTTGCCGATTACCGCATCGACCTTTGCGGCATCGAGATCGAAGATGTGGACCTCACGCGCGCCCATTTCCGCCAGCGCATAGGCGACAGCAACACCTGCCCCGCCTGCACCGAGCAGCACGACACGCTCCAACGATGCATCCGGCAGGCCGCGGCGAAATCCTTCCGCATAGCCCCACCAGTCGGTGTTGTGACCAGTGCGTCTCCCATCGGAGAACACCACCGTGTTGATCGATTGCAGGGCCAAAGCATGGGGCGAAAGTTCATCGACCAGCGCCACCGCAGCCTGCTTGCATGGGTGGGTGATATTGAGCCCGGCAAATCCTGCAGCTTCGGCCTCTGCGACAAGAGCCGGCAGATCGCTGACTGAACGCCCGTTCTCGGCAATATCGATAATGTCGTAGCGATAGGCCAGCCCGGCGGCCTCGCCTTCCCGCATATGCATTGCCGGCGAAAGCGAACGTTGAATATTTGCGCCGATCAGACCCACATGCACACGACGTTTGGTCACTTCACTTATCAATTCTCATCTCCGCAGGATCGGACGACACGCCGGTCCTCGTTATTCCGGGCTTTTCAAAAGGGCTATGATCGTGTCGCTGATCAGGCGGCGATGCCGCGCCTTCACGTCGGACGCCATCAGGTCGGTGCCGAAGATCGCGCCGAACGTATGTCTGTTGGACACACGAAAAAAGCACTGCGCGCTAATCAGCATATGGAGGTCCAGCGCGGAAATGCGGCGTCGAAAGACGCCCTGTTCACGGCCGCGCTCAAGGATTTTCTCGATCGTTTCCAGAATGGTTACATTCTGGCGCGACAGAACATCGGAGCGCTCCATATGTTCGGCGCGGTGAATATTTTCCACCGCAACGAGCCGCACGAAATCCGGATTGGCATCGTCATGGTCGAAAGTGCTTTCCACCAGACTGCGCATGGCCGATTCCGGGTCCTGATCGTCAAGAGACAGCGAGCTTTCAAGCGTGCGTATCTTGCCGTAGGCCCGTTCCAGCACGGCAAGATAAAGCCCGTCCTTGCTGCCAAAATAGTAGTAGATCATGCGCTTGGACGTGCGGGTCTGCGCCGCGATTTCATCCACGCGCGCGCCGGAAAACCCCGATGCCACGAACTCCCGCGCCGCAATGTCGAGAATGTTCTCGCGCGTTGCGTCAGGATCGTTCTTGCGCGGCTGCGCCTTGGCGAGTGCCTTTGCCATAGTCCTCCCCCTTCAGCGTTCAGAGTGCTGCGGCACTTTTTGGCATGCCCGCCGGACGCATGTAGCGTCGCAGCGCGGCAATGCGGAAGATCGCATTGGCTGCCCCATATCCCCTGTAGCCTCGCCTTTGCACGACTTCGAAAAAGAAGCCCTGATCGTCGGTCGGGCTGTAGAGCTGGAAATATTCTCCGCTCTCGTCGCGATCATAAAGCACGTTCGCGGCCTTGAGCCGGTCGGTGAATTCCGGATCGAGACCAAGTCGCGCTTCCAGATCGTCATAATAATTCGGCGAGATTTCCAGCGTATGGAAGCCGTTGTCGCGCAAGGCCGCAGCCGTCGCAAAGATATCGTCCGTGGCAAAGGCCAGATGCTGGATGCCCGACCCGAAGGTTTCAGCAATGAAGCGACCCGCCAGCGTCCGGCGATTTTCCGCGCCGTTGAGCGTGATGCGCAGCGTTCCCTCGTCGTTTTCCACCACCTGACTGCGCACGACGCCGCCCGGATCAACGATGTCGACCATGGGCGACTTCCGCGATTCCGTGAGCGAGGTATAGAAGAGCAGCCAGGTCAGAAGTTCATCGAACTTCATCGTCTGGGCAACGTGATCGATATGGGTGAGGCCGACACTGGCACCCGTTTCATTGCCTGCAACCGGCTCGAACTCGATATCAAAGATACGGCCGAGATCGGTCTTCTCATCGAGGAAATAGACCAGCCCGCCGCCAACGCCACGAATGGCAGGCATACCGATTTCACCCGGATCGAGCGGTTGCTCAAAACTTTCCGCGCCCATGGCAAGCGCGCGGGCATGGGCTTCAGCCGCATCGTCCACGACAAGCCCCATGGCATAGGCAGCAGTACCATGAACGGCATAGGCCGAGCTTGCAAAGCCGCGCGTATCCGTATTGATGACGAGGTTGATGTCGCCCTGCCGGTAGAGCGCCACGTCTTTCGTGCGATGCCTGCCAGCGAGCTTGAAGCCCAGCGCACCGACAGCGGAAACCAGCCGTTCGGCATCATCGGCATGGGTGGCGAACTCGACAAAGCCCACACGGTGCACCTTTGCGCGGGGCGGCATGGCAGCAACCGTCAGCTTGTTGTCCGGCTCGACCCGGCGAACCTGATCGCCAAGATAGACCAGCGAACGGCGTCCGTCGGCAGCGATGGTGGCTGGTGATCCGCCACGGAACTGATCGTTGAAGATTTCGAGCGAGAAATAGCCGTCATAACCGGTCGCAGCCACCGCACGCATGAAATCCAGCACCGGCAGGTCGCCCTCGCCCGGCATGTTGCGATAATGGCGGCTCCAGTAAAGCAGATCCATGTCGATCAGCGGCGCATCGGCCATCTGGACGATGAAAAGCTTGTCCTTCGGAATGGAACGGATCGAATTCACGTCGATCTTGCGCGCCAGCGTATGAAAACTGTCGAGGATAAGGCCCACATTGGGATGATCGGCGCGGCGCACGATCTCCCATGCATCGCGGTGGTCGCTGATATGGCGACCCCAGGCGAGCGCCTCATAACCAACACGCAGATTGCGCCGCGCCGCCCTTTCGCCAAGCTCGCGAAAATCATCCGCCGCGCGGTCGATGCCGCCAATGGCGGCTGGCGACACGTTGGAGCAGACCAGAACGAGATCGGTGCCCAGTTCCTGCATCAGGTCGAACTTGCGTTCCGCCCGGTCAAAAGTGCGGCTGCGCAACGGTTCCGGCATGCCTTCAAAATCACGGAATGGCTGGAAAAGCGTGATCTCCAGACCAAGGTCGCGCGCCATCTGGCCCACCTGACGCGGGCTTTCGTCAAAGGTGAGAAAATCGTTCTCGAAAATCTCCACCCCGTCGAAACCGGCTTTGGCGATGGCCCCCAGTTTCTGCTGGAGATCGCCGCTGATAGAGACGGTTGCTATCGAAGTCTTCATGTCACGCTCCTTCCTCCGGCCGGGCCGGAGTTTTCCGCTCAGAACCGGGCAGACCTGCCCGGAACCATCTTCTTTGGTCTCGGCCCGGATATAGAGCCATACCGGCTTAATTCCCGCCGCGCACCTTCTTCAATTCGGCAAAGAGTTCATCAACCGTTTCCGCACCGATTTCGGCGGTAAACTTTTCGATGATCGGCTTTACCGCATCGCGCAGGCGCGCGGTTTCTTCCGGCGTCAGTTCGGTAACCTGCATTCCGGTCTTCTTGATCTCATCAAGCGCCGTCGCGTCCTGCTCACGCGAAACCTTGCGCTGATAGTCGCGCGCCTCGACCGCTGCCTGTTCGATCACCGCCTTTTCCTCATCGTTGAGGCGGTCCCAGAACTTCTTGCTGATCATGACGATCTGCGGATTGTACTGGTGGCGGGTCAGCGTCAGATACTTCTGCACTTCATAGAATTTGGCATTGATAATGTTGGCGTTGGGATTTTCCTGCCCGTCGACCGTGCCGGTTTCAAGCGCCGTATAAAGTTCGGTATAGGGCAGCGGCACCGCATTGGCGCCAAGCGCATTGAACAGGGCAACGGGAACCGGCGATTGCAGGGTGCGGATCTTCAGTCCGGCAATATCCTCCAGTTTCGCAACCGGATGGCGATTATTGGTCAGGTTGCGGAAACCCAGCTCCCAATAGGCAAGCCCGACCAGCCCCGTATCGGGCAGGCGCTTCATCAGATTGGTGCCGAAAGGACCATCCATGACCTTGTCGGCTTCCTCGCCGCTATTGAACAGGAATGGCAGATCGACCGCTTCGAATGCCTTGACGGTGCTGGACAGGATGCCCGCATTCATCACCGTCATTTCCACGACGCCGCCCTGCAAGCCGGAAAGCGTCTGCGGATCACTGCCCAGAACACCGCCGGGGAACAGTTTCACATTGATCTGCCCGCCGCTCTTTTCCTTCACCAGCTCGGCAAATTTCTCCATGCCCGTGACCTGCGGATGGCCCTTGCTGTTGGCCGCAGCAAACTTGATCGTCTGCGAACGGATTTCAGCCATGGCCGTGGTGGTCATCAAGGCCAGCGGCAGCACTATTCCCAGCGCCATCGTCTTCAATAATTTCTTCATGTCTTCCTCCCACTCAAAAATTCTGTCTTTGTTTTACGCATGTCTCGATCCCGAAACCGGTTTCCACTTTCGGGAGACATGCTCCAATTTAATGGAACCAGTTCATCGGCACCGTCACCAGTTGCGGGAACAGCACCATAAGGAAAAGCACCACCAGCTGCGCGATCAGAAACGGCAGCACGCCCGTCATCACTTTTTCGAACGGCAGGCGCGCGACGCCGCACACCACATTCAGCACCGTGCCGACAGGCGGGGTGATGAGGCCGATGGAATTGTTGATGATGAACAGCACGCCGAAATAGACCGGATCGATGCCCGCTTCCTTGATGATCGGCATCAGCACCGGCGTCAGGATCAGGATCGTCGGGGTCATGTCCATGGCCATGCCGACGAGCACAACCATGAGCATGATGGCAAGCAGCAGCAGCGTCTGGTTATCCATCAAAGGCCGCACCAGTTCGGCCAGTTCACCCGGCACATCGGCGACCGTAATCATCCAGGCCGAAACGCTGGCGCTGGCAACGAGGAACATCACCACGGCGGTCGTCTTGGCCGCATCCACCATGGCCGGATAGAGCCTTGAAAGCGGCAATTCCCGATAGATCACGGTTGCGACAAACAGCGAATAGACAGCGGCAACCACGCCCGCTTCCGTCGGCGTGAAAACACCGAAGCGAAGGCCGACAATGATGATGACCGGCAGCATCAGGGCCCAGATACTGTCGAGGAAAGCCCGCATCTTTGCACCGGGTTCGGCCTTCTTCGGCAGTTCGAACTGTTCGCGACGCGCAAGGATGAACCAGGTCACGCACAGCGCGACGGCAATCATCAGGCCGGGGAAAATCCCCGCCAGAAACAGCTTGGTGATCGAAACGCCGCCGACCACGCCAAACAGGATGAAACCGATGGATGGCGGGATGATCGGTGCGATGATCGATGCCGAGGCGATCAGCCCGGCAGCGCGGCCCGGCTCGTGTCCGGCATTGCGCATCATCGGAAACAGCAATGCGCCGAGCGCTGCCGCATCCGCGACCGCCGAACCCGAAAGGCTTGCAATCACACAGGCCGCAAAGATGGCGACGAAACCGAGACCGCCGCGCACATGCCCCACCATGACCAGCGCCAGATTGACGATGCGACGCGACAGGCCGCCCGCATTCATGATTTCCCCGGCAAGCAGGAAAAAGGGAACGGCCATCAGCGGAAAACTGTCGGCACCGTTCAGCACGTTCTGCGCCACGATCTGGGCGTCGAACAGATCCATATACATCATCAGCGCCGCACCGCTGATGATGAGCGCAAAAGCAACCGGGACGCCGAGCGCCATTGGAACCAGAAGGGCGGCGAGAAAGATGAGCAAGGTCATGGTCGGCGCGCCCTATTTACGATCTTCATCGGTCGGGACGGGCGTGACATGCTCCTCGCTGTCCGTCACGAAATGCGTTTTGGCTACGTCGATCCGCCCGGTTGCGATGCCGAAGCCGTTCCACGCAATAATCAGGAGCGCGGGGACGGCAAAGGCCAGTCCTGCGCCGTAAAACCAGCCCATCGACATACCCGTCGCCGGGGCCAGAGTCGGAATATTGATAAGCGTCTGCGTCCAGCTTCCCGAAAGAACGAGCCATGTCGCGCCAAACATCAGGATATGGCCAGCGACCAGCGCAATGCGCGCGCCCGCAGGTGAAAGGCGGCGCACCAGAGAATCCACGCCAAGATGCGCATGGTCGCGCATGGCAACCACTGCGCCAAGAAAGGTGAGCCAGATGAAGAAGATGCGCGACAGCTCTTCCGAAACGGTTATGCCCTGATTGAAGGCATAGCGCAGCACCACATTGCCGAACACGAGCACCACCATGCAGCCCAGAAGACAGGCAATGGCGAACCGCGCCGCGGTAAAATAGAAATCGACTAGAGCTTTCACGGTTCCTCCTCCCGGCCTCCTCGGCGCATCGCTTGCAGACTGCTGCCCCTTTTTCGGGTTTCGGGTGAAAGCAACGCCGCATCACCGGCAGGATGCGCCGTGCATCCGAGGTGAAACTTCGCTTTCCCCACAGTCCTTGACCGTTTCCGGGCCGACCATCGCAATGAAAGGCGCGTCAGAAAACCATTCCGGCTCCCCGCAGTGCCTCGTCGCGAGCTGCAATCCGTTCCTCCTCAGTCCATCCCACTTCAGAACTGAATCGCATCGGTCGGCTGCGCCATTCTCCTAAAATGTACTAACTGGTTAGGAAGTCAATCGCTTCTGTTCAAACAGGCGCATGAAAGGCTTTCATTCCATCAATATCAGGAATGTTCGATCTGGTTCAAAATAGCAGATTTCTGTGCGGAGCGCAGGCTATTGGAGAAAATCAGCCACCGTTCACCAGTGCCAGAACAAGCTGCTGGACATTGCCGCCATTGCCCATCTCGACCTTGTCGAAGGCACGGCCCTGAGCACGCTGGACGTCCACCATATCGGTGATTTCCTTGATGAGCACCTTGCGGATTTTCTGGCATTTCGGGTCGTTTGGAACCGACAGGCCAACGGTCCGGCGCACGATCTCGCGTGTCATGTCCTTGGCATGGTCGCCATGCACAAGCTCGTGCTTGCGGATGCCTTCGGAGAAGGTCTCCCAATGCTCTTTCACCGGGGAGGCAAGTTTCTGCGAAGGCTTCGGCAGCGTATAGGTGATCTTCAGCTTCGGCGTGGCCGACAGGATCGTGCAGGCATTGTTGGAGCGGTCAAACTGCCGGTCCCAGGTCAGCACATAGCTGGTATGGGCGATGACGCGGGTTTTGCCGCCGCCGATCTTCGGGCCGCGCTCTCCGATGGATTCATAAAGTTCGGGACCGGTTTTCCCGGTAATGGCGTAGGTCTTGATTTCCTCGACGGGTTTCCAATTATCTTCTGCAAGTGCAGGTGCCGCCACCAGAATTCCAAGGAATGCGAATGCTGCCGCTTTTTTCACGCTTGCCCCGATCCATCGATTTGCCCGGATGATTTGCGGGCAAGCTACAATATCGGCAGGCGATGCGTAAGCGGCTTTCCGGCAAAAGCGCGAAAAGCCAATTCGCCGGACTGATTCCCGCTCCCGCTTCGATGCGTCGGATAATGCGATGAAACAAATAGTTGGCGCAGATCCCACGTTTCTGTAAAACAGGAACCGCTCCAGCCGCATTCCACGCAACAGACTTGCTTTGTCCACAGCGGGCAAAAAGTTTGGCGATTGACACACACACGCCGTCAGCGTTTGATCGCTCTTCAGGTGTGGGGGTTCTGTGGGTGGAGGCAAATTATCCGAAGCAGAAAATCCATCTCTATAACGCTACAGTATTGGAGTTCTGTTGTGATCAAATCCACCAGACGGGGAATAATCCACCTGGCCTTTGCCCTTGCCGCATCGACGGCGATGGGCACATTCGCCACCACGGCGGCACAGGCCCAGGACAAGATCCTGCTCATCATCAATGGCGCGCTCGGCGACAAGTCGTTCTTCGACAGCGCCGCCAAGGGCATGAAGATGATCAAGGACAAGTATGGCGACGACGTCGAGACCAAGATTCTCGAAATCGGCGACGATCCGACCAAATGGGAACCGGTGTTCCTCGATGCGTCCGAACAGGACTGGGACCTGATCA
>Ga0182737_1000285_pt1 | contig 83630 bp, 71 predicted proteins | sample eDN5th30CBELigOP_FD_128878 | JGI IMG/M metagenome (GOLD analysis project Ga0182737, IMG submission 128878) | Enriched Organic Plus compost microbial communities from Emeryville, California, USA - eDNA 5th pass 30_C BE-Lig OP (version 2) (version 2) ...
CGCCCAGGGCGGCCTTCGGGATGCTGAAGCGCGCCGAGGCGCACGATTTCCTGATCATCGAGGACGATGTGTACGGGGATTTCCATCCCGGGGGCCGCCAGACTTTCGCGGAACTGGACGGACTGGAGCGCGTCGTCTATGTCGGCAGCTTTTCCAAGTCGCTGTCGGCCTCGTTGCGGATCGGCTACCTGGCGTGCCCGAAGGATCTGGTGGAACCGCTCATCCGGCTCAAGTTGCTGACCAGTGTGGCGGTTCCCGGGTTCTGCGAGCGCTTCGTCCACACCATCCTGGCCGATGGCACCTACCTGCGCCACGCGCGCGCCATCCAGCGGCGGCTCGCCACACAGCAGCAACTGACGCAGAAGGCGTTGCGCAACCTGGGCTGGCGGTTCGAGGTTGCGCCCGCCGGAGGCATGTTCCTGTGGGCGGGGCATCCAGACCTGCCGGATCTGTCCGGTTTCATCGCGGGCCTGGAGGAAAAGGGCATTCTGCTGCTGCCGGGAGAGGCCTTTGCCGTGACGGCCGACTATCGCGCCATGACCCGCATCAACGCCGCCCATTTCTCGCCCACGCTGGCCGGAGCGTTCCGGGTGGGGGAGGCCTGATCCGGCCGACCCCGCAGCCTGCGCCGCCGCTTCAGCCCTTGTTTTCCAGCACGTGCGTCCACAGCTGGCGCACCGCTTCGCGCTCGCGTGCGAATTCCGCCGGCGGCACTCGCGCCTTGTCGGCGCCCTGCAGGCGCAGCGTGTGCTGGCGCCGGCGGAAGACGCGGTAGGCATCCGCCGTCTCGGCCGCCAGCGTGCCGGGGATCAGGCCGGCGCGCGCCGCCAGGCCCAGCAGGGCGATGTTGCCCAGGTTGCCCAGCAGTTCTGGGTGGGTGCGGGACTGGCTCAGCACGAGGAACTGGGTGATGAACTCGATGTCCACCATGCCGCCCCGGTCGTGCTTCAGGTCGAAATCCCCGCTGCGGTTGGGGTGGCCCTGGGAAATCTTGTCCCGCATGACGAGTACTTCGCGGCGCAACGCTTCGGGGTCGCGCGGCAGCAGCAGGATGCGCCGGCGGATGTCCTCGAAGCGGGCGCCGATGGCGGCATCGCCCGCCACGAAACGCGCCCGGGTCAGGGCCTGGTGTTCCCAGGGCCAGGCCTGTTCCAGCTGATAGTGCTCGAAGGCGTCGATGGGCAGGGCCAGCAGCCCGGCGTCGCCGTCCGGGCGCAGTCTCAGGTCGATTTCGTACAGGCGGCCCGACGAGGTCAGGGTGGACAGCCAGGACGCCACGCGGCGGCCCAGCTTGACGTAGCGCTCGGCAGCTTCCTGGTCCGGGTCGTCGTACAGGAAAACCAGGTCCAGATCCGATGCGTAGCCGATTTCTTTGCCGCCCAGCTTGCCGTAGGCGATGATGGCGAAGCGCGGCTTGCCGGGGTTGGCGCGGCGTTCGCGCGGCAGCACCTGGGGCCAGGCACGGCGGATGGCTTCGGCCAGCATCAGGTCGGCCAGGGCCGACAGGTGATCGGCCAGCCCCTCGACGCTGATGACATTTTCCAGGTCCTGGGCCAGGAGCTGGAATGTGACCTGGTGCTGGACGTCGCGCATCAGGTTCATCTGCTGCTCCACGTCGGGCTGGCCGTCGGGCAGCACACAGGCGTCCAGGTCGTTGCGCAATTGTTCGGCCAGAGCCGGGAAGTCGGGCGCCTGCATCAGGCTGCGCCATTCGATCAGGCTGTCGAGCAGCAGCGGATAGCGGGTCAGGTATTCCGAGGCCCAGGGGCTGGCCTGCACGATGCGCGCCACTCGGGCCAGGGTTTCGGGGTATTCGGCAAGCAGCGCCAGATAGGCGCTGCGCTGGGCGATGTGCTCGACCAGGTTCAGCAGACGCTGCAGAACGACGGGCGGGTCGTCGGTGCGTGCCGCCGCCTGTGTCAGCCCCGGCAGCAGGGCATGCAGGCGCTGCAGGCTGGCGCGCGGCAGGCTGCGGATCCGATGGCTGTCGAGCAGGGCGTCGATGCGCGCCTGCATGGCTTCGGCCAGGGCGTCGGGCAGCTGCGGTGCGGCCGTTTCCGGCTGCGCGGTTTCGGGTTCCGGCGCATCGCCGCCCATGCCGGCGATGCGGAAGGCGTCGCGGAAGCACTGCGAGACGCAGGCGCGGTGCCGGTCCAGTTCGGCCAGGAAGCCGGCCGTGTCCGCATGGCCCATGGCCTGGGCCAGCGCGGCCATGCCTTCGGCCGTGCGCGGCAGCAGGTGGGTCTGCTCGTCTTCGCGGTACTGCAGCATGTGCTCGACCCGTCGCAGATGGACATAGGCGGCCTCCAGACCGGCGGCCTGGTCCTCGTCCAGGATGCCGGCGCGGCGCTGCTTGTGCAGGGCCGCCAGCAGATTGCGCTGCTGCAGGGAAGGCTGGCGCCCGCCCCGGATCAGCTGGTTGAGCTGGACGACGAACTCGATCTCGCGGATGCCGCCTTCGCCCAGCTTGATGTTGTGGCGCGTGTCCAGGCCCTTGCGGGCATGGGCGCGGCGCTGCCAGTCCATGCGGATGCGTTCCCGCAGCCCGCGCAGGGCCGCGAGCGCGTCGAAATCGAAGTACTTGCGGTACACGAAGGGGCACCGCAGGGATTCGACATCGCGCGCCTGGGCGGCGAAGGCCGACTCGTCGAAGAGCTGGCAGGGGATCAGCCGGGCCTTGAGCCAGGCGTAGCGTTCCCATTCCCGGCCCTGGACCACCAGGTAGTTCTCCAGTGCCTCCAGGCTCCAGGCGAGCGGCCCGCTGTCGCCGTCGGGGCGCAGTCGCAGGTCGGTGCGAAAGACGATGCCGTCGGCATCGGGCTCGGACAGGATCGGCATCATCAGCCGGCAGACCTTGCCGTAGAACTCGTGGTGGCTGATGCGGCGCCGGCCGTCGGTCTCGCCTTCCGCATCGTAGAGCATGATCAGGTCGATGTCCGATGAGACGTTCAATTCCTTGCCGCCCAGCTTGCCCATGCCCAGGATCAGCATGTCCTGGGGCTGGCCTGTGCCGGGGTGGCGGGGGACGCCGTGCGTCTCCATCAGCGTATGCATGGCGCAGGCGTAGGCCTCGCCCACGGCCAGGTCCGCCAGGTGCGACATGGCGGCCACGACTTCGTGCAGGGGCGCCAGCCCGGCGATGTCGCGCACCGTCAGCGTGGCGAAGACCCGCGCGCGCAGCCGCCGCAGGGCGCGCCTCAGGTCGGCCTGGGGAACCGGGCGGGCCGTGTCGGGGCCGAGCAGTTCCGCGTACCAGTCGGCCAGGGTCTTGCGGGTGACGGGCTGGCCCGCGTCGGCCGCCAGACGGGATTCTTCGCCCGGATGCGCCGTCAGGTAGCGCCGCAAGGCGCCGGACCATTGGAGGGCGGGCTTGAATATAATGGTCTCGGACATGGGGACTGCCTGCGGTGGGCGGGACCTGCCGTGCGCGGCGCGGGTTCCGGGGGTTTCCAAAGGGTTCCTAACATACTGCAAAAGGTGGCATGCGCCAATTCATTTCACGCCATGGCTCCACCTGGGGCCGCCGGCTGCTCGCGGTTGCCGTCGGTCTGTACTTCTGCATCGGCATCGCACTGCTCGTCTTGCGGTATGTCGTGCTGCCGCAGATCGATGCCTGGCGCCCCCGCATCGATGCACGCCTGTCCCAGGCACTGGGCGTCCAGGTCGCGCTGGGCCCCATCCAGGTCCGCTGGCACGGCTGGAATCCCGAATTCGACGTGCAGGGCACGCGCCTGCAGGCCGCCGACGGCCAGGAACACCTGATCATTCCCGAGACGCGCGCGCGGCTGGACTGGCGCGCCATGCTGCCGGGGCACCAGGGCCTGCTGGACCTGCGGGTCCGGGGCATGGACCTGACGCTGGATCGTCTGCCGGACGGCCGGCTGGGCCTGCTGGGACAGACCCTGAACCTGGAAGGCGCGCACGACACCACGGATGCGCCTGCCTTGCGATGGTTGCTGGCTCAGCCCCGGATCGCGTTCCACGATGCCACCCTGCGCTGGGTGGATCAGGTGCGCGCCGCGCCCGAACTGCGTCTGGAAGGCGTGGATGCGGTCCTGGAGCGCGAGGGCGGAGCGCTCGGCGTATCGCTCAGCGCGCGGGTGCCCGACGCGGCCGGCGCACGGCTCGAACTGCGCGCCAGGCTGGCGGATCCCGATAGTCTGGCGCAAGGCCGCCTGCCAGCCGACTGGCAGGCCTGGCTGAAGGCCGGGCCGATCCGCTCGCGTGCCTGGCGCGCCTGGGCGGACGTGCCCGAGGCCTTGCTGCGGGGGGGCATGCAGGCGCAGGCCTGGGTCCAGACCCGGGGCGGCCGGCCCCGCCTGACTTTGCTGCTGGGATCGGAAGCCGTCCGCTGGGAAGGGGATTCCGGACTGTCCCTGGATATGCCCCGGGCCGGGATCTGGGCCTCTGGCGCACTGGATCAGTGGCTGGCCCTGGGGCAGGGCCGGCCGATGCCCGACGGTCTGGATTTCCAGGTGCGCGCCCAGGGTGCGCGGGGAAACGTGCCCGCCGTATTTGGCCAGCCGCTGTCCCTGGGTTTCCTGGAAGTCCGCGGCCAGCTGCGGCAGGCGGAATCCTGGAGCCTGGCGCTGGACGAACTGCATTGGCGGAATCCGGACATCGATCTGCGCGGCGCGGGAACCTGGCAGTCCGGTGGGGCGGCCGGCAAGGCCGATTTCCAGGGCACGATTGCCCGCGCCAGCCTGAATGCGATCCACCGCTACCTGCCGCTCGAGGTCAACCCGGACGCCAGGGACTGGCTGGCGGGCGGCCTGCATGCCGGCGAGGTCGTGGATGCGCGCTGGCGCCTGCAGGGCGATCTGGCGGAATTCCCGTTCGGCGCGCAGCCGCAGGCGGGGGATTTCCGCGTCCAGGGCGGGTTTCGCGAGGCGCGCATCGAGTTCGTGCCCGGCGCGCCGCCGGAAGATGTCTGGCCCATGCTGGAGGACGTCACGGGCACGGCCGACCTGCACCGTACCGATTTGCGGCTGACGGCCTCCATGGCGCGGATGCGCCCTGCGGCCGGCCAGGAAATCTCCCTGTCGGGGCTGACCGCCCGGATTCCGGACCTCGAGCATGATTCCACCCTGCATGTGTCCGGACTGACGGCCGCGCCCGGCGAGGCCTACATGGCGCTGATCCGGCATTCTCCGCTGGCCGCGCTGCTGGATGGCGTATTCGACGAGGCCAGTGCCGGCGGCGACTGGCAGGTGCCGCTGTCCCTGACCATTCCCCTGCTGCACGGCGAGGACACCCAGGTCCAGGGGCGCGTGGACCTGCATCAGGGCAGCCTGCAGTTCCTGCCGCACGCGCCGGCCTTCCAGGCCATCGATGGGCAACTGCATTTCAGCGAGCAGGGCGTTCGCATCGCCCGGCCTCTGTCCGCCCGGCTGCTCGGGGGCGATGTGCGGATCGGAGGCAGCCTGGGCGGGCCGCACGCCACCGGCCTGGATTTCCAGGGCCGGATCGGCGCCCGGGCGCTGGCGGATTACGTTGGCGTGCCGGGCATGCAGCGAATCATGGGCACTCTGGACTACCGGGCTTCGCTGCACAGGCAGGGGCGGGACACGGTCTTCACCCTGGATTCGGATACCCGGGGCCTGACGCTGGACTTTCCCGCGCCGCTGGCCAAGCCGGCCGAGCAGCCCCGGTCCCTGCACGTGCAGTGGTCGGATGCCGATCCGAAGTCGGATCGCCTGGAGGCGCAGTACGGCGACGCGCTGCGGCTGGCCCTGCGGCATGAGCGCAAGGTCCGGCGGGGGCCCTATTTCCAGGGTGCTGCCGTCGGGGCGGGGCGCGCCGTCGATGCCGCCGCGGACGGGCTGAAGATCGAGGTTGCCTACCCGCTGTTCGACCTGGACTTGTGGAACCGCATCGTGGACGAGTTTTCCATCCCCCGGCGCGGCGCGGGCGCCCAGCGGTCCGGCACGCGGCCCCTGTGGCCCGACCTGAGCCTGCTCAGCGTCCAGGCCGACCAGATGCGGATCCTGAGTACGCGCCTGGACCAGGCCGTGCTGCGGGTGTCGCGCTCTCCCGAGGATCAGTGGTCGATGAACCTGCGCTCCGAGCAGACCAGCGGCACGCTCAAATGGCAGGAACGCGACGGCCGGGTGCTGGGCCGCATGTCGGCCCGCTTTGCGCGGTTGAGCCTGGGAGACGATCCCCACGACGCCCGGTCCCTGCTGCCCGAGGCCGAGCCCGATGACGAGGCCTCGTTCGACGACGACCTGGAAATTCCGGGCATCGTGCTGCAGGCGGACGAACTGCGGCTGTACGGTCATTCGATGGGTGCCTTGTCCCTGGAAGGCGTGCGCGACGGGACCCGCCATGTCTGGCAACTGGACAATCTGCGGTTGGGCGACGATAACGCCCGCCTGCGCGGGTCGGGCACCTGGCGCCTGCGCGGGCCTGATCGCGGGCTGGACCTGAATGCCTCGGTGCAGGCTGGAAACCTGGGGGCCTGGATGGATCGGGCCGGCTGGAAGAACGTGATGTCCGGCGGCGAAGGCACGCTCAAGGGGCGGTTTCAGTGGCGCAATCTGCCCTGGACGCGCGAGAAGGCGGATCTGAGCGGCACACTGGCAATCGAACTGGACAAGGGCCGGTTCCAGAAGCTGGGCTCGCATACCGCCAAGCTGCTGGAATTTCTGTCCCTGCAATCCATTTCACGGCTGACGAAGCTGGACAGCGGCCTGGCCGGCCTGCCCAAGGATGGCTTTCCCTTCGATCAGCTGCGCGGCACGCTGGACATGGATCGCGGCAAGGTGAAGGTCCGCGATTACAAGGTCATCGGCCCGGTGGGCACCATCCTGCTCGAAGGCAGCACCAGCATCGTGGACGAGATTCTGGACATGCAGGCCGTCATCGTGCCGAACCTGGACGCCAGCGGCGCAGCGATCGCGGCGGGCATCGCCGTCAACCCCCTGATCGGCCTGGGCGCCTTCGTCACGCAGTGGCTGCTGAAGGCGCCGCTGGCCAGGAGCATAGCGGTGCGTTACCGCGTGACCGGAACCTGGGACGATCCGGTCGTCCGGGAAATGCCCGGCCCGGCGGGGGCGCCCGGCGGCCCGGCTCCGGGCAACCAGGATCCGGCGTCGACGGGCGCGGCCGTGGGCGAGAGCCGCTGACGGCAGGCCGAAAAAAAGCTCCCGAAGGAGCTTTTTTCATGGGTGGGGGAAGACCATCCGGAGCGCCATCAGCACACCCCTTGGGCCAGCATGGCGTCGGCCACCTTCACGAAGCCGGCGATGTTGGCGCCGTTCAGGTAGTTGACGGCCTTGTCCGTGCTGCCATAGCGGACGCAGTTTTCGTGGATGTCGCGCATGATGGCGTGCAGCTTGGCGTCGACTTCCTCGCGGGTCCAGTGCAGGCGCTGGGCGTTCTGGCTCATTTCGAGACCGGATACGGCCACGCCGCCCGCATTGCTGGCCTTGCCGGGCGCATACAGCACGCCGGCCGAGATGAAGGCTTCGGCCGCCTCGATGGTGGAGGGCATGTTGGCGCCTTCGGCCACGCAGCGCACGCCATTGGCGATCAGGGTGCGGGCGTCCTCAATTTCCAGTTCGTTCTGCGTCGCGCAGGGCAGGGCGACGTCGACGGGCACGTGCCAGGGGCGCTTGCCGGCCTCGTAGGTCAGGCCGAACTGCTTGGCGTATTCTTCGACGCGGCCGCGCTTTTCGTTCTTCAGCTCGATCAGGGCAGCCAGTTTTTCCGTCGTGAAGCCCGCCGGGTCGACCACGCAGCCGTGGGAGTCGGATACCGTGACGACCTTGGCACCCAGCTGCAGGCATTTTTCGATGGTGTATTGCGCCACGTTGCCCGAGCCGGACACCGAGACCGTGTAGCCTTCGAGCGACTGGCCCGCGTGCCGGAGCATTTCTTCCGCGAAATAGACGGTGCCGTAGCCGGTGGCTTCGGGGCGGATCAGGCTGCCGCCGAAGGTGAGGCCCTTGCCGGTGAAGACGCAGGCGCTCTGGTTGGACAGCTTCTTCATCATGCCGGCCATGAAGCCGACCTCGCGGGCACCCACGCCGATGTCGCCGGCCGGCACGTCCGTGTCCGGGCCCAGGTGGCGGTGCAGTTCGATCATCAGGGCCTGGCAGAAGCGCATGACTTCGGCGTCGGACTTGCCCTTGGGGTCGAAGTCGGAGCCGCCCTTGCCGCCGCCCATGGGCAGGGTGGTGAGCGCGTTCTTGAAGGTCTGTTCGAAGGCCAGGAACTTGAGGATGGACAGATTCACCGAGGGGTGGAACCGCATGCCGCCCTTGTAGGGGCCGATGGCCGAGTTGTGCTGGATGCGAAAGCCCCGGTTGACCCGGATGCGGCCAGTGTCGTCCATCCAGCTGATGCGGAACTGCAGGGCCCGTTCCGGCTCGACGAGCCGTTCGAGCAGGGCCTGGCTGGCGTAGCGCGGGTTTTGCTGGATGAAGGGCCACAGGCTGTGCATGACTTCTTTCACGGCCTGCATGAACTCTGGTTGATGCGGATCCCGGGCCTGAATCCGGGTTAGGAACTGATCGACGGAAGGAAGTGTCATCAAAAGTGCTCGCTTGTGCTTATTTCTTCATCATGTCAAAAAATTCGGCGTTGTTTTTGGTGGCCCGGATTTTGTCCAGGATGAATTCCATTGCTTCGACGTCATCCATGTCGTGGATGAATTTTCGCAGTACCCAGATCTTTTGTAGAAGTTCGGGCTTGATCAGGAGCTCTTCGCGACGCGTGCCGGATTTGTTCAGGTTGATGGCCGGGTAGATGCGCTTCTCGGCCAGTCGCCGTTCCAGGTGCACCTCGGAGTTGCCGGTGCCCTTGAATTCTTCGTAGATCACTTCGTCCATGCGGCTGCCGGTCTCGATCAGGGCCGTGCCGATGATCGTCAGCGAACCGCCTTCTTCGAGGTTGCGCGCGGCGCCGAAGAAGCGCTTGGGGCGCTGCAGGGCGTTGGCATCCACGCCACCGGTCAGCACCTTGCCGGAAGCGGGCACCACGGTGTTGTAGGCGCGCGCCAGGCGGGTGATCGAGTCCAGCAGGATGACCACGTCCTTCTTCAGTTCGACCAGGCGCTTGGCCTTTTCGATGACCATTTCAGCGACCTGGACGTGGCGCGTGGCCGGCTCGTCGAAAGTGGAGGCCACGACTTCGCCGCGCACCGTGCGCTGCATTTCGGTGACTTCCTCGGGGCGCTCGTCGACCAGCAGCACGATCATCACCGCATCGGGGTAGTTGTCGGTGATGGCGTGGGCGATGTGCTGCATCATGATGGTCTTGCCCGACTTCGGGCTGGCGACGATCAGCGCGCGCTGGCCCTTGCCGATGGGCGCGAAGATGTCCATGATGCGCCCGGTGATGTTTTCCTTGCTCTTGATGTCGCGTTCCAGCACCAGGGGCTCGTCGGGATGCAGCGGGGTCAGGTTCTCGAACATGATCCGGTGCTTGATGGCTTCCGGAACCGTGCCGTTGACCTTGTCGACCTTGACCAGCGCGAAGTAGCGTTCGCCGTCCTTGGGGGTGCGGACCTCGCCCTCGATGGAGTCGCCCGTATGCAGGTTGAAGCGCCGGATCTGGGAAGGCGAGATGTAGATGTCGTCGGTGCTGGCCAGGTAGGACGTTTCCGGCGAACGCAGGAAACCGAAGCCGTCGGGCAGGACTTCCAGGACCCCGTCGCCGAAGATCTGTTCGCCCTGCTTGGCCCGCCGCTTCATGATGGCAAACATCAGTTCCTGTTTGCGCAGCCGATTGGCGTTTTCGATCTCGAGACCGGCGGCCATTTCGAGCAGCTGCGAAACGTGCAGCGCTTTGAGTTCGTTCAGGTGCATGGGAAAGAGGGGAAAGGGAAGAAAGTGGAGGTCGTCGGATGGTCGGCGAACCCGGGACCGGGTTCGCGCGCGGAGTCAAAGCGGATGGGCTGGGAGGATCAGAGGGCTTCGTCGAGGAAGGCCTGAAGCTGGGTGCGGGACAGGGCGCCGACCTTGGTGGCGGCGACCTTGCCGTCCTTGAACAGCATCAGGGTGGGAATGCCGCGGATGCCATACTTGGCTGCGCTGTCGGGGTTTTCGTCGACGTTCAGCTTGGCGATGGTGAGGCGGCCCTGGTACTGGGCGGCGGCTTCGTCGAGCAGGGGGGCGACCATTTTGCAGGGGCCACACCATTCGGCCCAGTAGTCGACCAGGACGGGCAGATCGGATTGGAGCACGTCGCCGGCAAAGGACGCGTCGCTGACGTGCTTGATGGAGTCACTCATGTCGTGTGCGCGGAAGCAAGGATAGGAGAAGACGGTGGGCCGGAAAGAAACCGCCCGGAGGCAGGGCGCATCGGTCCAATGGCGATAAGCATACCATTAATTCTCCGTAAAATAGGCGTCTTTTGAATCCTCAGACGGACAGAAAACATTGAGCACCGCACGCTACGATGAGTCGTCGATCCGCGTCCTCAAGGGGCTGGAGCCTGTGCGCCAGCGGCCCGGGATGTACACGCGCACCGACAATCCGCTGCACATCATCCAGGAAGTCATCGACAATGCCGCCGACGAAGCGCTGGCCGGTTACGCCCGCAGCATCGAGGTCGCGCTGCACGCCGACGGCAGCCTGACGGTCGAAGACGACGGGCGCGGCATTCCGGTGGGCGAACACCCCGAGGAACACGCGCCCGTGGTCGAACTGGTCTTCACGCGCCTGCACGCCGGGGGCAAGTTCAGCAAGGCAGACGGCGGCGCCTACGCCTTTTCCGGCGGCCTGCACGGCGTGGGGGTGTCGGTCACCAACGCCTTGTCCACGCGGCTCGAGGTCACCGTCTGGCGCGACGGCGGCGAATGGCGCATCGTCTTTGCCGATGGCAACGTGGTCGAGCCCCTGACGCGCGTGGGCAGCGTCGGGCGGCGGCGTTCCGGGACCCGGGTGCGGGCCTGGCCGGATGCGCGCTACTTCGATCATGCCCAGGTGCCGCTGGGCGAACTGGAGCACGCGCTGCGCAGCAAGGCGGTGCTGCTGCCGGGCACGCGAGTGGCGCTGACGCTGGAAAAGACCGGCCAGCGGCGCGAATGGCACTATGAATCCGGCCTGCGCGGCTACCTGAACGAGGCCCTGGATGGCGCACAGCCCCTGGCGCCGCCGTTCGAGGGCGGCCAGTATGCGGACCCGGACGACGAGCAGTACGCGCCGGGCGAAGGAGCCCAGTGGGTCGTCGTCTGGACCGAGGAAGGCCCCGTGGTGCGGGAATCCTACGTCAACCTGATCGCCACGCCGGCCGGGGGCACCCACGAGTCGGGACTGCGGGAAGGCCTGTTCAACGCCGTCAAGTCCTTTGCCGAACTGCACAACCTGCTGCCCAAGGGCATCCGGCTGCTGCCCGAGGACGTGTTTGCCCGCGCCAGTTTCATTCTGTCGGCCAAGATCCTGGATCCGCAGTTCCAGGGCCAGATCAAGGAGCGCCTGAACAGCCGCGATGCGGTGCGCCTGGTGGGCGGTTTCCTGCGCAACGCACTGGAACTGTGGCTGCACGCCAATGTCGAATACGGGCGCAAGATCGCCGAACTGGCCATCGGCCAGGCGCAGGCCCGCTCGCGTGCCGCGCGCAAGGTCGAAAAGCGCAAGGGCTCGGGGGTGGCCGTGCTGCCGGGCAAGCTGACCGACTGCGAATCGACGGACGTCAGCCGCACCGAAGTCTTCCTGGTGGAAGGCGATTCCGCCGGCGGCTCGGCCAAGATGGGTCGCGACAAGGAATTCCAGGCCATCCTGCCGCTGCGCGGCAAAATCCTGAACGCCTGGGAAGTCGAGCGCGACCGATTGTTCGCCAACCAGGAAATCCACGACATCTCCGTGGCGATCGGCGTCGATCCGCATGGCCCCGGCCAGGAAGCCGATCTTTCGGGGCTGCGCTACGGCCGCATCTGCATCCTGTCGGACGCCGACGTGGATGGCGCACACATCCAGGTGCTGTTGCTGACCCTGTTCCTGCGCCATTTCCCGCGCCTGATCGAGGCGGGACACGTGTACATCGCCCGCCCGCCGCTGTTCCGCGTGGACGTGCCGGCCGCAGGCAAGCGCCCGGCGCGCAAGCTTTACTGCCTGGACCAGGCGGAACTCGACTCGGTGCTGGACAAGCTGCGCGGCGAGGGCCTGCGCGAAGGCGGCTGGCGCATCAGCCGCTTCAAGGGCCTGGGCGAAATGAACGCCGAGCAGCTCTGGGACACGACACTGAATCCGGATACCCGCCGTCTGGTGCAGGTGCGCCATGGCGACGAGGGCCTGACAGCCTCGGCGCGCATGTTCGAGATGCTGATGGCCCGCGGCGAGGCTGCCCAGCGGCGCAGCTGGCTGGAAGAAAAGGGCAACCTGGCCGACGTGGATGTTTGAAGGGACTGGAATGGATCTGAATCTGACTGAATCGACGGGCGACGACGACGGCCTGGTGCTGGCGCGCTATGCCGAGCAGGCGTACCTGGACTATGCCGTGTCGGTGGTGCGCGGCCGAGCGCTGCCGGAAGTGTCCGACGGCCAGAAACCGGTGCAGCGCCGCATCCTGTACGCCATGGACGCCATGGGGCTGGGGCCGCAGGCCCGGCCCGTGAAGTCCGCCCGCGTGGTGGGCGATGTGCTGGGCAAATACCACCCGCACGGCGACCAGGCGGCCTATGACGCCATGGTGCGCATGGCGCAGGATTTCGTGCTGCGCTATCCCCTGATCGACGGGCAGGGCAATTTCGGCTCGCGCGACGGCGACAACGCCGCCGCCATGCGCTACACCGAGGCGCGCCTGACGCCGTTTTCCCGGCTGCTGCTCGACGAACTGGACGAGGGCACGGTCGATTTCGTGCCCAACTACGACGGCAGCCAGCAGGAGCCCGTGTGCCTGCCTGCGCGCCTGCCCGTCATGCTGCTGAACGGCGCCTCGGGCATCGCGGTGGGGATGGCCACCGAAATTCCTTCGCACAACCTGCGCGAGATCGCGAGCGCCTGCGTGGCCCTGCTGCGCAAGCCGAACCTGCCCGACGAGGACCTGTACACCCTGGTGCCGGGGCCGGATTTCCCCGGCGGCGGTCAGATCATCACGCCTGCCGAGGACATCGCGCAGGTCTACGCCAGCGGCCGGGGCACCCTGAAGGCCCGCGCGCGCTGGCATTTCGAGGACATGGCCCGCGGCCAGTGGCAACTGGTGGTCACCGAGCTGCCGCCCGGCGCCTCGGCCCAGAAGATCCTGGAAACCATCGAGGACCTGACCAATCCCAAGCCGCGTGCCGGCAAGAAGTCCCTGTCGGCCGAGCAGCAGCAGACCAAGGCGCTGGTGCTGGGCATGCTGGACTCGGTGCGTGACGAGTCCGGCAAGCAGGATGCCGTGCGGCTGGTCTTCGAGCCCAAGACCAGCCGCATCGACCGCGACGAATTCGTCAACATGCTGCTCGTGCGCACCGGCCTGGAAGGCAATGTGCCGATCAACCTGGTGTGCATCGATACCGACGGGCGCCCCGGCCAGCGCAGCCTGCGCCAGGTCCTGGAATCCTGGCTGGCCTTCCGCGCGCAGACGGTCACGCGGCGCACACGCCATCGCCTGGACAAGGTGCTGGACCGGATCCATATCCTGGAAGGCCGCAGCATCGTCTACCTGAACGTGGACGAGGTCATCCGCACCATCCGCGAGGCGGACGAGCCCCGGGCGGCGCTGATGGAGCGCTTCGGCCTCACCGAGCGCCAGGCCGACGACATCCTTGAAATGCGCCTGCGCCAGCTGGCTCGCCTCGAGGGCATCCGCATCGAGCAGGAACTGGCGCAGAAGCGCGAGGAACGGCAGGCGCTGCAGGAACTGCTGGATGATCCCGCCGCCTTCAAGCGCCTGATGATCCGCGAGATCGAGGCCGACGCCAAGCAGTACGGCGACGATCGCCGCACGCTGATCGAGCCGGCCGAGCGCGCCGTCCTGGAGGCCCAGGTGGTGGACGAGCCCGTCACGGTGGTGGTCTCCCAGAAGGGATGGCTGCGCGCCCGCCAGGGCCATGGCCACGACCCGGCACAGTTCGGTTTCAAGACCGGCGACGCCCTGTACGACGCCATCGAATGCCGCAGCACGCACGAACTCATGGCCCTGTCGAGCACCGGCCGTTCCTACAGCATCGCGGTGGCCAGCCTGCCCTCGGCCCGCGGCGACGGGCAGCCGGTGACCTCGATGATCGACCTGGAGCCGGGCAGCCGCATCGTCCATATGCTGGCTGGCGAGCCGGACCGCCGGGTGCTGCTGGGCGTGGCGTCCGGCTATGGGTTCCTGGCGCGGGTCGGCGACCTGTCCACGCGCCAGCATGCCGGCAAGCAATACATGACGCTGGACAAGGGCGATACGCTGCTCAAGCCGCTGCTGTTGCGGCCGGACGACACGGCCGTTGCCCTGCTCAGCCGCAAGGGCAAGTTCCTGGTGGTGGCGCTCGACGAGCTCAAGACCCTGTCCAGCGGCGGACGCGGCACCATCCTGATGGGGCTGGACGAGGACGACCGCATTGCCCAGTGGGCCGGCGTGGGTGCCTCGGGCGTGGTGCTGCGGGGCGTCTACCGGGCGCGCGATACGGAATTGATCCTGACGCCCGAGGAACTGGCCCAGTATGCCGGCCGCCGGGCCCGCAAGGGACGCCTGCTGGACGTCAAGATCAAGCAGCCCAGCCTCTGGCCGGGATCGGGGGACTAGAATAGGGCTCCTGCAACATGCCGATGGAATCCACAACATGAGTTTCAAGGTCACGGTGCTGCCGGCCAACCGGGAATTCACGGTCGAGCCGGGGCAGACGGTCCTGGATGCAGCCCTGGCGGCCGGCATCGTCCTGCCCTACAGCTGCCGCAACGGCACCTGCTCCACCTGCGAGGGCCGGGTGGTCTCGGGCGAATACGACGCGGGACCCGCGCCGGCCCGCATCCTGGACGCAGCCGACCTGGCGCGGGGGCACACCCTGCTGTGCCAGGCGCATCCTGCCTCCGACCTGGTGATCGAGGCCCGCGAAATCCGCATGGCCGACGATATCGTGGTGCGCAAGATGCCCGTGCGCGTGCTGTCCCTGGAGCCCCTGGCACCCGATGTGATGGAAATCACCCTGCAGCTGCCCTCGGCCGAGGCCTTCCGCTTCCAGCCCGGGCAGTACCTGGAATTCATCCTCAAGGACGGCAGCCGGCGCAGCTACTCCATGGCCTGCGCCCGGGCCGAAGACCATCGGGTGCGCCTGCATGTGCGCCACATGCCCGGCGGGCTGTTCACCAGCCGGGTCTTCGGCGAAGGCGCCGAGCCGCTCAAGCCGCGCGAAATCCTGCGCATCGAAGGACCGCTGGGGTCGTTCTTCCTGGATCCCGACGACGTCCGGCCGATCGTCTTCCTGGCCAGCGGTACGGGATTCGCTCCCATCCAGGCCATGATCGAAGGCATGCTGGCCCGGGGCGATACGCGCCCGGCCACGCTGTACTGGGGCGGGCGCCGCCCCGCCGACCTGTACCGGCAGGACATGGCACTCGGATGGCAGGATCAACTGCCTGGCTTCCGTTTCGTGCCGGTTTTATCCGAGGCCGTTGCCGGCGATGGCTGGACGGGGCGCACCGGCCTGGTCCACCAGGCCGTCATGGAAGATCTGCCCGACCTGTCCGGCCATCAGGTCTACGCTTGCGGCGCCCCGGTCATGGTCGAGGCCGCGCGCCGCGACTTCGTGAAATCTTGCGGGCTGCAGCCCGACGCCTTCCACGCAGACGCCTTCACGTCCGTCGCGGACCGGATCGGAGCCGAGGCATGAAACCGGCCCTCCATGCTTTGTCGGGCTGCTCCCTGCCTCGCAGTCCGCGTGCCGCCCGGGGGCTGCGGCCCGACGGGGGCGTTTTCCGTATCGGGACGGCCCAGCGATGAAAGTTGCGGTCTTTGGCGCGGGCATCATCGGGGTGTCCAGCGCTTGGTGGCTGGCGCGCGCCGGCCATGAAGTCGAGGTCATCGAGCGCCGGGCGGGCGCGGCCCTGGAGACCAGCCGGGCCAATGGCGGCCAGATCTCCGTCTGCTATGCCGAGCCCTGGGCCAGCAAGCATACGCTGCGCAAGGTGCTGCGCTGGCTCGGGCGCGCCGATGCGCCGCTGCGCGTGTCGCCGCGCCTGGATCCTCGCCAATGGCTGTGGTGCGCGCGCTTCCTGGCAGAATGCCGCGAATCGCGTTTCGCGCCGAACCTGCGCGCCATGGTGACCCTGGCAAAGTACAGCCGCGCCACGCTGCGCGAGCTGCGGGCGGAACTGGACATCGAATACGATCACCTGGAACGCGGCATCCTGGCCTTCTATCGCGATCCGCGCGAATTCGAACATGCGCAGGCCAGCGCCGCGCAGATGCGCGAACTCGGCATCGACCGGCGCATCGTCGATGCGGCCGAGGTGCTGCGCATCGAGCCGGCCCTGGCGGCGTCCCGGGATCCGATCATCGGCGGCGATTTCACGGCCGACGACGAGTCCGGCGACGTGCACCTGTTCACACGGGCCCTGGCCGAAAAGGCGCGGGAAGCGGGCGTGACCTTCCGCTACGGAACCCGGGTGAACCGGCTGGTGCCCGTGGACGGGCGCATTTCCGTGGCCGAGCTGATCGAGCCCGACGGTTATTTCCGGCCCCTGCAGGCAGATGCCTACGTGCTGGCCCTGGGCAGTTTCACCCCCGGGATCGCCGTGCCGCTGGGCCTGGCCTGCCCGGTCTGGCCGGCCAAGGGTTATTCGGCCACCTTCCGCCTGCGGGACCCGGATGCCGCGCCCATGGTCAGCCTGGTCGACCAGGAAGCCAAGATCGTGTTTTCACGCCTGGGCGACCGGCTGCGCATGGCGGGCACGGCCGAGATCGGCGGCTATTCCCGTGCCCTGGATACCGGCCGTTGCAATCACCTGGTCGAGCACGCCCGTGCGCTGTTCCCAAGTGCCCTTGATTTTGCTAATGTTCAGTTCTGGTCCGGCCTGCGGCCCACGACGCCTTCCAACGTCCCACTGATCGGCCGTACCCGCATACGCAATCTCTACCTGAACACGGGCCATGGCAGTCTTGGCTGGACCATGGGAGCGGGTTCCGGCAGGGTGCTGGCTGACCTGGTGTCCGGCCGGACGCCGGATATCGACTTTCCTTTTTTGGATTGACTCATCATGAATCTTTCTTTCGGCTCCGGCGTGTTGCGTCCGGGGATGCGCGCTGTCTGGACGCTTGCCGCCGCCGTTGCCGTCGTCCCCGCCTGGGCGGCGACCGAAGTGCCGGTCTGGCATACCCTTCACGGCCACAATGCCGAAATTTTCCAGGACCTGGTCAAGGCCTATAACCGCAGCCAGTCCGACGTCAAGGTCGTGGTGCGCGCGTTCGACACGCCGGAGGCGCTCGACCAGGCGCTGGGGGCCGCGGCCCAGTCCAAGAACCTGCCCGCCCTGGCGCAGATCGGCGACAGCCACACGCTGGAAGACATTGCCCAGCGCAGCTACGTGCAGCCGTTCCACGTGCTGCAGAAGTCCTCGGCGCTGAAGAACACGCGCTGGTTCGTGTCGCCGGACAATGCCTTCATCCACGACGCCAAGGGTCAGCTGATGGCCTTCCCGTACATGCTGGAAATCCCGGTCATGTATTACAACCAGGACGCCTTCAAGAAGGCCGGCCTGGCCCCCGCGGTGCCGCAGCGCACCTGGATCGAACTGCAGGGCCAGCTCGTCACCCTGGCCAACAATGGCTCGCGCAAGTGCCCGCTGACTTCCGACCTGCCGGTGTCGATCAACCTCGAAAACCTGGCGGCGGTCAACAACCAGCTCTATGCCAGCGCCGACAACGGCCTGAAGGCCAAGGGCCTGCCCAGTTTTTCCTTCGATTCCACGTACGTGCGCCATCTGTCCCTGATGATCAGCTGGGTACGCTCCGAGATCATGGTGCGCCCGGATGCCGGCATGCGTTCCATCAGCCGCTTCGCACAGGGCGAATGCGCCGTGCTGATGTCCAGCTCGGGCCATATCGGCGAATTCCTCAGCCAGCGCAAGCTGCATTACGCGGTGTCCGGCCTGCCGTACTATCCCGAAGTCACGCGCACGCCCGGCAACCCCTTCGTCAGCGGCGCGGGCCTGTGGGTCATGAAGACCGCCAAGCCGGTCACCGATGCCACGGCTGCCTTCCTGGGCTGGCTGTCGCAGCCCGAGCAGGCGGCACGCTGGTACCAGCAGACCGGCTACCTGCCGCTGACCCAGGCCGCGTTCGATGCCACGCCGGCCGGCTATTACGCCAACCTGGGCCAGTGGCGCGACTTGGTGGCCGTCTACAGCCGCAAGGCGACCCTGACGGCCCAGGGCTTCCGCATCCACAACTATCCGGCCATCCGTTCGCGTTTCCAGCAGATCCTGGATTCCGCCCTGAGCGGCCAACAGCCAGCCGTCACGGCGCTGAACGTGGCGGCGGCCGAAGCCAACAAGCTGGTGCGCCAGCGCTGACCGCTCCCCCCGTTGCCCGAAGGGTTGCGGGGATTCTGCGCGCATGAGATCTCCTGAAGAGAAGGCAGGGAGCTTGTCCTCACCGCTTGATTGAGACGGCCGCGGGACTGGGTTCCCTTCCTCCGGATCGCATGCGGACGCGGACCGATTGATCCGTTCGTATTTCCCAGTCTGGCGGCTCGCTCCCGGCCGCGTCACCATGACCCCCGTGATGCACGACAGTGTCGTCGAGGGGGAAAAATGGTCAGGTTGCTGGGAGCGGTGCTGTTGCTGGCGGGTATCGGGGGCTGTGCCGTCCCCGCGGACAACGCCTTGTGGCGCGGGCTGGCGGGGATGCGGGCGGAGCCCGCCGTCTACCGCTTCGACTGGCGGATCGCGGGCGATCCGGCCCTGGCGCCGCTGCAGGTCTTCGACGACGGGCGCGAGACCTGGCTGCAGTATCCCCAGGGCCAGGCGGCGCCCGCCCTGTTCGAGCGTACCGCCCGAGGCGACCGGCTGTTGCGGCCCCGCCGGGATCGAGACTACCTGGTCCTGAGCGGCGTGCCGGCGCACATCGTCCTGCGCGGCGGCCTGTCGCAGGCCCAGGCCTGGCGCGAATCCGCGGGCTCGCCCGGAAACGCCGCTGCATTTGCGCCTGCGTCCACGCCCTTTGCGGAAAACGGCGCGGGCGCGGTGATGCCTGCCGCGGCGGCGCCTGAACCAGGCCCCGAATCCTCGCGGTCCCCGGTCCGGATGGTGGTGGCGCCGGCAGGATCCCCGCCGGTGCCGCCGCCGCCATCCGTGCCGCCTGCGCCCATGGCGCCCCCGGCCATGCCCGCCGGTGATGCGGCCGTTCGGAACGGACCCGCACCCAACGGCCGGGATGCGGCGGGAAACCGTCCTCTTTCCTTCCAGGTCTCGCCGGCCGATGGCAACGTGCGGCGGGCGCTGGGGCGCTGGGCGCATGCCGCGGGCTGGACCTTCGAAGCCGAACACTGGGACGTGGATGCCGATATTCCCCTGGCCGGCTCGGCCGCCTTCGGGGATTCGTTCCGCGCTGCCGTGCGCGGCCTGCTGTCCGCCACCGAACTCGGGGACCGCCCTGTCCAGCCCTGTTTCTACGCCAACCGGGTCCTGCGCGTGGTGCCGCTGGCGCAGCGCTGCGACCGCACCCGGGTGCCGGGAGCCGACTCGTGAAGCCCCGCCGCCTGGGTCCCACCCTGCTGTGCCTGTGTCTGGGGTTGTCCGGCTGCGCGTTTTCCGAACGCCTGCGCCAGGCCGCGGGAGATTTCCAGCGGGCGGGTGAAACCGCATCCCGCGAGCACGGCCGGTTTTCCCGAGCCGCAACCGACGCCGGGGCGCGCCGGGACGCCCAGGACATCGACCGCCCCTGGATCGCAGGGCGAGCCCGGCCGCTGGACCGCGAACTGACGCTGCCGGCACCGCTGCGCGCCCGTGTCCAGACGACGCTGCTGTTCGCCGATGGCACCGGCGATCTGCGCCGCATCGCGCGGCGCATCGCAGCCGTCACCGGGATCCCCGTCCACGTGCGCCCGGATGCCCTGTTGCCGGCCGGGCTTTTCCTGCCGCGCCTGGCGGGCGGGGCGGGGCAGGGTGCGGCGGCAGACGACCCGGCCGGGCAATTCGACCTGGCGTCCGGCCCGGCCCCCCTGCCTCAGATCCTCGACCGCCTGTGCGCGCATCTGGGAGTGCGCTGGCGCTACGAGCGGGACCGCATCGAATTCTTCCGCACCGACACGCGGGTCTTCAATGTCCAGGCGCTGGCGCTGGATGCACGTGTCCAGGCGTCGCTGGGGCAGGGGCGGGATGCGTCCGAAGGCGGTTTCGTCAGCACTTCGGGCACGCATCTCAGCAGCGGCGACCAGGATGTGATGAAAACCGTCCGCGCCCGGATCGAGCCGTTCCTGTCCCGGGCCGGTGTGCTGGTGGCGGAATCCGGGGCCGGGGCATCGGTGGTCGTCACCGATACGCCCGACGTGCTGGATCGCATCGCCCGCTACCTGGACCAGGAAAACCGCGCCATGACGCGGCGCGTGCGCCTGGTCTTCGAAGAGCTGACCGTGGCGCTCAGCGAGCATGCCCATGCGGGCATCGACTGGAATCTCGTCTTTTCCGGCGCCCGCCTGGCAGCCGGCCTGGCGGTGCCTGCCCTGGCCGGCGGGGCGAGCGGGCGGCTGGGCGCCGAGGTCGTCCAGGGTTCCTTTTCCGGCAGCGAGGCCGTCATCCGGGCCCTGGGAGAGTCCGTCCAGCTGGTGCGGCGCAGCAGCGTCCCGATGCTCAGCCTGAACCGCCGGCCGGTGTCGCATGCGGTGCGCACGACGTTTTCCTATATCGACCGGATCGAGACCACGCCAGTCACCGGCGCCACCGGCCTGGCGGTTCCCGCCGTGTCCGTCAACCAGAAGGCCGAGACCGTCGGATCCCTGCTGACCCTGGTGCCCGATGCCCAGGAAGATGGCCGTATCCTGCTGTCGCTGGCTTATGACAATACCGTGGCCCAGCCTCTCAAGACCGTGACCTTCGGCGACAAGGACCACCCCTTGCAGTTGCAGCAGCTGACCATCGAGGGCAACGGGACCGTCCAGCAACTGGCGTTGCAGCCGGGGCAGCCGCTGGTGGTGTCGGGGTTCGACCGGCAGACCGCCGAGTCGACCGAGCGCCGCCTGAACCCGGGCGTGCCCGCGCTGTTCGGCGGCGGCAACCAGCTCAACGCCCAGCGGCTGACCACGGTATTGATCATCACCGCCCAAGTCGAGGAGGGCCTCTGACATGGCGCGGGCGGCACGGCTCGTCTGGGTGGGTGGCGTGCCCCTGGCCTTCGGGTTGGACTGGGTGCCGCTGCTGGGCGACCCGGAGGCGGCCCGAGGCAAAGCGCGCCGCCTGGGGGCTTCCCACCAGGCGGTCTCAGGCGATCCGCCCGCCGCGCTGGGGCTGGCCCGCGGCCTGCCTCCCGGGCTGGCCTGCTGGTCCGCGGCGGACTTGCTGGCACGCCGCCACCCGCGCGGCAGCGTGGCCTGCGTTCTGCCGCTGGATGCGGAGACCTGGCATGTGCTCGCTGCACACGAAGGCGTGGCCCTGGCTCGTGCCGACCGGGGCTATCCCGATCCCGGCCTGGCATGCGAAGCGGTGGACGCCCTGCGCCTGGCGCACCCGAAGCTGGAGCTGCTCGCGGCGGCGGGACTGGCGGAAGACCTGGCCGGCGAGGCAGCCGCACGCCGTCCCCTGGAACCGGTGCGGCGGCGGGGACTGCGTCTTGCGCTGCTGGTCCTGATGACCGGCCTGGGGGTGGCCGGCTGGCTGTACCGAGCCGGCGGCGCGGATGCGGCTGCCGCACCCGACCCCGATGCCAGCGCTGGCTGGCATGCGGCGCTGGATCGTGTGCTGGCGCAGCGTCCGCTCCATGGTGAAGCGGGTACCCGGGCTCTGCTGGATTCCCTGTACCGGCAGCCGGCGCGGCTCGGGGGCTGGAGCTTGCATGCGTTGCGTTGCCAGCCGCGGCCCGAAGGCGCGCTCTGGCAATGCGTGGGCGAGTACCGCCGCCAGGGGCCGCCAGCGGACAACCGTTCCCTGCTGCAGGCCGCGCCTGCCGGCTGGCGGCTGGATTTCCCTTCCCTGGATATCGCCCGCGCCACCTGGACCCTGTCCTTGCCGGGGCAGCGCTCCGAACCGCGCAGCCTGCCGCGTGCGGCGCTCCTGGACCGCGACTGGGCCAGCGCGCTGCAGGCGGTGCTGCCGGCCTTTTCCGTGCTGCGGCTGGATGCGGCACGGCCGCTGACGGTGCCGGCGCCGCACGATGTCCGGGGCCGGCCGTTGCCGCCGCCCCAGGATTTCCCTGTCCTGGCCGTCCGCGCCTTGCGAGTCGAAGGGCCGCTGCGTTCGGGCGCGCTGCTGGCGCCGCTGGCTCGCGCCGTCTCCTGGCACAAGGCTGCGCTGACATTGGCGCCGGGTGTTCGTCCGGGCGTGCGTGCGAGCCGTCTGATCCTGCATCTCGAAGGAAGCGTTTATGAAAACCGATCGTGAAGCCGTGCGCCAGACGTGGGCGCCCCGCGCCGTGAGCCGGGGCCCGTTCATTCCATCCCTGCGCAGCCTGCCTGCAGCGTGGCTGTGGCTGGCGCTGGCGTGGTGCACCCCGGTTCCAGCCCATGCGCAGACGCAGGCCGGGGTCGTGCCTCCTGGGGTGCCGGCCACGGCCGGCCGCATGCCGGAGGATCCCCAAACCCGCTGGGAAAGCCAGTCGGTGCGCGAACTCATGCAACAGGATCTCAGGGACGCCCTGCACCCGCCTGTCGGCGGCGGACAGGGCGGCCGTCCGGTACCCGAGCAGGCCGTGCGCCCCGTGCTGGAACCCCGCCTGGTGGCGCTGTACGGGGTCGGGCGAGCCCTGATGGCCGAGGTCCAGGTTGGCCGCCGCGCCTACCTGTATGTGCGTGGGCAGGCCTGGCCAGCCGGCCATGCGGGTGATCCGGGGGTGTATCAGTTGCGCGGCATGAACGGCGCCTGCGTGCAGCTCGAACGCGGCCAGGACCGCCACTCCCTGTGCCTGCGCATGCTGCTGGGCGAGGCGCGGCCATGAGACCCTGGTCTCACGCTCTGTCGCTGGCCGAGCCCCCGCAGCCTTTCGATCCGGCCCGGGCCGGCGTCATCGATCACTCCGGCCAGCTGTCGGCGCTGCGCCCCGAGGTCAGGCGCGTGCTGGCGCGGGACCTGGGCGTCCAGTCGCTTGCCGACCGGATCTGTCCGGTCGAGCGGGCCGACGGCAGCGTCACGCTGCTGGCACGGGCCGAATATGTCGGCAGCGACCAGGCCGACGCGCTGGAGCGGCGTTTGCGCGAAGCCGGGCGCGTCCTGTCCGATCCGGCCCGTTACGTCCTGCCCGCGGCCCTGCTGCTGGCCCTGTCGCGCGAGGGCGGCGCGGCGGTGCTGGCGCAGGGGGGCGACCGCACGCCGACCGCCCTGGCCGGGGTGTTCCAGGATCTGGTCGAATGGGGCGTGCGCCAGGGCGCGACGGACCTGCACCTGAACATTCACCGCGATGCGGCGGAATCCGAGGTCCGCTATACCGTGGCCGGCCGCTATGTGGCCCCCGAACGCTTCCGCCGCATGCCGACCGGGCTGCTGCAGGACGTGCTTGCGGTGGCCTGGATGGACATCCTGGGCGGCAATGGGGCGGTGTTCGATCCGCTGCTGGAGCAGCAGGGCAGCCTGCTGCGCCGCGTGGATGGCCGCGCCTATACCTTGCGTTGGGCTTCGCTCGCGGCCGATCGGGGACCCAGCGTCTGCCTGCGCTTCCTTTCGCGCGATGCCGCAGTCAGCCCCGCGACCCTGGCGGGGCTGGGCTACCGGTCCGACCAGATCGCCTGCTTCGAGCGGGTCTTGAAATCCGAAGGCGGGGCCCTGGTGTTCGCGGGAACCGTGGGCTCGGGCAAGTCGACGACGCTGGCGACCCTGATCCGCGGCTTGCCGGCACACCGCAAGATCATCACGCTGGAAGAGCCGGTGGAATACCGGATCGACCGCGCCGTGCAGAACACCATCGGCAGGGATCTGGATCAGCAGGCTCATGGCCGCTATGCCGCCAAGCTGCGCACCCTGAAGCGTTCGGCCATGACCGATGTGCTGCTGGGGGAAATTCGCGACGCGGAAAGCGGGTTGGCCTTCATGGATCTGGCCGGATCCGGTGTGAATGTCTATACCACCGTGCATGCGCCTTCCGCACGGGCCATCGTCGACCGGCTGGCTTCCGATTTCATCGCGGTGCCGCGCGACTTCCTGGCCACGCCGGGCATTCTCAAGCTGCTCGTCTACCAGGCGCTGCTGCCCCAACTGTGCGCGCGCTGCGCGGTTCCGGCCGATCCCGCAGAACTCGTGCGCCAGCAACGGAGCGGCGATGCCGGGCATTGGCGGGAGTGGCTCGGGTGGATCGCCCTGGCCTGGGGAGGCGATCCATCGGCGTTGCGCCTGCGCAATCCCGGGGGCTGCGCGCATTGCCGCCAGGTGGCGCTGCCGGAGCTCTTCGGCTATGACGGGCGGACCGTGGCCGCCGAGTGCCTGGAGCCCGGCCTGCCCGGCACGGCAGGCGACAACGGCTATGTGCCGGATCCGCGTGCCAGCGCCATGGCGCACGCGATGGAAAAGGCCGCTGCGGGCCTGGTGGATCCGCGCGATGTCGAGACCCGGTTCATGGCGTTCGAAACCCTGCTGTTGCGACAGGGCCGGCTGCCGGCCGGTGTGCGCGCGCCTTCCTGTCCGGCTGAATCGGGAGGCCACGGATGACGCGGTTCGGAGCGATGCTGGCACGGCTGCGCCTGCGCCTGGATGCCTGGCGGTTCGCGGGGGCGCGCGCGGATTACTTCGATTATCTCCAGGCGGTGCTGCTGGGGGCGCAGGGCCGCCTGACCCTGCGGGAGCTTTTCGATCGCGATGCCGCGCGCCACGGCCAGGGCACGGTGCGCGGACGCCTGTCGGGAGCCTGGGCGCGGGCCTGCGAAGCAAGCGGCGGCGACCTGCACGCCACCTGGCTGGGCAGCTTCCCGGCGGACGAACTGGCACTGGTGCGTGCAGCCCAGGCGTACGGCAATGCCCGGCTGCTGGCCTGCTTCCGGGCCCTGTCCGACCATCTGGCGCTGCTGATCAGGGCCCGGCGCATGCTCTGGGCCACGCTGGGCTCGGCCGCCGCGGCCCTGCTGGCGGCCAGCCTGCTGCTCCTGGCCTTGCCGCAATGGACGGTGCCCGCCCTGCGGCAGGCCTTCCTGGGCCTGCCGGATGCCTATCTGGGTGATTGGTCGCGGGCGCTGTTCACAGGCGCGGATTGGCTGCGGGCGTGGGGTGCCTGGCTGCCGGCGGGAATCTGCGCATTGCTGGTGGCCGGCCTGCATTCCCTGCCACGCTGGCGCGGTCCTTTGCGCCGCCGGCTGGACCGCCACGGCCCCTGGCGCCTGTATCGCCAGGTGCAGGCGCTGCGCCTTCTGGCCCTGGTTTCCATCCTGCTGCAGCCCGGCGCGGGCGGTTCGGTTCAATTGCGGCCCGTGATCCTGTTGTTCCTGGAGGACGCCAGCCCCTGGCTGGGCGACCACCTGGAATGCGCCGCCGAACGGATCGACCAGGGACTGGCCGGTGCGGAGGCTTTCGATACCGGGCTGCTGGATCGCGACCTGTACTGGTACCTGGAAGATATGGCCGCGGCGTGCGGCCTGCAGGCCGGGCTGCAGGCCGTCCATCGGCGGATGGCGGGCCGGTGGCTGGACCGGGTCCGCGGCCAGGCCCTGGCGCTGCGCTGGACGGCGCTGCTGCTGGGGGCGGCGGCCGTGCTGGGGATCGGCCTGTGGCACTACGCCGCGCTCGACGAACTGCGGCGCGGCTGGATGATGTTTCATGCCGGTTCCTGACGGACCGGTTCTTTCGTGAGCCGGTCATCCGGCAAAGGAGTCTTCATGCAAAGCTTGGATCAATCGCGCGCGGCGCGGCGCCGGACGGGGCAGGCGGGGTTCTCCCTGGTCGAAGTCTCGATCGTCACGGCCATCGTGCTGCTGATCGCGGTCATCGGCATTCCCGCCATCGGCGGCTACGTGATGGAGAACAAAGTGCCCAAGGTCGGCCAGGAACTAGCCCGCTTCGTCATGCATGTGCGTGTCAATGCCGGCACCGCGGCGGATGCGCCGTACGAGAACGTCGGCACGGCCAATCTGGCGGCCATGGTGGCGGATTCCACCGTACTGACCTTGTCGAACGACGGGGCCGTGCTGCATGGACTGGGAAGCGGCGGTACCGTCGAGGTTGAATCGGCGGATGCCGGCGCGGCGTTCCTGCTGCGCCTGAAAAAGGTGAACCATGTGGCCTGCCCCTCGATCGCGTCCGTGCTGCAGCGCGTCGCCGGACGCATCACGGTCGAGGCCGGCAGCGGCGCCGCCCGCACGGTCAAGGACGAGGACACGACCTACAACGCGCTGTCGGTGGAGTCGGCATGCGCCAGGGGCGACGTCAACCAGTTCGTGTTCCATGTCAGCTGATCCCGTGTCCGGAGGACGGCCGGTGTTCCGCGCTCAGAAAGGCTCCCTGCTCCTTGAGAGCATGGTCGTTGCATTGCTGGCCCTGGTCGCCGCGGTCTGGGCCGGCCAGGAATGGGCGCATCGCGTCCGGGCGCTTCAGGCCCGTTCCCTGGCCGCGTGGATGGATGCCGCCCGTGATGCGGCCGAGGCTTTCCTGTCGCGCCACGCTGCCGATCTTGGCGAGGCTGAATCGGGCGATGCCCTGGCGGTACAGGGCTATGCCGACTGGACGGCTCCGCGCTGGGACGAATTGCGGTCGGCCGGCTTGCTGGCCGGGAGCTGGCAGACCGCGGGGCCGTTGCGCCGGACACTGGGGCTGCGAGTGATGCGCGAGGGCGCGTGTCCGGGGGCGTCCTGCCGGGTCTGGGCGCTGGTGCATGCGCGTCCTGCGCTGCAGGGCCGCACGGGCGGGGTGGACGAGGCCCTGGTGGCCGAATGGCTGCAGGCAGCCGAGGGACGCGGGCTGGTGGTGTGGCCGCACCGGCCCGGTTTCCTGAGCGGGGCCGGACTGCGCTTTCCTGTGCCCGAAGAGGGGGCCGCCGATTGGGCGCCGGGCACCGTGGCCCTGGCGGTCCGGCCTCTCTTGGGGCAGCAGGGTGGGGCAGGAGCCGGCGATGCCTACTTGCGAGTGCGCGATACGCGGAATCCCGATTTCCAGGGCGATGCCACGATCCAGGGCGTGGTGCGAAGCGGAACGCACCTGCAGGCGCGCGACAGCCTGCATCTGGAAAAAGGCTGGAACGTCGGTGATCCCTGCGCACCCGAGGGGACGCTGGGCCGCACTGGCGAGGGCTCCGGCGTGCTGGTCTGCAGGCAGGGGGTCTGGTCGCTGGTGGCGCGCCCAGCCGGAGGCGGCTACATGCTCAACAGCCGCCGCGGCTGCTCCAGCGCGCTGGGCATTTCTTCGGCCAATCCGGTGACCGGCAATTGCTCTTGCCCTGCAGGGTATGCCATGGCGCAAGTGGCCGAAAGCGGATCCGCCACCGCGCCGGAAGGGCTGACCGTGGGGTATCTTTGCCTGCCGCAGAGATGAGTCCTGCGGATGGCGGGTCCGTCCCGGCGCCTGGGGCGTGGCCAGGGCGCCCATGGCCGCGGGGCGCGTGATCGCCCCGCGGCGGGTCTTACTTGCCGTTCCAGGCGGCGATCACGGCGCGTTCCTCGTCCGTCATCTGCGTCAGGTTGGCCAGCGGCATGTACTTGCTGGCGACGACCTGCTTGATCTGGTCGGCGTGCTGCAGGGTCTGCGCGTTGGTATCCAGCATGATCCCGGCCGGCGCGGCGGCGAAGCCGGGCTGAGTGGGTTTGGCCGAGTGGCATTCGGTGCAGCGTGCGAGCATGATGCCGTGGACCTGTTCGATCGTGACGGCTGCCTGGGACGCCGCGGCCGTGCCGCCGGCCTGGCTGACCTGCGCGGCGGGTGCCTGGGCCGGCGCGGGCGACGGGGCGGCAATCCAGCCGATGATCGCCAGCATCACGATGCCGGCCAACGGGTAGCGCAGGTCGTTCTTGCCCGTGTGGCGCAGCACGAAATACTGGCGGATCGCCGCGCCGGCAAAGATGAACAGGCTCATGATGACCCAGGCGTATTCGTTCGTGTAGGTGAACGAATAATGATTGCTGAGCATCAGGAAGATCACCGGCAGGGTGAAGTAGGTGTTGTGCACCGAGCGCTGTTTGCCCAGGGCGCCGTCCAGGGGGTTCGGTTTTTCGCCGGCCTTCAGCGCCTTGACCATGCGGCGCTGCCCGGGGATGATCCAGAAGAACACGCTGGCCGACATGCAGGTCGCCATCAGCGCGCCGGTGATCAGGAACGCGGCGCGGCCCGGGAAGATCTGCGTGGTCAGCCAGGCGACGACCACCATCATCACACCCACGGCCACGCTCAGCAGGCCGTCGCGCTCGACGGTGGGGCTGATGATGCGGCACAGGCGCGAATAGACGTTGTAGCCGATCACCAGGAATGCCACGGCCAGGAGGCCCGCCTGGAAGCCGCTCATGTTGCGCGCCCATTCCCAGGGGCTGGCCGGGTTGACCAGGTAGATGTCGGCGCGCAGCAGGTACAGCAGCATGAACAGGCCGAAGCCCGACAGCCAGGTGGTGTAGGACTTCCAGAACGACCAGTGCAGGTCGTCGGGCAGTTCGGCGGGGTTGGTCAGGTATTTCTGGTTGTGGTAGAAGCCGCCGCCGTGCACGGCCCACATTTCGCCGTATACGCCCAGCTTCTTGGCCTGCTCGCCCTTGGGGGCGTGCAGGCTCAGGTCGAGCATGACGAAATAGATGGATTCGCCGATCCAGGCGATGGCGGCGATCACGTGCAGCCAGCGCAGCAGCAGGTTGCCATACTCAAGGAAAAAGCCTTCCATGAGAGTCTCCTCTTGGGTTCTTCGATGTTGGGGGTTGCCGGGATGAGCGCGAGGCTCAGCTGCCGCGATAGGTGGACCAGGTCCACGGCGTCACGACCAGGGGGACGTGATAGTTTTCGTCCGGGTTGGCCACGCCGAAGCGCAGCACGACCTGATCGACGAAACGGGGTTCGGGCAGGGGCACCCCCTTGCGGGCGAAGTAGTCGCCGGCATGGAAGACCAGTTCGTACACGCCCCGGGTCAGCGCGGGACCGCTGAGCAGGGGCGCGTCGCAGCGGCCGTCCTGGTTGGTGGCCGTCTGCGTCAGGAGAGTGCGGGATTCGCCGTCGAGGCGATAGAGTTCTAGGGCAACGCCCTGGGCTGGCACACCGTGCACGGTGTCCAGGACATGGGTGGAGAGTTTTCCCATGGGATTCACGCCGGTCAGTATCCTGCCAATAGGCCCCCGGTATGGCCGGACCCGGCGAGCGGTTCGCCGGTTCGCGAAGCGCCGGACTGGCCGGCGGACTTCGGGGCAGGATGGATTCGAATCATTGTGAACAATTTGTGTTGACGATTCTGGATCGGTACACAATAATTGTCAACAATTTTCGTCCTCAATCCATCCTGTCGTTTTCACCTATGGCCATGCTCCAACTGAAGCCCGCTCGCGCCACCCAGGACCTGAAGGCGCCGCGCGCCTCGTCGCTGCGCGGGACCCAGCCGGCCGGCGGGCCGTCGGACGTCGATCGCGTCTACGGGGAAATCTTCGACGCCGCGATGGACCGCCGGCTGCTGCCCGGCGCGAAGCTGACCGAATCCGCCCTGTGCTCCGCCTTCGACTGCTCGCGCGGCACGGTGCGCGCCGCGCTGGCGCGTCTGGCGCATGACAAGATCGTGGCGATCGAGCCCAACCGCGGCGCCTATGTCTGGCAGGCGACGCCCAAGGAAGTGCGCGATGTGTTCGCCATGCGCCGCGCGCTGGAATGCATCGTGATCGACATGCTGACGGCGCAGGATGACGTGGCCGACCGGCTCCTGCCCTTGCGCGAGATGGTCGATCGGGAACAGCGCGCCTTCGAGCAGGGCGATCGCATCAGTTGGCTGCGCCTGTCCAACGCCTTTCACGTCGAGCTCGCCCGCCTGCTCGACAATCAGGTGCTGATCGAGATGCTGGCCGGCCTGTGCGCCCGCACCACGCTGATCATCGCCCTGGGCGACACCGCCGAGGGCAGCGCCTGCTCGTACCTGGAGCACCGGGACATCCTGGACTGCATCGCCCGGCGCGACACGCAAGGCGCGCGGGCCGCCATGGATCATCACCTGGAAGACTGCGAGCAGCGGATGGATGTCGCGCCCGAAACCGGCGCCGATCCCTGGTCCGCGTTGCAGCGCCGCCCCCTGAACCCTTCGCTCTGAGCTTCATTCCACAGGAGACACTCTCATGGCAGCACAGCACTACCCTCGCGATCTCGCCGGCTATGGACGAACCCCCCCGCATGCCAACTGGCCGGGCCAGGCACGCGTGGCCGTGCAGTTCGTCGTCAACTATGAGGAAGGCGGCGAGAACTGCGTGTTGCATGGCGATCCGGGATCGGAACAGTTCCTGTCCGAGATCATCGGCGCGGCTGCCTATCCGGCCCGCCACCTGTCGATGGAATCCATCTATGAATACGGTTCGCGCACGGGCGTCTGGCGCATCCTGCGCGAGTTCGAGCGCCGCGGCCTGCCGCTGACGGTGTTCGGCGTGGGCATGGCGCTGGAGCGCAACCCCGAGGTCGCGCGCGCCTTCGTCGAACTGGGCCACGAAGTTGCCTGCCACGGCTACCGCTGGATCCACTACCAGGACGTGTCCGAGGACGTCGAGCGCGAGCATTTCCAGCGTTGCGTGGAAATCGTCACCAAGCTGCTCGGCCGCCATCCCGAAGGCTGGTACACCGGTCGCGACAGTCCCAACACCCTGCGCATCGTCGCCGAGGAAGGCAAGTTCCTGTACGACGCCGATTACTACGGCGACGACCTGCCGTTCTGGACCGAGGTCGACCTGGGCAACGGCAAGATCCACCCCCAGCTCATCGTGCCCTATACCCTGGATACGAACGACATGCGCTTCGCATCGCCCCAGGGCTTCAATACCGCCGATCATTTCTTCAGCTACCTGCGCGACGCGTTCGACGTGCTCTATGCCGAAGGCGAGACCACGCCGAAGATGATGTCGGTCGGCCTGCATTGCCGCCTGATCGGCCGCCCGGGCCGGTTCGCGGGCCTGCAGCGCTTCCTGGACCACATCCAGAAACACGACCGCGTCTGGATCGCCACCCGGGCCGACATCGCCCGCCACTGGGTGAAAGAACACCCCTACAAGCCCGCCTGAACCCGGGCCCCGACCCATCCCCGACCGGGCAACCGCCCGGGCTTTTCCGCCGGGCGCCTTCGGGCCGTCCCGGCGTGTTACCCAGACTCATTGGAGTGTATCCCATGGCTTCCCCCAATCTGCCTGTCGGCACCGTCATCGACGCCCCGTCCGTCGATCTGCCGGCCTTTGCGACCCGCCACCCGAATCTTGCCAGCGAAAGCCTGGGCGCCCGGGTGCTGTCCTGCTCGGACGAGTTCTTCGCTGCGGCGCAGCGCATGCTGCAGGACTCCGAACCCGTCTTCATCGTCGGCAAGTTCGACGACCATGGCAAGTGGATGGATGGCTGGGAGACCCGCCGCCGCCGCAATGGGGGCAACGATCACGCCATCGTCAAGCTGGGACTGCCGGGCACGATCAGGGGACTGGACATCAACACCAGCCATTTCACCGGCAATTTCCCGCCCGCCGCATCCGTGCAGGCCGCGTTTTGCGAAGGCGAGCCCGACGCCGGGACCGAATGGGTCGAACTCGTCGCAGCCCGCTCGCTGCAGGGCAATTCCCATCACTTCGTCGAGATCGACGACGGCCGGGTCTGGACCCATCTGCGCCTGAACATCTTTCCGGACGGCGGCGTGGCCCGCCTGCGCGTCTACGGCCAGCCGGCCTGCAACTGGGAGCAGCGCGACCCGGACGCCCTGTACGAGGTCTCGGCCCTGGCCAGCGGCGGGCGGGTCGTCGCCTACAGCGATGCCCACTTCGGCATGCCCACCAGCGTCATCAAGGCGGGCCGCGGAGTCAACATGGGCGATGGCTGGGAGACCCGCCGCCGCCGGGAGCCGGGCTACGACTGGCTGATCCTCGAACTGGGTCACCCCGTCACCGTGGAAAAGATCGAGATCGATACGGCGCACTTCAAGGGCAACTATCCGGACCGGGTCTCGGTCCAGGGTGCCCTGGTGGCCGAATCGACCGACCAGTCCCTGGTCACCCAGGCCATGTTCTGGCCCGAGCTGCTGGGCGAGCAGAAGACCGATATGGACAAGCAGCACTTCTACGAAGGCGATGCCATCCGGAAGATCGGTCCGGTCTCGCACGTGCGCGTGAACATGTTCCCCGACGGGGGCATCAGCCGCGTGCGCATCTGGGGCCGGCTGGCGCGCTGACGATGGCAAGAACGATGCACGCCGACCTGCACGCCTGGGTGGATGCCCACTTCGATGAGCAGGTGGCGCTGCTGCAGCGCCTGGTCGCCGTGCCGACCGACACGCCGCCGGGCGACAACGCCCCGCATGCCGAGGCCGTGGCCGCCGTGGTCGAAGGCTGGGGCTGGGAAGTGGAGCGCCATCGCGTCCCCGACGAGGAGGTGCGGGCCTACGGCATGCGCAGCATCACCAACCTGATCGTGCGCCGCCGCTATGGCGAGGGCGGGCCCGTGCTGGCGCTCAACGCCCATGGCGACGTGGTGCCGCCGGGCGAGGGCTGGACCCGCGATCCCTACGGCGGCGAAATCGCGGATGGACGCCTCTATGGCCGGGCCTCGGCTGTCTCCAAGAGCGATTTCACGACCTACCTGCATGCCGTGCGGGCGCTGGAAGCCGTTGCGGCGCCCCTGAAGGGGGCGGTGGAACTGCACTTCACCTACGACGAGGAATACGGTGGGCTCAAGGGGCCGGGCTGGCTGCTGGAGCGCGGGTTGACCAGGCCGGACTATGCCGTCTGCGCCAGCTTCAGCCACGCAGTGGTCACGGCGCACAATGGCTGCCTGCAGTTCGAGATCGTCGTCAACGGCAAGGCCACGCACGGATCGGCGCCCGAGACGGGGCATGACGCCCTGCGGGCGGCCAGCCGCATCCTGGACGAAATCTACCGCCAGGCCGACGCGCTCGGCACCATCGCGTCCCGGATCGACGGCATCCGGCATCCCACCATGATCGTGGGCCGCATCGATGGCGGCACCAATACCAATGTGGTTCCGGGCAGGGTGGTACTGAAGATGGACCGCCGCCTGATCCCCGAGGAAGATCCCGCCGAGGTCGAGGCCGGGGTGCGCGCCTTCATCGCCGCCGCCGTGGCCGGTATTCCGGGGATCGGCGTCGACGTGCGCCGCATCCTGCTGGCGCGGGCCTTGCGTCCGCTGCCCGGCCACGAAAAGCTGGTCGCCAGCCTGCAGCGGCATGCGCGCGCAGTGTTCGACGAGGACATCCCGGCCGTGGGTACGCCCCTGTACGCCGATGCCCGCCTGTATGCGGAACATGGCGTGCCGACCGTCATGTACGGCGCCGGGCCGCTCACCGTGATGGAGTCGCGCGCCAAGCAGGCCGACGAACACGTTATGCTGGAAGACTTGCGCGGCGCAACCCGGGTGGTGGCCAGCCTGCTGGCCGATTTCCTGTCTCCGGACGCCGCATGAACCCGCCGTCAGGACACTGGATATGAATGAAGCCGACATCGACCCTTCCACCGCTCTGGAAAAGCGGGTGGTGGACCTGGAGGTCAAGGCGGCGTACGCCGACGACCTGCTGGACCAGCTGAACCATGCGGTATTTCGCCAGCAGCAGCAGATCGAATCCCTGGCGCGCGAGCTGCTGGCCCTGCGTCAGCAGCTTGCGGCTGGCAGCACGCCCGGCCTGGGTGGCAGCGTCGACGAGCGGCCGCCGCATTATTAGCCCGGAGCCCCCGGGCAGGCGCGTCAGGATCGCTTGGCGATGAGCCCGTACACGCCCAGCACGATCAGGGCGCCCACGATGGAACCGATCCAGCCGGCGCCCTGGCCGGGCTCGTAGATGCCCAGTGCCGCGCCCAGGTAGCCGGTCACGATCGAGCCGACGATCCCCAGGACCGTGGTCAGGATCCAGCCCAGTTTCTGGTCGCCGGGCATGATGGCCCGCGCCAGCAGGCCGACGATGAAACCGACGACAATCATGCTGATGATTCCCATCCGCCACTCCTTTTGGGTTTCAATGATCTGGTGGGGCCATCATAGGGCCGGCCGGGGGATGCGTCCAGAAAAAGCGCATGCGTCGTGCGCCGTGGCCGGATCCGGTTCACAGGGGCGGCCGATGCTGTTACCGTAGAAGCTTTTGCCGCCGGGCCGCTCCTGGGCCGACAACGTCTCTTCGGGAGACGGCAGCAAGCCGAAGGCGCGGCGCGGGGGCTCGTCAGGAGCGTGCAGCATGAGTCAGTCGTCCGAGTACCAGCCGCCCAGGGTCTGGACCTGGAACCAGCCCAATGGCGGCCGGTTCGCCAACATCAACCGTCCCGTGTCGGGGCCGACACACGAGCGCGAACTGCCGGTGGGCCGGCATCCGTTGCAGCTCTATTCCCAGGGCACGCCCAACGGAGTCAAGATCACCATCATGCTGGAGGAACTGCTGGCGCAGGGTCATTCGGGCGCGGAATACGACGCCTGGCTGATCCGCATCGGCGAGGGCGATCAGTTCGGCAGCGGCTTCGTCGCCATCAACCCCAATTCCAAGATTCCGGCGCTGGTGGACCGCAGCGGCCCGGAACCCATCCAAGTGTTCGAGTCGGGGGCGATCCTGCTGCACCTGGCCGAAAAGTTCGGCGCCTTTCTGCCGGCCGGGCCGGCGGCCCGGGCCGAGTGCCTGTCCTGGCTGTTCTGGCAGGTCGGCAGCGCGCCGTACGTGGGGGGCGGGTTTGGCCATTTCTATGCCTATGCCCCCGTGAAGATCGAGTACGCCATCGACCGCTTCGCCATGGAAACCAAGCGCCAGCTGGATGTGCTCGACAAGCGCCTGGCGGACCATGAGTTCGTGGCGGGAGACAGCTACACCATCGCCGACATGGCGATCTGGCCCTGGTACGGCGGGCTGCTGCTGAACCAGGTCTACGGGGCGGCGGAATTCCTGTCGGCCGGCGATTATCGCCATGCGCTGCGCTGGGCCAGGGCCATCGGCGAACGCCCGGCGGTGCGGCGCGGCCGGATGGTGAATCGCACGTCCGGCGAGCCGTCCGAGCAGCTCTGGGAACGCCACGACGCGGCGGACTTCGACACCCGCACTCGCGACAAGGTCGCCTGATCACGGGGGCCGCCGCGCGGGCCGGCGGCTTGCGGAGCCGGCCCGGTACGGGTCAGAGCAGCATGCCTCCCGAGGCCTCGATCCTTTGGCCGGTGATCCAGGCGCTGCCGGGCGCCAGCAGCGCCGCGACGGCGCCGCCGATGTCATCTGCCTCGCCCACGCGCCCCAGGGCCGTGCTGCCCGCGATGGCGGCATGGACTTGCGGGTTGTCGCGCACCACGCCGCCGCCGAAATCGGTGGCGATGGCGCCGGGCGCCAGAACATTGACGCGGATGCCCCGCGGGCCGAGCTCTCTGGCCAGGTAGCGCGTCAGCACTTCGATCCCGCCCTTCATCATGGCGTAGACGGCCTTCCCGGGGAACGAGAACCGGGCCAGGCCGCTGGAGACGTTCAGGATGCGGGCGCCGTCCGCCAGCAGCGGGACCAGGGCCTGGGTCAGGAAGAACACACCTTTCAGGTGCACGTTCATCATCGCGTCGAATTGCGCTTCGGTGGTCTCCTGGAAGGAGGCGTCGATGCCGGTTCCGGCATTGTTCACCAGCGCGTCCAGGCGGTCCCGGCCGAAGGCTTCGCGCAGCAGTGCGGGCAGCGCGGCGGCCAGGGCGGGGAAGTCCGCCGTACGGGCCGTGTCCAGTTGCAAGGCGAGCGCGGTGCGGCCCAGCGCCTGGATCTGGGCGACGACTTCTTCGGCCTGCTCTTTGCGGGAATGATAGGTCAGGACGATGTCCCAGCCCGAGCGTGCCAGGTGCAGGGCCGAGGCCCGCCCCAGGCCGCGGCTGCCGCCGGTGATGAAGGCGATTGGGGGGGCCTCGGGGGTGGTGGAAGAAACATGGTGGGTAACGGATGCGGTCATGGTGTTCACCTGTGGATGAGAGGGCAGGACGCCGGGCTTGCCGTCCGGGTGAAGACACTATATTGTTTGATAATGATCGGATAAACAGTGATTATTCAACAATACATGTCGAATTATTCGAACAATATCGAACCACGGAATGCGGAAGCCTCCTACACGCCCTCGGCCGAGGATCTGCGCATCTTCATCCGGGTCGCCACCCTGGGCAGCTTCACCCGGGCGGCGGAACAGCTCCAGCTGCCGCGCGCCACGGTGTCCACGTCCATCCTGCGGCTGGAAAAACGCCTGGGCACGCGTCTGCTACAGCGCACCACGCGCCGGGTCGGCTTGACCGGAGATGGCCAGGCGTTCCTGGAACGCTGCACTTCCGTGCTGGATGGGCTGGACGAACTCGGCAGCTTTTTCAGGCGCCCCGACGGGCCGCTGGAAGGCCGCCTGCGGGTCGGCATGCCCCTGGGCATGGCGGCGGGTCCGCTGATGGCCAGGCTGCCCGAATTCCTGGCGCATCACCCGGCCTTGCGGGTCGAGATCTCCAGTTCCGACCGGCGCGCCGACATGATCGTCGAGGGGCTGGACTGTGTCATCCGGGCAGGCGCGGTGGTCGACGAATCGCTCGCCTGCCGCCCCCTGGGGCTGCTGCGCCTGGGCAATTTCGCCAGTGCCGGCTACCTGCATGTCCATGGCCGGCCCGACCGCCCTGAAGATCTGGCACATCATTGGCTGGTCGATTACCGTCCCAATCCCTCGGACGGTCCTGTCCCGTTCGAATACCAGGATGCCGGCACAGGCCGCGTCATCCGGGTGCCGATGCGGTCCCGGGTCACGGTGGACAACAGCGCCGCCTATGATGCCGCGTGCCGGGCGGGACTGGGATTGATCCAGGTGCCGCTGGCCACCGCCGCGCGCGCACCGGGCCTGGTCGGCGTCCTGCCGGATTGTCCGCCCCCGCCGATGCCGGTTAACCTGTTGTTCCCCCATCACCGCCATCCGCCCCGGCGCGTGCGGGTCTTCGCAGACTGGGCAGCGGGTGTGCTGAACCTCTGAACAGGCAGCAGAATCGGGGCGCGGCAGGCTTTCTTCGTTTCCAGGCAGGGATATCCATGCAATTCACCACCATCGGCGCAGCCATCGTCGACATCGTCGTGTCGCGCGTCCAGCCCATGCGCGCCGCCAAGCAGGATGTGGAGCACATCGGCCTGTACGCGGGCGGTGGTGCGGTGAATGCCGCCCTGAACGTCGCCGCGCGCGGCGCCCACGTCACGGTTCATGCCTGTGTGGGCAGCGACCTGGAAGGCGACCTGCTGCGGGATATCCTTCGGCGCCACGGCATCCAGACCGCCATTCCGGATCATGCACTGCCCACGGGCAAGGCCGTGGTGATGGTGGACGAAGCCGGTGCGGCACGCGCCTACGCGCAACGCGGCGCCAGCGCCTGGGTCGGCGAACAGGGCTTCCCCGGCCTGGAGTCGGCGGATGTCGTCTATGTGACGGGCCTGTCCCTGGAGTCCCAGTCCTGGCTGGAGCATTCCCTGACGCGCCTGACGGCTTCGCGTCACCGGCTGGTGGTGACCCCCGGCGCGCGGCAGCTGGCCGATCCCCAGGCCCTGCTGGGCCTGTGGGAACGGGCCGACCTGCTGTGCGTCAATGCGCGCGAAGCCGCGCGGCTGTGCGGGGACGCAGACCTGGACACCGATGCGCCTTCGCCGGATGCGGCCCGCGTCCTGGCGCGGCGACTGGTGCGCCGGCCGGGCCAGTCGATCCTGGTGACGCTGGGGCAGGGTGGCGCCTTGTTCCATGATGGCGAACAGGGCCATTTTCATCCTGCGCGGATCGTCGCCCCCGTATCCACGATCGGCGCTGGCGATGCCTTCGCCTCTGCGTTCGTCCATGCCTGGGCCAGCGGCGCCGCACCGCTGGATGCGCTGGCTGCCGCCACCGACAGCGCCGCCAGGGTGATCCAGGTGATTCCGGCGAACCTGGCCGGACCGCTGCGGACCTGACGCGGGCGTACTCATCGGGCTGCGGGTTTCCAGTCGGTCATATAACCACAGGTTTTAAAAGTATCGCCTGCCGTGCGATCGAATCTGGGAGAATGAACAGTCGCTTCCTTATTTCCCAGAGGCATCACCATGAAATCCCTGTCCGCCCGTCTGGGCGCAATATTCCTGGCTCTCGGGGCCTCCTCGGCCGCCTGGGCGGCCCAGCCGCTGCTGACGCCGTCCGAACTGGACGCCGCCCGGCAGCAGCCGTCGGTGCGGGTCATCGACATCCGGCCGCCCGACGCCTACGTGGCCGGCCATATTCCCGGCGCGGTATCGGCACCCTATGCCCAATGGCGCGGGCCGGCGAACAATCCCGGCCAGTTGCCGCCGCTCGACAAGCTGACACAGCTGGTGCGCAGCCTGGGTGTCGATCAGGGCACGCATGCGGTGGTGGTCTCGTCTGGCGCCGACAGCACCGATTTCGGCGCATCGGCGCGGGTGTACTGGACCTTGAAGTACCTGGGACTGAAAGACCTGTCCGTGCTGAACGGCGGGCTGAAGGCCTGGTCCGACGCGGGCCTGCCGCAGGACCAGGCGGCCCCGACGGTCGCTGCATCGGCCTTCGAGCCCGTGCTGGATGAATCCATCATCGCCACCACCGAGCAAGTGGCCCGGCAGGTCGGCAATCCGCAGGTCCGGCTGGTGGATGCGCGGCCGCTGGATTTCTATCTCGGCAAGGTCAAGGCGCCGACGGCACAGGTGCCCGGCACGATCCAGGGTGCGGTCAATGTTGAAAACGGCCGCTGGTTCAAGCCCGGCACCTCGATCTTCGTCTCGGAAGACGAGGCGCGCAAGATCGCCGCGGATCTTCTGCCCGATCCGAAGTCGGAGACCATCTCCTTCTGCAATACCGGCCATTGGGCGGCCACGGATTGGTTTGCGCTGTCGGAAGTCGTTGGCCAGAAGAACGTGCGGCTGTATCCCGAGTCCATGGCCGAATGGTCGCAAGACCCGAACCGACCGATGGAGCACGTTCCCGGCCGCGGCAGCCAGATCCTGGACAAGCTGAAGGGCGTGTTCGGCTGAGCTGACCCATGAAACGGTTCCCTCTCGCGATCCTCATCGCCGCCTTCTGCGTCTTCCTGGCCTGGTCGGTGGCCTTGCGCCAGGCGCTGCTGTTCCTGGTCGGTATCGGCCTGGGCGCCGTGCTGGCCGGGGCGCGCTTCGGTTTCACCACTGGCTGGCGGCGGCTCATCGAGCAGCGCGATCCATCCGGTGTGCTGGCCCAACTGGTGCTGCTGGCGGTGGCGGCGGCGGTGTCCATGCCGCTGCTGGCGGCCTATCCCACCGACCTGGGCGCAGCGCTCGGGCCACCCAGCATCAGTCTGCTCGTCGGCGCCTTCGTGTTCGGCGCCTGCATGCAGGTGGCCGACGGTTGCGGTTCGGGAACGCTGTACAAGGCCGGACTGGGCATCCCTCTGAACATGGCGATCCTGCCGGTGTTCGCCATCGGCAGTTTCCTGGGATCGGCCACGCTGGACCGCTGGCTGGCCCTGGGGGCCATGCCGCCCTATGGTCTGGTGACGCATTTCGGCGCGCCCGTCGCGCTGCTGCTGACACTGGCGGGCCTGGCCCTGGTGGGGTTCGGCGTGGTGCGCTGGTCCGGGCGCTCGGCGCCGCTCTGGAACCGCAAGCTGCTGTGGGGCGCCGTGCTGCTGGCGGCGCTGGCCGTGCTGAACCTGGTCATTGCCGGCCAGCCCTGGGGCATCGTCTACGGCTTCGGCCTGTGGGCCGCCAAGATCGCCGCGGCCGCGCATTTGTTCGATCCTTCGGCCAATCCGTTCTGGAGCGAACCGGTCAATGCGGCCACGCTGGCGCAGTCGGTGTTCCTGGACGTCACCTCGATCACCAATATCGGCATCCTGGCGGGGGCGCTGTGGATCGCGGCGGGCAAGCCGGCCGCAGCCGCCAAGCCCATGAACGGGACGCAGTGGGCCGTGGGCCTGGTCGCCGGCCTGCTGCTGGGCTACAGTTCGCGGCTGGCTTTCGGGTGCAATATCGGCGCCATGGTCAGCGGGATTTCCACCGGCAGCCTGCACGGCTGGATCTGGGTGCCCATGGCTTTCCTGGGGTCACTGATCGGCGTACGCGTGCGCCGCCACTACGCTTTCTAGGGCCTGTCATGCATTTCCGATTCCTGGCTGCCGCCTTCTGGATTGTGCTCGCGGGCTTCTTCGCCTGGGACTGGACGCACAGCGCGCCGGTCAATGTGCGCACCGAGCCGCCGCTGATCGCGGCGGGCTCCGGCGTGGCGCCCAGCGGCGGGCATTGCGCTTCCACTTTCTGATCCTTCCGTTGCCGGCGCGGCCGGGCCGGTTTCCCGCTCCCGGCCGCGTCTCTCAGGCGGCCTGCAGCGCCTGGAATTCTCCGAAGGCCGCAAGAGCGCCGGCGGCATACATGAGGGAAGGGCCGCCGCCCATGTAGACGGCCACGCCCAGCGTTTCCTGGATTTCGGTTTCGGTGGCGCCCAGTTGCGCCAGCGCCTGGGCATGAAAGCCGATGCAGCCGTCGCAGCGCGTGGCCACGCCGATCGCCAGAGCGATCAATTCCTTGGTCTTGGGGTCCAGCGCACCGTCCGCCATCGCGGCCTTGCTCAGGGCGCCGAAACCCTGCATGAGCTGCGGCATGCCCGAGCGCAGGGGCTTGAGGTTCTGGCTGATCGCCTGGGTCAGTGTCCGATAGGAACCGGTTTGCATGCGATGTTCTCCTGAGATGCGCCGAAGCGCCGAAAGCAAGGGATGAGAGCCGCCTGGAGCAGCGCGTCTTTTGGCATTCGAGCCCGTCCCGGGCTGATGCTTGCGTGCTAGTTTAGCAGATGCTAAATTAGTAATAACTGATCTAAAACAAGGAATTTACTTGCCTTCCATGCTAAAAGATGAGCATCTGCAGGATTTCATGCAGGCAGGGGCGGCCCGCGCGGCGGCGCTGCTGCGCGCGGTGGGCAATGAGCACCGGCTGCTGGTGCTGTGCCTGCTGATCGAATGGGGCGAATTGCCCGTGGGGGCCCTGCTGGAACGCCTGCCACTCAGCCAGTCGGCACTTTCCCAGCACTTGGCCCGCATGCGGGACGAAGGTCTGGTGGCCTACCGGCGCGAGTCGCAGACTTTGTATTACCGCATTGCCAATCCCGATGTGGAACGGCTGATTGCAACCTTGAAGCAGATGTTCTGCCCTTGACGCAGGACCCGGAGAACTCCATGAGCCTTCCAACCCTGACACCCGAAGCCACGCTGGATCGCCTGGCGCGGGGCGCCGTGCTGGTCGATGTCCGGCCGCCCGATGAATTCGCCCGCGAACGCATTGCGCAGGCCTGCTGCGCGCCGCTGGATCGCCTGGCCCGGGGAGACCGCGCCGGGCTGCCGCCGGGCGCGGCCGTGATCTTCTATTGCCGTTCGGGCAATCGCACCCGCATGGGCGCCGCGCTGCTCGAAACCTGCGCGGCGGGCGAAGCCTATATCCTGGATGGCGGTCTGGATGCCTGGAAGCGGGCAGGGCTGCCGGTCCAGGCCGATCCCGGCCAGCCCCTGGAGTTGTCCCGCCAGGTGCAGATCGTGGCCGGAAGCCTGGTGCTGGCGGGGACGATCGCCAGCGCCTTGCTGTCGCCGTGGTTCCTGCTGCTGCCGGGCTTCGTGGGCGCCGGCCTGGTTTTCGCCGGCGTGTCCGGATTCTGCGGCCTGGCCCGCGTCCTCATGCGCATGCCCTGGAACCGTCGGTCCGGGGATGCCGCAACCTCTGCGTCTGTGCAGTCCTGATCCTATGAAGGAGCCCTCATGAAAATCAATATCGGCACGATCGACCGCATCCTGCGACTGGTCCTGGGCCTCGTCCTCATCCTGCTGGCCGCCAACGGCACCATCGGCTGGTGGGGCTGGCTGGGCCTGGTGGCGGTGGCCACGGCCCTGTTCCGCTTCTGCCCGCTGTATGCCGTGCTGGGCATCAACACCTGCCCGCTGAAATCCCGGAACTGATCCGCCCGGAATGGCATCGGCCCCTGGAGGGGCCGATGCGGGTGCGGTCCGGCTTCCGGGTCGTCCGCGGAAAAGCCGGCGGAGAGCCGCCGGGCTTCAATCTCCCAGCCGTTGCCGCTGGGTCCTGACTTTTTCCAGGGTCTCGCCGAACTGGGCCAGGCGGGCCTTTTCCTGCTCGACCACCGCCGCCGGGGCGCGCTCGACGAAGCTGGCATTCGACAGCTTGCCGGAGGCCTTGGCGATTTCCTTTTCCAGGCGGTCGATTTCCTTGTCCAGACGGGTGCGTTCGGCGCCCAGGTCGATTTCCACGTGCAGCATCAGTTGCGTCGATCCGACCACCTGAACGGGGGCGCCGGCCAGCTCCGGCAGCCGATCCACGGACTGCACGCTTTCCAGGCGCGCGAGCGCCGCCAGGTAGGGCGCCAGTTCGTCCAGGCCGGCCTCGGCGTCCTGCACCAGCAGCGGCACGCGCTGTCCCGGTGCCAGACCCATTTCTCCACGCAGGGCGCGGATCGCGTCGGTCAGGGATTTCAGCACCGCCATGCGTTCCGATGCCGCGGCATTGCGCAGGTCGTCGCGCGCACTCGGCCAGGGCTGGACGCTGATGCTGGCGGGCGTGTCGGCGCTGCGAACGCCGGCCGCCACCGATACCTTCTGCCAGAGTTCCTCGGTGATGAAGGGCATGATCGGATGGACCAGGCGCAGCAGGGTTTCCAGCACGTGGATCAGGGTGCGGCGCGTGGCGGCCTGCTGCACGGCATCGCCCGTCTGCAGGCGCACCTTGGCCAGTTCCACGTACCAGTCGCAGTATTCGTCCCAGATGAAGTGGTACAGGCGGTCGGCGATCTGGTCGAAGCGGTATTGGGCGAAGCCGGCGTCGACTTCGTCGATCAGCCGCTGCAGGCCGTCGATGATCCAGCGGTCGGCAAAGGACAGGTCGCCCGGGCGGGCCTGGCCCAGTTCGTGGCCTTCGACGTTCATCAGCACGAAGCGCGTGGCGTTCCAGAGCTTGTTGCAGAAGTTGCGGTAGCCTTCGCAGCGCTTCAGGTCGAAGTTGATGTTGCGCCCCAGCGTGGCGTAGGCCGCCATGGTGAAGCGCAGCGCATCGGCGCCGTAGGCCGGGATGCCGTCCGGGTAATCCTTGCGGGTGCGCTTGCGGATCGCGTCGGCCTGCTTGGGGTTCATCAGCCCCGAGGTGCGCTTGGCGATCAGCGGGTCCAGGTCGATGCCGTCGATCAGGTCCACCGGGTCGATGGTATTGCCCTTGGACTTGGACATCTTCTTGCCTTCCATGTCGCAGACCAGGCCGTGGACGTAGACCGTGCGGAATGGCACCTGGCCGGTGTGGTGCATGCTCATCATGATCATGCGGGCCACCCAGAAGAAGATGATGTCGAAGCCCGTGACCAGCACGCCGGACGGCAGGTAGCGTTCCAGGTCGGGCGTTTGGTCGGGCCAGCCCAGGTCGGTGAAGGGCACCAGGGCGGACGAGAACCAGGTATCGAGCACGTCGGGATCGCGCACGAGCGGGCCTTCCACGCCGGCCGCACGGGCCTGGCGTTCGGCGTCTTCGGCCGAGCGGGCGACGAAAATGCGGCCGTCGGGCGCATGCCAGGCGGGTATCTGGTGGCCCCACCAGAGCTGGCGGGAAATGCACCAGTCCTGGATCTTCTCCAGCCACTGGTTGTAGGTGGTGGTCCAGTTTTCCGGGACGAATTTCACCCGGCCGTCGGCCACCACGTCCAGGGCCACCTGGGTGATGCTCTTGCCGGGGTGCAGGCTGCCTTCGGGCGCCGGCTTGCTCATCGCCACGAACCACTGGTCGGTGAGCATCGGCTCGATGACGCTGTTGGTGCGGTCGCCGCGCGGCACCATGAGCTTGTGGGCGCGCACCTGCTGCAGCAGGCCCTGGGCCTCGAGATCGGCGACGATGCGCTTGCGGGCCTCGAAGCGGTCCAGGCCACGGTAGGCCTCGGGGGCCTGGTCGCTGATCTTCGCATCCAGCGTCAGCACGCTGATCATGTCCAGGCCGTGGCGCTGGCCGACGGCGTAGTCGTTGAAATCGTGCGCCGGGGTGACCTTGACCACGCCCGTGCCGAATTCGCGGTCGACGTAGTCGTCGGCGATGACGGGAATCTTGCGCCCGACCAGGGGCAGCACGACGCTATGACCGATCAGGTGGGCGTAGCGCTCGTCTTCGGGGTGCACCATCACGGCCACGTCACCCAGCATGGTTTCCGGCCGGGTGGTGGCGACGACCAGGTGAGTCAGGCCGTCCACGGGCGTGGCCAGGGGGTAGCGGATTTCCCACATGTGGCCGTCTTCTTCGCTGCTGACGACTTCCAGGTCGGAGACCGCCGTGCCCAGCACCGGATCCCAGTTCACCAGGCGCTTGCCGCGGTAGATCAGGCCCTGCTCGTACAGGCGCACGAAGACTTCCACCACGCCGCGCGACAGGCGCTCGTCCATGGTGAAGTATTCGCGCGACCAGTCGCAGGACGAACCCAGGCGGCGGAACTGGCCGGTGATGGTGCTGCCGGATTTTTCCTTCCAGGCCCAGACGCGTTCCAGGAATTTTTCCCGTCCCAGGTCGTGGCGCGACACGCCTTCGGCGTCGAGCTGGCGTTCCACCACGATCTGGGTGGCGATCCCGGCATGGTCCGTGCCGGGGATGAAGGCCGTGTCGTCGCCGCGCATGCGGCGATAGCGGATCAGACCGTCCATGACGGTCTGATTGAAAGCGTGCCCCATGTGCAGGGTGCCGGTCACGTTGGGCGGCGGAAACTGGATGGCGAAGGCTTCCGGGGCGCGGCCTGCGGCGGGCTCGGTATGTTGGCCCGCGGCGAACAGACCGCGGCGATTCCATTCTTCATACCAGCGGGACTCGATATCCTTGGGTTCGAAACTTTTGGGCAGGGACGGGGAGGCGGGATCGCTCATGGGTTTTTCTTGGCAGGGGGCCGGCGACGAAAAAACGATCATTTTAGGCGCATGGCGAGAAAACCGCCCATGGTAAAATGCGCGGTTGACCACAAGACCCGATCACCGGCCCGATCCGTCGGGGCGGCCGCGGCGGTGTCATTCCACATTTTCACCGGAAAACCCTGTTTTCCATTCCCTACCGGAAACTTTCATGGCTATTGAACGCACCCTTTCCATCATCAAGCCCGACGCCGTCGCCAAGAACGCCATCGGCGAGATCGTCTCCCGTTTCGAAAAGGCCGGCCTGACCGTGGTGGCCGCCCAGCTGCGCCAGCTCTCCCGCGGCGAAGCCGAACGCTTCTACGCCGTGCACAAGGAACGCCCCTTCTTCAAGGACCTGGTCGACTTCATGGTCTCGGGCCCGGTGTTCGTCCAGGTGCTGGAAGGTGAATCCGCCATCTCGAAGAACCGCGACCTGATGGGCGCGACCGATCCCAAGAAGGCCGCGCCGGGCACGATCCGCGCCGATTTCGCCGAGAGCATCGACGCCAATGCGGTGCACGGCTCCGATGCCCCGGAAACGGCGGCCGCCGAAATCGCCTTCTTCTTCCCCGAAAGCAACATCCACAGCCGCTGATTGCGGCACGAGTCCCGGCCGTGGCCGGGACTCCATGCAGAAAATACGCACATGTCCGGCGCCGAAACCACCAACATCCTGGGTCTGGACCCGGCTTCCCTCGAATCGCTCGTGGCGCAGTGGGGCGGCAAGCCCTTCCGTGCGCGCCAGCTGTCGCAGTGGGTGCACCAGCGCGGCGTCGACCGGTTCCAGGACATGAGCGACCTGGCCAAGGATTTCCGCGCCCGCCTGGAAGCGCATTGCGTCGTGCAGGCGCCCCCCCTGAACCTGGAAAAACGCTCCGCCGACGGCACCCGCAAGTGGCTGTTCGACATGGGCCTGGGCAATGCCATCGAGACCGTCTTCATTCCCGAAGACGACCGCGGCACGCTGTGCATTTCCAGCCAGGCCGGCTGCACCGTGGCCTGCCCGTTCTGCTCCACGGGCTACCAGGGCTTCAGCCGCAACCTGACCACCGCCGAGATCGTCGGCCAGCTCTGGTACGCGAACCGCGCCCTGCGCGCCGACCCGGCGGCCGCGCGGCTGGGCGCCCCGGCGGACGAAACCCACCGGGCCGTCAGCAACGTGGTCATGATGGGCATGGGCGAGCCCCTGCTGAACTACGACCAGGTGCTGGGCGCCCTGCGCCTGATGCTGGACGATCATGCCTACGGCCTGTCGCGCCGCCGCGTGACCGTGTCCACGTCCGGTGTGGTTCCCATGATGGACCGCCTGGCGCGCGACTGTCCGGTGGCGCTGGCGGTGTCGCTGCATGCGCCCAACGACGAACTGCGCGACCGGCTGGTGCCGCTGAACCGCAAGCACCCGCTCGATGAACTGCTGGACGCCTGCAACCGCTACCTGGAGCATGCGCCGCGCGACTTCATCACCTTCGAATATATTATGCTCGACGGGGTGAACGACGCCGACGAGCATGCACGCCAGCTGATCGAGGTGGCGAAACGCGTGCGCTGCAAGTTCAACCTGATTCCCTTCAATCCCTTTCCGCAGTCCGGCCTGCGGCGTTCCCCGGCGGCGCGCATCCGCCTGTTCTCCCAGCAACTGATCGACGCAGGGCTGGTGGTGACGGTCCGCAAGACGCGCGGCGACGACATCGACGCCGCCTGCGGCCAGCTGGCGGGGGAAGTCCGCGACCGGACGCGCATTACAGAACGGTTGCCCGACCGGGCCAAGATCGTCATACGCAAAAAGGAGCATGGATGAGCGAAACCTCCCCTCTGGGGCTGCGGCGCCAGGATGCGGTTCAGGATCAGGATGCGCTGTCGCTGGGTGATGCGCTGAGGGCCATGCGCGAGACGCGCGGCCTGTCGTTGTCCGAAGTCTCCGCACGCATCAAGTATTCCTCGGTGCAGCTGGGCTACCTGGAAGCCTGCGACTGGTCGCGGCTGCCAGAAGGCGTGCCCCTGCGCGGGCTGGTGCGCAACTATGCGCGCTTCCTGGAAACCGACGTGGATGCCGCCCTGAAGCTGCTCGACGAGGCGGTCGGGCCGACCCGGCCCAGGCCCGCCGTGACGGCCCTGGGCGCGCGGCGCGCCCTGCAGCAGGCCGACATGACGCCCAAGGGCGAGCCGGCGCATCGCACCTGGGCCTGGCTGTTGCTGATCCTGCTGCTGTTCTGCGTGATCGGCGTGTATGCGGTCAACCGCGGCTGGGTGCCCGACGAATGGCTGGTGTTCGATTGGCTGAGGGCCTTGCGTCAATGACCGTTCCTTCCGTGAATCCCGAGCCGGCCGCCGCTCCCCGGCGGCCAACCCGCGCCGTCGCCGTGCGCTGGGGCGGCCACACGGTCCAGGTGGGCGGCGCCGCGCCGGTCGTGGTGCAGTCCATGACCAATACCGACACGGCCGATCCCCGGGCCACCGCGCAGCAGGTGCGCGAGCTCTGGCGGGCCGGTTCGGAACTGGTGCGTGTCACCGTCAACACCCCCGAGGCCGCCGCCCAGGTCGCCGCCCTGCGCGACGAACTCGACCGCATGAACGTGCCGGTACCCCTGGTGGGCGACTTCCACTACAACGGCCACAAGCTGCTGACCCAGTTTCCGGATTGCGCGCAGGCGCTGTCCAAGTACCGCATCAATCCCGGCAACATGGGCGGCGGCAAGCGCCGCGACGACAATTTCGCGCAGATGATCGAGGTCGCCTGCCGCCACGACAAGCCGATCCGCATCGGTGTGAACTGGGGCAGCCTGGATCACGAACTGCTGGCGCGGATGATGGACGAGAACGCCGCCCGGCCCGTGCCCTGGTCGGCCAATGCCGTGATGCGCGAAGCCCTGGTGGTCTCGGCCATCAGCAATGCCGAGCGCGCCCAGGAACTGGGCCTGCGGGGCGATGCCATCGTGCTGTCCTGCAAGGTCAGCCATGTCCAGGACCTGATCGCCGTCTACCGCGATTTGTCGCGCCGCTGCGACTATCCCCTGCACCTGGGCCTGACCGAGGCCGGGATGGGCTCCAAGGGCATCGTCGCCTCCACGGCGGCCCTGGCGGTCCTGCTCCAGGAAGGCATCGGCGACACGATCCGCATCTCGCTCACCCCCGAGCCCGGCGGCGATCGCAGCCGCGAAGTCGTCGTCGCCCAGGAAATCCTGCAGACCATGGGCCTGCGGGCCTTCACCCCGATGGTCGTGGCCTGTCCGGGCTGCGGGCGTACCAGCAGCACGGTGTTCCAGGAACTGGCGGCCAGCATCCAGGCCTACCTGCGTGCCCAGATGCCGGTCTGGAAGACCCGTTACCCGGGTGTTGAGAACATGCACGTCGCCGTCATGGGCTGCGTCGTCAATGGGCCGGGCGAGAGCCGCCATGCGGACATCGGCATCAGCCTGCCGGGCACGGGCGAAGTGCCGTCCGCGCCGGTGTACGTGGATGGCGAGCGCACCGTGACACTCAAGGGCGATCATATCGCCGAGGAATTCCAGGCCATCGTCGAGAACTACGTGGCCCGGCGCTATGGGCAGGAGCAGGGCGCCGAGCCCCCGCGCCGCCCGGGCGTCGTGGCGCGCCACACAAACTGAATCCATGTCCGAATTCAAGAAAGTCGCCGGCCTGACCGGCATGAAGGATGCCTTGCCGCCGGAAACGGCGCGTTGGGAACGGCTCGAGTCCATCGTGCGCGACTGGCTGGCCAGCTACGGCTACCAGAACCTGCGCACGCCGGTGCTGGAACACACGCGCCTGTTCGCGCGCGGCATCGGCGAAGTCACCGACATCGTCGAGAAAGAAATGTATTCTTTCGTCGACCCCCTGAACGACGAGCGCCTGACGATGCGGCCCGAGTTCACCGCCGGCATCGTCCGCTCGGTGATCGAGCATAATTTCCTCTACGACCGGCCGCGCCGCGTCTATGCGATGGGGCCGGTGTTCCGGCACGAGCGCCCGCAGCGCGGCCGCTATCGCCAGTTCCACCAGATCGACGTCGAAGCCCTGGGGTTCCCCGGCCCCGACGTGGACGCGGAGCTGATCGTGATGCTGGCGCGCCTGTGGCGCCTGCTGGGCCTGCAGGACATCCGCCTGGAACTCAATTCCCTGGGCCAGGCCGAAGAGCGCGCCGCCCACCGTGCGGCCCTGGTGGCCCACCTCGAGAAACATGCCGACGTGCTCGACGAGGAAGCGCGCCGCCGCATGTACAGCAACCCGTTGCGCGTGCTGGACACCAAGAATCCGGCCATGCAGGACATGGCCAACGCCGCCCCGCGCCTGTTTGATTTCCTGGGGGAAGAATCCCTGGCGCACTATCGGGGCTTGTGCGACCGGCTCGACGACGCCGGAATTTCCCATACGCTCAATCCGCGCCTGGTGCGCGGGCTGGATTATTACAACCTGACGGTGTTCGAATGGGTCACGGACCGCCTGGGCGCCCAGGGCACGGTCTGCGGCGGCGGACGCTATGACGGCCTGATCGAGCTGCTGGGCGGCAAGCCGGCGCCGGCGGTGGGCTTCGCCATCGGCATGGAACGTCTGCTCGATCTCTGGCAGCAGGACGCGCCCGACCAGGATCCGGCCGAGTGCCAGGTCTACCTGGTTCACCAGGGCGAAGCCGCCCAGCGCCGCGCAGCGCAGCTCGCCGAGTCCCTGCGCGACGCCGGGCTGCGGGCACTTGTCCATGCCGGTTCGACTGGGTTTAAATCACAGTTCCGCCGGGCCGACGCCAGCGGCGCAGTGGCCGCCGTCGTCATCGGCGGAGACGAACTGGCCTCCGGCCAGGCTACGGTGAAATGGCTGCGCACCGGCGCGGCCGGCGACGGACAGCAGGAATCGGTCGCCTTCGACCGGCTGGCCGAGCAACTCCAACAAAGGATCTGAACACAGGCATGGCATACGATCTCGAAGAACAGGAAAAAATCGACGCGCTGAAGGCCTGGTGGGAACGCTACGGCACGCTCACCATGGCCCTGGTCTTCGCCGTGCTGGCCGTGTTCGCCGGCTGGCGCGGCTGGCAGTGGTACCAATCGCATCAGGCCAATCAGGCCATGGGCTACTACGAGGCGCTCGAAGCCGCCGCGGCCCAGCCGGGCGATGATGCCGTGGCCCGCATCAAGGCAGCCAGCGCGGCCCTGCGCGACGATTACGCCGGTTCCGGCTATGCCGCGCGCGGCGTGCTGGTGGCGGCCTGGGCCCTGCAGCAGCGCAAGGACCTGGATGGCGCCCGCGAGCAGCTCGAATGGCTGGTGCGCGACGATACGGCCCCGGCGCTGCGCGCCGTGGCCCGCCTGCGCCTGGCCGGCGTGCTGCTGGCCCAGAAGCAATACGAACCCGCCCTGGCCCAGCTGCAGGGCACGCCGCCCGCCGGTTTCGCCAGCCTGTATGCCGACCGCCGCGGCGATATCCTGGCCGCCCAGGGCCAGAACGCCCAGGCTGTCCAGGCCTGGAAAGAGGCCCTGAAATCCCTGGGCGCAGACCCTGCGGCCCAGATCGTCCAGCTGAAAATCGATGCCCTGAACGGAGCCTGACCTCTCATGCGATCCACCTCCCGTCTGTTTCGTGCGGCGCTCGTCGGCCTGGTCGCCGCCGGGCTGTCCGGTTGCGGCCTGTTTTCCCATTCCGATGCCCGCTTCGACCCCGCGCCGCTGACCGACTACGCGCCCTCTCTGGCGGTGTCGGCGCGCTGGTCGGCCTCGATCGGCAGCGGGGGCGGCTATGGTTTCTCGCCCGAACTGGTGGGTGACACCCTGTATGCCGCGACGCCTTCCGGGGCCGTGGCGGCGGTGGATGCCTCCTCGGGTGCGTTGCGCTGGCGCATCGATGCCGGCCCGCTGTCCGCCGGGGCAGGCAGCGACGGAAGAGTGGTTGCCGTGGTCAGCCAGTCGGGCATGGTCATCGCCTACGACGCCCAGGGCAAGGAACTCTGGCGCAGCCAGGCCGCCAGCGCCGTCAACGTGCCGCCCACCGTGGGCAACGGCATTGTGGCCGTACGCACCACCGACTACCGAATCCAGGCCTTCGATGCGGCCTCCGGCAAGCTGCGCTGGAATGTCCAGCGCCCCGGGCCCGCGCTGGCGCTGCGCACCAGCATCCGCATGCTGTCGGTGCCCAACCTGCTGATCGCCGGCATGCCCAATGGCCGCCTGATGGTGATCGACGCAGCCTCCGGCGCCGTGCGCTGGGAAGGCACGGTCTCCACCTCGCGGGGTGCCTCCGATCTCGAACGCATCACCGACGTGGTCGGCGAACCCGTCGTCGCCGGCCCCCTGTTGTGCGGTGTCAGCTACCAGGGCCGCACGACCTGCTTCGACGTGTCCCAGGGCGGGCGCGCCGTCTGGTCCCAGGAAATCTCGTCCGCGACCGGCATGCACACCGATGGCCAGCGTCTCTATCTGGCCGATGCGCGCGATGTGGTTCACGCCCTCGACCTGAAGGATGGCCACGAGTTCTGGAAGCAGGGCGCGTTGCTCAACCGCCGCCTGGGTGCGCCCGCGCCGGCGGGTTCCGCCGTGGCCGTGGGCGACTACGAAGGCTACGTGCATTTCCTGTCGCGCGCCGACGGCACCCTGATGGCCCGGCTGCTGGTGGGTGGCGGGCCGGTCGTCTCCGCCCTGGTGTCCACTCCGCGCGGGGTGGTGGTCCAGACGGGCGATGGCAAGCTGATCCTGGTGGGCGTCGGTGGCTGATACTCGCTTCAAGCCGGTCGTGGCCCTGGTCGGGCGCACGAATGTCGGCAAATCGACCCTGTTCAACCGCCTGACGCGTTCGCGCGCGGCGCTGGTGGCGAACATCTCCGGGCTGACCCGCGACCGCCACTATGGCGAAGGGCGGGTGGGCGAATATCCTTACATCGTGGTCGACACCGGCGGTTTCGAGCCGGTCGCCACACGCGGCATCCTGGTCGAGATGGCCCGCCAGACGGCCCAGGCCATTGCCGAATCCGACGTGGTGATCTTCCTGGTGGATGGGCGCGAAGGCATCAACGCCCATGACCACGAGATCGCCCGCCTGCTGCGCAAATCCGGTCAGCGCGTGCTGCTGGCCGTGAACAAGGCCGAAGGCATGCGCCACCATGCCGACCTGGCCCAATTCCACGAACTGGGGCTGGGCGAGCCGCATCCGATCTCGGCAGCCCACGGCGACGGCGTGGCGGCCCTGGCCGACGAGGCGCTCGCCCCGCTGCTGGCCGAGCGTGCCGCGCAGGCCGGCGAGAGCCCCGAGGAAGCAAAAGACGGCGGCGAACCCGATCATCGCATCAAGCTCGCCATCGCCGGCCGGCCGAACGTCGGCAAGTCCACGTTGATCAACACCCTGGTGGGCGAGGACCGCGTCATCGCCTACGACCTGCCGGGAACCACGCGCGACGCCATCGAGATCGAATTCGAGCGTGGCGACCGTCGCTACACGCTGATCGACACCGCCGGCCTGCGCCGCCGGGGCAAGGTCTTCGAGACCGTGGAAAAGTTCTCGGTCATCAAGACGCTGCAGGCCATCGAGGCCGCCAACGTCGTGCTGCTGCTGATCGATGCGCGCGAAGGTATTTCCGACCAGGATGCCCACATCGCCGGTTTCATCACCGAGACAGGCCGCGCTCTGGTCGTGGGTCTGAACAAATGGGACGCGGTGGACCGCGAGCAGCGCGAATGGGTGCAGCGCGAGTACGACCGCAAGCTGCGCTTCCTGTCCTTCGCCCGCGTGCTGCACCTGTCGGCCCTGAAGGGGCAGGGTGTCGGCGCCGTGCTCAAGGCCGTGGACGCGGCCCATGCCGCCGCCTTCGCCAAGCTGTCTACCCCCAGGCTCACCCGTACCCTGCAGGCCGCCGTGGAGCAGCAGCCGCCACCGCGCAAGGGCATTTTCCGGCCGAAGATGCGCTACGCCCACCAGGGCGGCCAGAATCCGCCGCGCATCATCATCCACGGCAACGCCCTGGACGCGGTCCCGGATTCCTATCGCCGCTACCTCGAAGGCCAGTTCCGCGAAGCCTTCAAGCTCGCCGGCACGCCGCTGTCGGTGGAATTCAAATCTTCTCGCAATCCCTACCTGAAGGACGAGACGTGAGCACGCTCTGGAGCGATCACATCGCCAGCCTGGTTCCCTACGTGCCGGGCGAGCAGGCCCGCATCCCGAACCTGCTGAAGCTGAATACCAACGAGAATCCGTACGGGCCTTCGCCCAAGGCGATCGAGGCCATGCGCGCCGCCCTGTCCGACGACATGCGCCTGTATCCCGACTACCAGGCGCAGGGCCTGCGCGGCACGATTGCGCGCCGCTTCGGCCTGACGCCCGGGCAGGTGTTCCTGGGCAACGGCTCGGACGAGATCCTGGCCCATGTGTTCAACGCATTCTTCCTGCGCGGCGGACGGCCCTTGTGGCTGCCCGACGTGACCTACAGCTTCTACAAGACCTACTGCCGCCTGTACGACGTGCCGCACTGGCTGATTCCCCTCGACGAGGAATTCGTCCTGAGGGCCGGCGACTACACCCGGCCGGCCGATCCGGAACCCGCCGGCATCATCTTCGCCAATCCCAATGCACCCACCGGTCGCGCCCTGTCCCTGGACGAGATCGCGGCCATCGCACGGGCGCACCCCGACAGTGCCGTGGTGGTCGACGAGGCCTACGTGGATTTCGGCGCGGAATCGGCGGCCGCGCTGATCGGCGAATGCCCCAACATCCTGGTGATCCATACCTTGTCCAAGTCCCGCTCATTGGCGGGCCTGCGAGTGGGATACGCCCTGGGGCAGGCCGACCTGATCGCGGGCCTGACGCGGGTGAAGGACAGCTTCAATTCCTATCCCCTGGACCGCGTGGCCCTGGCCGGAGCCCAGGCGGCGATCGAAGACGAAGCCTGGTTCGACCGCACCCGGCGGGCCGTGATCGAAGCGCGCGAGCAACTGGCGCGCGACCTGGGCGACCTGGGGTTCGATGTCCTGCCTTCGCAGGCCAATTTCGTCTTCGCCCGGCATCCGGGCCGCGACGCGGCCGCGATCGCCGCCAGCCTGCGCGAGACCGGCATCCTGGTGCGGCATTTCCGCTCGCCGCGCATCGACCAGCACCTGCGCATCACCGTGGGCACGCCGGAACAATGCGCCCGCCTGTGCGCCGCGCTGCGCGCGCTGCCGCCGGCCTGAGCCGGCGCCGTCGCTGCAATGCATCAATATCGAAACGCATTAAAATAGATCCTCCACCATAACTTCAATAACCGGAGCCTCGGCCATGAGCAACAAAGGGCAAATTCTCCAAGACCCATTCCTGAACGCCTTGCGCAAGGACCACGTTCCAGTCTCGATCTACCTGGTCAACGGGATCAAGCTGCAAGGCCAGGTCGAGTCCTTCGATCAATACGTCGTGTTGCTGCGCAACACGGTCACCCAGATGGTCTACAAGCACGCCATTTCCACTGTCGTGCCTGCCCGTCCCGTTTCCTTCCAGGTGGACGACTCTGCCGAATAATTCGCCGCAGCCTCTCTTCCCGGCCCGCCGCGCGCCCTGCCGCGGCGGGCATTCGTTTTGTGGCCTGCGCCGCGTGACGGGCACGCTGCCATGAAGTCGCTCGTCATCAGCGTCGACCTGGGCGAACCCGACTACGCGGCCCATGCCGAGGAATTCCTGATGCTCGCGAGCGGGGCGGGCGCCGACATCGTCGAGGTGCTCACCGCCCGGCGCTCCCGGCCGGATGCCGCGGGCTTCATCGGTTCGGGCAAGATCGAGGAAGCCGCCGCCCTGGTCAAGGCCACCGGGGCAGAGGTGGTGCTGTTCGACCAGGCGCTCACGCCCGCCCAGCAGCGCAACCTGGAACGCCACTTCGAGGTTCGGGTCGTCGACCGGGTGGCCCTGATCCTAGACATCTTCGCCCTGCGCGCCAAGAGCCACGAGGGCAAGCTCCAGGTCGAGCTCGCCCAGCTGCAGCACCTGTCCACCCGGCTGACCCGGATGTGGACCCACCTGGAGCGCCAGCGCGGCGGGATCGGCGTGCGCGGCCCCGGCGAATCGCAGCTCGAGACCGACCGCCGCCTGATCGGCGTGCGCGTGCGCGCCCTGAAGGAACGCCTGGACCGCGTCCAGCGCCAGCGCCTGACCCAGCGCCGCGCGCGGGTGCGCGGCAAGACCCTGTCGGTCTCCCTGGTCGGCTACACCAACGCGGGCAAGTCCACCCTGTTCAATGCCCTGACCCGGGCCGACGCCTATGCGGCCGACCAGCTTTTCGCTACGCTGGACACCACGACCCGCCGTGTCTGGATCGAGGGCGCGGGGCAGGTCGTCGTATCCGATACCGTGGGTTTCATCCGGTCCCTGCCGCCGATGCTGATCGCGGCCTTCCGGGCGACGCTCGAAGAAACCGTCCACGCCGACTTGCTGCTGCACGTGATCGACGCCGCCAGCCCGCAGCGCGACGAGCAGGCCATGGCGGTCAACCAGGTCCTGCAGGACATCGAAGCCCACGAAATTCCGCAGATCCTGGTCTACAACAAAATCGACAGGGCGGGGTATGAACCCCGGGTCGAGCGAAACGAACATGGTACGATTGCGCGAGTCTTTGTCAGCGCCTTGCAGCGCAGCGGGCTGGACGGCTTGCGGCAGTCGATCGTTGAATTTGGTGGGGAGCCTACGGGAAACAATGCGTTTGATGAAACTGTTCAACCTGAATGATCCGGGCTGGGGGCGGGGCGGCCAGAACCAGGACGACGACTCCCGCGGCAAACCCGATCAGCCTTCCGGTCCCCCCGATCTGGACGAAGTCTGGCGCGACTTCAGCAAGCGGCTGAACGGCCTGTTCGGCCGCCGCGGCGGCGGACGCGGTCCCCGCATGCCCTCGGGTGGCGGCCTGCCGTCCCTGCCGGGCCCGTCGCCCCGTTTCGTGCTGCTGCTGGTCGTGGCGGCCATCCTGCTGTGGCTTGCCAGCGGTTTCATGATCGTCCAGGAAGGCCAGGTGGCCGTCGTCACCCGCTTCGGACAGTACGTCAAGACGCTCAACCCGGGCCTGCAGTGGCGCCTGCCGTATCCCATCGAAGCCTCCCAGCAGGTCAACATCGCCCAGCTGCGCACCTTCGAAGTCGGCTTCCGGGGCTCGTCGCGCAACAAGGTGCTGTCCGAATCGCTGATGCTCACCAACGACGAGAACATCGTCGACGTGCAGTTCGTGGTGCAATACCGGCTGCTGCCCGACGGTGCGCCGGCCTACCTGTTCAACACCAGCCAGCCCGATGAATCGGTGCGCCAGGCCGCCGAGACCGCCATGCGCGAGATCGTCGGCCGCAAGCCCATGGACTTCGTCCTGTATTCGGGCCGTACCGAAGTCGCGTCCGAAGTTCAGTCCCTGGCGCAGTCCATCCTGGATCGCTACAAGACCGGCATCCAGATTTCCACCGTGGCCATCCAGAACGTCCAGCCGCCCGAGCAGGTCCAGGCCGCGTTCGACGATGCCGTCAAGGCCGGCCAGGACCGCGAGCGGCAGATCAACGAAGGCAATGCCTATGCCAGCAGGGTCATCCCCGAGGCCGAAGGCCAGGCAGCCCGCATGATCCAGGAATCCGAGGGCTACAGCGCCCAGGTCATCGGCCAGGCCCAGGGCGACACCTCGCGCTTCGACAGCATCGCCGCCGAATACGCCAAGGCGCCCGGCGTCACCCGCGAGCGCCTGTACCTGGAAACCATGCAGGACATCCTGAGCGAAAGCGCCAAGGTCATGATCGATGCGCCGGTGGGCAACAACATGCTCTACCTGCCGCTCGACAAGATCATGGGCCAGGCCGCGCGCGCGGCCGGGGGTTCCTCGTCGTCGGGTTCGCGCGATGCCGGCGGGTCGGCATCGGCCGCGGCCGGAGCCGCGCAGGCTGCCCAGGGGCAATCCGGGTCCGGCCGCGCGTCGCAGCGCGGCGTGCCGTCCGGCCTCGACAGCCTGATGACCAGCCCGTATTCGAACTAGGAGCCCAAGATGCAACGCTTTTTCCCCGCCCTGGTCGGTCTGGTCGTGCTGGTCGCGGTGCTGTCTTCGTGCATGTTCGTCGTGCGCGAGCGTGATTCCGCGCTCCTGTTCGCCCTGGGTGAAGTCCGCGAAACCATCACCGAGCCCGGGCTGTACTTCAAGTTCCCGCCGCCTTTCGAAAACGTCGTCTACCTCGACAAGCGGCTGCAGACCATCGAGACGCGCGATCCGGAACGCATCCAGACCGCCGAAAAGAAGAACCTGCTGATCGACTCCTTCGTCAAGTGGCGCATCGCCGATCCCCGCCAGTACTACGTCACCTTCGGTGCCAACAGCAATGCCGCGGTCGAGCGCCTGCAGGCGCAGATCCGCGATGCATTGAACGCCGCCGTCAACGTGCGCACGGTCAAGCAGGTCGTCTCCAGCGACCGCGACACCATCATGAAGGAAATCCAGACGGCCGTGGCGCGCCGTGCCAAGCCCCTGGGCGTGGATGTGGTCGACGTGCGCCTGCGGCGCATCGATTTCGCGCCCGAGATCTCCGAATCCGTCTACCGGCGCATGGAAGCCGAGCGCAAGCAGGAAGCCAACCGCCTGCGGGCCAGCGGCGCCGCCGACAGCGAACGCATTCGTGCGGAAGCCGACCGCAAGCGCCAGGAAATCCTGGCCAAGGCCTATGCCGAGTCCCAGGCCAAGCGCGGCGAAGGCGATGCCACTGCGGCCGCCATCTACGCCAAGTCCTACGGCCAGGATCCCGAGTTCTACAGCTTCTACAAGAGCCTCGACGCGTACCGTTCGGCCTTCGCCGACCGCAGCGGCACCCTGGTCCTGAGTCCGGATTCGGATTTCTTCCGCTTCTGGGATCGCGCCGGAGGCGGCAAGACCGCCGCGCAGCCCGCCGTCCGCTGAACGAGGATCGACAGACCATGATGTCAAGCTGGCTATTGCCGGAAAACCTGTCGGACGTCCTGCCCGCCGAAGCGCGCCGCATCGAGGACCTGCGCCGCGAATTGCTGGACCTGTACCGTACCTACGGCTTCGAGCTGGTCGCGCCGCCGATGGTGGAATACCTGGATTCGCTGATGCCGGCCGACGACGAGGCCCTGCGCCTGCGCACCTGCAAGCTGGTGGATCAGCTTTCCGGGCTGACCATGGGCGTGCGTGCCGACATGACCATCCAGGTCTCGCGCATCGATGCCCACCTGCTCAACCGCGAAGGCGTCACACGGCTGTGCTATTGCGGGCCGGTGGTGCATGCGCGCGCGGCCGGCCTGTTGTCCGATCGCGAGCTGCTGCAGATCGGCGCCGAAATCTTCGGCCACGCGGGCGTCCAGGCCGACATCGAATCCATCCGCCTGGCGCTGGAATCCGTGCGTCGCGCCGGTGTGCGCCAGCCGCGCCTGGACCTGAACCACCCCGGCATCGGCCGGGCGCTGGTGGATGCCGATCCGGCCCTGGCCGAGGCCGCGGATGCGGTCTTCGCGCTGCTCAGCGCCAAGGACGTCCCCGGCCTCGAGGCCTTGTGCGCCGAATGCGGCGCGCGTGCCGACAGCCTGGACGCGCTGCGGATCCTGACTACGCTGTACGGCGGCCTGCCGGTGCTGGACCGCGCCCGCGAATGCCTGCCCGGGCTGCCGGCCGTGCTGGCCGCCCTGGACGACCTGCGCACCTTGTGCGCGGCCCTGCCGGATGCGCCGATCGCACTGGACCTCGCGGACATGGGCGGTGGCTACGGCTATCACTCCGGGGTCATGTTCGCCATCTATGCCGCGGGCTGGCACGACGCCCTGGTGCGTGGCGGCCGCTACGATGGCATCGGACGCAAGTTCGGCCGCGCCCGCCCGGCCACCGGCTTCAGCCTGGATCTGCGCAAGCTGTCCGCGGGCCTGCCCGACGCGCAACCGATCCAGGCCATCCGCGCGCCCTGGTCCGACGATCCGGCCCTGGCCGAAGCCATCCGCGCGCTGCGCAGCCAGGGCCGCGTCGTGATCCAGGCGCTGCCGGGCGAGCCCCAGTGCCCGGACGAATTCTTCGTGGACCAGGAACTGGTCGCCACCGGCGACGGCTGGGCCTTGCGACCCCTGGAAGGCGCCGCCTGAAGGCGTTGTCTTCGGGCACTGTCACCAATGGTATAAACTAACCCGTTTCCCATGGCGGCATTCCGTCGCCTTTCGAAAAGCTTATGAGCAAGAACATCGTCGTGATCGGCACCCAGTGGGGTGACGAAGGCAAGGGCAAGATCGTCGACTGGCTGGCCGAGTCGGCCCAGGGCGTCGTGCGCTTCCAGGGTGGGCACAATGCCGGCCACACCCTGTGGATCAACGGCCGCAAGACCATCCTGCGCCTGATTCCGTCGGGCATCATGCACCCGCACGTCACCTGCTACATCGGCAACGGCGTGGTCCTCTCGCCCGAGGCCCTGCTGGCCGAGATCGGCGAGCTCGAGGCCGCCGGGCTCGACGTGCGCTCGCGTCTGCAGATCTCCGCCGCCTGCCCGCTGATCCTGCCCTACCACGTGGCCCTGGACCAGGCCCGCGAGGCCCGCAAGGGCGAAGGCAAGATCGGCACCACGGGCCGCGGCATCGGTCCCGCCTACGAAGACAAGGTCGCGCGCCGCGCCCTGCGCGTCCAGGATCTCTACGATCCGGCCGTGTTCGACGAAAAGCTCGCCGAAGTCCTCGATTACCACAATTTCGTGCTGACGCAGTACCTGGGCGCCAAGCCTGTGGATGCCGCCCAGGTGCGCGACCAGGTCATGGCCCTGGCGCCGCAGCTCGAACCCATGGTGGCCGACGTCTCCAGCAACCTGCACATCGCGCGCCGCGCCGGGCACAACCTGCTCTTCGAAGGCGCCCAGGGCACGCTGCTGGACATCGACCACGGCACCTATCCCTTCGTCACCAGCAGCAACTGCGTGGCGGGTGCGGCTGCGGCCGGCTCGGGCGTCGGTCCGCAGGCCCTGGACTATGTTCTTGGCATTGCCAAGGCCTACACCACGCGCGTCGGTTCGGGCCCGTTCCCGACCGAACTGCTGGACGACACCGGCCTGCGCCTGGCCACGGTGGGCAAGGAATTCGGCTCGGTCACCGGCCGTCCGCGCCGCTGCGGCTGGTTCGACGGCGCGGCCATGAAGCGCTCGGTCATGATCAACGGCCTGACCGGCCTGTGCATCACCAAGCTGGACGTGCTCGACGGCGTCGAGCAACTCAAGATCGGGGTGGGCTATCGCTACAAGGGCAAGTTCCTGGACGTCCTGCCGTATGGCGCCCATGCCGCCGCCGAAGCCGAACCCGTGCTCGAGGAAATGGCCGGCTGGTCGGAATCCACGGTGGGCATCACCGAATACGACAAGCTGCCGGTCAATGCGCGCCGTTACCTCGAACGCATCGCCGAGGTCTGCGACGTGCCCATCGACATGGTTTCGACCGGCCCCGACCGGCTGGAAACCATCGTCCTGCGCAACCCCCTGCAGGGTTGATGCGCCGGGAAAAAACCGAAACCGCAAGTCCGCTTGCGGTTTTTTCTTTCTTCTTCATCTGAACGGGAAATACCGATGAACATGCCACCGAGCACGGAGCGAGACCTCTGGGTCAGCTGGGAACAGTACCACGGCCTGATCGAGCGCCTGGCCCTGCAAGTCCATGAATCAGGCTGGACCTTCGACAAGATCCTCTGCCTGGCGCGCGGCGGCGTGCGGGTGGGAGACGTGCTGTCGCGCATCTTCGATCTGCCGCTGGGCATCCTGGCGACCAGCAGCTACCGCGAAGCCGCGGGCACGATCCAGGGGCAGCTCGATATCGCCCAGTTCATCACGATCACGCGCGGTACGCTGGACGGCCGGGTGCTGCTGGTGGACGACATGGTCGATACGGGCCTGACCTTCACCCGGGTGCGCGACCACCTGGTCAAGCAGTTCCCCGGCATCACCGAACTGCGCACGGCCGTGCTCTGGCAAAAGGGCCACGCCCAGGTCCAGCCCGATTACTTCGTCGAGCACCTGCCCACCAATCCCTGGATCCACCAGCCGTTCGAGGACTACGACAGCCTGCGGCCGCACCAGCTGGAATCCTGGATCCGCAAGGGCGTGCGCACGGCGTATCCCGAGTCGAAGTGATCCGGTGGGCGGGCCGCCGCTTCGCGCGGCGGGGATTCTTGCGCGCCGGCAGCATGGTCATGCCCCTGGTTTCATGTTAGAATCTTCCGTCTAATCAGGAATTTCCCTTTAACTTTACCGTGAGCGCACCGGATGCCTTGCTTCCGACGTTCATGAACCTTACAGGCTTTCAAGGATTTACATGCCGATTGTCCGCCTCAAAGAAAACGAGCCCTTCGAGGCTGCCCTGCGGCGCTTCAAGCGCACCATCGAAAAGACCGGTCTGCTGACCGAGCTGCGTTCGCGCGAGTTTTATGAAAAGCCCACCGCCGAACGCAAGCGCAAGCGCGCCGCCGCCGTCAAGCGCCACTACAAGCGCATCCGCAGCCAACAACTGCCGCCGCGACTCTATTGATTGATTCCTGATTCCTTCATTCAGGAACTGCTTGCGCGCGTCGATATCGTCGACGTCGTCGGCCGGTACGTCAAGCTGCGCAAAGGGGGCGCAAACCTGCTGGGTTTGTGCCCTTTTCACAATGAAAAGACGCCGTCGTTCACCGTCAGCCCGACCAAGCAGTTCTACCATTGCTTCGGCTGCGGCGCGCACGGAACCGCGCTGCGGTTCCTGACCGAGCACACCGGGGCGCCGTTCCCCGAGGCCGTGCGCAGCCTTGCGGCCAGCGTCGGCATGACCGTGCCGGAAGAGCCCCGCAGCCCCCGCCAGCGTGCGGCCGAGCGCGAGCGCCGCGAAGAAGGCTCGCGCCAGCAGCGCATCCTGGACCAGGCGCAGGCGCACTATCGCGCCGCCCTGAAGCAGGCGCCCGAGGCCATCGAATACCTCAAGCGCAGGGGCCTGAGCGGCGAGGTCGCCGCCCGTTTCGGCCTGGGCTGGGCTGGCCGGGACCGGCGCGGGCTGGCAGCGGTCTTCACGCACTACGAGGATCCCGCCTTGCTGGAATCGGGGCTGGTGATCGAATCCGAGGACGGCCGGCGCCACGACCGCTTCCGCGGCCGGATCATGTTCCCGATCCACAATCAGCGCGGGCAGTTGATCGGTTTCGGCGGCCGGCTGATCGAGCCGGGTGAGCCCAAGTACCTGAATTCGCCCGAGACCAGCCTGTTTTCCAAGGGCAGTGAGCTCTACGGCCTGCACGAGGCGCGCGCCGGCATCCGCGCCGAGGGCTGCGTGATGGTGGTCGAGGGTTACATGGATGTCGTGGCCCTGGCCCAGTACGGGCTGAACAATGCCGTGGCGACGCTGGGCACATCCACCACGCCGGAACACCTGCGCAAGCTGCGCCGCGCCAGCGACCGCATCGTCTTCAGCTTCGATGGCGACGGCGCCGGGCGCAAGGCCGCCTGGCGTGCCCTGCAGGCCTGCCTGCCCTGGGTGGCCGAAGACATCTCGATGCGCTTCCTGTTCCTGCCCGAGGGCCACGACCCGGATTCCTATGTGCGGGCCCATGGCATCCAGGCCCTGCGCGCCTATCTCGACGAGGCGATCCCCCTGTCGCGCTTCATGCTCGACGAGCTGGGTTCGCGCCACGATCTGGGCGAGGCCGAGGGCCGGGCTGCCTGCGTGCACGAAGCCCGGCCGCTGTTCGCGCAGATGCCCGAAGGCGGATTCCGCCTGCAGCTGGAACGGGAATTCGCCCGCCTGGTCCGTCTGACGCCCGAGGAACTGTCGCAGCTCCTGGCGGCGGGGCAGGCGGCCGGCGAGGGGCGGCCCGCGGGGCAGGGGGGAGCGCCCGGCCCGGGCGCCAGCAGTCCGGCACGGTTTTCCTCCCCGGAAGGCCCGCATGCGGCGGCGCCGGAAGGCGCTGCGTGGCTCGACAGCGAGGATCCGGGCGCGGGGGCCAGCCTGGACGCCATCCCGCCCTGGCTGGACCAGGCCCCGCCGCGTGCCGCGCGCGAATCCGGCCGCAGGCCGCGCCGGGCAGGCGGGTCGCGGCAGGTCACGCCCATGGCGCGGCGACTGCTGCGCCTGCTGCTGGCGCACCCCGGCCTGGTGGCGGGGCTGGGGGACCAGCAGCTTGAATTACTGGCCCATCATCCCCATCTGGGTTTGGTGAGGGAGCTGATCGGGCTGGCCAGCGCCTGCGGCGCTGCGCATGCGGGGGCCTTGCTGCAGGCCGCCGAGCCCGAATCGGATCTCGCGCGGGCGATCCAGGACCTGTCCACCGAACTCATGGCGCAGGACCTGCCCGACCCGCAGGCCGAATGGGACGATGCCCTGCGGGCCATCGAACGCCAGGCGGTGCAGGATCAATGCGACCGGCTGATCGCGTCCGGGCTGGCGACGGCGGAAGACCGCCGCCGCTATCAGGAGCTCAGCCGCCGGCTGGCCCGGCTCAAGGCCGGGGCGGGATGATTCTTCCTCGCAAGTGCAGTAAACTACATGGTTTTCAATAAGTTGTCGCGTCTACGGAACCCACACATGACCCAAGGAACTGGCAAGGCCTCTGCGGCCGCCAAAAAAACGGCTGCCAAGAAAACCAAGGCGGCGGGTATCGCGCCCGAAGCCGAGGTGAAGTCGGCCGGGGCGACTGCGGTGCCCGAAGCCGCCACGGCGAAAAAGGCCGTGCGCAAGACGGCAGTTGAAAAAACGGCTGAAAAACCTGCGGCCGCCAAGAAGGCCGCCGCGTCCAAGCCGCGTGCCGCCAAGGCTGCTCCGTCGGGGCGCAAACCCGGCCGCCCGGCCAAGAATGCCGGCAATGACGGCAGCGACTACGTGGACGACGACGTCGAGGACGGCGAGGTCATCCCCGATCTCAAGCCCCTGCCCAAGCGCGGCGGCAAGCGCGCCAAGGGCGAAAAGGACAGCCCGTCGCGCAGCCAGATGACGCCCGAAGAGCAGGAAGCCCGGCGCAACCGCCTGAAGATCCTGATCAAGCTCGGCAAGGACCGCGGCTACCTCACCTACGGGGAAATCAACGATCACCTGCCCGACGACCTGGTCGACGCCGAGGCCATCGACGGCATCATCAGCACGTTCAGCGACATGGGGATCTCGGTCTACGACCAGGCTCCGGACGCCGAAACCCTGCTGATGAGCGACAACGTGCCCACGGCCGCCAGCGATGACGACGTCGAGGACGAGGCCGAGGCCGCCCTGACCACCGTGGATTCGGATTTCGGGCGCACGACCGATCCGGTGCGCATGTACATGCGCGAGATGGGCACGGTCGAACTCCTCACCCGTGAAGGCGAGATCGAGATCGCCAAGCGTATCGAGGACGGCCTCAAGCACATGGTCATGGCCATCGCGGCCTGCCCGACCACGGTCAACGAAATCCTGGAACACGTGCGCCGCGTGCGCGAAGGCTCCGCCCAGATCGACGAGGTCGTGGACGGCCTGGTCGACGAGGAAGGCGAAGACTACGCCGGCTCGGGCGTGGCTTCCGACGACGACGACGGCCCTGCCGGCGGCATGAGCAGCAAGCAGCTGGAATACCTGCGCACCAAGGCTCTCAAGATCTTCGACGAGGTCGAGGTCTGGTTCGACAAGATGCGCGTGGCCTTCGAGACCGAAGGCTACCGTTCCGCCGCCTATGTCCAGGCGCGCGAGGCCATCCACTCCCAGCTGATGGGCGTGCGCTTCACCGCGAAAATGGTCGAGCGCCTGGCCGATGCCCTGCGCGCGCAGGTCGCCGAAGTCCGTGCCCAGGAACGCGCCGCCATGGCGATCTGCGTGAACCGCGCCGGCATGCCGCGCAACCACTTCATCAAGGCCTTCCCCGGCAACGAGACCAATCTCAACTGGGTGGACGAGGAAGTCGCGGCCGGCCACGATTATTCCGAGACCCTGGCGCGCCACGCGCCGGCGATCCAGGAAATCCAGCAGAAGCTGATCGAGCTGCAGCGCAACGTGGTGCTGCCCCTGAAAGACCTGAAGGACGTCAACAAGCGCATGGCCACCGGCGAGGCCAAGGCCCGCAAGGCCAAGCGCGAAATGACCGAAGCCAACCTGCGTCTGGTGATTTCCATCGCCAAGAAATACACCAACCGCGGGCTGCAGTTCCTCGACCTGATCCAGGAAGGCAATATCGGCCTGATGAAGGCCGTGGACAAGTTCGAGTACCGCCGCGGCTACAAGTTCTCCACCTATGCCACGTGGTGGATCCGGCAGGCCATCACCCGCTCGATCGCCGATCAGGCGCGCACCATCCGCATTCCGGTGCACATGATCGAGACGATCAACAAGATGAACCGGATCAACCGCCAGATCCTGCAGGAAACCGGCGCCGAGCCGGATCCCGCCACCCTGGCGCAGAAGATGGACATGCCCGAAGACAAGGTCCGCAAGATCCTGAAGATCGCCAAGGAACCGATCTCGATGGAAACCCCCATCGGCGACGACGACGATTCCCACCTGGGCGACTTCATCGAGGACACCGGCACCGTCTCGCCGTCGGATTCGGCGCTGCATGGTTCCATGCGCGACGTCGTCAAGGAAGTCCTGGATTCGCTCACCCCGCGCGAAGCCAAGGTCCTGCGCATGCGCTTCGGCATCGAGATGAGCACCGACCAGACCCTGGAAGAAGTCGGTAAGCAGTTCGACGTCACCCGCGAGCGCATCCGCCAGATCGAGGCCAAGGCCCTGCGCAAGCTGCGCCACCCCAGCCGCGCCGACAAGCTGAAGTCCTTCCTCGAAGGCCAGTAAGGCAGGTAAAGCGCAGCCGCAGGCTGCGCAGCAAGGGGGCCGCCTTTTTGCCGCAGGGCCGCCCCAAGGCAAAAACACCCCCTCGGGGGGCAGCAAGCAGCCGCAGGCTGCGCAGCAAGGGGGCCGCTTTCAGCGGTCCCTTTTTATTTCAGCTTGCGGTACAGCGTGCTGCGGTGGATGCCCAGGCGGCGTGCAGCGCGGCTGACGTTGCCCTGGCTGGCGCGCAGGGCCTGCTCGATGGCCCGCCGTTCCAGTGCGCGCAGGCCAGGATCAGCTTCGGGATCGCCGCAGGCGCCGTCGCCGGAAGGCAGGTCTTCGCCGTCACGGGGCATGTCGAGCCGATACGCCGGTGGCGTTGCGGATGCTGCCGCGATCGGATCGTGTCCGGGACGCCCGGCCGTGGCCGGGGCCGGCGGTGCTATGTCGCCGGGCAGGTCCTCGACGCCGATGGGGGCGGCCCCCGGGTGCTGGCAGCGCAGCCGGCGCAGCACGCTGAAGAGTTCCCGGTAGTTGCCCGGCCAGCCGTGGCGGGCCAGCGCATCGATCGCGTCGGCGCACAGGCGGCCTTCCAGCGCCCGGTAAGACTCGTCGATGAAGGCCGCCAGGTCGGGCCGCGCACGCAGCGGCGGCAGATGCAGCGGCATGTCCTGCAGCCGATAGTACAGGTCGGCGCGGAACCGGCCCTGGGCCACCAGCGCCTTCAGATCCTGGTGGCTGGCGCTGATCAGGCCGAATTCCAGGGGAACGCGCTTGTCCGACCCCAGGGGCTGGACCTCGCGTTCCTGCAGGACCCGCAGCAGTCGGGTCTGCAGTCCCAGCGGCATGTCGCCGATCTCGTCCAGGAACAGCACGCCACCCTGCGCCTGCCGCAGCAGACCGCGCGAACCTTCGCGCCGCGCGCCGGTGAACGCGCCCGGCTCATAGCCGAAGAGTTCGGATTCGATCAGGTGTTCGGGCAGGGCCGCGCAGTTGATGGCGACGAAAGGGCCGGCCTGCCAGGCGCTGCGGGCGTGGATATGGCGCGACAGGACTTCCTTGCCGGTGCCGGTCTCGCCGCACAGAAGGACGGCCAGGCCGGCATCCAGCGCGCGCACGGCCTGGTCCAGCAGGGGGCTGCTGATGGCGTCGGGCGCGGGCAGCGGGCGGGCCTTCGGGCGGGTGGCGGCCGGAACCGCGGGCCGGGCAACCGGGGCAGGGCGCGCCGGCGTGCGCGGCGGAACGACCAGGCGCCCGGTGAGGGGCTGGCCGTCGTGGCGATGCAGCGGCGCATCGCGGGTGTGCAGCGGTCCGTCGATCCATTGCGCGCACGGCGTGCCGATCAGGCGGCTCCAGTCCGCGTTCAGGGCCTGCAGTGCGGCCTCGTTGGCACCGGCGATGCGGGCGTCGTCGTCCAGCAGCAGAATGGCGCGGGTGTCGTCTTCCTGCCCCCGGCCCAGGCGGAAATCCAGCCGGCGCAGCGGGCTTTCGCCGAGGATCTGATCGGCGATGCCGCGCGCCATGCGCTGCACCAGGGCCAGCAGGTAATCGCGCTTGTCGTCGGCCGGGCATGACAGATCGAGGATGCCGAGGATTTCGCCCGCAGCGGAAAATATGGGCGCCGCGTGACAGCTGAGGATGCTGTTGCAGGCCAGGAAATGCTCGGCACCATGGATGCGCACGGCCCGGCCGTCGTGCAGGGCCGTGCCGATGGCATTGGTGCCGCGCTGGGGTTCGGCCCAGCTGACGCCGGGTTGCAGCGCCACGCGGCGCGCCTTGTCCCGGAAGCTGCGGCTGCCGCGTTCGTGCAGGATCAGGCCGCTGGGGTCAGCCAGCAGCACGACGCTGTGGGCCGAGTCCGCCAGCGCGCCCAGAGCGCCGAGGTTCGGCTCGGCCAGGCGCAGCAGATCGCGATGGGCCTCGCGGCGCAGGTCCAGGTCGGCGCGGGGCAGGGGATTGGGATCGGCCAGCAGGGCAGGGTCCAGTTCGGCGCAACGCGCCCAGGACTGGTGAATGCGCGTTGCGGCCTGCGGGCGAGGGCCTGCTGCCAGCTGGATCGTGGGCGGTGTCTGCATGGGAGTCGTCCTCCGGCCGGATGGTGCGGACACTGTCGCGGTCCGCAGCAAAGATTGTCGCCGCATGCGGCGCGGATTGTCGCAAAATGCGACAAGTCCATGTTTTGAAAGCCGATTCTTTTCAGTATGCCATCGCCGGAGGGTCTTTGAAAGGCCGGAGCCGCAGGCGGTGGCCGGGCATTCCGGGTATCGCGGCTGCCGTATCCGGCATGGATTGGCATGGTCTTTGCTTTATCGGAAGAGAGCCCCGCCGCATGCCGCGGCGGCGCGCCTGGGTCAGGCCCCGCACGGGGCCGGCCCGCGACCAAGGAGACAGAGACATGGACATGACCGACCTGAAGCACTTTGGCATCGATATCGGCTTTCCCTACAAGAAACACTACGAGAACTATATCGGCGGGCGCTGGGTGGCGCCGGCCGGGGGGCAGTATTTCGACAATCTGTCGCCGATCACCGGGCAGGCGTTCTGCGAGGTTCCGCGCTCGGATGCGGCCGATGTCGAAGCCGCCCTGGATGCCGCCCATGCGGCGCGCAAGGCCTGGGGTGAGACCTCGGTGATGGAACGCGCCGGCGTGCTGCTGCGCATCGCCGACCGCATGGAACAGAACCTGCGCCTGCTGGCCGTGGCCGAGACCATCGACAACGGCAAGCCGCTGCGCGAGACCATGGCGGCCGACCTGCCGCTGGCCATCGATCACCTGCGTTATTTCGCCGGCTGCATCCGCGCCCAGGAAGGCGGGATCTCGGAAATCGACAAGACCACGGTGGCCTATCATTTTCACGAGCCCATGGGAGTCGTGGGGCAAATCATTCCGTGGAATTTTCCCCTGCTGATGGCTGCCTGGAAGCTCGGTCCGGCCCTGGCGGCGGGCAACTGCGTGGTGCTCAAGCCCGCGGAGCAGACCCCCGCCTCGATCCTGGTGCTGATGGAACTGATCGGCGATCTGCTGCCGGCGGGCGTGCTCAACATCGTCAACGGCTTCGGCAAGGAAGCCGGCGCGGCCCTTGCTTCCAGCAAGCGCATCGCCAAGATCGCCTTCACCGGCTCGACGCCCACCGGCAGGCACATCCTGCATGCGGCCGCCGACAACCTGATTCCCAGCACGGTGGAACTGGGCGGCAAGAGCCCGAACATCTTCTTCGCCAATGTGATGGACCAGGACGACGCCTTCTTCGACAAGGCCCTGGAAGGCCTGAGCATGTTCGCCCTGAACCAGGGTGAAGTCTGCACCTGCCCCTCGCGCATCCTGATCCAGGAATCGATCTACGAGCGCTTCATCGAGCGCGCCATCATGCGGGTCGAATCCATGAAGACAGGCCACCCCCTGGATGCCTCCACCATGCTGGGCGCCCAGGTATCCAAGGCCCAGATGGACAAGATCCTCGGCTATATCGATATCGGCCGCGAGGAAGGCGCCCGCTGCCTGACGGGCGGTGCGCGCAACGTGCCCGGGGCGGGGCTGGACCAGGGCTTCTATGTCAAGCCTACGCTGTTGTTCGGCCAGAACGACATGCGCGTCTTCCAGGAAGAGATCTTCGGGCCGGTGGCCTCGGTCATGACCTTCAAGGACGAAGACGAGGCCATCGCCATCGCCAACGACACCGATTACGGCCTGGGGGCAGGGGTGTGGACGCGCGACGGCTCTCAGGCCTATCGCGTCGGGCGCCAGGTCCAGGCCGGCAGGATCTGGACCAACTGCTATCACCTGTACCCGGCGCATGCGGCCTTCGGCGGCTACAAGCAGTCCGGCATCGGGCGCGAGACCCACAAGATGGCGCTGAACGCCTATCAGCAGACCAAGTGCCTGCTGGTCAGCTACAGCCCGGACGCGCTCGGGTTCTTCTGATGTAGTTTGCCGTGCAAGACAACGCCGGCCATCAGGCCGGCGTTTTTCATCCGGCGCTCCGCTGGAGCGCCGGCATGCGGGGCGAGGCTGCCTCAGGCCGCCTGGGCCTGGCTTCCTGTCCCGGCCTGGCCGATCGGCTGGGGATGGACGTCCGTGTCCAGCGGAACCGATCCCTGGGACAGGGCCTCGTCCAGGCGGCGCTTGTCCAGTTCGCCTTCCCATCGGGCCACGACCACGGTGGCGGTGGCATTGCCCACCAGGTTGGTCAGGGCGCGGCATTCCGACATGAATCGGTCCACGCCCAGGATCAGGGCCATGCCGGCGACCGGCACCGAGGGGATCACCGAAAGCGTGGCCGCCAGCGTGATGAAGCCGGCGCCGGTGACGCCGGCCGCGCCCTTGGAACTGAGCATGGCCACCAGCAACAGCAGGATCTGGTCGCCCAGGCTCAGGGGGATGTCGCAGGCCTGGGCGATGAACAGGGCCGCCATGGTCATGTAGATGTTGGTGCCGTCCAGGTTGAAGGAATAGCCCGTGGGGATCACCAGCCCCACGACCGACTTCGAACAGCCGGCGCCTTCCATCTTCTGCATCAGGGTGGGCAGGGCGGCTTCCGAGGAACTGGTGCCCAGGACCAGCAGCAGTTCCTCGCGGATGTAGCGCACCAGCCTGAGGATCGAGAATCCGTTGTAGCGGGCCACCGCGCCCAGGACGACCACCACGAACAGCACGGCCGTGACGTAGAACGTGCCCACCAGCATCGCCAGGTTCAGCACCGATCCGATGCCGTATTTGCCGATAGTGAAGGCCATGGCGCCGAAGGCGCCGATGGGGGCGGCCTTCATCAGGATCTCGACGATCTTGAAGACGGGGCTGGCCAGGGCCGTGAGCAGGTCCAGCACCGGCTTGGCGCGCTCGCCGATGATGGCCAGGGCGATGCCGAACAGCACGGCGATGAACAGCACCTGGAGGATGTCGCCGCTGACGAACGGGCTGAACATCGTGGCCGGGATGATGTTCATCAGGAAGCCGCTGATGGTGGACGCATGCGCCTTGCTGACGTAGGTGGCCACCGCGCCCTGGTCCAGGGACGCGGGGTCGATGTGCATGCCGGCGCCGGGCTGCACGACGTGGCTGACGATCATGCCGATGACCAGGGCCAGGGTCGAGAACGTGAAGAAATACAGCATGGCCTTGCCCGTGACGCGGCCCACTTTCTTCAGATCGCTCATGGCGGCGATGCCGGTCGTCACGGTCAGGAAGATCACGGGTGCGATGATCATCTTGACGAGCTTGATGAAGCCGTCTCCCAGGGGCTTCATGGATTCGCCCAGGCTGGGCGCGTAGTGCCCGAGCAGGATGCCGATGGCGATGGCGAACAGTACCTGGACGTAGAGGATCCGGTAGAACCGGGGCTTGCGCGCGGGGACGGCGCGGGTCGGGGTGTCGAGCATGGTCCGTGTCTCCAGACAGGTGCCGGACGGGACGAGTCCGGCTCGTCTTTTCCGGCGTTTTTCTCAAGGAAAGGCGGCACCTGCCGCCAGGCCCGCTGGACACAGCCAAAGCAATCCCCGTGCCAATTTTTTCATGTACATGGGTATTCTTTCCAATGCATTGACAAGAAAGAATTTTTTCCAGAATGCGGGAGTCTGCGCCCGGGCCAGATGGGCGGGGTGTGGCGGAATTTCGCACATGCGTGCAGTAGAATGTCCGAAATTCCGCCACGCACGACATGCCTTCCCAGAACCTGCCCTCCACCTCGCGCGCCCCATGGCGCCGTTTCCCCGCCTGGGCAGCGCGCTGGCTGCTGGCAGTCGCGGGTATCGGCTTGCTGGTGGCGTTGCTTCTGGGGGTCGGGGCCTGGGCCCGCGAGCGCGCCTTGCGGGATCTGGAGTCCCAGGCCCGCGCCGCGGCGCAGCTGAGCCTTGCCGCGCTGAGCCACAAGCTCGACAAGTTTCACGCCATTCCGCGCGTGCTGGCGCAGGATACGGCGCTGGCTGCGGTACTGGCATCGCCCACGCCGAAGGCGCTGGACGGCCTCAGCCGCCGACTGGAGGCATTGGGCGGCGAGCTGGGGCCCGCCATCCTGTATGTGCTCGATGCGACGGGCTGGACGGTGGCGGCCAGCAACTGGCGTGAGCCGGATTCCTTCGTCGGCCATGATTATCGTTTCCGGCCGTATTTCACGGATGCCATGGATGCCCGCGACGGCGTGCACTTCGCCCTCGGGGTGGTGAGCCATGAGGCTGGCCTGTATCTGTCGCGCCGGATCGACGGCGCGCAGGGGCCGCTGGGGGTGGTCGTGCTCAAGATCGGTTTCCGCGACCTGGAATCCGCCTGGGCTCGCAGCGGCATGCCGCAGTTCGTGACCGACCGGCGGCATGTGGTGCTGCTGGGGTATCCGGAAGACTGGCATTACCGGGTGGCCCGGCCGATGTCGTCGGCCGAGGCCGTCCGGGTCCGTGCCAGCCTGCAGTTCGGCGCGGCGCCCCTGGACCTCTTGCCCCTCGATCCGATGCTGGTGGACCAGGGCGAGTCCCCGGTACCCCTGCTGCGTCTGACGCGCGCTGCCGCCGGCCTGGAAAAGGGCACGCAGGTCCTGCATGTCGAACAGCCGCTGGCGCGCATGGATGGCTGGCGCCTGCACCTGCTCAAGCCCGTTTCGGCCGCGCTGGCCCAGGCCGAACTGACCGCCCAGGCTTTGGCCCTGCTGGCCTTGGCGCTCACGGCCATGGCAGGGTGGTGGGCCGTGCAGCGGCGCCGCCGGGCCCGGGCGTTGCTGGCCGCGCGCGATGCGCTCGAGGTCGAGGTGCGTGCGCGTACCGGCGAATTGCGGCATGCCAACGAGCGGCTGCGGGCCGAGATCGACGAACGCCGCCGTGCCGAGGCGCGCTTGCACGAAATGCAGGACGAGCTGGTCCAGGCGAACAAGCTGTCGCTGCTGGGGCAGGTGGCGGCGGGTGTGGCGCACGAAATCAATCAGCCGGTCGGTGCAATCCGGACCTATGCCGACAATGCAGGCGAGTTCCTGCGGCGCGGGCAGGCAGACAAGGTGAGCGCGAACCTGTCGACGATCGCCCGGCTGACCGAGCGGATCGGCGGCATCACCCAGGAACTGCGGGCGTTCTCCCGCAAGCGGACCGCATGCATCGGGACGGTCGAGCTCGATGCGGCGCTGGATGGCGCGCTGATGCTTGCGGGGCCGCGCCTGGGGCGGCAGGGCGTGCGCCTGGAAGACGCGCGTGCCGGGCGGCCGTCCCCCCGGGTGCGGGCCGACGCCATGCGGCTGGAGCAGGTCTTCGTCAATCTGCTGCACAACGCGCTCGAGGCGCTCGCGGATACGGCGCATCCGGGCATCCGCCTGAGCGTGGAACGCAACGGCGCGCAGGTCCGGGTACGGATCCAGGACAATGGCCCCGGGGTCGATCCCGACGTGCGCGAGCGGCTGTTCACGCCGTTCTTCACCACCCGGGCACAGGGCGTGGGCTTGGGGTTGGTGATCTCGCGCGACATCCTTGCCGAATTCGGCGGCACGCTGGAAGTCCTGGACGTTCCCGAGGGCGCGGCGTTCGAGGTGGCCCTGGACGCGATGGAGGACATGGAATGAATCCGATGGAGGTGGTGTTCGTCGACGATGACGAGGACGTGCGCGACGCCAATGCCCAGGCGCTCGATCTACAGGGCGTATCCGTGCGGGCCTGCGCCAGCGCGCAGGAAGCGCTGGATATCCTTGCCGACACTTTTTCCGGTGTCCTGGTCACCGACGTGCGCATGGCCGACATGGATGGCCTGACGCTGTTCAGGCACGTGCGGCGGCTGGATCCCGAGATTCCGGTGATCCTCATCACCGGCCATGGCGATATCGAGATGGCGGTGGGCGCCATGCGCGAGGGAGCCTACGACTTCCTGTCCAAGCCCTATGCGCCCGAAAGGCTGCTCGCCGCCATCCGGCACGGTACGGCCCAGCGGCGGCTGGTGCTGGAGAACCGCCGGTTGCGGGCACAGGCCCCGGGCGGAGCCGATGCCGCCGAGTCGATGCTGATCGGCAATGCGCCGGCCATCGTGCGGATCCGCGAACTGCTGCGGCATGTGGCCGACGCCGACGTGGACGTGCTGGTGCATGGCGAGACCGGCAGCGGCAAGGAAGTCGTGGCCCAGGTTCTGCACCGGCTCAGCCGCCGGCGGGATGCGCCCTTTGTCGCCATCAACTGCGGCGCGCTGCCCGAGTCGGTGATCGAGAGCGAGCTGTTCGGCCACGAGGCGGGGGCCTTCACGGGCGCGCAGAAGCGCCGGGTGGGCCGCATCGAGCATGCCGACGGGGGCACGCTGTTCCTCGACGAGATCGAGAGCATGTCTCCGGCGATGCAGGTGCGCCTGCTGCGGGTGCTGGAAACCCGGCAGGTTGCCCCCCTGGGCACCAACGAACAGCGGGCCGTGGACCTGCGGGTGGTCGCCGCCACCAAGGCCGACCTGGGCGATCCGGCCATGCGCGCGCGCTTTCGCGAGGATCTGTACTACCGGCTCAATGTCGTGACGGTGAACATCCCGCCGCTGCGGGAACGACGCGAAGACATCCCGGTGCTGTTCGCCCATTTCGCCGGCCTGGCCGCCCGCCGTTTCGGCTGCCCGGTGCCGCCGATGGATTCCGCATTGTTGCGCCATCTGATGAGCCATGACTGGCCGGGCAATGTCCGCGAACTGGCGCATTTCGCGGACCGCTGCGCGCTGGGCGTGCAGCAGACGCCAGCCAGCGATCCGGCCACGCCCGCGCCGGCTGCCGGCAGCCTGCCCGAGCGCGTCGAGCGCTACGAGGCCGAGCTGATCCGCGAAGCCCTGGCCGCGCACGGCGGCGAGATCCGCGGCACGATCGAGGCGCTGGGGCTGCCGCGCAAGACGCTCTACGACAAGCTGCGGCGCTACGGCATCGACCGGCGGGCCTTTGTGCGCGACGATGCGCGGACCGAGGCCGCCGTGGGTGATTCCGCCGGGAACTGATCCCGGCCGCCGGGCTGCACGGCTGCGCTGCCCTGGTCCCAGGCGCGCTGTCGGAAGGCGCGCGGCGATTCTCCGGCCGCCTTGCGGAAGAATCGCGTGAAATGAGCGGGTTCTGAAAAACCCAGCGCATCCGAGATTTCACCGATGGTCATCGAGGTATAGACCAGGCTGCGTCCCGCTTCCAGCGCCAGCCGCTCATGGATCAGCTGCAGCGGGGATTTGCCGGCATGGGTGCGGGTGATGACGTTCAGGTGGGCGGCGGTCATGCCCATCTGCGCTGCGTACCACGCCACGTCGTGGTGCCTGGTGTACGAGGATTCGAGCAGCTCGCTGAAGCGGGTGTGGTGTTCCAGGCTCCGGGCGCGGGGCGGCCCGCCGGGATCCGCTCCGGAGCGCTGGCTGCGCAGCCGCGCGTAGATCAGCGTCAGCCAGGCTTCGATCCGTGCGTCACGGAAATCGTCCTGGGACAGGTAATGGGCATTCAGGTGCGCAAAGGCATCGCGCAGGCCCGTACCGCTGCCGCGCCCCAGCGCGTGGATGACGGGCTGCGCCGGCGGGGCGGCGCGCGGGCCCAGGATCTGGGCCAGGTGCGCCAGCAGAGGATAGGCGATCGTCACGACGTGGCCCATGCAGTTTTCGTCGAACTCGAATCCATGCACGAAGGCCTGGGGCACTTCGACGATCGCGGGGCCTGTCACGGCATGCCGCGCCTCGTCCAGGCAGACGACGGCCCGGCCCCGGTGCAGGTAGAGAATCTGGTAGAGGCCCGAATGACGGTGGGGGCGGATATGCCAATTGTGCAATCGGCTGCGCGAAGCGATGGTCTCGCAGTGCACCCGCTCCGCCCTGGACCATTCCTCGCGGCCGCCATAGAGCTTGAAGATCGGGGCCTGATCGAAATATTTCATATTGGCAAGTTTAATCCTCAAAAATCCATTCAAAAAGAGGTCGGGATGGCGCAACATTCTGGAAACTTCCGGCGGAGCCGCCCGGGGATTTCCCGGCCCGCGCCGGTAGACCGCGCCTCCGCGGAATCCGCCTGGCGCGCCGATTCCATGCCTTCCCGGGCGACCGGGAAGGCGCATCCATCGAAAACAGAGGAGAGACCATGACCATCAAGACGCAAGTCGCCATCATCGGCGCCGGCCCTTCGGGGCTGCTGCTGGGCCAGCTGCTGCATCGCTGCGGCATCGACAATGTGATCCTGGAGCGCCATACGCCCGACTACGTGCTGGGTCGCATCCGCGCCGGCGTGCTGGAATACGGCTTTGTCGACCTGATGCGCGAGGCCGGCGTGGCCGAGCGCATGGACCGCGAGGGCCTGGTGCATGACGGCTTCACCCTGGCCTTCCAGGGGCGGCGCGAGCATGTCGACATGAAAGGGCTGACCGGCAAGTCGGTGCTGGTCTATGGCCAGACGGAAGTCACCCGCGACCTGATGGACGCCCGCAAGGCGAGCGGCGCCCCCATCTACTACGAGGCCGAGGATGTGCAGCTGTACGATTTCCTGGACGGCAAGCCGCGTGTCACCTTTACCCACCAGGGCCAGCAGAAGACGCTGGAATGTGCCTACATCGCCGGCTGCGACGGCTTCCACGGCGTGTCGCGCAAATCGGTGCCGAAGGACCGGATCAAGGAATTCGAACGTGTGTACCCGTTCGGCTGGCTGGGCCTGATGTCCGATACGCCGCCGGTCGAGGACGAGCTCATCTACGTCCACAATCCGCGCGGGTTCGCGCTGTGCAGCATGCGTTCGCATACGCGCAGCCGCTACTACATCCAGTGCAGCCTGGCGGAGCACGTCGATGAATGGTCGGACGACCGCTTCTGGACGGAACTCTCGGCCCGGCTGCCGGAGGACGTCGCCGCCAAGCTGGTGACCGGTCCTTCCATCGAGAAGAGCATCGCGCCGCTGCGCAGCTTCGTGGCCGAGCCGATGAAGTTCGGCAACCTGTTCCTGGTGGGCGATGCCGCGCACATCGTGCCCCCGACGGGCGCCAAAGGCCTGAACCTGGCTTCCAGCGATGTCTACACCCTGTATCACGCCCTGCGCGGGGCCTGCCTGGACGGGCGCCCCGAATTGCTGGACCGTTATTCGGAAATCGCCCTGCGCCGCGTCTGGAAGGCCGAGCGTTTCTCCTGGTGGATGAGCATGCTGCTGCATACTTTCGACGACGACGCCTTCAGCCAGCGCATCCAGAAGGCCGAGCAGGACTACTACACCAGCACCCGCGCCGGCCTGACCACGATCGCCGAAAACTACGTCGGCCTGCCCTACGAGCCGGTGGTCTGACGCAGCCGGCCCGATCTGCCGGCCGGCCGCGGGCCGGGCGGATCGTCAGGGTTCGCCGGAAGGGCCGTCGCCGGGCGCCAGGGCCCGGCGGCGGAAGTCCTTGGGCGACATCCCCGCCAGCCGCTTGAAGAAACGGGTGAAATAGCCCGGGTCCGCGAATCCGAGCGAATCGGAGATCGCGCCGATTGTGCGCGGCGTGTAGATCAGCTCGCGGCGGGCCTCCAGCAGCAGGCGCTCGTGGATCAGTTCCAGCGCCGACTTGCCCGCCAGGGCCTGGACGATGGCGTTCAGGTGCGCAGGGGTCACGCCGATGCGCTGCGCGTACCAGGCCACACGGTGCTGGCGAGTGTGGTGTTCCTCGATCAGCCGCGCATAGCGCGTCAGGTGCTGGCTGCCGGGGTCTGCACCCGTGGCGGCCGTGCCGGCCGGATAACCCTGGCGGTGGATCCACACCAGAATGCCCGCCAGCAGCGCTTCGAGCAGGGGGCCGCGCTGCGGGCTGTGCAGGCCGCGGTATTCGCGGTCCAGCCGGTGGAAGCTCAGGGCCGTGTGCCGTGCGGCCTCGTCGGCATCCATTGTCAGCACGGCGGGATCGGTGGCGGCGCTCAGGCCCAGGCCGAAACGCGCACACAGTCCGTGCAGCAATGCATAGGTCAATGTCAGGATGTAGCCCCCCGAGCCGGGCTTGAAAATGAATTCGTGAACGACTCGCTGAGGCACCAGGACCAGCCGTCCGGGGCCCAGCGTGCGCGCCTGGCCGTCCAGCACCACGGTGACTTCCCCCGATTCCAGGAACAGCACCTGGAACAGGTCCGTGTGCTTGTGGGCCGCCACATGCCAATTGTGCAATTCTTCCTGGGCAGCGATGGTTTCGCAGTAAAGCGGGTCCGAGGCCGTCCAGACATTCCCGTAGCCGTACAGTTTGTAGATGGGAATGGCCGTGTGGTCATGGGCCGGGGGCGCCGGGGTCAGCGGTTCCATGGCGTCCTCCGGATCGTGGGTGCCGATATCTGCGAAATGTACATTTTTAAAAAACAAAAGTCCATTCTCCGGGCCGTCGTCCTGCGCCACCATGAGGCTGTCCGTTCCCGCCGCGTCATCGGCGCGGCGGCTTCGATTCCAAGGAGACATCCCATGACAGCAGCCACACGCAAACGCCGGCGCCAGATCCCCGGCACCGTGATCTTCGACGGCGATCTGGCCCGTACCGGCTATGCCCTGAACCGCATGTGCTTCAGTTTCAATTCGGCCGAGTGCCGCGAGGCCTTCCTGCGGGACGAGGAAGCCTACATGTCACGCTACAACCTCACGGAAACCCAGAAAGAGGCCGTCCGCAGCCGCCAGGTCCTGCGCATGATCGCCGCCGGGGGGCATCCCTATTACCTGGCCAAGCTGGCCGGGATCTTCGGGCTGGACATGCAGGACATCGGCGCCCAGCAGACGGGCGTCACCAAAGAGGCCTTCCAGGCCAAACTCATCGCGGCGGGAGCTTGATCATGGCGCACATCATCGGCAGCATCAGCACGTCTCACGTGCCGGCCATCGGCGGGGCACTGGCCCGCCAGAAGCAGCAGGATCCTTACTGGAAGCCCTTCTTCGACGCCTACGGCAAGGCGCGCGAATGGCTGGGGCGCGAGCGTCCGGATGTGGTGGTCATCCTGCACAACGATCACGGCCTGAATTTCTTCCTCGACAAGATGCCGACCTTCGCGGTGGGCGCCGCGGACGCCTACAAGAACGCCGACGAGGGCTGGGGCATCCCGCCGCTGGCGGCCGCGCGCGGCTGCGTGGACCTGTCCTGGCACATCGTCGAGACTCTGGTCGAGGACGAGTTCGACATCACCACCTGCCAGGAGGCCCTGATCGACCATTCGGTCTCGCTGCCCCTGGCGCTGCTCTGGCCGGAAGGCAAGGATGCAGGCGAATGGCCGGTGGAAATCGTGCCGGTGTGCATCAATACGGTGCTGGCGCCGTATCCCTCGGCTGCGCGCTGCTACCGGCTGGGACAGTCGCTGCGCCGTGCGATCGAGTCCTGGGACGATGACCGGCGCGTGCTGGTCGTGGCCAGCGGTGGCCTGTCGCACCAGCTCGACGGCGAGCGCGCCGGTTTCATCAACAAGCCCTTCGATCTGCAGTTCATGGAGAGCATGGTGTCCGACCCGACCTGGGTCACCCGGTATTCCAACGACGAACTGGTCGAGCTCACCGGCACCCAGGGGATCGAACTGCTGATGTGGGTGGCGGCACGCGGCGTCCTGGACGATACGCCGGTCCGGCAGCATCATGCGCATTACCACGTGCCGATCTCCAATACCGCGACCGGCCTGCTGGTGCTCGAACCCGCCTGACCCTAAGCCCCCGGCCTGATCGCGTCAGGCCGCCAGGCCTCGCCGCGCCAACCAGCCCGTGATCGCGGACAGGCAGGCACCGGGCGCCTCGAACGGCGCCATGTGGCCTGCCTGCGCGATGGCTTCCAGTGCCGCGTCCGGCATCCGGGATGCCATGTCGGCGTGGCGTTCGAGCGGGCTCCAGCGGTCTTCGGTGCCGCTCATCAGCAGCACCGGGCAGGCGATCCTGCCCAGCAGCTCCGTCGCGTCGGGCCGTCCGATCAGGGCCTGGATCTGGCCGGCGAACGAATCCGGTGTCGAGCGCAGGACCATGGCCCGCATCCTGGCCATCAGGGCCGAGTCGACCCGGGTCCGGGGGGCGATCATGCCATCCAGCCAGTCATCGGCGATCGCCTGGACGCCACCGGCGCGTGCGGCGCGCACCAGAGCCATGCGCTTTTCGGTTTCGCCTTCGCCCAGACCCTGGTAGCCCGTGTTCATCAGGACCAGGGCGCTGCAGCGCTCCGGCGCCTGGCGTGCCATTTCCAGGGCGATGCGGCCGCCCATTGAGTGCCCCGCGACGATCAGCGGCCCCGCCGTTGCCGCCAGCACGTTGCGCGCCGCGTCGGGCAGGGAATCGATGTCGCTCAGGTCGGCGGCCAGCACGTGGCCCCGGCGCGAAAGCGGGCCGATGAAATCTGCCCAGGTGTCGGCATCGCACAGCAGGCCGTGCAACAGGACGAAAGTGGGGCGCGCATTCATGGAGTCTCCTTGGGGTGGATGCCGGGGGTTGGCGCGCACGCGAGCCGCGCGGATCGGTTCGCGCGCCGGGCGCTGTCTGGACGATAATCCGGTTTGATGCAAAAAGGGCGCCGGGGCGGCGCCCGCCCGTGTTCCTTTCCGGCCGCTCGCCCGGCGGCCCCCGGCGAGATGCCTGCATGTCCGATCCGATCCTGCGAGAACCGCTCTACACCCAACCCGGTCACCTGCTGCGCCGTGCGCAGCAGATTTCCGCTTCGATCTTCCATGATGAGATCGGCAGCCGGGTCACGCCCATGCAGTATGCCGTTTTGTGCGTATTGCTGGACAATCCCGGGGTGGATCAGGTGTCCGTGGCGGGTCTGGCGGCCATCGATACGTCCACGGCGGCCAGCGTGGCCACGCGGCTCGAGGAAAAGGGGCTGCTGTCCCGCCGGGTGGACCCGGCGAATCGCCGTCAGCGGATCCTGACGCTGACCGAGCAGGGTCGGAATCTGCTGCACGAACTCAACGATGCCATCGAACGCCTGCACCGGCGCATCTTCGAGAAATTCTCGCCCCAGGAAGAGGCCAGGTTCATGGAACTGCTGCAGAAGCTGGTGGACGTGAACAACCACCAGAGCCGGGCTCCTCTGACGGCGGCCAGGCCGGGGCCGGCCGATGGCGCTGCTGGAAACCCTGTTTCCGACAAGGTCTAAGGGTAAGCACCGATATGTCATTGCGGTCCGAGAAAATAGGATATACCTGAACATTCAGTGTACTGAATATTATCTCGAACAATAGACCGGGCCGTGCGTTCGCCTGCGCGCCCGCGAGGAGACCGATGATGTTCCCCAAGAATGCCTGGTACGTGGCCTGCACGCCCGATGAAATCGCGGACAAGCCCCTGGGCCGCATGATCTGCGGCCAACCCGTTGCGCTTTACCGGGGCGCCCAGGGCCGCGTCGCGGCACTGGAGGACTTCTGCCCCCACCGGGGCGCCGCGCTGTCGCTGGGTGCGGTCGTGGACGGCAACCTGATGTGCGGCTACCATGGCCTGGTCATGGGCTGCGACGGCAAGGCGGTTTCCATGCCCAAGCAACGCGTGGGCGGCTTTCCCTGTATCCGAAGCTACCCGGTCGTGGAGCGGCACGGCTTCGTCTGGATCTGGCCGGGGGATCCCGAGCGCGCCGACGAATCCGCCATCCCCGACCTGTTCTGGGCCGACCATCCCGAATGGGCGTATGGCGGGGGGCTTTATCATATCGACTGCGATTACCGGCTGATGATCGACAACCTGATGGACCTGACCCACGAAGCCTACGTGCATACCGACAGCATCGGCCAGACCGAGATCGACGAGGCGCCGGTCCAGACCCGCGTGGAAGGCGATCAGATCGTGACCAGCCGCGTCATGCACGGCATCGTCGCGCCGCCTTTCTGGCAGGCCGCCATGCGGGCCAACGGACTGGACGACCAGGCGCTGGTGGACCGCTGGCAGATGTCGCGGTTCACCGCGCCGGGCAACGTGCTGATCGACGTGGGCGTGGCGCTGGCAGGCAAGGGAGGCTTCGAGGCCGATCCCCGCGACAAGGTCTCGGCGGTCGTCGTCGATTTCATGACACCCGAGACCGAATCCTCCCACTGGTACTTCTGGGGCATGGCCCGTCATTTCAAGCCCGATGACGACGCCCTGACCGATTCGATCCGCACGGGGCAGGGCAGGATTTTCAGCCAGGATCTGGCCGTGCTGGAAGCGCAGCAGCGCAACCAGCGCAATTTCCCGGGCCGCCGGCTGCTGTCGCTGGACATCGATGCCGGCGGCATGCGGGCGCGGCGCGTCCTGGACCAGCTGGTCCGGGCCGAAGCCGAAGCAGAGGCCGCGGGCTGAAGGTTTGAAGAAGGCTCGGCATGTCCGTCGGGCCGATTGGAAAGAGAAAGACATGATCACCGAATCCCTGTCCGTGCGAGTTGCCGGGAAACACCAGGCGGCCCCGGACGTCGTGAGCCTCGAACTGGTGGACCCCGACGGCGGCCTGCTGCCGGAATTCTCGCCCGGCGCACACATCGATGTGCATCTGCCGGGCGGCTACATCCGCCAGTACTCCCTGTTCAACGATTGCACGCAGCGGTCCCACTTCCTGATCGGTGTGCTGCGGGAACCGCAATCGCGGGGGGGCTCGGTGGCCGTGCATGATCTGGTGCAGGTGGGGGATCTGCTGCGCATCAGCCAGCCGCGCAACCGCTTCCCGCTGGTGCCGTCCGAGCGCAGCCTGCTGTTTGCAGGCGGGATCGGGATCACGCCACTGCTGTGCATGGCCCGCCGCCTGCAGGCGACGGGCGCCGCTTTCCAGCTGCATTACAGCTGCCGCTCGCGCAGCCGCGCCGCCTTCCTGGACGAGATCCTGGGGCCGGCCCTGGCGGGGCACACCCAGGTTCATTTCGACGATGAGCCTGAAACGGCGCTCGACGCGCCGGCCATTCTGGCGGCGGACGACGGACGGACCCACATCTATGTCTGCGGCCCGTCCGGCTATATCGATTTCATCCGCGAGCAGGCCCGTTCGGCCGGGGTGGACGATTCGCGCATTCATTTCGAGCGTTTCGCCCTGGACGAGGACCAGCGCCCCGCCGCGCCGGCCGAGGGCGATGTGGCCTTCCAGGTCAAGCTGGCCAGCACCGGGGAAGTGTTCGAGATCCCGGCCGACGAGACCATCACCTCGGCCCTGGACCGGCAGGGCGTGTTCATCCCCGTGTCTTGCGAAGAGGGCATCTGCGGCACCTGCCTGACGGGGGTGCGGGAAGGCATCCCGGATCATCGCGACAGCTATCTCACGGATGCCGAGCATGCGGCCAACGACCAGTTCACGCCGTGCTGCTCGCGCGCGCGGACCCCGATGCTGGTGCTGGACCTGTAGCCACGGGCCGGCGTCTTCATTGCACGCATTTCACGATCACAAGACAAGGAGACAGACGTGAAACACAAGATCGGTAAATTGCTGGCGGCCTGCATCTTCGCGGCCGGAGGCCTGGGCGCCGCCCAGGCCCAGGACCTGAAGGTCGGCATGATCCTGCCGCTGTCGGGGCCGTTCGCCTCGACCGGGCAGCAGATGGTCAACGGCGCCCGGCTCTACCTGAAGGAGCATGGGGACACCGTGGCGGGCCGCCGGATCGTGCTGATCGACAAGGACGACACGGGCGTGTCGCCTTCGATCAGCAAGCGCCAGGCGCAGACCCTGCTGATCCAGGACAAGGTCGACGTGCTGGCCGGCTTCGGCCTGACACCGGGCGCCTTTTCGGTCGCGCCTCTGGCGACCGAGGCCAAGGTGCCCATGGTCGTGATGAATGCGGCCACGTCCTCGATCACGGAGAAATCGCCCTATATCGTGCGCACGTCCATGACCCTGCCGCAGGTCGCGGCGCCGATGGCAAGCTGGGCGGCGGCCAACGGCATTCACAAGGTATACGTCGCCGTGGCCGATTACGGTCCGGGTCACGATGCCGCGGCTCAGTTCAAGAAGACCTTCACCGCAGCGGGCGGCGAGGTGGTGGGCGAAGTCCACACACCGCTCACCAGCCCGGATTTCGCGCCGTTCCTGCAGAAGATCAAGGACGCACGGCCGGACGCGATCTTCCTGTTCGTCCCCAAC
>Ga0182737_1000286_pt1 | contig 82682 bp, 63 predicted proteins | sample eDN5th30CBELigOP_FD_128878 | JGI IMG/M metagenome (GOLD analysis project Ga0182737, IMG submission 128878) | Enriched Organic Plus compost microbial communities from Emeryville, California, USA - eDNA 5th pass 30_C BE-Lig OP (version 2) (version 2) ...
AACAACATTAAATTTAGGTGTACAGCTTTTGAGTGAAGTATTTCATACGACAATATTCAATACTGCATCAAAACCTAATCAAATAGCAAAGGTAGTCATAGAAAACCCCGGAGGTGGTCTTTTAGACTTGGGGGTTTTAAAAGGATTAGAAATACAACCTTATTTGGGAAATACACCTGTTGGTGAGCCGTTGAACGAATCGTCTATTTTGTCCTTACGATTATTACCAGGTGCCGGTGAGAAAAATGAGCTTACCGTTCCCGTTGCCGGATCATTTGATAGAATTGAAGTGAAACTTGGAGGTGTGGCCGCGGCATTGGGTACATTGATTCTCCATGGGGTCAGTCGAACATTTGGTGCATTTTTGTATCCCATAGAAGAGCTTGGTAATAAACTCACAGCATGTGAAAAAGTAGATTTAAAGGAATCTATCTTGAATTATCAACCGGCAGACTACGATTATCGGTTCTATACGGCCTCTAGCGGAGGAGCGGCTATAAGTGGCATCGTAACAGAATCTGGAAAATATTATATCGAAGCTGTAGATAAAATATCTGGGTGTGTATCAGCAAGGGTTGAGGTAGATGCTGTGGTATTGCCTCTGCCCGGCAAGCCTCATTTGACAATTAGGGATGTTATCAATTGAATATTTGCATCAATAAAAAAACTTAAATAATCGAATAAAATAAATATCAAACCAAATGAAAAACACATCAAAAGTGATGAAAATGGGGCTGGTGGCTTTGTTTTTATCGGCAACTACGGTTGCTTTTGGGCAAACAGGAGTAGAGGGATCTATTGACAAAACGGCCGCTGGAGCGGCTGTTAAAGTCGGGCCTTCTACTTTAGCAGACAATGCTGCACGTGTAGCAGCGTTGGGTGCGGGCAATCTTACGAATGAGGGAAGGGACGTCCTACTCTTTTACAAAGATGACAGTAAGCCTGGACTGACCCTTGTCGCGAGCAGGACGGAAGATTTAAGTGTCATCACACCGGCGCCTACCCGTACGGCTCAATCATTTACACATTACCGTTGGTTCTATATGGGACAGGATGGAGCTGCGGCAGTGGACGGTACCGCTTTTGGAACCGGGCTTGTCGTAGGAGGTCTGCTAAAAACCTACGCTGCGTCGGGCGATGAAAAGCTGGCCATCACCAATCTGACAGAAGGATACCATTATTTCAAAGTGCGTGGTATCGTCAATCCCGACAATATCACGGAAGAGGAACTCTGTAATGTACAGGAGGAGACGTATGTCGTCTATGTATTGCCGGAACTACAGGTGAGTGCGACAGGGAGCGTTCCCTCAGGATCAGCCTTTCAATATTGTGAAACCGAGGCTGCTACACAGACCAAAGTAAAGGTGAATACAGCGTATAGTTTTGTGCGTCCGACAACACCTACGGTCGGAAATTTTGATGTCAAGTACAGATGGTATGCGGTCAAACAGGGTGCAGACGGTACTACTTGGCCGGACGTGAGCAATAAGGCTACAAATCCTGCAAGTATTGGCGACGTGACACTGTTGGCAACATCAACAGGCAACGGTATAAATGGAGTATTGCCTGAATTCGTCCCTCAGATTGCAGGCGTCGGAAAGTATAAAGTCTTTGTGGAGGTGGAGTATGCCGCAAAAGATAGAAACTACGCGGGCTTAGATGAATCAGCAGGTCGTGTTCGTCCTCATGTGATCTACAGGGGATTTGCACAGGCAGGCAGTGAAGATATGATTTTGACCGTCACACCGACACCGGGCAAGCCACACATCACTATCGAAGCTGTTGTAGATTAATGCGTCCCACAGTATAATGGTGATTTAGTTATATGCGAGGCCTATCCTTTATAAGACAAATTATTGTCTTTACTGTGTTGCTGCTTGTTGTAGGGCAGGTGGTGGCACAGCAAGGACAGGCTTTGCGTATCGTCAAAGGTAAGAAAGTAACTCTTAGGGCTGATGCTGACCATGCATTATCTTATATTTGGTTCCGTGATGGGCAACCGATACATGGTGCACACGACAAGCGTATCACAGTAACAGAGGGAGGGAAATATACCGTAATCGCTTTAGGGGAGGAGTGCCATTCCGATCTTTCTGATTTTGTGGAGGTCATCGTAGATCCTCGGGGCGAAGATTTACAGGTGGATCTGGAAATACGTAACCTCCCGGATCGGAGCCAGATGCTTGTTTCAAAAGAGTTTAACTATCAGCTTTTGCTACTGAACAACAGTTCGTCTACTGCTACGGATGTGGTAGTGACCTTTGAGTTGCCGGATCAATTGAAATACGTAGGGCTGGTACATGGGGAAATGGCGGGCATCAATTACAATGCCCAAACGAATGAGTTGACTTGGTACTTGCCGAAATTGGATGGAGGAGAGGCTATCTCTCAGTGGATTAAGGTGAAAGGACAAGGCCCTGGCTACGCTGTGACAACAGCTAGCGTAAAGAGCCGTCAACAGGATACAAACCCCGCCGATAATATAGCACAATCTACGGTGGAGATCGTTACGCTTTTTGTACCCAATGTTTTCACGCCTAATGGAGACGGGGTAAACGATGTGTTTAAGATCGCGGGACTGGAGGCGTTCAAGTCTAATAAATTGATTATATTCAATAGATTTGGTAATGAAGTGTACAGGTCACTGAATTATCAGAACAATTGGAGTGGGGAGGGACTTAACGAAGGCACATACTTCTATTACCTCGAAGTGGAGGATTGGACGGGAATGATACACCGTGACAAAGGACATGTACTATTGATGCGAGCAGAGATTCGGAATTAAACTTCCATCGGCTATAAACCGATGGAAGTTTAATTTTTCTTAAAAAAGTCTACGGTGTGGGCCACAGCTTTGGCCCAATCATCAGGATGGTTTCCAAAGCCATGATCGGTATCCATTAAAATATAAGCACTGTTCGTACCGTAGGAGCGCAGCTGATCATGGTAGTCTTCAGCATCTTGTATGGTGCTGAAATAAGGTTCAAACGGAAGATCCTGATCATTGGATTTTGCCATGACCGTAATATTGGGCTTACCCGGTTTATTGTTGTTGGATACCCAATTGGGCGATATGGCCATCAAGGCTAACGCATTCTCATGGACAACTTCCGCACCACTCATTCTGTACAAGAGTTCTTTGATAGCCGGCCATAATGCATGGTCGGGAGGATTGTTGTAAAGCTCTTCGGACAAGGTCAGATTAGCAAGACCGGCAAAATTTCCCGAAGCCCTTACACCGCTATTCTTGTCGCCCTGCACATATAGCATAGCCAATGTTCCGCCGGCACTGTGGCCTGCCATATACAGATTGGATATCCCTACACCCCAATCGTTTGCTGATGCTTTGTATTTGTTGACTGCCGAAGCCAGATCATCCACCTGATCACTTACTTTTATCGCAGAGGCCTGGTGCACAGGAGGAGACTGATCCAAGCCCGATGCGTCGACCAACCGATGGCTAAGGTTGACCGCAACAAAACCTTTGGCCACAAACAATTTGGCTACCTGTGTAAATTGTTCTTTCGTTCCCGCAATCCAACCGCCTCCATGTATCAGAAACACGACTGGTGTATGTTGATTATAACCTTCCGGAAAATAAATATCCATTTTTTGTAGGACGTGATCACCATAGGCAATGTCTATTTCTTCTTTTACCAAAGCATAGACCTTGTCGGGATCTGGGTCATTCTTTTTGCAACCCACAACAAACAGAAAGGAAACGAACAATAAGCCGAAGATCTTTTTCATCATATAGGATTTATGTAGTATCTAATTTAATGTATTGCAAAAATAAGTCCAAAAAAAAGCCTTTGAAACAAACTTTCAAAGGCTTTTTTATGCTGTATTATAGCAATCTTACAATTGCTTTTCCAGTTTTTCAACCAATACGGATTTGGGTACTGCACCGATCTGTTTGTCGACGATTTCGCCGTTTTTGAAGAACAGTAAAGCCGGAATATTACGGATTCCATATTTGACGGAAATATCCGAGTTATGATCTACATTGACTTTTCCGACGACAGCTTTGCCTTCATATTCGTTGGCAATTTCGTCCACAACAGGTCCGACCATACGGCAAGGTCCGCACCATTCCGCCCAAAAATCAATTAAAACGGGTTTATCTGACTTCAAAACAACTTCGTCAAAGTTGCTGTCTGTAATTTCTAATGCCATAATAATTATCCTCTCTTATATTTAATGTACTTACAAATATATGTAAAAACTTCATAAACGGCATCTCATCAAAATGCAATATTATCTATGCCCTATCAATTTAATTTATAATTGACGCCCTCCAATTCTTCCAAGCCTTCGAGCAACTCATTGGTCAATTTGATTTTTTTAGCCTTTGCAGGCATTTCTACGGAAAGTTCGTCCTGTACGTCTACTACCTTGAACTTGAGTGCACAGTTGGCCTGTTCGCCCTCTATTTGAGTAGCTTGTACCAATTCATCCAGGAAAGAGATCATTTCTTCGTTCAATTTATGAAGGGCAATCTGTATGGTAAAACTCTTGGCCAGTTTATCCCGTAGATCGGACAGGAGCTGTATACTCTTCATTTCAAATCCCCAGTTTCCTTCCTGTCTGTAGCGCTCTAGTACCATACCTCGTAGCTGCACAAAATAACCTTCTTGTAGATAACCCTTAAATTTGACATAATCCTCCCCAAAAATTGCCATATCGTAGGAGTCGGAATAATCTTCAATAATGAAGGAGCCAAAGGGTTTTCCAGCCTTGGATATTCGATGTGCCACGTTCGTGATAATACCGCCCACGACAAGTTCCTTATTCTTGATTTTATTGAATGCGTCTAGTGTTTCTTCTTCCACTATGGTTTCTTTAACCTTATTGATCAATTGTAGATCGGTAACCGAATTTGGACAAAAATGCTTGATCTCGAACTTATAATTGTCCAAAGGATGGCTTGTCAGGTAAATACCGATTACATCTTTTTCGTATTTGAGTTTTTCGATCAGTCCCCAAGGTGTGCAGGGAGTAAGTACAGGCTCGGGCAGAGCCGTGGCTGCACCTCCACCAAACAGACTTGCCTGGGCGGACTGCTCGTTTTCCTTAAAGCGCTGCCCGAATTTGATGGCTTTTTCTATACCTGTAGACCCATCACCGTCCTTGAAAAAGTACTGTGCGCGATGTGTGTCCTTAAAACTGTCGAATCCACCGGCATAGGCTAAACTTTCAAAAGCCTTTTTATTGGCAGCACGAAGGTCTACACGCTTGGCAAAATCGAAAATAGATTTGTAAGGTCCTGTAGACCGGGTCTGTACGATCGTATCCACGGCTCCGGCACCCACGCCTTTGACAGCGCCTATACCGAAACGGACAGCTCCACTTTCGTTTACGGTAAATTTGTAGTGTGATTCGTTGACATCCGGTCCCAAAACTTCCAATCCCATTCGTTTACATTCTTCCATGAAGAAGGTGACCTGTTTGATATCATTCATATTGTTGGACAGGACGGCAGCCATGTATTCGGCTGGGTAATGGGCTTTCAAATAGGCCGTTTGATAGGCTACCCATGCATAGCAGGTAGAATGGGACTTGTTAAAAGCGTAGGAAGCAAAGGCTTCCCAATCCGTCCATATCTTCTCCAGGATCTTTTTATCGTGACCATTTTCGGCAGCTTGATCGATGAATTTAGGCTTCATCTTGTCGAGTACGGCCTTTTGTTTTTTACCCATCGCCTTCCGCAATACATCGGCGTCACCTTTGGAAAATCCGGCCAGTTTTTGCGAAAGTAACATTACTTGTTCCTGATAGACAGTAATCCCATAGGTTTCTTTCAAATATTCTTCGCAGGCGTCCAGGTCATACGTAATGGGCTCAATACCGTGTTTACGTTTGATAAAGGAAGGAATGTATTCCATTGGCCCCGGCCTGTACAATGCATTCATCGCAATGAGATCGGCAAAGACCGTAGGCTTGAGCTCCTTCATGTACTTTTGCATGCCGGGAGACTCGTACTGGAACACGCCTATGGTTTCTCCACGTTGGAACAGTTCGTAGGTCAGTGTGTCATCTATTGGGAAATTGTCAGGATCGAGCTCGATATCATGCCGCAACTTGACATTGGCGACTGTGTCTTTAATCAAGGTTAGGGTTTTTAACCCCAAAAAGTCCATCTTCAACAGTCCGGCACTTTCGACGACGGAGTTGTCAAATTGGGTCACATACAGATCAGAATCTTTGGCTAGTGATACGGGGACGAAGTTCGTGATGTCATCGGGCGTAATAATGACGCCACAAGCATGTATACCCGTGTTGCGCATTGACCCTTCCAATACGCGGGCCTGTTTGATCGTCTCGGCTTCTAATCCAGCTCCGTCTGCTAGGTTTTTCAACCTATTGACAGCCTCCAGCTCTTCACTGCGCAAGACTTCTTTCAAGGCTTTTTCCTCCATATTGAAGATTTTGCTCAGTTTGAGGTTCGGAATGAGCTTGGCGATCTCGTTGGCATCCGATAGGGGCAGATCCAGCACACGAGCCGTATCCTTGATGGAGGATTTGGCAGCCATCGTACCGTAAGTAATGATTTGCGCAACCTGTGAGGCACCGTATTTGTCAATGACATACTGCATGACCCGACCACGGCCTTCATCATCGAAGTCGATGTCGATATCGGGCATGGATACCCGGTCTGGATTGAGGAAACGCTCGAAGAGCAAATCATACTCGATCGGGTCAATATTGGTAATACCGAGGCAATAGGCCACCGCGGACCCTGCGGCCGATCCCCGTCCGGGACCTACCGATACGCCCATATTGCGGGCAGCAGCGATGAAATCCTGTACGATCAGGAAGTAACCGGGATAACCCGTATTCTCAATGGTAGCCAGCTCAAAGTCGAGCCGTTCGCGTATGTCATCCGTAATTTCTTTGTATCGTTTTTCGGCGCCTACATAGGTCAAATGACGCAGATAGGCATTTTCGCCACGTTTTCCACCGTCTACTTCATCTTGGGGATCTTGAAACTCTTCGGGAATCTCAAACTTGGGCAGCAAGACATCCCGATTGAGGGAATAGATCTCAATCTTGTCCACTATCTCCTGTATATTCAAGATAGCTTCGGGCAGATCGGCAAATGCTTTTTTCATTTCGTCAGCCGATTTGAAATAATACTCTTGATTAGGCATGCCATATCGAAATCCACGACCCCTTCCGATAGGGGTGGAAAGTTTTTCACCGTCTTTGACGCAGAGCAGGATGTCATGCGCATGCGCATCGGATTTGTTGACGTAGTAGGTGTTGTTGGTCGCGATCAATTTGACATCGTGTTTTTTTGCCAGTTTGATCAATGTTTCGTTTACCCGATTTTCATCTTCCTGTCCGTGGCGCATGACTTCCATGTAAAAGTCATTGCCAAAGACTTCTTTCCACCATATCAGGGCATCTTCTGCCTGGTTTTCGCCGATGTTCAATACTTTGTTTGGTATTTCTCCATATAGGTTTCCCGATAATACAATGATGTCCTCTTTGTGGCGTTGTATGACTTCTTTATCTATTCGGGGTACGTAATAAAACCCCTCAGTATAGGCAATGGAAGCCATTTTGGCCAGGTTATGGTAACCGTTTTTGTTTTTTGCTAAAAAAACAATTTGGTATCCGTTGTCTTTTCGGCTTTTGTCTTTTCTGTCCTCACAGACATAAAATTCACAACCTACAATGGGTTTGATGAGCTGTCCTGTAAATTCTTCACCTGTCTCCTGTGCTTCTTTTTGTTTGGTTTCGACTTCCTTATTGTGGCCAATGATCCGGCTCACAAACTGGAAAGCCCCCATCATGTTGCCGTGATCGGTCAAGGCAACAGCCGGCATATTGTTCTTGATAGTAGCAGCGGCCAGATCTCCGATAGAAATGGTAGATTGGAGAACCGAAAACTGGGAATGGTTGTGCAGATGTGCAAAAGCTGCTTCTTGTAGGGCTTCACGTACAGCGTCGTCTATCTCTATTTTGCCTGCCGACGGTTTATCACGGTTGCGAATGGCATCCGAAGCTGCTTTGAGATTAATATGTGTGAGTCCGACTGTGGGTATAACATCCGGATTGTGCTGCCGGAACTCAACAAAATATCCCGTATCGACCTGTAATTCTTCCGCAGTAAAGACTTCCCGGCGTATCAGTTCGAAGAAACATCGTGTTGTGGCCTCCACGTCGGCTGTAGCGTTGTGTGCTTCAGCAAAGGGAACCCCAAACAGGTAGGAATGGAGTTCGGTAAGGTTGGGCAATTTGTAACGTCCACCACGTCCACCAGGGAGTTGCAGTAGCTCTGCCGTCACTTCTGTACAGGTATCCAGTACCGGCATGCTACTCATGGGACTTTCTACGCCATATCGGTAAAATTCACATCCCATGATATTGATGTCAAAACCGATATTTTGGCCGACCACGAATTTGGCTTTGGCCAAAGCTTCGTTAAACTTGGTCAATACCTCCGGGAGAGGTACGCCTTGCTCTGTCGCCAACTCGGTCGAGATACCGTGTATCTTTTCCGAATCGTACGGTATATTGAAACCGTCCGGTTTGATCAGATAATCCTGATGCTCTATCAAGCGCCCATTCTCGTCGTGCAGCTGCCAGGCGATCTGGATACATCGTGGCCAGTTGTCTGTATCTGTAATGGGGGCATCCCAACGTTTGGGCAAACCTGTTGTTTCGGTATCGAATATTATGTACATAGTCTTTCTCTAGTGGAATATCAAAATTAGTCAATTATGAATTAATATTTAAGGACTGTGGATAATTAGTAGAGATGCAATGCATTGCGTCTCTACTGTTTTTTTATTATTTTTAACAATGGATTTGCGTTATATCGATATACATACGCATAGTGTGTGTGCAGCAGCAAATGTGCTATCGCTGAGAAATATCATTGTCTCTAAAGATGATCTACCCGACACCTATTGCTCTGTAGGTATCCATCCTTGGTATATAGACAATGAACGGCAGCAATATGTTGAGTTGGAGCAATATGCTACTGAAAAACAGGTCTTGGGCATTGGAGAATGTGGTTTGGATAAGATGGTTGCCATACCGTGGAACAAACAAGTTGAGGTATTTGAACAACAGATTGCTTTGGCTGAGCATTTGCGGAAGCCCCTCCTTATCCATTGTGTCAGATCCTATCAAGAAGTCTTCATGCTATTGGATGGTGTGACTGTTCCGGTCGTATTTCACGGATTCAATAAGAAGATTGAACTAGCTAGGCAAATTATCCAAAAAGGATACTACCTAAGCCTAGGAGCGAGTATTTTTGGAGGTCTATTGGACGAACACATCCACCAATTGCCTTTGAATAAAATATTCTTGGAAACCGATGATAAACCTATCGAAATAATGGATGTTTATATGTATTTTTGCGCCGTCCGAAAAATGCCCTTATCTGAACTTCAAGAGGAGTTGGCGGCTAATTTCGAACGGGTATTTAAATATTCTGTCTTAATATAATAAAGTGACAGAGGTGATGATAGTGATGTAGTTATGAAGGCGACACGCATACCTCCATAACCTGCTTCACTTCCATAACTTTAAAATAAATGAAAGATTTATCCTGGTTGTCCAGAACCGAAGCCTTAATAGGTCGGGAAGGATTGGAAAAATTGGCCGATTCTCATGTCATGGTCCTTGGTCTAGGTGGTGTAGGTTCCTATGCCGCTGAATTTATCTGTCGTGCAGGCGTCGGCAAAATGACGATCATTGATGGCGATACCGTAGATCCTAGCAACAGAAACCGGCAGCTTCCTGCCTTGGCAACCAATCATGGTATGGCCAAAGCGCAGATCATGCAACGGCGTCTGCTTGACATCAATCCCGAACTGGATCTGCATGTGGTTGAGGAGTTTGTGGTTCCAGAGCGTATTCCGGCGTTGTTAGATTTGAAACCAGATTACATCGTAGAGGCTATAGATAGTGTGACGCCAAAATTATTTTTGATTCGACAAGCTTATGCCGCACAGGTCCCCTTTGTCAGTTCGATGGGAGCAGGGGGGAAAGTAGATCCAACAAAGATCAGAATAGCCGACATCAGCGAATCCTACAATTGTAAATTGGCACATCATATACGCAAGAAGCTTCGTAAGCATGATATCCGTACAGGGGTGAAAGTAGCTTTTTCGACAGAACTGCCCGATAAGTCTTCATTGCTTTATACGGATGGAAGCAATTTTAAGAAATCGGCCTATGGTACGATGTCGTACCTACCAGCTGCCTTTGGTGGGGCAATTGCTTCGGTTGCTATTCGGGATCTTTTGGAGAGGGATTGAGTTGAATTAATGTTAGCGCACGTGACTCCTTTTGTGTGCTTGTTATTGAGGCACACGAAAGGATTCGTGCGCCCAATGTCATTAAGTTAAGCGTTTTTGTCATCCTAAACAACGTGAATTGCGGAGCAATCATTCATGCCATTGAAAACACACAAGAATGAATAACGATCTGTATACTATCCCTTTCGGTATCGCGAACAGATTCAATGTTGCATCAGCCCCACCGCCACCAACACGTCCCTGATGCCTGCTTCGCGGTCGGCTAGCCTCAGAATGACATAAAAGAACGGTTACATCCTTAACTTAATACCATTGTTCGTGCGCCAGTATACGGGAACACAAAGTCAAAGAATTACATATCTTACTAAAGCATGTTGTAACAAATTATCATGCAAAAGTCAAACTGTTTTCAGACGCTTTAATATATAAAAAATATATTTTTATTTTGCATCATAACTTTTGAACTATTTCATCAAAAAGTCAAAAGTAAAAAGTGTTGACTATGAATATATTTTTACGTACTGTTTTTTTATCCTTATCCCTTGCTCTTTCCATATCGTCCTTTGGACAGTCATTGGATATTCGGGGACGTGTATTGGATGCTCATACAAAGGAAGCAATTTCATTTGCTACCGTAGCTGTAGTAGGAAGCAGCTATAGCACCTACACGGATGATAATGGAAATTTTAATTTAACGATACCCGATCCTCAATCCAAGGTTCGTGTTTCATATGTAGGTTATACCAGTCAGGATCTAGCTATTTCTCTCCAAAACACAAGTTTTCAAATCTTTTTGCAATCGGAGAACGTCATTGATGAAGTAGTCATCAAGAGACCTAAGCTCAAATATTCGAATAAGGACAACCCCGCTGTAGCACTGATTCGACAGGTTATTGCGCATCGGGATGAAAATAGAATGTCAGGTCAGCAGTTTGTGGAATACGAGCAATATGAAAAAATATCATTGGGTCTGAGCAACCTCTCTCCAAAGTTCAAAGATAGGAAAATATTCAAAAATTATCAGTTTCTCTTTCGGAAGGATGACAGCAACACAGCCGACGAAAAATACATCTTGCCGGCTTTTATCGAAGAAAAGGTGTCCAAAGTCTATTACCGTAATGATCCGAAAAAGACCAAGCAATATATTTTGGCCGAACAGCGGGCCGAGTTTGATCCGAAGTTTGTAGACAATGATGGGCTTTCCAATTATTTCAATAAGTTGTATGAGCATGTCGATATTTATGATAGCAATATCACATTGTTGACCAATCAGTTTTTGAGTCCCATCGCAAATGCTGCACCGACATTTTACCGTTTTTATATTACGGATACGATCAAGACCCATGAGCATGAATTGGTAGAACTCAGCTTCTTTCCACGCAATAAGAATGATTTCTTGTTTCAAGGAAAGCTGTATATCACGTTGGATGGGCAGTATGCTGTACAGAGTGCTAAGATGGCGGTCAATCCCGAAATCAATCTGAATTTTGTGCGTGAACTTCAGATAGAGTTGTCCTTTGACAAGGATAATCTCCATAAATATTATCTCCATAAAAGTAGTCTTGGGATAGATTTTGCATTGTCCGGCAAAGGAAAAGGTATTCGAGGCAACAGAATTGTGTATTATAAGGACTATGTCAATGGCAAGCAACAGCCGGATAGTGTGTATAGTGGGGATGCGGTCGTAAAGCTCCCTGTAGAAAAAGTGGAAGAAGATTCGGAAAACTATTGGGCAAATTTACGCTTTGAACCCCTTAGCCAAGAAGAGCAATATATTTATCGGAATATAGATTCCTTGCAGTTGATGTCTTCTTTCCGTCGGATTATGGATATTGGTGCCCTGCTGTTTTCGGGGTACAAACAGGCTGGTCCGGTAGAGATAGGGCCGGTAAATACATTTTACAGTTATAACCCTGTAGAGGGGCTACGGTTTCGTGTCGGAGGGCGCACCACCGATGCTTTGAGTACACGTTTTTATTCTGAAGCATATGGGGCCTATGGATTTGTAGACAAAAAGTGGAAATATTTCCTGAGCGGAACCTATTCCCTAAACAATAAATCCGTGTATAGATTTCCGCAACACTACATCCGTGCTTCTGTCCAACGGGATACCAAGATTCCCGGACAGAACCTGGAATTTATCCAAGAGGATAATATACTGTTGTCTTTGAAAAGAGGAGAAAACGAAAGCTATCTGTACAACGATATTTATCGGCTGGAATACAAGGCCGAATTCAAGAATAATCTATCTGTGACGGCTGGTTTGAGTAAATGGAAACAAGAGCCGGCAGGTGTGTTAAGGTATGCATTGCCCGAAACAAATGGTATGCCTACAACATTTTTGAATGAATTGCGTACAACTGAAGCTTCGGTAGGGTTGCGTTGGGCCCCGCATGAGGAATATTATCAAGGAAAGTTGTATAGGACACCTATTTTCAACAAGTATCCTATATTTACCGTCAATTATACTACGGGTATCAAAGGATTTTTGGAGGGACAATACAACTACCACAATTTCAGTGGAAGTGTTTTCAAACGTGTATATCTCTCGCAGTTGGGGTATGCTGATGTCAATGTAGACGGAAGCTATGTTTTGGGAAAAAATATTCCTTTCCCTTTATTAACTATACATCGTGCGAATCAAACGTATGCTTATCAATTGCAGTCTTACAACTTGATGAATTTTTTGGAATTTGTCTCAGATCATCATGCAGCTTTGAATGTGCAATACTATATGAATGGATTTATCCTCAACAAAATTCCTTTACTCAAGGAACTGAAATTGAGGGAGGTGTTTAGCTTCAAAGGTATATATGGAGGATTGCGTGAGGAGAATAACCCAACGTATAATGACAAGGTGTTCGCTTGGCAAACCAATTCTGACGGAGATGTGTCGTCTTTTACATTTGGGTCACAGCCTTACATGGAAGCAAGTGTCGGTCTGTCCAATATCTTTAAAATATTACGTGTAGACGTTGTGAAACGGTTGAATTACTTAGACCATCCTTCCGTTTCCGAATGGGGAGTACGTGCAAGGATTAAGTTTGATTTTTAGAAAAAGTAGAGGCACAATGTATTGTGCCTCTACTTTTTCTTTAATACCCATAATCTTGTTTTAATTTAGGGTTTGCCTCCCTGGCCGATTGAGGAAAAGGCATCAATTCACTATGATTAGCTTTAAACAGTTGTGCTACGTTTGTGATCCATGTATCTGTCAATCCGACTATCCAATTTACGCGGGTAAAGCCTGTTGGAGCAGGGGTAGGTGTAGGTTCGTAAAGTGAATGGCTCCAGATTACTTCTGTAGAAGAGGGTTTGTAATACATGTATTGCGGTAAGTTTTCGTAAGGAGCTTCCTTATTTTTCATTTTGGTAAGCTTTTCCCTTACTTCGGTGATTTTTGTTCCTAATAGATTCCATCTTATCAAATCATACTTTCTGATCCCTTCCCCCCCGAATTCAAAAGATCTTTCGTTGACGATAGCTTCAAAAAAACTGTCTTTTGTTGTAGGTGTTGTTCCGATCAGGTCACTATCTCCTCCAAAACCTCTTGTCCTAACTTCTTCAAACGCAGCTATTGCATCACTTGTCGGACCGTCGTTGAGTTCGTTTTCTGCTTCGGCAAACATTAATAAAACATCTGAAAACCTTATTAAAGGCCAGTTAAGCCCGGTAGATTGATTGGCTGTATTTAATCTGGGGTTTATCCAGTCTGAGCGAAATTTGCCACTGGTCATATTGGCAAGAGCCTGTACATTTTTGTAATATTCCGGACTGTTATAATATGGAGCTGCTGTGACATCTCTTCGTAGGTCAAGCGGATCAAAGCTATAGAAATAGGTGGGGATAATACGTATTTGTCCATTTCCCAATAATGATGTATTCCCAGGAACATAAAATCGTGGACCATCGTAATATCCAAGGTTGCTTTCATCTTCACGACCCATAGCAACCTCGAATAGTACCTCACCGTATGGATCTATCTTATAAGAACATATTCCGTCTTTGAATACCGCTTCGAAACTTGGATTAAGCGTATGTTGATCACGATGTTGCATGATATCGAAACATTCGTCTCTGGCAATTTGATAATATTTTGTGTAATCTGAACCACGTTCCATGACTCCAGAAGCCCTTCTTAGTGAGTAACCTCCACGGTACAAAGAAAGTCTTGCTCGCATTGCTTTGACGGCACCTTTCGTAATACGTTCATCAGAAGGAACTTCTGTTCTCCAAGGAATAAGTGAGGATGCTAATTCCAAATCACTGATTAAGCGGTCATAAATAATATCACGATCCGTTTGTTCCATGAAAAGATCAGGTTGGTCTATTGACGGTTCAAAAGGAGCAGGAATGTCTCCCCAGTTTCTGATCAACTCAAAATAAAACTGTGCTCTCAAGGTCAAGGCTTCACCATGTAACCTTCTGAGTTCAATTTTTTCCTCTTCCGAACCATTTTCGTAAAGTGACATCATCGGTATATTCTTGATACAGATATTTGATCTCTCTACCCCGGCATAAAGTTGTTCAAAAGGGCTCTTTAACTGTGCATTTGTAGGACTTAAATTGTATCTAGACAAATCTCTCGAACTATTGTCCGGCGCAGAACTATTTAATACCCCTACCATTTCATCATTGTCATATGGGTACATCATACTAAGCCTACTGCCATACCCTTGTCCTCCGGCGAGTCTGTCATAGGCCCCTAATACGGCACTCCTTGCATTCTCTACGGTGCTAAAGACAAAATTTTCATCAAATGCCGAAGGAGGATCGAGATTTAGGTAATTTTTGCAGGATATTCCTAATAACAATACACCGATGGTCAATAGGTAATTTAAAGTTTTTCTTTTCATTATGTATGGATTTTATAATGACAGGTTAATTCCCAAAATAAATGTCTTACTTCTTGGATAGGCCGCATAGTCGACACCTGGTGTTACCGGTACCGATCTTCGGGTGTTGGCCTCTGGATCATATCCCGTGTAGTTGGTGAATACGGCAAGATTATTTATCGTTCCGTACACTCTTAAATTGTTTATTTTTATACGATTGACGAGGTGAGAAGGCAATGTATAGCCCAATGTAATATTGTTGATCCGCAAAAAAGACCCGTCTTCCATTGCCCATGAAGTCGGGTACCATGCGCCTGTGCCACTGATAGGAATCCACATAGTGGCGTCTTTATTGATTTCAGATAGTACTTCGGGAGCTGCTCCCGTAACAAATTGTTGCCCATCGATGGTCTCCACTTGTTGTATTCTATTCCCATTCTGATCAATGGTTTTCCAGCGACCAGATACCATTTCTAGCGAATTGGCATAGGAACTGTATGCATTGGTAAATTCAATTTTGTTAGCGTTGTACGTGTTGTTTCCCACTACAAAATTTACGAAAATACTCATGTCGAAATTCTTATAGGTAAATTGTTGATTCAATCCTCCACTGAATTTCGGATTTGCGTTTCCGATAATGGTTCTGTCATTGTCATCAATGACCTTATTGCCATCTAAATCTTTCAATTTCATCCAGCCAGGTTGGGCTATGCCGATTGCATCAGAAACGTCTGTTACACCATTTTTGAGCGTGTATATGGACGTAATGGGATCATAATCGAAATCATCTGTCGTATAGAATCCATCTGCCACAAATCCATACATAGCACCTACAGGTTGGCCCACCTGGACAACATAATCCGATGGCTGGCCGGATATGCCAAAGCCAGATTTTTCATAATACAAATCTTGTTTGTCAGATATTTTCTCTATTTTGTTTCTATTGAATGATATGTTGAAGTTGGCATTCCATACAAAATCCCTATGGTTTATTGGAATAGTATTGACTTGAAATTCCAACCCTCTATTGGAAGTGCTGCCGATATTTTGTATCTGTGTGGTATAGCCAGATGTAGAGGGGATAGGTACCTTTATCAATAAATCATGAACCTTATTTTGATAGGCATCTGCTATCAGTTGTATACGGTTCTTGAAAAGAGAAAGATCAAGCCCGATATTTTTTGAGACAGTTGTCTCCCAAACAAGATCTTTGTTGGCAAGGTTCTTCGTAATGTATGCAGGAATGAGTTCTTCGTTGAGCGCGTATTTTGCACCGGCCTCGTATATATTCATAAATAGATAGTCGTCTATACGGTCGTTCCCGGAAGTACCATAGCTTAATCGTAGTTTTAAGTCGGAGATTGCTGTGATATCTTGCATGAAATCTTCTTGTGAAATCCTCCATGCAACAGATCCTGATGGAAAGTATCCCCATCTCTTATCTTCCGCAAACCTAGAAGAAGCGTCTGCTCTCATACTAAAAGTTGCCAAATATTTGTCTTTGTAACTATAATTGCTACGGTTAAAGAATGATAATGTTCGTGTCGCCGATTTATAGTTCTGGGGGTATATTTCAGGAGATGTCAGCATTGTGCCTAGGCTCAGCTGACCTAAAGCTTTCTCTGCAGTGATGCCTTTTGGAAAGTTCTTGAGTTGCATTTCGGAACTTCTATAGTCGATATTGTAAAATTCATTCCCTAATAATATGTTCAGCTTATGACTGCTTCCTTTTTTTAGGTTAAATGTGAATACATTAGAAAAATTCAGATTGTTTCTGTCCATATCGAGTACACCTACCATCGGCAATTGCCCTCCCTGTGTTCTTGCTCTGGATGTAATCCCATCTTCAAAACTCTGGGTAGACCGTCTATGATAGTTCACACCTAATGTGCTTCTAAAGGACAACATCTTATTAAAACTATAGTTCAAGAAACCGTTAAGGTGAGTGGTTTGCATTTCTCGATTTCTGTACTGTGCATTGCTCAATGCTACAGGGTTAATTATGCCAAGTGCATTTCCTGTATTGGTTTCTTCGTAATAGATTTCGTCAACCTCTTCATCCGTAAGATTACCAAGGTTCAAAGGCATATATTTGACCGTGTGTCGGAGCATATTATAGGTACTACCTCCTGCATCTGAAGTGCCTGCGCCCAATACGTTTTGATTGGAATATCTCACATTAAATCCAGCGTTCAGTTTATCGCTTACTTTGCTGTTGAATCTAAAATTTAACAATGTTCTCTTATAACCAGAGTTGAGCATAATGCCATCATCGTTATTGTGTGTGACACTGAGGTTATATTGTGTAGCTTGTGTACCTCCCGCTACACTGAGATTGTGTGTTTGCATAAAGGCATCGTTTCCAAATGTTTTCTTTTGCCAGTCTATAAATGGTGTTTCTTTATATTGCTCTATATCTTGCCATGTACCATATCTACGTTCGAAGGCAGCTTCTGCTTGTGTTAATCCTCTAGAACGTTCGTATTGGCGAACAACAAAATCATAAGGCTTCATCACTTCTAGTTTCTTGGCAAGGCTTTTCATTCCCAATACATTATTGTAATTGACTTGAGGTTTTTTCATTTGTTTTCCACCTTTGGTCGTGATGATGACCACACCATTGGCACCTCTTGCTCCATAGATGGACGTTGTGGAAGCATCTTTTAAAATATCGACAGAAGCAATGTCTTGAGGTGATAAGCTCGAAATACCGTCATCAACTATCACACCATCTATAATATATAGAGGATCATTGCTTTGTGTTATAGAGCCGCCGCCACGTATCTTTATCTGTACCTCTGCTCCGGGAGCACCTTCTGATGTGGTCACCTGCACACCTGCCAAACGGCCAGTAAGCGCTTCGGCAGCAGAATTGATGGGGATATCTTTTAGCTGTTTCTCATTGATCGACGAAACGGAACCTGTCAAGTCTTTACGCTCCACCGTGCCATACCCGATGGCAACGACTTCTTCTATTTCATGGGCAGCCTCTGTAAGGAGAAAATCTATTTTAGTTTCCCCTTTAAAAGCTATTTCCTGTGCAACAAAACCAATATATTGTGCAGTGATAATTATATCCGATTCTCCAGCAGGTATAGTCAATGTGTAACTCCCTTTTTGATCTGTTAAGGCTCTCTGTGGATTGCCTTTTATATTAATACTCGCACCAATCAATGGTTGCTTGGTCTCTTTGTTGAGCACTTTGCCTGTTATTCTTGTTTGAGCATGCAATATTGTCATGCTGCTCACCAGAATGGCCACGGTTATTTTGACTGCTTTTATCATAAATAATTAAGTTTTTTATAATTGATCAAGAATCTGTTGCGTAAACAGATCGCTTGTATGAAAATTCATTCGATGCTTACACAAGAATACACGTTTTTACTGGAGATATAAATGAAATCAGGTAAAAAAATAGCGGAAGCGTTCTCGGTAATAATGTCGAGAACGTTATCGTTTTTTTTACGATCATATTGTGCTTTTTCTCTTCTTTTTTATAAAAAAGTATCGACCTTTAAGGTGCTGATCGAAGGCCCTAAAGAAATAAAATCCATGTAATTAATTATTTTGTATTATGATGAAAAAAGAAAAAAAACAAATATTAGGATTGTCTATTATACTGATAGCTTTGTTCTCTTTTGGAATTTATAGTGATCCTAAACCTACCATTCATTCCATAGGAGATTCGACAATGAGCGATTATGGAGAGAGTTACTTGAATAGATTTGGTGGTGAAGGCTATCCTATAAGAGGTTGGATGCAAATGATGCCTGAATTTGTAAAACCTGAGACAGTGGCCATAAATAATGCTGCAAGAAGTGGGAGAAGTTCGAAAAGTTTTAGAGAAGAAGGATTTTGGGACAAGGTAAAAGCTAAAATTCAACCGGGAGATTATGTGTTTATACAGTTTGGACATAATGATGCCAAAGAAGATTCGTTACGTCATACCGATCCACAGACTACATTTAAGCAAAATATCCGAAACTACGTCGAAGAGGTAAAAGCGAAAGATGCAAACCCGATATTGTTTACCTCCATCGTCAGAAGGCGATTTGACAAAAACGGAAAGATTATGGATTTCCATGGAGAATATGTCACCGTAATAAGAGATCTGGCAAATGAAATGAATGTTCCCCTTGTCGATCTTAACAAGCTGAGTGCAGAACTGGTGGAAAGTTATGGCGTAGAAAAATCTAAGGAATTGTTTCTTTATATCGAACCGGGACGGTTCTCAAAATTGCCAAATGGCAAACAGGATAATGCTCACCTTTGTGTAGAAGGAGCAAGGAAGATTGCTGAATTGGCAGTCAAATCAATGAAAGAGCAGAACTTACCTGTTGCAAAGTGTTTTCTGTGAGAAGTAAATAGGTTTTGTGAAGAGTTATAAACCCAATAAGGTTTTTGAAAACCTTATTGGGTTTTGTTTTGATTTATTATTTGCTTGACAGAACTTTGGCAGATGCTGCAGGGATATTTATTTTACCCTCTACGGTATCATTATCCCAGGTGCTCCAAATCCCTTTGGGAAGCTTAAAAGAACGAGTTTCTTTTGAGGAAGGATTTACAATAACTAGTCCTTTGGAATATCTCCTTATCCATAGACCGGAATCCAATTTCGTTGGTACTGACACTGGTTCACCGATATCGGTATCTATCTCCTTTCTATAAGAAAAATGATGGTAAATAGCCTTATCCGTATAACCCACCATAGCTAAGAGACTACTGGGCCCTCTGCTGAGTAAATAATTCCCGATGACATACTCTACCTGCTCTTTGGGCCAATCATTGGCATGCTCGCCTTTCATTTGATTGATAGATATATATCCTTTTTCGGGAGTGATTTTATGGATAATGGCCATGGCTTTTTCCCATTTGTCATCCGTGACGTTGATACCCCGGTGTGCAAAGCCATTCTCGTCAAGCCAGGCATCTACAGCTTGAATTATCTCCAGTACGACAGGCTCCGGTGCTGAGTTGGCCTTTATATTGCCTACTAATGCAATACCGAGCGGATTCAGTTTATCTTTTAAGAATTGCATCCATCCTATCATGTTTTTATGGAAAGTTGTATCATTTTTTTGTCCGGTGTACAATTTTACCCATTCGTTTCCGGAATACCTTCCTACGGCTTTAGGCCAATTTCCTAAATCCACATTGTCCATGGCAATCACTTTGTAGCCAGCCTGAACAGCAGGCATGATGAATTTTTGCAAATAATATTCCCTCACTTCCGGATTGGACACATCCAAGGGAACTAGTCCGCCATAACTGTAGATATAACCATAAGCCGGAGTTTTTCGATCTTCCTGATACATGATCCAATCCGGATGGTTTTCTTGATACCATTTGATATCCAGTTTGCGGTCGGGATTACGTATGGAAGGAAAGTATTTGCTGCCTGTGACATACTCCGGTTGCTCTGAGGAGCGCGATCCCCATACGTAAAATACTTTGTTCTTCTGTTGTTGATAAACAGATTTGTCCTTTATCTGGTTGTCAAATATCTGAGCCATAGGTATTCCATGTGACGGAATACCTGATGAACCCAAAAAAATTGTTTGATTCTGTGCATTGAGGCTTACCGATAGGGCTAAAGCACAGATTATCAATAAGCTGATCTTTTTCATTATGCTTCTTTTCCTTCTACAATATTTGATAATAGACTTGCGGAAGCCTCGTCGAGATAGAAACTGCAATTGGGATGCAGTTGTAGTATGCTGGCCGGGAACATGTTGCTTACGGGTTGTTCTAAGCTGTTTTTTACAGCCTGAGCTTTTCTTTCATCGGGTACAGAGCAGATAATGTGTTGAGATTTCATAATCTGTTTTACCGACATGCTGATCGCCTGTGTCGGGACTTCTTCCAAAGATGCAAACCAACCTTCTCCCATTTGTTGTTTGCGGCACTGCTCGTCTAGATCTACAATCAGGTAGGGTTCTTCCGTGTCAAAATCGGCGGGTGGATCATTGAATGCCAAATGTCCGTTTTCGCCAATTCCCACTAATGCAACATCAATTGGATGCTTTTCAATGATTGCTTTTAGTTTTGCTATTTCTCCTTCAGGATCGGATTCTCCATTTATCAAATAGGCTTCCTTTAAAGGAGGGACTTTGTCCAAAAAACGTTCTTTCAGATATTTTCTAAAACTTGCAAGTTCTGTCATAGGGAGTCCGATGTATTCATCCAAATGGAACATTACAACTTTGCTCCAGTCAATATCTTCTTTTATGAGTTGATTGATTGTTTCGAATTGACTTGTGCCGGTAGCAAGGATAATGTTTGCTTGACCTTTTTCGTTGATGGTCTCTTTGATCAGTTGGGCAGCAAGGTTTCCAGCTGCTTCTCCAAGTTTAAGTGGATTTTTGTAAATATTGATTTTCATAAAAAATATTGAGTTTAAAATGTTGTATTACTTCCTCTTTTGGGCAACACACCTGTGTTTGCTCCAGTTAACAGTTGTATGTCTACGGGCTTGTTGGTTTTCCATTTTCCTCGGGTAAAATCAGGGACGTCTATCGAATTGGATCTATTGGAAACAGATTGCTCACTCAATGGACCTAATGCACTCCATAAGGCTGTGTCGTACACATCGATGTCAAGAGGAAGCCCATTGCGAAGGCAGTCAATAGTGCGCCAATCCATTATAAAATCCATTCCTCCGTGCCCTCCGAACTTTTTGGCTATATCTCCGATTTTCTTTGATATTGCAGGGGTATATTTTTCTTGCAAGACTTTAAACTCTTCCTCTGTAGCCCATTGATGACCGATCGCTATTTTTCCCGGAAGAGGATAGCCCTGTGCCGTTGCTTTGGTACCACTGACTAGGTGTATGCGTGAGTACGGACGAGGTGAAGTGACGTCATGTTGTATCATGATGGATCGTCCCTTACTGGTTTTGATGATGCTGGTATTCATGTTGCCGCGGAAGGATTTGTTTACATAGGGTTTGTAAGAAGCATCTTCTTCTGCGAGGTTCCTTGCCATATTTCCCATCATGAAATCGTTTGAAGAGAGCGAGACTAAATAATCCATTTTGTCACCACGATTGAGGTCCATTATTTGGCTTACAGGACCAAGGCCATGGGTGGGGTAGAGGTTGCCGTTACGAAGGTTTTCTTTCAATCGCCACAATTCCCAATATTTTTCTTTAGAAAAATTACCTTCTAGCAAATCGTGGATATAGGCCCCTTCACAATGGATAATGTCTCCAAAAAATCCTTGCCTAGCCATGTTGAGTGTCAATTGTTCAAAAAAACCATAGCAACAGTTTTCTAGCATCATGCAATGCTTTTTTGTTTTTTCAGAAGTTTCTACTAGCTGCCAGCATTCTTCCACAGTAGTTGCCGCGGGCACTTCTACACAGACATGTTTGCCCTGATTCATGGCATATACCGCCATGGGAGTGTGTAGGTGCCAAGGCGTAGAAATATAAACAAGATCTATATCACTTCTGTCACAAAGCTTTTTCCATTCCTGTTCTCTGTCAGTATATAAAGTAGGATTGTGCTTGCTTCCATTTAATTTTTGTTTGGCAGCATCGGCTTTTTCAGCTCTGATATCACATATAGCTTTAATATCTGTGCCTTCAATATGAGAAAGTCTGAAAACTGCTGCAGAACCACGATTTCCGACACCAATGAAGCCAACTCTTACTGTCTCCAGTTTGGGAGCGGCATACCCACACATGTTGAAAACCTGTGAATCTGAAGGGATACTGAATGGTGTTAAAAGATCAGTTTTTGCGTCATTTGCATGACCAAAGCCTTGCAACAAACCTGATCCGGCCAAACTTGTTCCTAATAGTCCAGTGAGTTTTAGAAATTCTCTCCGATTATTTTTCATGTTTATAATTTTAGAGGGTTGATTACTTTCTTGCACAACATCGCTTTCGTCGATTGTTTACCCAAATGTATCAAATAAGCAAGTGACATTTAGCGCATCTGCCTGAATAAAATAGCGAGAACGTTATCGATTTTGGAAATAAAAACTACCTCAGATTCTATGCTTATTCTAAGATCTCAATTGGCTGTGGATGTTGGTTATGACATCTTGTGTAAGTAACAATGCGGTATCTTTAAAAAATGCAGGTATGGATGTCAGATATCATGAAACTAATATAAGCCAACTATTTGTTTTCAGAAAAAACAACAGATTGCCTTACGATCAGTTTCCCCGGTAGCACTATGTCGCGAGGTTCGTGATCCTTATTTTTGATATGTTTTATCAAGAGGTTGCAACTCTGTTGCCCAATTTCAAATGCCGGTTCTTCTACTGTGGTTAGATTAGGTTCTATTACCGTAGCGATAGGGTCGTTGGTAAAACCGACAACGCCCACATCCACACCGACCTGAATATTATTTGCTTTCAAAGCTTGAATAGCTCCTACAGCTTTTCGATCATTCACCGCAAAAATGGCATCTGGAGCATCCGTTAAGGATAAGAGAGCTAATGTGTCCGTATATCCATGCCCCTGCGAAAAACCGGAAAAAATAATGTATTCCTCCTTTTGGGGGAGCTTTGCTTTTTCCAATGCTGCCAAATAGCCCTTCAGCCTTTCTTGGGTAAAGTTCAACTCTTTGGGGCCTGCTATATGGGCAATTTTTTGATAGCCTTTTTCGATAAGATGATTGGTTGCCATAAAGGAACCATCAAAATCACTCTGCATCACCTTCGAGGCATGGATTTCATGCGGTACCCGATCAAAAAATACAATTGGTAGACCTCTTTGCATCAACTGTTCAAAATGATCTTGCATGTCCGAATTGGAGGAAATAGAAATCAATAGACCATCCAAACTTGTTGTGGCTATATTTTTCAATAAAATTTTCTCTCTATCCACATCGTCATTAGTGACAAAAAGTATAATGTTGTATCCTTTATTGTAGGCTTCCTCTTGAATGCCGGATATGACTGTAGAAAAATAATAATTGGTAATAAAAGGGATGACTACTCCTATATTTTTTGTACTACCCGATGCCAGAGCGGCAGCATTTTTATTCGGCGTGAAATTGAGTTCTTCGGCCAATGCAGTAACTTTCTTTCGAGTCTCTGGACTGACATCATATGCATCCCGCAATGCGCGGGATACAGTAGACACAGAAATGTTGAGTATCCTGGCAATGTCTTTAATTCCGACCTGTTGCTTCATAAGCTATTTTTCTATATCTATTCGTAATTTCGAACCTAATGATGAACCTAAGTTACTTAACTTGGTGTACCATCATGTTGTGCATACTGGTAAATGTAAGAAAATATCGGTAAAAAGCATTATATTATAAACTGACCCCCCGTTTCCATGGGATGAAATCGTCTTGATTCAACTGCACCGCCTTAGGAATAATCTCGCCACTTGCGGCTTTGATGCAATATTCCAGAATGTCCTCTCCCATTTGCTCGATCGTCTTTGCGCCATCGATGATAGGTCCGGTATTGATGTCGATGATGTCAGACATACGTCGGGTCAAAGCATTGTTTGTGGCGACCTTGATGACAGGGCAAATAGGGTTTCCGGTAGGAGTGCCCAATCCTGTAGTAAACAGAATGAGTGTCGCGCCGGCAGCTGTCTTTCCGGTAGTGGCTTCCACATCATTGCCGGGTGTGCAGACCAGGTTTAACCCCGGCTTGGTGGCCTCTTCGGTATAATCCAGTACATCGACGACAGGTGAATTTCCACCTTTTTTGGCGGCCCCGCTACTTTTTATGGCATCGGTAATAAGGCCATCACGGATATTGCCGGGCGAAGGGTTCATGTGAAATCCGGAGCCTGCATCTTCGGCGGCCTGGCTGTAAGACTGCATGAGATGGATGAATTTATGTGCGGCGTCCGGATCGACAGTCCGGTCGATCAGGTTTTGCTCTGCTCCACACAGTTCGGGAAATTCGGCCAACAAGACCTTGCCACCCAATGCGACCAAAAGATCTGAGGTATAACCCACGGCAGGATTGGCCGATATACCACTAAAGCCGTCGCTTCCACCACATTTCACGCCCAAGGTCAACTTGCTCAAGGGTACGGGCGTACGTCCGAGTGTATTGATCTCGGTCAGCCCGATGAAGGTCTTTTGGATAGCCTCTTTGATGAGCAATTCCTCGCTTTTGGATTGCTGCTGCTCAAAAACGAAAAGCGGCTTGTCAAACTGTGGATTACGGGATTTGATCTCGTCCAATAGGTCCTGTAGTTGAAGATTTTGACAGCCTAGGCTAAGTATGGTCACTCCCCCGACATTCGGATGGTCGGCATAGGCTGCCAGCAATTTCCCCAAGACCTCTGCATCTTGTCGAATACCGCCACAGCCCCCTTGATGGTTGAGGAATTTTATGCCGTCGACATTTTGGAATACACGTTCTTTCCGGTGCGTCGGTACGCTCAATGCATCCAACGATAGAGTATTCAGGCTTTTCCCTTCTTGATATGCGGCTAGCAGTTCGTGGGTGAAAGCACGGTATTTGTCCGTGACCGAATAACCAAGTTCATGGTAAAGCGCTTCTTTGATCACATCGAGGTTTCTGTTTTCACAGAAAACCGTAGGAATAAAGAGCCAATGGTTTGCCGTGCCTACACGACCGTCTCTGCGGACATAGCCGTTGAACGTGCGTCCGGCAAATCGGGATATGTCGGGTGCTTCCCAATGGTGGTTGTAAGGACGAAAGACATACGGATCTGCAGCATGTTTCGTATTGTCAGTCGTCATCAATCCTCCTTTAGGGATAGTGTATTGCGCCTTTCCGACCAGCACACCGTACATGATGATTTCGTCTCCGGCTTGCATATCTTTCATGAAAAATTTATGCTTGGCCGGAATGTTATCCTGCAGGATATATACCTGTCCATCGTACAACAACTCTTCACCCTTGGCCAAATCCTGTAAGGCGACCAATACGTTATCTTTGGGGTTGATTTTCAATATTCTGTTAGCCATGGTCAATTTGTTTTTGTATGGTTTCCAATATGCCTTGTGTCTTGTAGGCGTCCACATATTCCTGTACACATTCGGCTAAGCCGGCGTACTTGGTGAGATCGGTATCCCATAGGGATCGGTCTCTCAACACATTTTGTACGACGGTGGTTGGGTCCTGCCAATGAGCATACAGGAGTGGTGCAAGCTCATCTTGTAGTATGATATCCCTGTCATTGAGGATATAGCTATATTGATCATTGGATTTCTCCGTGTTCATAAGGGTCAGGTATGCCGCGAATCCCATCGCGAAGTAGGTAGGGGGCGTTGTATGGGTCTGGTACCAACGGTCCAACAGAGGGATAGCACGCATATTCATCTTGGACGAAAAGTTTAGGGCAATGTTTTCCCAACGGTGATCGAGAAAAGGATTGCTAAAGCGATCGATGGCACTGCTTGAAAAATTTGTTACATCTTGTGCTTTGATGTCTTGATCTATGATCGCGTTACCGATTTCGTTTTGCATCAGCAACCGGACAAAGGTACTGAAAGTGTCGTTGGACATAGCCTGCTTCACAACTTCAATACCGGCGAGCAAAGCGATGCCACAGCTCAACGTATGCGTGCCATTGAGCAGCCTTAATTTTAGTTCTTTGAATTTTTCGATGGATGGAACGATGACTATGCCACTATCGGCCTGTGCAAAGCTTAAGGTTTCTTTTACCAGTGGGGATGTACTTTCGATGGCCCATAGGCGGAAGGGTTCGGCCATAATCATGAGTTGGTCTTCGTAACCAAGCTTCTGCTCGGTGTCTTCCTGCTCTTCTTTTGGGAGCCGTCCCGGCACGATTCTATCTACCAAGGTGTTGCAAAAGTGATTGGCATCGGTCAACCATTGTTTGAAACCGTCTTCCAAGTCATTTTGATCGGTCAGAGCCAAAAGTATTTCCTTCAGTTTGCCTGCGTTGTCCGATATGAGTTCGGTCGGAAGGATGACAAGACCCGCATCTGCCGCACCTTGGAAAAATTGATACCGTTTGTATAAAAAGGCCAACAGTTTGCCCGGATAGGAGGAGGGCGGTATGTCATCTATTTTGTTATTGCTCAACGTGATGCCGGCTTCGGTGGTATTGGATATCACGATGCGTAGATCGGGATTGTGGGCAGTTTCCAATACCGTTGGCCAATCTTGACGAGCGGAAAGTACACGTGAAATCGAGTTGTTGACCATATAGTTTTCCACTTCTTTTCCTTGTTCAATGCCTTTGATACAAAGTGTATAAAGATTGTCTTGGCGTTGGAAGGCATCGGTTCCGGCTGAATCGGTGGATTTGACCATGATGATGCGGCCATTGAAGATGTGCTGCTTGTTTGCTTTATCAATGAAATAGTCCGGTAGCCCTCTCAACAGGACGCCTGTCCCAAACTGTAAGACACGTTCGGGTAGAAGAAAAGAATCGGCTGTTGGCAATTCTACGTCAGTAGATTTGATATTGGCCAGGTTTTCTTTTGAAAGTAACATAGGGTATATACTGATTTCTATTATTTATTGTTTACTTGATCGACATCTAATAATGCGAAACACTACTTTTTACAATGTATAATTATGCTAAAATGTCTAACGGATGTCTATAGTTTTGACAAGTCTACATTCTTTTTTCCTAAAAATAAAAGAAAAACCATGCAAACGTTTCCGAAGAGTGAGTCGGTTTGTTGTCTCCCTGCATAAATATTAACCCTATTTTTGTTTCTTCGAAAAAATATTACATCTTTATCGTATATGGATTTTTACAAGAATGAGCCTAGTGTATTATTAGCTGTGGACTGTGTTATTTTTGGTTTCAACGGTGATTCTTTGGACATTCTGCTGTTTAAGAGAGCCATTGAGCCCGAAATCAATAAATGGAGCTTGCCGGGAGGATTTGTGCAGGCTGAAGAATCCCCCGAGGTCGCTGCTGCCCGTGTACTGAAGAAACTCACGGGATTAGGGAATATTTATGTTGAAGAGTCTGCGGTTTTTGGTGATCCCAAACGAGAATCCCACCGACGTGTGGTGAGTATTACGTATTATGCACTGATAGACGTCCATAAATATCAGCATGTGATCACGGACGATTACGAAGCCAGATGGTTCCCGTTGAACGATTGCCCACCACTCATATTCGATCATGAGGAGATGATACGTGTTGCTAAAGGTAGGTTGAGGTCAAAAGCGGCCCTTTATCCCATTCTTTTCGAGTTGTTGCCGGAAAAATTCACGCTGCCCCAGATAGCAACCCTCTACGAAAAAACGTACGATATAGTCTTAGATAGAAGAAATTTCAATAGGAAGCTGCTTGGTTCGGGACTTCTCATCAAACTCAAAGAGAAAGATAAAACGGGGTCGAGACGAGGGGCTTATTATTTCAAACTTGACAAGAAAGTGTACAAAGAGAAGATTATGTCGTTTTTGCGGTATTTGCCTAGCTGGAATATTGATTCGGAATAGCTATTATATATAAATAAAAAAAGGTTTTCAAACGGGGAGAATGAAAACCTTTACTAACCAATTATAAACCTAAATTATGATGATACAAAGGTAAGTGTATTTGTAACACATTGCAAATTATTTTTAAAAAATATTAATAAATTTGTTAAATATCTGTTTTTCAGTGTTTTATTTTTTTTTAAGAGTGCTTTTTGATCTATTTCTACTTCTTTTTTTGATCGATAATTTTGATTTCAGTTCTTCTGTTTAGTTGTTTTCCTTCCTCACTTTCGTTATCTGCTACAGGAAGTTGGTCTCCATAGCCCTTACTCGTGATGCGAAATCTTTCTATACCGTTTTGAAGCAGGTAATGGGTGACGGATTGCGCACGTTTTTCCGAGAGGGTTTTGTTTAATTCTTTGGTTCCCGTGTTGTCGGTGTGACCTCCTACTTCGATGATGACGGTAGGATTGGTTTTCAAAAAATCCAATAGCAGGCTAAGATCACTTTTTGATGCAGGTAAGATGTCAGATTTGTTGGTGTCAAAGTAGATATTGTTCAGTTGTATGGTATTGCCCGTCTTGATGTGGGCGAGTAATATCTCCGTCGTGAACTTTTCATTGGCGAGTTGTGTGTCTGTGAGGTCGTATTGTCTGGAATCGAAGAGGTATCCTTCGGCTTGTACATGTACGGCATAGTTTCTTCCGATCGGCAAAGTTGCAATGAACATTCCGTCTTGGAAATCGGATCGGTCTTCAAACACGACTTTCTGATTGTCCGTGTCGGTTACCGATACCCGTGCGACTACGGGCTGTTTGTTCTCTGCGTCCAGTACTGTTCCTGCAATATAGGCTACAGGTGCAGGTTTGATGTCTTTCGAGAGTTCAAATTCGTATATGTCCAACTGACGACTTGCTGAATCCTGCGTAGAGAAAAAACCGATACTTCCGTTCATGTTGACATGGACAGCGGTTTGATTATGGTGGTTATTGATGGGTTTTCCAAGATTTGTCGGGATTGCCCATTGTCCCGTCGTATCGGTTTTGCTCATAAAAAGATCTTGCCCCCCGTATCCGGGCCATCCATTGGAGGAAAAGTACAGCGTTTTGTTGTCAGCGTGGATATAGGGAGAACTCTCGTCGTAAGGGGTGTTGATGTTTTTGCCGAGATTGATAGGGACTTTCCATTTGCCATCCTCGCCGAGCTCACTTTTCCAGATGTCGTTGCCCCCAAATCCACCGGCACGGTTGCTGACGAAATACAGTGTCTTGCCATCGGCTGATATAGCGGGCTGAGCTTCCCACCCTCGGGTATTAATAGGTGCACCCAAATTGGTCGGTATAGACCATTTGCCGTTCTCTTTTTTCGAAATATAAATATCACAACTTCCATAACCGGAGGGACGATTGCACCCTGTAAAAAAGAGATATTTACCATCCGGTGAAATACAATGTGCTCCTTCGTTGAAGTTGTCCGAATTGACTTGTCCGATCAATTTTTGTGCTTCCGACCAGTCCTTTTCATTACTTAAGTGGCTCTCATAAAAATTTTCTTGGTTATTTTCCTTGCGGGTGAAGATGATGGTGTGCTGATCGGCCGTCAATTGGGGGAAATATTCATCGTACTGCGTGTTGATGGATGGGGGAAGTTTGATTAACTTTATAGGGGATGCTTGGGTATTGTCCAGTGCAAAACGGCAGTCTGCCAGGTATTTATTGACCAGATTTTTGCTTTTTTCTGAAATGTTTGTATTTAGGTATCGTTCGAAATAGGGGATAGCATCACTATATTGCCCGGTATGCAAGAGAGCTTCTCCTAGTCCGAAGTCGGTCAATGGCGTTAGGTCTGCATCTAGACGCAGTACCTCTCTATAGTTGGGGATAGCTTGGTCAAATAGACGCTGTGACCGGTATATATCACCCAATTGTTGGTATGCAGTTGCGAAAGTAGGGTCTTCTGCGATAGATTTGTTGAGAAAGTCAATAGCGGCTTCGTACCGATGGGTCTGTAGGTTCTTCAAACTGTTTTCATAGTATTGTTGTGCTTTTTTGTTCTCCGACTTTCTTTGAGCCAGGGCATGGGATAGGCTCATAAAGCACAGCAGTAGCATGACATGTATGAATTTATGCATCACAAACAGGATTTGACACCTTAAAAATACAGAAGTTTTGGGAGAATAGGAAGTTAGGGTATATTCAGATACTTGTGGGTCTGCAATGAGATTTCCCATTTAGGGTTGTTTTTGACATAGTCTATGATAAGTGGGGTCATCTCGGAGGCTTTGGACCATTCGGGCTGTAGATACAGTTTACAACGGTCGTTGACCAATGCGGCATGCTCCTCTGCCCAGGTAAAATCACTCTTGTTGAAGACGATGACTTTTAATTCTCCGGCAGCTTGCAGGACTTCCTTTCGTGGCGCTTTGAATTTTTTTGGTGAAAGGCAGATCCAATCCCAGTGTCCGCTGAGGGGATAAGCTCCGGATGTTTCCATAAATGTTTTTATTCCTTCGCTTTGCAGACGACTCGTAAGCGTATCCAGATTGTAAATTAAAGGTTCTCCACCCGTCACGACTACAGTCTTTGCAGGATGAACTTTGGCATGCTGGACAATGGTTTCGACAGGGGTAAGGGGATGGAGCTCTGCATTCCAGCTCTCTTTGACATCGCACCAATGGCAACCTACATCGCAACCGCCAAGACGTATGAAATAGGCAGCTTTTCCGGTATGATAACCTTCTCCCTGTATGGTATAGAATTCTTCCATAAGGGGAAGCAAAGAGCCATCTTCGGGAACCTGATTTGACATGTCTTACTATTTTAGTCTGCAAAGGTACGAAATAACCCCGTAGATACAATGATTTATACACGAAAAGCTCTGGAGTTTCGAGGGGAGATGATACGTTCTACCGTAATTCTATTTTTAATTGTATATATTGAAAAATAAGAAAAAATATTATATTTGTTTAGACAATTATGATAGCTAAATATGATATTCCCTGCAAGAATATTTCTCTTTCTGCTCATTGCTTTTGGAGGCACGGTGAGGGCTTATGCGGATGGTTCTAAGGATATGTATCCCTCTGATGTAGAGGGAAACCGGGCTTTTCTTATCTCCAGGACTGCAAGAGCTAGTAATGTTTTATTTAATTCAGCGGCTCACTATGTCTATGTGCGTGAGGGAGAGACGGTTGCGGTAGCATCCAGTGCACAAGGGATCGGGAATGGTCATATCATCTTGAGAGCACCCGATGGTGCGGTTTATACGACCCAAGAAGGGCATATCCCGAATCGTGTATCGGAATTAGGTGGGCCGGGTGTGGGGTACACTCCTTATGTAAGGAAAGTCTTGCCCGGACAAGAGGGAATATGGAAAGTGGAGTTCATGCCTACGCGGAAAGAACAAGGTGAGACTAGGACCACTCAAGATAGCCCTCCGGCAAACCAACGGGCAGATGCCGATTGGATACAACAGGATGTGAGTTTTTTTATCGCCGCATGGGATATATCGGTGCGGAATGAGGCGGAAACGGAGTGGGTCAAAGGAAGAGTATTTACACATGTTCTGAATCTGTATGTGCGGGTAAGTGATTGGAAAAAGAGTGAAGAGGCATTCTATGGCCAAAATTATGTGCTCACGAAAGACGGGTATATTTACCGGGTCGATGGGAATGGGAGCAATGGCATCAATTTCTTTTATTTTGTGAATAGTTCGGGTATTTTGGATGCAGACGGCAATCCCTCTTATAAAAGTTCGAATAAAGGCATAGGCACTGCGCATAGAAATACGGATATAATCTATCATAATCCTAACGAGCCGGATGATGGTGAGCAACACGTCACCCATAAGATGTTTTATACCTTTCCCGATGTGACCATGCCCAGCTCAAGTACGGGTACGGTTCCCGGTGGCAGTACCTGGCTTTATCGGCAAACCCAGATTGCAGAGATTCAGAATATTTCTGTTTCCTGTCCGGAGGGGAACAAGAACTATGTGACGGCGAAAGGTGCTTTTGTGGAGTTTGAAACCAACTATCAAGGACGATACGAAGTGATTATTGCACCGAAATCGGGTGCTCCCTTTTTTCCAAAGAAGCGGCTTATAGCAGACGTGCACGATATCACAGGACCGATACGTATGAAATGGGATGGTTTGGACAGTGCCGGGAATTATCTGCCTGTGGGTAATTACCCCATTTCCATTTCCGTCGCATTGGTGGAAGGGGAGATCCATTTTCCCTATTTCGATATGGAGATCAATCCACAGGGGATACTTATCGAGCGTATGAACCTGGATGATACGCCCAAAGAATATGCGAAGGTACGTTGGGATGATAGTGCGATTACGCCCGGATCGCCGGGAGAAGAAACTAATCCATTGGTTAATCTCGAAGGGATCAGGAGTGATATTAATGGGCATAAGTGGGGGAGTTATCGGGCGAATAGCAGAGCAGCACCGAAGGATACGATCGCAGCGGATCAGGAACTCTATGCCATATATGGGAACAGCTATAATGGGAATTATGGGCAGTTTAGCTTTGGAAACGAACGGGCGATGGATACCTGGTCCTATGCTGCGGATATGCAGGAGGTCAAAGAAGAAAATATTACGGTCGAAATAGCCGATCTCGAGGTTGTCAGCGTGACAGCAGACAAGGATACCATTGAATTGGGGGATGTGGTCAATTATACCGTTGTGGTGAGGAACAATGGCCCTTCCGATGCTGTGGGAGCTAAGTTTGAGTACGATCTGCCGCAGGGATTTTATATTATCGGTGTGAACAGCGATTCAAATTGTGGAAGTTCAATCATCAGCCCTCCGGTGAATTTCAATAAGCTTCGTGCTGTATTGGATTTGCCCAATGGCTGTAGCCTAACCTATCATATCCAGGCTACGACAGGAGTTTCGGTGCCGGGTGAGGTATATGGCTATGTGTTGGCTACGGCGGGCGTTGTGCGTCCTGTGGGCTTTACAGATCCCGATGCCACCTCGTCCGACCCGGATATTGCTGTGCCCGGTACGGCAGCAGAAGAATGTGGCGGTGCATGCAACAATATAAAAGAAGACCGGGAGGTGTTCTTGCTCGAACCTTACGAGGAACGAGGCCAATTGGCACTTTTGAAGACCGTGCGTCATCTGGACAGCAACGGCTCGGGTTTCCAGGAAGAGGGGGAACAGCTAGAGTACACCTTTACTATCCGGAATATAGGCTTTGTACGGGTCAGAAATATCTCTGTCGAGGATAAGATGCTCCTTCCGGGAGTACTGGCCCCACCTGCCATTGCCTTGGAACCTAACGAAGAAACCGAGATCATCTACCGCTATACGATTACCGCGGCTGATGTGGCGCGCAAATATGTCGAGAATACGGCTTTGGTCTTCGGGACGAACCCGCGTGGGTTTGATGTCAAAGATGTATCGGGAACAGGTTTTGACAATGATAGGCCGACCCGCATAGATGTGGATCAGAAGCCTGTTTTTGCGATGGTCAAGAAAGTTGTCAATACAGGTACGGGGGAGAATGGACAGTTTACAATAGGTGATAAGATCGTGTACCAGTTCGATATACAGCATGCGGGAGATATTGCTGTAGAAGAGATTCAGATCAATGATGCGAAGATTTCCAGTGAAAACCACATGGTTGCTCCATCAGTGATTTCCAACCAGACGCAAAGTTACCAACTCGAATACATCATCACAGCAGATGACATCAGCAATGGACAGGTACAGAATACGGCAACATTATGGGGAAAAGATCAAAAATACGGCAATCTGCTCACAGATCTGAGCGGACAGACTTTTGAAGATGATCTTCCTACAGTCACCAGGCTGGCCAGGGCTCCCACCGGAGTGGAAGATGTCTTTGTGACCTATCAGGGTAACAACGGACTGTTTGATGTGCTGGCCAATGATCTCGTCGGATCGAGCAGTTTGGATATGGGTTCGCTCGAGATCGTCTCACAGCCCTCGCTGGGATCGGTGACCGTGCAGGACGGTAAAATCCTATACGTGCCTACGGATAATTTTGTACATGGCGAAGACCGTTTTGTCTATCGGTTTTCGGATCGTAGCCGGTTGAGCAGTCCGGATACCGAAGTAAAAATAACAATTTTGCGGACGATCCCCGTTGCCGTCGAAGATCACTATAAGGTAGGCTACAATTTCCGGGTACAACTCAAGTCTTACGAAAATGACTATGTGGAATATAGCGAACTGTTGAGGGAAAGTATCCGTATCACCTCATATCCCCGATATGGCGATATCTATGATCTGGGTAATGGTATATTCGAGTATAGGCCACATTTGGATTATACCGGCTACGATGTGCTGAAATATACCATTCGGGACAAAAACGGGAATGAGTCAGAGGAAGCTACGATAAATATAGAGGTGCTGGGTTTTTTCTTACCCAATACGATTACCCCTAATGGAGATGGCAAAAACGATACTTTCCGGGTATTGGGCACATATAAGTTCGATCATGTCGAACTGGAGATCATCAATAGATTTGGGCAACGTATATTCTATTCGGCAGATTATAAGAATGACTGGATCGTCCCGGATAATATTTCTGACGGAACCTATTTCTATACCTTTAAGGGGATGAAAAACAATGAAAAGCCGATCGTACGCAAAGGGTTCTTGCTACTCGTACGCAAGCAGTCAAGGCATTGATCCTTTGTTGTTCGGCCTGCTAATGCCATTCTTCTCTCCCCAATACTTTTTGCCCTTCGTAGAGGATAGGCTCTTCTGCGGTCATACTTTGGGGAGAAAAATCCGTTAGCCTGGGCTGTCCGGCATCGATCCATGCCGAATACCAATAGGAGGCGACTTGTAGTATGGAAGCCTTCAGTCGTCTTTCTACCATTCCGTTGAGAGCCCCGTGGTAGGCATTGGCATACTTGTCCGAATAACTCAATACGAGTTGGTTGTTGCGTGTCAAATACGTTTTGCGCTCCGTCTCCTTGAATTGTACGGAGAGTGATTTTTCGATATTCAGGACAGAATCTACCAAGGCATGGCTTTCTTTGACGATCTCCCAACCTTGCTCCAGCGGGTCGTGTATATAGATAGCGGGACCTATAAATAGATCGTACTGTGGGATAAACATTTCGGGCAACCGTGTTTCCCAAAAGGCATGTATGCCGACCTGATTGGTCTGCTGCCCGTTGTAATTGCTCGTCGTGTGTAAGGGGACATGAGCATCGGCTATATAGTGTCCTATGTCGGCACTGTGTTTGATAATCAAGCTAATGTCTTTCTTGGTAAAGGCTTGGACTAGACTTTGGTATGACCGCCAAATTTGCCAAGGGACGATTCCGGTCAGCAATAACTTTCTTTCGGTATACTTTTCCTTAGCTTTCGACCAGTGAATAGGGATGGAATCGGCTTCTTGTCCATAGCGATCGAGATCGATGTAATGGCGAGGTGCTTCGGCAGTGTCTACGTAGCATCTTTTATCCGCATCGGTTGCCCGTTCGGTGATGGTCGTGATGTGGGGTTTGTAAAAGGCAGACATCTCTGTCGGTAGTAGAAATACAGCTGTCTCGTTGATCTTCTTGTGCGCATAGAATCCCCATGAAGCACAGAGCAGCAAAATACCGGACAAAAAGAGGGAGAGCTTTATTGTCTTCATCATGCAAGGTTTATTTCAGTAAATATAATTAATTTTTATTTAACATCATCTTTTTCGTACTTACACAAATAATTGCTACTTTCGGAAGCAAATTCTGAGATGAAAATACTCTATGCCATACAGGGAACCGGAAACGGGCATTTATGTCGTGCGATGGACATTATCCCTTGTCTACAACAGCTTGGTGAAGTCGATGTGTTGATCAGTGGGATACAGGCCGATATTGTGTTGCCCTTCGAGATAAAATATCGTTTTCATGGCATGAGTTTTATCTTCGGCAAGTCTGGGGGGGTTGATTTCTGGAAGACCTTCATGAGCTCTACCATCCGTAAATTTATTCAAGAGATCAATAGTGTACCGGTAGAAAAATATGACCTCGTCCTGAATGACTTTGAACCTATCACAGCCTGGGCATGTCATACGAGGGACATTCCTTGTATTGGCCTCAGCCATCAGATAGGTGCCCTACATCCGGATAGTCCCAAACCCGAAGAAAGTGATATGATGGGCAAGTTCATCATGAAGAATTATGCTCCAGTCACAACAGGCTACGGTTTTCATTTTAAATCTTACCACCGTTCTATATTCACGCCTGTAATCCGTCACGAAATTCGTCATATTGAGCCTACCCGTGAAGGGCACTATACCGTATATCTACCTGCTTATGATGATGCACATTTGCTCAAGCATCTGTCCAAGTTTAGGGATGTCAGATGGGAAGTGTTTTCCAAGCATAACACCAGACCTATCACATTGAAGAATATCACGATCAACCCCATTGACAGTGCTGCATTTGTCAAAAGCATGGCGGCATCGGAAGGGGTATTGTGTGGAGCTGGGTTCGAAACTCCCGCAGAAGCCTTATATCTACGTAAAAAGTTATTGGCTATTCCGATGAAAAACCAATATGAACAACATCTGAACGCAGCGGCCTTGCAGGATATGGGTGTGCCGGTCATCAAGAGTCTGAAAAGAAAATACGAGTTCGAAATCGAATTATGGCTGAACGCAAGTGATCGTATCGAAATCGATTATCCTGACAATACATTTAGCATAGTAGAAAATATTGTAAATAACCACAAATAATGAAGCATAGTAAGCTATACCTTTTGGTCACAATGGCCGTTTTTTCTGTCTCGCTATCCCAAGCACAGACGGCGAAGAAAACCGTGAAAAAGACACCATCAAAAACGAATGCAACTACGAACCCCATCCTCTTGAAGAACAGTTCGGATTCATTGTCCTATGCCTTGGGGATGGATATTGCACGGTCGTTGAAATCCAGTGGTTTCGAGGTCGACCTGAATACACTTTCCAAAGGATTGGAAGCCGTTTATCAAGGCCAGCAGCCATTGCTTGTAGAAGAAGATGTTGCGACAATCATCCAAGCGAGCTTCCAAGCAGCTATGGAAAAGCGGAATGCCGAACTTAAGAAACCGGGAGAAGAATTTTTAGCTGCACTAAAATCCAATCCTGCCGTGAAATCTACCCCTGAGGGCGTGCTGTACGAAGTATTGGTACAAGGTGAAGGCAGTCAGCCACAGCCTACAGATGAGGTCAAAGTACATTATGCGGGCTATCTGATCGATGGCGAAAAATTTGATAGCTCTTACGACCGTGACGAGCCTATCAACTTGAGGCTCGATCAAGTGATCGAAGGCTGGAAAGTCGCTGTTCCATTGATGAAAGTAGGCTCGAAATACAAATTGTATATTCCGTATCATCTTGCCTACGGCGAAAGGGAAACGGGAAGTATACCGGCTTTCAGTACACTGATCTTTGAAATAGAACTGCTGGATATCATAAAATCCGATGCGGTATAACAAAGTAGGGAATTCGGAACTCTCGGTGTCGGAAATAGGCTTGGGCTGTATGTCTTTGCCCGAAGATGATCCGTCCTCTGCTACCCGGATTATTAGTGGGGCGCTGGAATTGGGTATTAATTATTTTGATACGGCAGACCTGTATGGTCGTGGTGCCAACGAATCTTTGATCGGTAAAGCCTTAAGAGGTGTCCGTAAAAAAATTGTTCTTGCGACAAAAGTAGGCAACCAATGGGAAGAGGGCAAAGAGGGTTGGACGTGGAATCCTTCCAAGGCGCACATCCTACGGTCGGTAGAGGATTCATTGCTGAGACTGCAAACGGATTATATCGACCTGTACCAATTGCACGGCGGTACCTGTGAGGACAATTTTGAAGAGGTCGTGGAAACCTTTGAGCTGTTGGTGCAACAGGGCAAGATACGCTATTACGGTATATCGTCTATTCGGCCCAATGTGTTCACGGCATACCTACAGCAATCCGGTATAGTATCCGATATGATGCAGTATAGTCTCTTGGATACCCGACCCGAAGAATTTTTTGATGAGTTTGAAAAGCATAGGGTAAGTATTATTGTCAGAGGGGCAATGGCTCAAGGTCTGCTATTGGACAAGGTCATTGATAAAGCTTATTTGGATCACAACATTGAGGAAGTACAGACAGTCAAGGATCTGGTAACTCATCTTGGTGATAAGTATGGGATTGGCAGACAGTCGGTTGCTTTAAAATATTGTTTGGAAAAACCTGTTGTGTGCAGTGCGCTTGTCGGGATAAGGACTTTTGACCAATTGGCTCAATTGCAGCAAAGCTATACCGATTATCTGGAGATAGCTGACAGAGATATGCATGCTGATTTTTCTGCATTGCGTAAGATACGGTATAGGGAGCATAGGTGATTTATTTTTTTATTATCCGTGGTATTCAGCGTTGTATTTTACTAAACCTCTAAGGTTTTCAAAACCTTTAGGGGTCTTATTCTAATCTTTGCTGAAAAATCTTCGGGTAAAATACAGTATATTTCCGCTGTAAAGTTGATGTTCAAAGGCAGAGGAGAGATCAATAAATATCCTTTATATGCAACTGAATTATATTGCATATAAAGGATAATTTATCTAAGTTTGCCGTTTAAAATAGTGGCAACACCCCTGTATGAAGCATATACGCAATTTTTGTATCATCGCGCACATCGACCATGGTAAAAGTACCCTGGCCGACCGATTATTGGAATATACAAACACCATTTCCAAACGTGAGGCACAGGCCCAGCTTTTGGATAATATGGATCTGGAACGTGAGCGTGGTATCACGATCAAGAGCCATGCCATCCAGATGGAGTTTATGAAAGATGGACAACAGTATATTCTGAACCTAATTGATACCCCGGGGCACGTCGATTTTTCTTATGAAGTATCTCGTTCAATTGCAGCATGTGAAGGAGCATTATTGATCGTAGATGCTTCACAAGGCATACAGGCACAAACTATTTCGAATCTGTATCTGGCGTTGGAGCATGATTTGGAAATTATCCCTATCCTCAACAAAATGGACCTGCCGGGAGCTATGCCCGAGGAGGTCAAAGATCAGATCATCGAACTGATCGGCGGTAAGCGTGAAGAGATTATACCCGCCTCCGGCAAGACCGGAATGGGAATTCCAGATATATTGGATGCTATTGTAGAGCGTATCCCTGCACCTGTTGGGGATCCGGATGCACCCTTGCAAGCCCTGATATTTGACTCTGTATTCAATTCTTTCCGGGGGATTATGGCTTACTTTAAAGTAGAAAACGGTGAAATTCGAAAAGGCGATCGCGTAAAGTTCGTTGCTACGGGCAAAGAGTATTTTGCAGACGAAGTGGGGACTTTAAAGTTGAACCAAGTACCCAAGGACGTCATCAAAACCGGGGATGTAGGCTATATCATTTCGGGAATTAAAGAAGCAAGGGAAGTCAAGGTAGGGGACACGATTACCCACAAAGACAGGCCATGTACAGAAGCTATACAGGGATTTGAAGAGGTAAAGCCTATGGTATTTGCGGGTATCTATCCGGTAGATACAGAAGATTTTGAGGAATTGCGGGAGTCTATGCATCGTTTGCAATTGAACGACGCTTCACTCGTTTTTGAACCCGAATCTTCGGCGGCGTTAGGCTTTGGTTTCCGTTGTGGCTTCCTCGGTATGCTACACATGGAAATCATACAGGAGCGGTTGGAACGTGAGTTTGACATGACGGTCATTACGACGGTGCCGAACGTATCCTACCGTGCTTTCCTCACGAAAAACCAAGAAGAAGTCATTGTGCACAATCCTTCGGACCTGCCGGATCCGAGTAAACTGGATTCTATTGAAGAGCCGTATATCAAGGCCAATATCATTACCAAAGCCGAGTTTGTCGGGCCGGTCATGTCGTTGTGTATACAGAAGCGCGGAACAATTATCAATCAGTCTTATTTGACTTCGGATCGTGTGGAACTGGTCTTTGAAATGCCGATGGGCGAGATTGTATTTGATTTTTACGACAAGTTAAAGACCATTTCCAAGGGATATGCGTCCTTTGACTACCATCAGATCGGTTACCGTACCTCGGATCTGGTCAAGTTGGATATCCGCTTGAACGATGAACCTGTCGATGCCCTGTCCTCTTTGATTCATCGTAGCAATGCCTATGACTTTGGCAAAAAGATCTGTGAGAAATTAAAGGAACTGCTGCCACGTCAGCAATTTGAGATCCGTATCCAAGCATCGATAGGTGCCAAGATCATCGCACGTGAGACAATTTCGGCGCTCCGCAAGGATGTGACGGCCAAATGTTACGGCGGGGATATTTCGCGTAAGCGTAAGCTATTGGAAAAACAGAAGAAAGGTAAAAAACGTATGCGCCAGGTCGGTAATGTGGAAATCCCGCAATCGGCGTTTATGGCGGTGCTGAAGCTAGATTAGAGAATGTTATGTAGGGGCGAAAGATTTTTCGCCCTTACCCTCAATACATAAATGCTATGAATATATTAGACGGAAAAGAAGTCTCTGCAAAGATCAAAGAAGATATTAAAAGGGAGGCTGCCGAATTTACAGCTTCTGCGGGACGAAAACCACATTTGGTGGCTATTCTGGTAGGTAATGACGGAGGAAGCGAAACATATGTCGCCAGCAAAATGCGCAATTGTGAATTGGTAGGATTCGATTCGACCAATATTCGTTATGACGAGAGCATTACGGAAGATGAATTGATTGCCAAGATACACGAAATAAACAAAGACGGAAGCATTGACGGTTTGATTGTACAATTACCTTTACCTAGACATATCGACACTGAGAAAATTACGGAAGCCATTGATTATCGAAAAGATGTAGATGGTTTTCATCCGATCAATCTGGGAAGGATGCAACGCAATTTGCCTTGCTTCATTCCAGCTACGCCGTACGGTATCCTGTTGATGCTGGAGCACTATGGCATCGATACGACCGGTAAGCATGCGGTTGTGGTCGGCCGTAGTAATATTGTGGGGTCGCCAATGAGCATTTTATTGGCCCGCAATACCAATCCGGGCAACTGTACCGTTACCTTGACCCATAGCCGTACCAGAGATCTGAAAGCCGAAGTGCTGCGTGGAGATATCGTAGTCGCAGCGATCGGCAGGAAGAATTTTGTCACGGCCGATATGGTCAAAGAAGGCGCTATCGTCATTGATGTGGGCATCAACCGTGAAACGTCCACCGAGACGAAGTCTGGTTACAAACTCTATGGAGACGTGGATTTTGAAGAAGTATCCAAAAAAGCGTCTTGGATCACGCCCGTACCAGGTGGGGTAGGCCTGATGACCATTGTCGGTCTGCTAAAAAATACATTGGAAGCCGCCAAAGGCACAATATATAGCGCTTAGTTTACGTTATTGCTTTGGCATAGATATTGTAACTATGTTTTGACAATAAAAAAACCATACAACATGAAAAAAATTGCATTATTAGGTGTTGCGGTAGGCGCATTGGCTTTTGCTTCCTGCAACAACACAACCACGAAGAACGAAAATGGTACAGAGGATACGCTGACTACGGTTGGCGAACATTTGGATCATGCTGTCGATCATGTAGATGAAGCTTCCCAAAAGCTGTTGGCACAAGCTGAGGCAGACTACAACAAAGCTAAAGAAGATTTAGATGCCGCTATTGCCAGTGGTGACAAGAAAGCAGAGGAGGCGGCACGTACAGCTTTGGAAAGAGCCGAAGCAGCTTGGAACAATACAAAAGAAGCTGTGAAAAATGCAGGTACCAAGGTAGCTGAAGGTGTAGATCAGGGTATGGAAGCTACGAAAGAAGCTGCCAATTCGACCGTAGAGGGAGCCAAAGAAGCCGCAAAAAATGCCGGAGAAGCTATTGAAAATACAGCTGAAAAAGCAGGTGCTGCAACAGAAAAAGCGGTAGAGGACGCCAAAGAAGCAGGCAAAAAAGCTGAAGATAAACTCAACAATGCGAAAGAAGCTTTGAAAAAATAAGCGTATTTTTAGTATACTGGTTTAAGAGCGTTTGTATTTATACAAGCGCTCTTGTTTTTTTAGTGGCAATTGAAATTTAATATAAATTTAGTAAAAAGGAATAAGCCGATAGGGTAGATACGTGTATCTTTACACCGTATATTTTTTTCTATGAAGTCAAATAAGCTTTCTTTGGTTTTGGGCAGTGGAGGTGCAAGAGGAATTGCCCATATAGGTGTTATCCGCTTTTTGATAGAGTGTGGCTATGAAATCGATGAGGTCGTAGGTTGTTCGATAGGTTCTTTAGTTGGAGGAGCATTTGCAAAAGGCAAGATATTCGAACTAGAGGAGTGGATGAGTAGACTGACCAAGAGAGAGGTTTTCAGATTAATGGATTTTTCTGACCCCAGATTTGGTTTCTTAAAAGGTGAGCGGGTGTTCAATACGTTGCAGGATGTCTTTGAAGATGAGATGATTGAGAATTTGGGTGTCAGTTATACAGCAGTAGCTACGGATCTAGCACACGACAAAGAGATCGTTTTTAGGCAGGGAAGTTTGTATAAGGCTATTCGTGCTTCCATAGCTATACCGGCTGTCTTCAAAGGTGTAGATACGGAAGATAGTTTTTTGGTCGATGGAGGAGTACTCAATCCTTTACCCGTCAATCATGTTCAGCATAGAGACAATATTGTTGTCGCCGTCAATTTGGATGGGTACCCGGAGATGCAGGCTGCTCGGCCCTATAGCAGGATGAATGCTATAGGAATCTTACAAGAGTCCTATCTGATGATGCGAAGAAGGTTGGCAACGCTTACAGTAAATTTGTATAGACCGGATTATATTATTGATATCCCACACAATATTGCTAATATATGGGACTTTGACCGTTCGACAGATCTAATAGAAAGAGGTTACACTATTGCAAAATCAAATTTTTCGGAATTGGTGTTGACCAAATCGGTTTAAAATCTAATTTTTTAAGTTATCTTTAATAAAAAACTATTCATCAGCTTATTGAAGGCCTCGGGGTTCTCCAGGTTGGGCAAATGCCCACATTCTTCTATTTCTATATAATCCGATTGTGGAATCGTCTGGTGCAATTCTTGCATGTATTCCTTGGCAGTAATCTTATCTTCCGCTCCTCGGATCAGCAAAGCAGGCACTTGGATGGTTGGGAGTATATGGGCGCTGTCTGTTCGTGAAGCCAAGGCGAGTAAGGTCGCACAGATACCGTGAATACTGTTCCTACGGATACTGCTTTTTATGAATTCGACTGTGTCCGGAAGTTCTTCTAGGGATTTTTGGGAGAAGAGGTTGCTCATGAACCCTATGGCAAATGGTCTCCTTCCATGTCTCAATATGGCCTGTATGCTGTCAAACCTTTTTTGTTTGGCTATGTTGTTATCGGCTTTGTGATGTGTGTCGCACAAAATCAATCCGGCAATCTTTTCGGGAAATAGTTCATACGCTCTCAAAGCGATATATCCACCCATGGATACACCGCACAAAATGACCCGATCCAATTGGAGTTTTTCGATAAAAACCTTCAGATCCTTAGCAAATACGTCTATACTCAAGAATCCGTGTCCCATTGTACTTAACCCATGCCCCCTTACATCTATCGCAATACCCTTGATATCATCGGCAAGTGCCTCCAATTGGGGACGCCAGGAGTTTTTGTTGAAAGGAAAGCCATGGATAAAAAGAATGGTTTTGTGATCTGTTTCGTTTGTTGCTTCTTTGATGTAATAGGAGATACTGATATCTCCGATGCGTATCTTGCTGGTCTTTACGGTTCTTTCCATGTGTACGTATAAATTTAAAACAGGCACTAAGTATATTGATATGAACAATATACGAATTAATTTGTTCGTGGAGCGAGCAAAATGCACGAAATTATTTGAAAAACGAAAAAATGTATAGATATTTGTGGCACAAAAACGGTCTGTATGAAGTCCGCTTTTCTTTGAAATATTGCACTCCTAGCTCAATTGGATAGAGCATCTGACTACGGATCAGAAGGTTAGGGGTTCGACTCCCTTGGAGTGCACTATTTTTTCTTGTCTACTTCATCTTTTTTATTTTAATACGATTCATACTTACCATGGCAGTAGAGGGCTGGGAGAGGGGAAGCACATGCGATATTAGCGTGTCTAAAAAGTGGTAAAAGCCTAGTAATTTTGTTATCCCGACTTTGGAGGGATCTATAAACTATGCAGATATTCAAGTCTTTAGATTCAATGTTGCATCAGCCCCACAGCCACCAACACGTCCCTGATGCCTGCTACGCAGTCAGCAAGCCTCAGAATGACAGTATTAAACGGTTTTTCAGACCTTTTTAGACACTCTCGTATACCTGCAATTAGCCAGTAGTTGCCGGCGTAGGGTATAATGAAAATATGTCGAGAAGGTTGGAAGATTTTGGGGTATATGGTATAGATATGAGGAGTATGCGTAAGCTTGGGTATAGAATCAATTTAAGTAAGTAGCTGGTGGACGGTTAGTCCTCCACTACCAGTTTGTCATCCCCATCGTACAGCCACTCGGCTAACTCTAGGATGAGATCCAAATTTAAAATTTCTAAATCTTTGATCATTTTATTTTAATTTTTGTTTGTATCAAAGATAAGGCTCATTCGTGAGGAGTATATGAATTATATGTTAATTTTCCGTTAAGCTGATAGAGGGGGCTGCGTTTTTTTGTCCCGCAGATTCGCTGGTGCACGCCTGTGACGTGTGCCTCGTCTATATAAAAATTAGGGCAACCGCATCAAAACACAAAACCTTAACAAAGTGGGATGTACAATGGAAGCGATCGTATGATATAGGTCATATTACAGCCATGGAAAATGCCGTAGGCATGCCCTTTCGGTAAAAAAGCTGTCATCTCTATATCAAATCCCATAGGGATGACCTTACGGTATGGTCGCTTTCCGATAATCGGAACAGGCTCTATGGAGCTTGGGTGTGGGTTTGCTTGCGGTTACCCTAAGGTTCGCCCCTCTGGGGCTTATTTTTGATGCGGTTGCCCTGTATAAAAATCGAGTTAAAGGCACCAAGATTTTTTTCTTTGTACCTTGGTGCTTTTGTGGCTCATAGATTTAGAGCACCTTAAAATGTTTCAACGCATTCCATATCCCATCGTTGTCCACATCGTCCGTAATGAAGTCGGCAATTTGCTTGACTTCGGGATTGGCATTGCCCATGGCAATACCCGTCCGTACGTGTTTCAACATGGTAATATCATTTCCACCATCGCCAAAAGCCATCGTTTCGGCTATGTTTATACCGAACTGCTCGCAAAAAACATCAATACCAACCTTTTTACTTTGCCCTTTGGGATTGACATCGGCAAATAATGGTGTCCATCGTGAAGCAACAGAATTAGGCATGATATTCTTCATAAACTCCTCCTCGTCATCTGGTCCGAGGAAGATATTGGTCTGTAGGATGCTGCTCGTGTCCACATTGTTGATGTCCACCAGTTTGGGAACAGGAAGGTTGAGGTGAGCATACATTCCGGCGATCTCGGGGGTCACATCATGTATGGTGATTTCTTTTTCGGACATAAACGAAAAACTCAAAGGCTGTTGACAAGCATAATTCAATACGGATTGTATATCTCCGGGATCCAACGTCTTACGGAGCAAAATATGTCCTTCTTGTGTGACACAATACCCACCATTGAACGTGATGTAACCATCAAAATTCAAGTACCTGACATGGTCAATACTGTTGATCGAACGGCCTGTGGACAGGATCGTCTTGATACCTTTGGCTTGTAGTTGTGCAATAGCTTCTTCTGTGGAGGCAGACACTTCGTGTGTCTTGAAACTGAGTAGTGTACCGTCTATATCGAAAAATACGGCTTTAATATTCGGATTGTGCATATTGAGACAAATTTACGAATATATTTTATTCTTATCTTTGCCCTATGGCGACAAATCAGCAGTTTTTGGATCGGGTAAGGCAAAGTCTGGATAATGATGGTTTTATCAAATTATCTCTGGGCAATTATAGGGGAAGCGAAGCGGAACTGAAAAACATCTATATAAAACCTGTTTTGATCAAGCGAGCGTTGAAATTGTCTTTCGTTTATCGCTATCAACGTCGGGACATTACCAAAAACCATACTGTGGAGGAAGGCCTGAATTTATTGACAGAATTGCTGCGTGAAGATAATTTTGGTGCCGGGACACTCTTTACCGAGAAGGAAAACCTCAGCTGCCAAATGCAAAAAAACGGCAAATGGATACTTCGGTCCGATGCTCCCACAGCAAAAAAATCCCATTCGCTAACCCACGACCATCAAAAAGAACGGAAGATCGGTGCGGAGAATAAACGCTATCTACAAGAACTTCGATTGACGGATGCGGATGGGAAAGTGTACAAAAACACGCAGGACAAATGGAAGCAGATCAACCATTATATCGAAATACTGAGTAAGGTTCTGGAGGAATTGCCTCAAAAGGAAGAATTGCACATTGTCGATATGGGTGCAGGAAAGGGCTACCTGACCTTTGCATTGTACGACTTTCTCAACAATGAATTGAAAAAGGAAGCTAGGATAGAAGGGATCGAATACCGGCAGGATCTGGTCGATCTGTGTAATGATGTTGCGGTCAGATCACAAATGGATAAGTTGGTCTTTCGGCAGGGCACAATTGAAGATTATGTGCCGACTTCCTCCTTGGATGTGCTGATTGCTTTGCATGCCTGCGACACGGCTACAGACGATGCTATTTTTAAGGGGATCGCAAACGAGGCCAGCATGATTGTTGTCGCTCCTTGCTGCCATAAGCAGATTCGGAAAGAAATCAAAAAAAACAGACCGAAAAATGATCTCGATTTCATGACAAAGCACGGGATTTTCTTGGAACGGCATGCCGAGATGTTGACCGATGGTGTGCGCGCTTTGTTGCTCGAATATCACGGCTATCAGACAAAGGTCGTACAGTTTGTCTCAGATATGCATACCCCAAAGAATGCGATGATCATCGCAACCAAAAAATCAGTTTCTTCCACCAAACAGGCTGAAATCAGTGAAAAATTACAGTCTTTGAAAGCTTATTTTGGGATTGGCTACCATCATTTGGAAAGGTTGTTGGGCTTATAGCTCTTTTTTAACTTTTCCAAAGTTGCGAATTTTGAAAAAATCGTGTAATACATTGTTAATTAGCATCTTCAAAAACAATTTCTTCTTTTTTTTGTCTTTTTACATAGAACCGTTCAAAAATCGTGTCTATGGAGAAATCGAAAAATCTAGCCGATACTGTAATTTACGATAGGAAAAATAGTACAGACAGCCTTGCGTATGTTGAATCAGCAAAAAAAGTAGATACACCGAAGCAGGTGTTGAGTGTAACCGACGCCATCGTCGTCATTGTGGGCATCGTGGTCGGTGCGGGCATATTCCGGACACCTTCTATCGTGGCATCCAATACAGGTAGTTGGGAGTTGTTTCTTACGGTATGGTTTGTGGGAGGCATCGTATCGTTGATCGGAGCGATGTGCTACGCAGAGTTGGCCACTACATTTCCCAATACTGGCGGAGACTACCACTTTTTACACCGTGCATTTGGGCGACGTTTTGCATTTCTTTTTGCGTGGGCACGAATGAGCATTATCCAGACAGGCTCTATTGCTTTGTTGGCTTTTATTGTGGGAGACTATATGAGCGAACTTCGCTCTATTGGGCCTTATTCTTCTTCAATTTATGCAGGGGGCGTGGTGGTGACTCTTACTGTAGTCAATATTATTGGTGTACGTGTCGGTACAGCTACCCAAAAATTTCTTGTTGCACTACAATTTGTCGGTTTGCTGATCCTAATCCTTACAGGGGTATTGATGGCTTCTCCTGAGACGTCGGCAGAGGTTATTCCTGTCCAAGAAGCAGATGGTACTTCTCCGGCCATTGGAGTGGCTTTGATCATGGTGCTGCTCACCTTCGGCGGATGGAATGAGGCGGGGTATATCTCGGCCGAAATGCGAGGTGGTAGCAAAAAGATGGCCCGTGTAATGGTCATCAGTATCCTCTTGATCACGGGAATATATCTTCTGATCAATTTGGCTTATCTATATGTGCTTGGGATAGATGGGATGGCCCGATCTGAGGCTGTTGCCGTGGATGTCATGCGTGTTGCGATGGGCGAACGAGGAGCAGTTTTTATAGGCTTGCTGGTTATTTTAGCGGCCTTGACATCGACGAATGCGACGATATTTACGGGAGCGCAAACCAACCATGCGTTGGGAAGGGACCTTCCAGCTTTCTCTTTTATGGGGAGATGGACGGCAGCTACATCTACTCCGGTGAATGCACTTTTGGTGCAGGGTGTGGTAGCGACGGCGTTAATCATCGTAGGGTCTTTTGCTCGGAGTGGCTTTCAGTCTATGGTGGATTTTACTGCACCTATATTTTGGTTTTTTATCTTTTGTACGGGATTGGCTCTCTTTGTGTTGCGTTATAAAGAGCCTCGTGTACATCGACCTTTTAAGGTGCCGCTTTATCCCATATTGCCTCTTATATTCTGTATCAGTTCGGTCTATCTGCTCTATTCGAGCTTGTTGTTTGCAGGTCGCGGAACATGGTTGGCTATAGGTATATTGCTGTTGGGGACGGTTTTCTTTCTGTTCGAAAAAAAGCTTTCCCGACCCGAACAAAATTTAAAATAGTGTGTTTTTTATAATACACATATACTATTTGAATATAGCGACATTTATTTAAGACACATAAACTATAAACCCGTGAATTACATGAAAAACATCATCGTTACAGTTTTTATCTTTGTCGGATTACAGACTTATGCGCAGAAGAAAGATTTGGACGTACCTTATGTTCCTACGGACCAATCCGTCGTGGATGCTATGCTGGATCTAGCTGGTCTGAAATCTGGAGATCGTCATTACGACTTGGGATGTGGAGATGGACGTATCGTGATTACCGCTGCCAAAAGGGGTGCTATCGCAACTGGGATAGACTTGGATCCGCAACGTATCCAAGAGGCCAATGAGAATGCAAAAAAGGAAGGGGTGACCGACAAAGTGACCTTTATTGAAGGCGATCTTTTTGATTTTGATTTCAGCAAGGCAGATGTGCTGACGCTTTATTTATTGCCTTCTGTCAATCTCAAGCTACGCCCAAAAATCCTCAACGAGATGAAGCCGGGTACAAAAGTAGTTTCCCATGCTTTTGATATGGGGGACTGGAAACCAGAAAAGGAAATTGAAGTAGACGGGCACACCTTGTTTTTGTGGACGGTTCCGGCACGGGAGAAATAACAGCATTTTAGAAAAGTGCTGTTATTTAACTTCCTCTAGCTCCATAATCTCTTCGGCCAGTTCCTCCCATTGCTTTTGCAATTGGTCGTATTCGGCTTTCGTAGAATTGTATTTACGGGTAGTCTCCTGTAGTTTTACGGCATCCGAAAATACTTCGTCTTTGGCAAGGAGTTCTTCCAAATGCTTTATTTCAACATCCTTTTCGCTGATCTGTAGTTCCAATTGGGCCAAAGCCTTGTTTTTCTTTTGCAATAGCCGGATAACGTCTTCTTCAGAATCCTTTTTTTCTTGTTTCGACTCTTCTTTTACAACTTTTTTTGTGGGCTGTTCGAGAGGTTTGACACGTTTGGCATTCCATACTTCGTATTCTTCGTATGTACCCGGATATTCCTTGATTTCTTTATTCTCGATAAACCAGATCTTGTTGGCAATGTGATCAAGGAAGTACCTGTCATGGGATACGACGATGAATGTGCCTTCGTATTGTTGCAGGGCTTGGATCAAGATATTGACGGAAGCCATATCCAGGTGGTTGGTAGGCTCATCGAGTACGAGGAAGTTGGCATCAGCTGTGAGGGCTTTGGCTAAGGCCACACGGGATTTTTCACCTCCTGATAATACCTTGATTTTTTTGAATACATCATCACCGGTAAAAAGGAAACAACCTAATAACGAACGGAGCTCGGTCTCGGTATGCTTAGGGGCAAAAGTCTGCAACTCCTGCAATATGGTGTTTTCTAAGTGTAAAGCTTCCAACTGGTGCTGCGCAAAGAATGTTTGCGAAACGTTGTGTCCTTTAGTATTTTTTCCCGAAAAGTCCTTGTCGGCATCAGCAATGATACGCAATAGGGTCGATTTTCCCTTACCGTTGGCACCGATCAAAGCAATCTTGTCGCCTTTTTCGATCAATCCGTTTGTGTTTTCGAGGATATCCAGGTTTGGGTAGGATTTCGAAATGTTTTCCAACGTGACCACATGACGGCCAGAGGGTTTTGAAAACTTAAAGCTAAAGTTTACTTCGGGATTGTCATCGTCTACATCATCAACCTTTTCCATGCGATCCAGTGCTTTTATTCGAGACTGTACCATTTTGGCTTTGGAAGCTTTGGCACGGAAACGTTCGATAAGCCGTTCTTCTTGCTTTATTTTGGCCTGTTGGTTCTTGAATTGATTGCTTTGTATCTCTTCGCGCAGGGCTTTTTCTTCGAGGTAGAACGAATAATTGCCTGCGTAAAGAGTCAATTTGCCCCTTCTAGATTCCACGGTCTTGTTGATAATACGATCCAGGAAGTATCGGTCGTGTGAAACGATGACGATAGCTCCCTCAAAGGCTTGAAGGTAGTTTTCCAACCATTTGATGGAAGGAAGGTCCAAGTGGTTTGTCGGCTCATCGAGCAGGAGGATGTCCGGTGTTTGCAGCAGTATACGGGCTAGCATGACACGCATACGCCAGCCGCCGGAAAAAGTGGCTAAGGGACGTTGCTGTTCCGCTTCAGAAAAACCTAATCCCGCGAGGATTTCATGGGCACGGAATTCAATGTTATAACCGTCTAGGGCTTCAAATTCCATTTGCCTGTCGCTGAGCTTGTTCAATATGTCGTCCGAATAGTCTGTTTCGAGTTTTTTCAACAGTTCTTCGATTTCACTATGCAATTGGTTTTGTCGTGCAAAGGCTTCCATAGCAACGTGAAGAATACTCTTGTCCGAGTGATAGGACAAAAGATCCTGATTGAGATACCCTAACTTGAGATCCTTGGCCATGGATATCGTTCCGGAAGTGGGGCCGTATTCGCCTACGATCAGTTTGAGTAGCGTGGATTTTCCGGTACCGTTGGCGCCGATCAATCCGACCTTGTCACCGGGTTTGATGTGCCAGTTTGCTTCGTCATATAGGGCTCTGGAGCCTATTTCAAATGTTAAGTTGTTTATCGCAATCATTTCCCTGCAAAAGTAGTAATTTTTTTAGTGGTAAGTGATAAGTGGTAAGTTGTCAGAAACTTTAAACCTTAAACTTTAAACGTTGAACATTTCCATTTTAAATTTTTACTTTTGACTTTTAACTTTTCAACATGTACAAATTAGTTAAACCGGTTTTCTTTTCGTTAGATCCAGAGAGGGCCCATCATACGGTAACAGGTGGATTAAAGGCTTTTACCAAAATATGGGGTGCAAAATCGCTGCTCAAATCTATCTATTCGGTCAAGGATAGTCGACTTGAACGGGAGGTTTTTGGCTTGAAATTCAAGAATCCGGTCGGTTTGGCTGCAGGATTTGACAAGAATGCGGAGTATATCGAGGAAATGGCCAATTTTGGTTTTGGCTTTATCGAGATCGGTACGGTCACGCCCCGGCCTCAACCCGGCAATGATGCACCGCGCATGTTTAGATTGGTGGAAGATGAGGCATTGATCAATCGAATGGGATTCAACAACCAGGGAGCGGATGTCGCTGCGGGGAGATTGAAGTATCTCAAGAATACGGAAGGTGTCATCATAGGCGGCAATATCGGAAAGAACAAGGTCACACCGAACGAACAGGCTGTCAACGATTATATCTATTGTTTCAATGCTTTGTACGACTATGTAGATTATTTTGTAGTCAATGTCAGTTCTCCAAATACACCCGGTCTACGGGATTTGCAGGAGAAGGAACCTTTGATGCATATCTTGAATACCCTACAGGAACGCAATTATGCCAAGCCCCAATCTAAACCCATTTTGTTGAAAATAGCACCCGACCTGACCGACAGTCAATTGGATGATATCATCGAGATCGTCATGACGACTAAGATAGCCGGTGTCATCGCCACCAATACCACAATCTCCCGAGAAGGCTTGCGAAGTGATCCTGCATTGGTCAAGGAAACGGGAGGAGTCAGTGGAAAGCCGCTGACCAAGCGTTCTACAGAAGTGATACGTTATTTGTCTGAAAAATCCAATCGGGCATTTTCCATCATCGGCGTGGGAGGAATACATTCGGCCGCAGATGCTCTGGAAAAACTGGATGCCGGAGCTTCTCTCGTACAGGTTTATACAGGTTTTATTTACGAAGGGCCGGGATTGATCGGAGATATTTGTAAGGGAATTTTGAAAAGGTCTTAAAAAAACTTTCAGTGAAACTTTAGTGTCGCTCGGCTTGGTATACGAAAGTCTTCGATACGAGCTGTTCTTCTTTTCCAAAAAGATGATCTAGCTTGCTTTTTTGAAGGCTCCTGCTTGATTTTTACGACTGCTGCTGACGTATGCCATTTCGGGTATAGGCTGTACTGTACGCACCCATTAACAGGTGGGCTCCTATCCAAACCAGACCCATGTTAAAAAAAATATTTGTAGCGAATCGTCCACGATGTTCGTATATATACTTCGAAGGCCTTCATGATAAATTAGATTTAAGTATTATTTGGTTAAACATTTTAAATTGACGAATCATGAACATTAATTTTAAAGTACCTCAATTGCTCAGAGTTTCTGCTTTTGTGATTGCCTCTGTGGTTACGCTAGGTTTCGCCTCGTGCAAAGGAGATGATTGTTGTGATGTACCTATACCGCAGAAAGCACAGACATCGGTATTGAATCTTTTGCAAGGTATTGATGAAATAGACCTACATGCCGGAACTACTAAGTTAAATTCGTCTGGTATTGATTACGGATCACAATCTGCTTATTTTTTGGTAGATGCCGGAGAACAGAACATCAGTGTTTTTCAGACAGATGAGACGGATACTTTGGCAAGTCACAAATATACATTTGCTAGAGATAAGTCTTATTCTGCCTTTGCTATAGGTGAAGGAGAAGATGCTGAAATCATTATTGCGGAGGACAATCTGACCAATCCATCCACAGGTAAGGTGAAAATCCGTTTTGCCAACCTGGCTGATCTGGATGGAAATCTTGATTTGTGGCTTGGAGACGGTGAAAACGCTTTGATGGAAGACGTCGCCTATAAAACGATTGGCACATTTATAGAAGCCGATCCTGCAGAAGAAGTATCCCTTGCCGTGAAAATCAACGGGCAGGAAGAAGATGTTGCAACATTGGAGAATGCAAAGTTGGAAGCAGGTAAAATCTATACTGTGTATGCTTATGTTGAGGAGGTCGAAGGAGAATCACAGACTAAGCTTAACATCGCTACGAACAAGTAGTGCACTCTTATGTTTTATTAGTTCATAGATAGGAGCTACCCTTTGTCATGGAGGGTAGCTTCTTTTTTTAAGGGATTTTTAAACCTTTTGTTGTCTTATAATTCAAATAAATACGTAATTTTGTAAAACATAACAACATTGGGGTCGACCGGAATTGACAGGATAGCGATGGTTATGTAAGCATGCAGTGCATTGTTAGTCTAGCACTTTAATCTGAACTTTCAACTTTATAAATGGCGAAAATAACTACGCCTTAGCTGCTTAAGTTAGACTTAACATAGCTATTTGTCCCGTTAGATCCTGTTCTTTGGTCTAACATTAGGGGCATCGAACTATAGAACTGGCAAGTGTGATGTTGCTAAGCACTTGTGAGATACAGCAACTACGGAGAACGGTATAGGTAAGTTTCTCACCTTCCGTCTCCCGACAACTAAAGAGAAACTAAGCATGTAGAAAGCGTAAATCATACTATGTTTGGACGAGGGTTCGAATCCCTCCGGCTCCACAAACGCAACCGAATGCCCGACTATTGTCGGGCATTCGGTTGCTTTGTACCCCCCTAAAGTGATGGCTGCGGCCTTGCGTGCGGGGTTGTAGGGTGCAAGCAATCCCTCCGGCTCCATTCATCAACTACAATCCCAATTCATTGAGATCAAGTAGATTTTTACAACGATTAATGAAAACTATTGATCGGAACGGAACTCCTTTAATCACGTTATTCCGGGATCGGGTAGTAAAAAGTGAATTCTCCCATTGGAGTTGGGACGAATAGGGTTCAACTTCATCATATGACGTCCATACCGCATACCTGCACTCATAGGTCAGATCTCTGCCCAACGGATTAAAATCGAAGCGGATTTCGTCGAGGAGTCTACCATCAGAAAGCTGGCCACCGGTAGGTACTGCGGGAACGGTACCTTTCCTGCGTCCTGTAAACACGGGAAACCCCGATGTATACAGGATGGACAATTTACCTTTGGCCACAAAATTGACATGGGCTGCCAGCTCGCCCAATAAAGTGGCTAATCTTGCCTTGCTTTCCCGTTTGAGCACCCTGTCGACACGTCCGCATGTCCAGTTAACTCGCGCCAAATTCACCAAATACTCATTATAGGTATTTTTCCACTTCTGAAAGCGATGGAGTGGGGGTGGGGAAGTGAGGATTCCCCCTCATTGCAGTAAGCACGACATCCGCTTCGACCAATCGCTATCTCTATACTGACCGAAGCCTCCTAATACACGTATATAACTCATAACTAACAATTTTAGATTTACTTGTTTATATTCTGGATTAGATAATGACACTCATTGTGAGACAATATAATGTAATTATATACTAATATACCGATAATATAATTAGTATCAACGTTATTAAGAAAAATAACAACGAATATTTAATTCAAACTAACGTTAATAGATATTAACATTACGATATTACAAAATATAAATATGTTATAATATATTGTATTAACGTTAATATAAATTAAAACAACGTAAAAATAAATATAAATAATGTAATTAATAACTGATATAACGGTATAATATAATAAATATACATTAATTTAATATATAACAACGTTAGAATTATGTATAATTACGTTAATATAATTCAAACTACCGTTATTTTATCAGGATCTGAGGAAAAGAATTGGAAGAAGAATAAACAACATTGCGATCTTCCTTTAGCCTACATCAAAAACTAAAGAATTACAATAGGGAATATAGGTTGTCAGTTTTTGCGAGACACTAGCGAGACCTCGTAAAAGTGATGCTTATAAATGATATACTATCAGTGAGTTATGGATAAAGTTACACAGCCTCCGGCTCTACTAAAAGACATCTGAATAGAATGTTTTTTTTCGTTGGATACCATTATTTCTAATAGATCACAAATGTCGCCAAATTACCCTTATGGTCAGTAGGCCATATGTCTGTGGGGACAATAAAAGGATCGGCGAAATTGTTCTCTTGAAGTTTTCCTCTCACGATTGTCCCCGTAGGGCCTACTATGGATATATCGCTTAGCGACCATGTAACATCAGGATAGTAATATATAAAGTCTATACGCTCCCTTTCGTCTGCCTCGGGTGCCCAAGTGAGTTTATGGATAGGTACGGCATTGTTTGCAGACGGAAAGGTAAATCCAGGATAGCGGACTGCATCCGGAAATTTTTGACGGTAAGCATCCACCATGCCTATCTCAGTAAGCATTACGGAACAATCCCAATTAATGACCAGACCATTGTGGTCACGGAGGTCTTTGGTGTCTGCCTGCCAGTCCAGATGCGACGGCTCGTTAAAATCGCCACCCAATAAGATGAGGTTTCCTCGTTCGATTTCAGCTTTTGCATCCTGTACGAACGCGGCTATAGATTCGTCCCGCTGTGAGCGTCTATTGGCTGTCAAGACCGAGTCGGCATCCCCTACGGGAGAGGCTATTTTTTTCCAATTCACTCCACTGTACCCCCTGGGCAGGTAACATTCATAATGCGTATAGTCCAAGTGTGCCGAATAGACCGCTAGTGTCTTTCCGTCGATCGTTATATAAGCTTTGGCCATAGGTCCCTGTGTATCGGAGGCACAGCAGCCCTGCGCATTTTTTACGGCATACTTGGATAGCAGGCCTGCACTGCTACGGTTCGTCTCTCCGTAATATGTCTTGCCTAGCTGTTGTAGGGTATCTACTAGTTTATTGACGACATCTATGTTTTTACCCTGCGTCTCGGAGAGGAGGATGATATCGGGGTCGGTCTGCTCGATAATCTGCACGAGCCCTTTAAAGCCATCCTGTACGGCCGTGGTACCCTGCCACACGTTGATCTGCAATACTTTTACCTGTCTGCCTATAGTCTTTTCCCTGCCTACAGATCCTTCTATAGTCCACAGGAGACATACAGCAAATACAACTGTTACGATTTTATTCATATTTCCTAATTAAGATTTGATACTCTCGTTTTAGACGCGGTCGAATGACAAAAATAAGATTATTTTGGAATGGTTTTGTAGAAGAAAGTCATTGCCAACACTATAACAAACCAAGAGGCACTTGGGTATGATCCGGGAACGACACAAGAAATATCTGAGGATGATAAAAGCTGTATAGGACCCGCCTAAGCATAGGCTATACACAAGGTGCAAAAAAACAGCGAATATCCAAGAAAAAGAGAAAAATTTGTATTACACTGCTTTTTAACACTCCTTAACAACTTATTGTGGAGGATATACAGATTATAAACCGTACATTTACAACGGTTAGCCAATTTAGTCTAGCATAATAACACAAGTCATCATACATTTCCCCCCAACACGTTAAATGAATCCAACCATTAAATTCAACAATGTAAACACATTGTTTTCCAAGTCCCTTAAGCAAAAAACAAACGAATACTTCAAGAATACATTGCAAAAGAAGACCGGCAATCGACGGATGTTTATCAAGGCATCGGTTTTGCTGGGGACATTTGTAGCATTATATACTGTTTTGGTGTTTGTGCAGCCACATTGGGCGATCAGCATCGTTTTGTGTATGCTTTTTGGTGTCAATCTGGCTGCCATCGGTTTTAATATCATGCACGATGCCGGACACAACTCGTTTTCGGACAATAAGAGACTCAATACAATACTGTCCTATTCCCTCAACCTTTTGGGAGGTAATATCTATTTCTGGAAGCTTAAACACAACATCGCGCACCACACCTACACCAATATTGATGGCGAAGACCACGATATCGAAGTAAAGTTCATGCGGATACACCATGATCAGCAACTGAAGAAACACCACCGTTACCAACGTTTTTACTTTCCTCTGTTGTACGGTATATCCTATCTGGCGTGGATCTTTTATCAAGACTACGAGAAATATTTTAAGCAGCGTATGGGTGATAGCAAAGCACAGTTTGATTTTCCAATGAGAGAAAGGATCATTTTTTGGACCAGCAAGGTCATACATTTTGGCTTGTTTATTGTCCTTCCCGTGGTCGTTGTCGGTTGGTTGCCAACGTTGCTGGGGCTATTGATTGCAGGTGCAGTATGCGGCATGAGTCTGGCAACGGTGTTTCAGTTGGCGCATGTGGTTGAGGAAACGGAATTTAAGACCATCAACGAAGCCAAGGTCGAAGAGGAATGGATGATACACCAAATCCAATCTACAGCCAACTTTGCGACGAAGAGTAAAGTATTGACCTGGATACTCGGTGGCCTTAATTTTCAAGTGGAGCATCACCTGTTTCCCAAAATCTGCCATGTACACTACCCAGCTATCAATCGTATTGTCAGACAGACTTGCGAGGAATATAATATTAAGTACAATGAGTTTGCCTCCTTTTGGGGTGCGTTCAGGTCGCATGTGCAGGTGATCCATGCGATGTCCAGATAAGTTAAGGATGTGACCGTCGTTTTATGTCATCCCCGAGTTTTCTCGGGGCAGGCTCTGAGGCTTGCCGACTGCGTAGCAGGCATCAAGGTCGTGTTGGTGGCAGCGGGGCTGATGCAACATTGGATCTTCCAACTGTAGGTTTTTAGATTCCTCCTATTCCCGAATGCTTTCGGGACAAGCTGTCGGGATGACAAAAGTGCGCTTAACTTAATAGCATTAGGTACACGACAGGGGTCGTGCCTGCCTGTCCGTTAGGCATGTGCCAGCTTTAAGAGGTTCAATCCATAATAAATGAGAAAAAACTTTTATTTACGCTAAAATAGTCTTATCTTTGTTTTATACAAGGCTCTGCCTACGCTCATTCTGACATTGTTGAGGTTTTCTCTCACATTATCAGTTAAGCTCTTTCAGTTGCCATTTTAATAGTTATCAACAATATATACAGCAGTAACGCGCTGGGTGGCCTTGAAGTCTCGATTTTAAATCTCCTCATATATTTCTGTTAACATTTATAAAGCACCTTGTTTTGCCATGGAAGGTAAGCAATGCCTTGTCGGAATAACTAGTAGAATAATTTATCAATAAAATAGTAATACAATGCAAGAAGGAACAGTAAAATTCTTTAATGAGACCAAGGGTTTCGGTTTTATCACACCTGCAGATGGCGGTGCTGATGTTTTTGTACACTCTACAGGTTTGATCAACCACATCCGTGAAAATGATCAAGTGACCTATGAAGTGGAAAATGGAAAAAAAGGACTTAACGCCGTCAATGTACGCGTAGCAGGATAATTTCCCAATTTGGAATACCCCCTTTAAAGGGTATCTGGAAAATGTAGCAAATCTAAAGTTTGCTGCATTTTTTTGTTTAATCGATCTTGTAGTTTGCCTGTGACATAATCAAAGCGTAGACTTGATCCATAAACAATAGTGTATCGAGGTTTTTGTTGTACTTGCTTTCCTCGAAGAGTAAGCTGTAGCAACCTTTTGTCTTGAGGGAGGTGAAATTGAATTTATGCAGCTGTAGCCAAGAAGGTTTAGGTTGTTTCTCGTCGATGCTGCATTCGATCGTATGGATTTCGCCTCTGTGTTCCATGTTATAGTTTATCCTCAATCCCTCAGCCAACGCATTGGGATATTTCAATACGATATGTTTGTTCATGTTTCTAACTGTTAAAATGTGTAGATAAAGGTTGCCCGCTCAGGAGCAACCCTATGGATAATGCAAGGTATTATATCATTTCCACTTCCGAAATCTGGTTGCCCTGTTTCGAGCGTGTGTACTTGTACTTGACTTTTTGGTGTAGTGGCAATACCATACCAGCGAGTTTATCATTGAAGTAGACGGTTTCCCTTGACTCGTTGTCCCGGATGAAACCGTAATGTCCTTCTTCGTTGTAGTAGGAGACCTTGCCGAATAGGTATTCGTCCTCAGGATCTGCGGGGCGTAGCAGGTCTTCTTCCTTGAATTTGTAAGGTTGGGCAGGAGGGGTGTCCGAAATGTTTCCGAACTCGTCTACATAAGCAAACATCTCTTCCAGGGATTTACCCTTGTTGTTGCTTGCCTTGTTGATTTCTCTTCTTTCCAGCTTTTCCTGTTTTTTTTGTTGCTTCTTTTTTGCTGTTTCTTTCTTTTTGAATGTAAGTTGACTTTTAGCCATTAATTAGAATTAAAGATTTATTGTGATAAAATGAAAGGTACTTTGTTCTTAAGGGAAGCGAGTGGCTTGGGGATAAGAATAATAGATGCCTCTGTGAATTAGTCAAATATACGATTTTAAATTGATAAATCCTAACTTCGGAAGTCTGCGATTGAGAAATGGACTTTTTTAAATTGACAAGATAATCTTACATTTGTTTGTAAGATATATCCAATGTAGAAAACTGTGGCTAAACTTAAGATAAATTACTTCAACACAAAACTTCAAGCGGATTCGCCCTTTGTCAAATACGCCATGGTCACATTCACGGTGTTGCTGATCTGCATATTTTTGCCCAAGCAACCTCGATTTGAATATGAATTTCAAAAAGGAAAGCCATGGAACCATGAAAACTTGGTCTCGCCTTACAACTTTTCTGTGCTCAAGACAAAGGAAGAACTGGATAAGGATAGGCAACATATCTTAAAGACCGTTCAGCCCACGTACAATCTGCAAGCGCACATCAGTAAAGAGCAGATCGATCAATTCACGACCGACCTCGCCGAAAAATGGCAGTCCAGTCTCATGGATACCGTTCCGAACCTCAAGATGGATACCTATCGGGAGAAAGGGGAGGATCTCCTATCGTATATCTACAATAGAGGCGTAATCTCATTGGTAAACAGGTATCAAAACAAAGGCGAAGATCCCGAAAAAGTAGATGCCACAGAATCAAACTATAATTTTACCCTTCTGTCGGGAAATATAGCCCAGCAGAAAAATACGGTCGACTGTTTTACCATCGAAACGGCTTACGAATACGTCCGGCAAAATCTAAATAAAGATTCCAAGATAAGCAGAAAAGAGTGGCTAGCCGATTTGTTGAAAAACTACATTACGGTCAATTACATATACAATGAATCCTTGACCCACAAGATCGAACAGACGGCATTGGCCAACATTTCAACGACGCGGGGGATGGTTCAGAAAGGTGAATTGATTGCCGAAAAGGACAAGATCGTCAACAATGAGACTTATCAAAAACTGTTGTCGCTGAAAAAAGTCTTTGAGGATGAGAATAAGATCGGTGGTGACCAGAATTACGTTGCTCTGGGGCAGTTTTTTATTGTCGGAATGGTGATGACACTGCTGTTGGTCTTTCTGTACTATTTTAGACGGGAGATCTTCTACAACAACCGCCTCCTGTTCATTATATTTATCGTTATCATTGCCATGTTAGGCGTGTTGACCTGGGCTATCAAAGTAAAGATAGGCAGCTTGTACTATATCCCGTATTGTGGTGTGCCGATTATATTACGTATCCTGTTCGATACACGCGTCGCACTCAATATTCATTTGCTCATGGTATTGATCGCGGCTTTGTTCGTACCCAATAGCTACGATTTTGTGTTTTTGCAGTTCATCTCCGGTCTGGTGGCTATATATAGTATCAAGTCCATGGTCAAGCGGGAGCAGTTCTTGATTTCGAGTATTTTGATACTGGCTACGTACATCATCGGGTACATCGGTTTGGTACTGACGCGGAATGGGTCATTGGGAAGCATATATTTCAATGATCTCCTTCCTTTTGTCGTCAGTGTGGGGCTGACCTTGTTGGCTTATCCATTGATCTACGCCTTTGAAAAGCTCTTTGGCATTGTCTCCGACCTTACCTTGATGGAATTGACCAATAGCAATTCGAAGCTATTGCGGGAGCTATCGTTGAAAGCGCCGGGGACTTTTCAGCATTCTCTGCAAGTAGCCAATCTGGCCGAAGCGGCGATTTATAAAATAGGGGGGAACCCTTTATTGATACGTGCCGGAGCATTGTATCACGATATCGGTAAGATGATCAATCCACTTTATTTTATCGAAAACCAAAAGACCGGAAGCAATCCGCACGAAGAGCTCACATCCGAGCAGAGTGCACAAATCATTATCTCCCACGTCATCAAAGGAGTAGAAATAGCCCGACGTCATCAGCTGCCGGATGTGATCATCGACTTTATCCGTACACATCACGGCACGACCCGTGTAGATTATTTCTACAATGAGTTTTTGAAAAATAACCCGGACAAATTGGTCGATGAAACGATCTTTCGCTATCCGGGACCTATTCCATTTTCGAAAGAGACGGCTGTGCTGATGATGGCCGATTCGGTGGAGGCGGCAGCACGGTCTCTGAAAGAGCCGACCAAGGAATCAATCAATACGCTCGTGGATAAGATCATTGAGCATAAGCTGATACAGAAACAGTTTGAGAATGCCAATATTACATTGAAAGATATACACAGTGCCGCAGAACTGTTCAAAAGTATGCTGATGAGCATATACCATGTGCGTATAGACTACGATGTCAATAAAAAGAAAGATTCCCATAAAGAAATTGAAAATCAATAGCTTAAATTTCGTTGTAGGAAATTTGTTAAAAAAACGTTTTGCACACTTTGCAGATTGGTTTTTTTACATTATGTTTGCACTGTTAATTTTAAGGAGAGGTGCCTGAGTGGCCGAAAGGAACAGTTTGCTAAACTGTCGTACTGGAAACGGTACCGCGGGTTCGAATCCCGCTCTCTCCGCCAACCAAAATGAAGCCCGACGTAAGTCGGGTTTTCTGTTGAATAGGGTGAGCCAAACTCGTTTGAGTGAAGCCTGTTCAACAGAAATAAGAAATGAGCGTAGCGAATGGATTCATTTTGGTTGAAGCTTCCCCACACAGGGGATCACCGAACGAAGTGAGGTAATCCCGCCACATAATTGCCGCTTTTGTTTCCCTCAAATGTTTTCCAGTCAATGGCTTTTATCACGCCTACGTTGGCAAGAGCCGTATGGGAATTTTTGGGCTTCACCTCGTCGGTCATTTCTATATCCTTATCTTTTGACCGACCATCGGAATCGTACAGGTCGAAAGCGTAAATTTATGCAGAAGAGCAGTCTGCGGGAGATCAGACCCTAGTATAATTAAATCTTTGTCAGTGCAGTACCTTTGTGTGCTGCGATATGGTCTGTTTTGTCGCTTTTTATTTCATATTGCGGATCGGCTTCCGTGGCGTGGTGTGTATAACCTTTGTAATCAAAATCTTTTGTATGCACCTTTATTATCGTACCCGAAACTCTTCCGGCTTCTGAGTTCCAGCTTACTTTGTCACCTATTTTAAATTTTGTACCCATAACTATTTTATTGGTTAAACAAATCTTCATCAGAATAAGATACCCGGTCGCCAATCACGTTCGCCGGCGATGTATAGGAGTGCTCTTCCGCTTTATTCACGTCCATAATATGCAGTACTGTCCAGCCTTTGGCTTTCAGATAATCGGATACCAAGACACGATGACAACGCCACCACACGGCTTCGGCGCACATATATGCGGTTGGCGATTCCAAGACGACGGCTTCCAATGCTTCAACACCCTGTACAAAATCTTCGGTTTCCATATAATCGGCATAGCCGCGGAAAGAAGCATTTCGCCAACGGGTGTTTTTAGAATCTTTAAGTACTTTCCTTCTGCCCCCCAGTTCTTTTATGTACATGTACCGGATGCCGTTTTCCAGTAGCGACGCTTCCAGATTCTCCTGGTCAAACTGGGGAAACTTCCGTGAGCCGGGAAGCCGTCGGATATCGACCAGTGTTTTAATCCCAAAAGACTGTAGCATCGCCAAAAATTCACCGAAACTATGTGTAGAATGGCCTATGGTATATACGGTATTTTTGCTGGGTGTATGCATTCCGTTACTTTTACTCAACTATTATAGCTTTATCCATCACCGAATCCTATCCGTCATCGAAATATAAATATAGGTTGATTAAACGAAAATACGAAGAATCAACACTATGTTTTACCTTGAATTTCGGAATGGGTGTACCACAAGAATCCTCAAAACGTCATTTCGACGAGGTAAGAGGAGAAATCTATAGTCATATAGAATTAATTTTTGCTCATCCATAGATCTCTCTCTTCGTTCGAGATGACGATTTTCTCAAAAACGGAAACCGACCGTAGGAGGCTGCATATTTTTTGTGTTGCGTTAAACATGCTCGATTTATTTTGGGATATAAAAACTATTCTTCATGTTTGTTGGGTAAAAGATACTCCACAATAAAATTAAAACTGTCTGCGATAATTGTACTTAATAAACAAACTATGGTGACGCAGACATTGACGAATTGATAAATTAATGAGATGAATACAGTATATGAAAACATTATCGATGTGGCTCGCATCGCTTCATACGAGAGTAAAGAAAACATAAATGACATCTTGGCATTGGCCCAAAGAGAACACATCGCACCCGCCTCCCAAGACGAGAAACGAACACTCCTCTTGGCTATTGATGTGCAGAATGATTTTATGGAAAATATCGGAAGCCTGGCTGTACAGGGCTCAAAAGGAGACGTACAACGCCTTACGCAGTGGATGTATCGCAATATAGAATCCTTGACCCAAGTGATATGCAGCCTGGATTGCCACTCCATGATGCAGATCTTTCACCCGGTCTGGTGGTTGGACAGAGAGGGTAACCATCCGGCACCCTTTACAATCATCAGTTACGAAGATGCGGCAAATGGTATCTGGACAGCGGCAAATGGCGAAACCGGGCGTTCTTTGGAATATCTGCGTAACCTGGAATCTGCAGGCAAGAAACAGCTTTGTATCTGGCCTTATCACTGTCTGGAAGGTACGGCCGGGGCTAAGCTCGAAAGCGAATTCACCAAGATGCTTTATTTTCATGCGGCAGTACGCAACGCTACACCCAAGCTGATCTACAAAGGACAAAACCCTTATACCGAGATGTATGGTATCATCAAAGCGGAATATGACAAAGAATACTATGTCAATCATGCAGTGCTGGACGCTATTCGTGAGTACGATACCATCTTTATCGCAGGGGAGGCTTCTAGTCACTGTGTGTTGGCGTCGGTCGAACAGATTTTGGAGCATTTTGCAGATGACAGATCGATAACTGCCCGTATTACGTTGCTCGAGGACTGTATGTCACCCATTGGAGGCTTTGAAAGCAGTACACAGCAACAGTTTGAAGAACTTAAAGAAAAATACGGTGTACAGATCAGAAAATCTACGGAAGTAACCCTATGATTGATATCGAAGATGTGCAATGGTATGGATGAAGCCCATGAGATTTGACCTTTGGCATGACCGTATCTTCGAAGTAGCCATCTGCCATTGAAGGAAATTTTTATAGAAGAAATATTCTGTTATTTTTGTAATTCACTAAATACAGTACAAAAATGGGATATCCGAGTTTAGCTGCCTGTGTGGACGATCTGGAAAGACATGGTCACCTGATCCGCATCAAAGAAGAAGTAGATCCCTATCTGGAGATGGCGGCTATACACATGCGGGTATATGATGCACAGGGCCCCGCTTTGTTTTTCGAAAACATCAAGGGCTCTGAATTTCCGGCCGTGTCCAATCTATTCGGTACGATGGATCGTTCGAAGTTCATGTTTCGCGATACGCTCGATCATATCAAGAGGTTAGTGGACGTCAAGATGGATCCTACGGCTGTATTGAAAAATCCGCTGCGATATATAGGTTCATCGGCTGTTGCGTTGGGCGCATTGCCCTGGAAGAAAAAATCCGGAGCCCCTATACTGTATGGTAAGACACAGGTCAGCAAGCTTCCACAGATCGTCAACTGGCCGATGGATGGAGGTGCTTTTGTGACTATGCCACAGGTGTACACCGAAGATGTGAGCAGTCCCGGTATCATGAAAGCCAACCTGGGGATGTACCGTATACAGTTGTCGGGAAATGAATATATCCCTGATAGGGAAATTGGACTGCACTACCAATTGCATAGGGGTATAGGTGTGCATCAACAGAAAGCCAATCAGCTCGGACAGCCTTTGAAGGTCAGTATATTTGTTGGCGGGCCACCCTCACACCCTTTGTCGGCTGTCATGCCTTTGCCCGAAGGGCTCTCGGAAATGATTTTTGCTGGTGCTTTGGGCAATAGGCGTTTCCGCTATTTTTACGATGAGGAAGGGTTCTGTATTTCGGCAGATGCCGATTTTGTGATTACGGGTACGGTCTATCCGAATGAGACCAAACCGGAAGGCCCGTTTGGCGATCATATCGGTTACTATAGTCTTGTGCATCCGTTCCCATTGATGAAAGTGCATAATGTATACCACAAGAAAGATCCGATATGGTCGTTTACCGTAGTGGGAAGGCCACCGCAGGAAGATACCAGTTTTGGAGCACTGATCCACGAAATCACAGGCAATGCCATTCCCAAAGAAATCAACGGACTAAAAGCTGTACATGCTGTCGATCCGGCCGGCGTACATCCGTTGCTCTTTGCCATAGGGCGTGAAAGCTATACTCCATATCAACAGGTCGACAGGCCGCAGGAGATATTGACCATAGCCAACCAGATATTGGGCAAGAACCAATTGAGCCTGGCCAAATATCTGTTTATAGCGGCCTCCGACGACAACCCCAATCTGGATATCCACAATATCGTTGGATTCTTGACCCATATCCTAGAGCGTATCGAACCCAAACGAGATTTACATTTCCATACCAATACGACGATTGATACCTTGGACTACTCGGGAGACGGTTTAAACGCAGGCTCCAAAGTCGTGTTTGCAGCAGCAGGTGAAAAAAAGAGGACGTTAGCGACAGAGATACCTGCCGGGCTGGAATTGCCAAGGCCGTTCGGCCATGCCAAGCTGGCCTTTCCGGGAGTGTTAGTGGTAGAAGGTTCTACGTTCACGACATACGAAGAAGAAAAGCAGGTACTGGATACTTGGTGTAAGGCTTTGCAGGAAAAGGATCTCACAGGCATACCGTTGATCGTGTTGGCAGATGATGCAGGCTTCACGACGGATCATATCAACAATTTCGTGTGGGTCGCTTTTACGAAGTCCAATCCGGCCTATGATATCTATGGGGTGGGATCTTTTACCAAATACAAACATTGGGGCTGTGAGGGCTCAATCATCATCGATGCAAGGCGCAAACCTCATCACGCACCGGATCTGATCAAGGATGAAGCCGTAGAAAGGCGTGTAGATCAATTAGGTGCCAAGGGTGGAAGTTTGTATGGGGTGATTTAGGGATGTGAATTTACTGCCTACTATTTCGTTCGATGTCATTGCATATGATTTCGATCAGTAGGAGATATTGCTATTTTAACAACCCTAAGTATTTAGACCTATTGTCCCAAATAATCCATAGCATAAATGCCCAAATGACCAATGCCATAAACAGTCCATCGGGTGCGACAGTCATATGTGTGAGCAATACGCCAACCATCACAGGAAAAACAATCAACGTTCCTAAAGTTCGTGTTTTCGGAAGCAATATCAGCAGGCCGCCCAATACTTCTGCAAAACCGATCAATGGCATCAGCCACGATATCTCGGCAAAAGCAAGGTTGTCTTTTACCAATTCTTCGGGCAGACCTTCCGGTACGGGCATGTATTGTATGAATTTATTCAGCCCACCATTGATCAAAAGTAGTCCAAAGAGCGAAAATAAGATTGCTTTTATGATTTTCATTGCCGTATGTTTAGGTTTTAAATTTATGAACATATACGGAATATAAAATTGTCATAGGACAAGAAATGATGTATTGGGATGATTCAGATACACTATTTCTCCTCTTTATTTCTGTTCCAAAATTCCATGCCAGGGATATTGAATTTTGAATTATCAAATACAGGATCCTTGCCCGCTTTTCGCTGACTATCGTAATCTTTGAGTAGAAGTAACACTTTATTGTGTAGTAGCAGGATAGCGATTAAGTTGAGCCAAGCCATTATACCCACACCTATATCCCCCAATGTCCAAGCCGAAGCTGCTGTTGTGACACAACCCATGTAGACCGATACAAGGATCAGGATACGTAATGCCCATACCATCCAGGTACTTTTGTTTTTGCCCATGATGAAACTAACATTGGTCTCAGCGATGTAATAATAGGCCATGATCGTAGTGAAGGCAAAGAAGAGTAGGGCTATGGCGACAAAGGCATCTCCTATCAGTGGAAAATGATGTGCAACCGCGTATTGTGTAAACTCTGGGCCTGGCGCTATATTCGGGAGATTGTGAACGAGAAACCCTCCCTCGGGATTGATGACATTGTATTGCCCGGTAAACAGGATCATGAATGCCGTAGCTGAGCAGACAAATAAGGTGTCCACATATACGGAAAAGCCTTGTACAAGCCCTTGTTTGATCGGATGCGTGACTTCTGCAGCAGCAGCAGCATGAGGGGCGGTTCCCTGCCCAGCTTCGTTGCTGTATATGCCACGTTTGACGCCCCAAGATATCGCCATGCCTATGACGCCGCCAAATGCAGAATCCACATTGAAAGCAGAGTCCAAGATCAAGTAGAAGATGTCTGGTATGGATGTAAAGTTCAAAGCCATGATGATGAGAGCCATCAAGATGTAGGCACCGGCCATAAAGGGAACGACATATTCGGCTACTCTACTGATCCGTTTGACACCACCGATGATGATGACGCCGAGAATAAGGATCAAAATGATTGCGATAAGATGATGGGAAAGACCGAAAGCAGCATTAGCAGAGATGGATATACTATTACTCTGCACACTGGGAAGCAAAAATCCCGTACTGATGACTGTGACAGCGGCAAGCGTCCAAGCAAATACTTTGGACTTCAATCCTCGAAGTATATAAAAAGCTGGTCCACCTCGGTATTGGCCATCCTTTACCTCTTTGTACATCTGTCCCAAAGTGGCTTCGACCATAGCAGAAGAAGCTCCCAAGAACGCGATTGCCCACATCCAAAAGATTGCACCCGGCCCACCCATAGCGATAGCTGTAGCGACTCCGGCTATGTTGCCTGTCCCCACACGGCCAGATATGGCCAATGAAAAAGCCTGAAACGAGGAAATGCCCTTATCCGAACTGTTGCCTGTAAAAAGCAGTTTGACCATGTCTTTCAGATAGCGCAGTTGGGGAAGTTTGAATCGGAGGGTAAAGTAGACACCGGATAGTAGGCAGAAATATACAAGAGCATCGCTCCAGACAATGTTATAGATTTGGTCTATGAATTGTTGCATCAATAGTTTTAAGTTTAGGCAGGCTAAGGTATATAAAAAAAATGCCACATACAAGGATCTTTTACTCTAATCTTTCCTATTTTTTACGTATTTTTCCAACCAACGGTCTTGTTCCCAAAGAATGTGTAAAATAGATTCTCTTGCTCTAAACCCATGGTATTCATAAGGGAACATAACTAATCTTGCGGTACCTCCATGTCCTTTGATGGCGGCATACAGTCGTTCGCTTTGTATAGGATGTGTTCCCATATTTTCATCATCTATACCATGTGTGATCAATAGAGGTCTTTTGATCTGATCGGCATAATTAAATGGCGAGATGTGGTCATAGACGTCTTTTGCCTGCCAATATATTCTAGTTTCATTCTGAAATCCGAATGGGGTCAGGGTCCGGTTGTATGCACCACTACGGGCAATTCCTGCGGCAAATAGGTCGGTGTGTGCAAGTAGATTAGCTGTCATAAAGGCTCCGTAGGAATGTCCTCCGACACCAAAGCGTTTTCGGTCGCCAATGCCTTCTTCCACCAAATAATCGATCAGTGCTTTGGCATTGAGTGTGATCTCTTCCACAAAGTTGTCGTTGGGACGATCTTTTTCCCTTTTGACGACGGGCATAGCAGCTGATTCTACAACCGCATAGCCACGGGTCACCCAATATACAGGTGAGCGAAAAGCTATTTCCGTAAATCGATGTGGTGTTACTCTTACCTGTCCGGCAGTTTCTTTGCTTAGGTATTCACGGGGATAAGCCCAAACCAGGACAGGCAATGGAGCATCTTTTTTCGGCTCAAAACCCTCTGGGAGGTGCAATATGCCAGATAGATTAACCCCATCTTCTCTCCGGTAAGAAATCAACCGTTTTTGTGTACTTGCCAGGCTGGGATAAAGGGATTCGAAAGCCGTTAGTACTGTTTCTGCATTGCTCTGTATATCCTTACGGATCATGTTGGGAGGCACGTTGCGGGATTCTCTTGTAAAATAAAGGGTCTTTTTGCCATCAAAATGGATCGGTTTCTCATAATGGTTTGCCTTTGACTTAAATATCGTATCCCGTTTGTCTTTCATCAGATCCCAACGCAATAAAAAGGGGCGTTCACCTTCGGGCGAAGCACCTTCACTAATTGTATAGACTACAGGAGACTGATCTCCGGATATAAGCATTTTGCCTTTGCTGATGACAAAATTGCCCGGATCCCGATACCCGTCTTCCGAGCTCCTTTCCTCGATCACCTTGATGAGTTCTCCGTTTGTTGGGTTGATTAGTGACCATTTTAACTTCCGTTGGCTCGTCTGTTGCTCTTTGACTACCGCGAAATGGTCATTTCCCCAAACAATGTCCTTGTATGACAAATTGGTACGATATAATACTTGAGGTGTACCATCGAAAGGTGCTGACAAAGACAAGATTTCGTCACGGTATTTTTTATTTTTTGGAATACGTTTTACCCAAACTAGCTCATGAGGTTTTCCCTTTCTCCATTGATGTTTCCGTTCATAGTTGATATTGCTTGCGGTATTTTCTATCAAGGGGCGTTCATGCAAGGTGGTTACTTTAGTTCCGCTTTGGTCCCAGATTTCGGTCGTTTGTGAGAAATAACTAAGTCCTACGCTGTAAGAATAAGGCTTTTGGATACGCTGTATGAGTATATATTTACGATCCGGGGAGAAAGTATTGGTGGTAAATATACCTGGTTCACCGAATTTTTCTGTACGACCATCCAGATAGACTTTTATGAGTTGACTTTCCGCATAATAATCAAAAAGAGCTTCATCATGGGTATTGCTCAATAGGTTTTGGTAAGTCTGCGCCCGGGTACGTTTTCCCATGTTTTCTTGGATAATGGGGCCGCGCGCAATAGGGGTAGCGATGGGGGCCGGTTTTTTATCCCATGCCGGGACTTGAACCAACAAACAGTCCTCTCCGCTCACCCATTGTATAGGTTTCCCTGTTATTACATTTAGACGATCGATGTTCAATTTTTTGGTCGAAAGAGAATTCAGGTCTGCATACCAGAGTTCCAATCCGTTTTGTGTCTCGTTGGTATAGACAAAACGTTGTCCATCCAAATGCCATGTCAAGTTGTCTAAACGCAGTTCATTCGGCATTCCACTCAGGCTTACATCGCTTCCGCTCGTTAAGTTGGTCAGTTTGATCGAAGTATAGGGGTCACTCTCGTTATTTTTTGTGATAATTGTTCTCAAAGCAGTATCGACACTTAGTCCGGCAAGACCTTTGATTGGCTTGGCAGCCCTGTCTATATCAATATATCGTGGCTTGTTCAATACAACCATCCACGTTTGGAGTGGGTTGAGTTTGATGTCAGAGACATTGGGGGCATCTACCAGTTCGACAATACTCTGAGAAGGTGTCTGATATGTTAGGCTCTCCTGGGCTTTAACTGTAAAAGTCAAAGCTATGGTGATCATCAGTAAAAAAGAAAAGGGGTGAAATCTCATAAAAATATATTATTGTGTATTGTCTGTCTACTTGAATTCCAGCATATTTACAATTGAAATAACATTAGTTAGGAGTAAAGTTGTCATTATTATTTGGTTTTGGCAACTTCCTGCAATTTCGTTCCTAATGTTTCCAACATTGCTTTCGCTTTTAGTAAACATTCTCTATATTCATCATCTGCCACGGCATCAACTGTAATAGCCCCCCCTGTATGAAAGGACAGGTATTGTTTAGTGTCGTTGTACAGAATGGTCCGTATGATGACATTGAAATCAAAGTCTCCATTTGGTGCAAAATAACCTACAGTTCCGGAATACACACCTCTACGGCTATGTTCGTATCGATCGCATAATTGCATGGCACTGATCTTGGGCGCGCCGGTCATGGATCCCGGGGGGAAAATGTTTTTAATAGCTTCTATGTCACTTATTTGGTTGTTCTTTTGACAAGTAATGGTGGATACAAGTTGGTGTACCTGTCTATAACTCTTGATTTCCAGTTTACGCTCTGCAGCTACTGTTCCGGGGTGCGCACTGCGGGTCATGTCGTTGCGTACGAGGTCGACGATCATCACGTTTTCGGCAATCTCCTTGGGATTATTGCGTAAGGTTTCTTGGATTTTCCGGTCTTCCTCGGCTGTACGGCCTCGTGGTGCGGTACCCTTGATAGGTTGGGATATTAAGCTCTCGCCACGCTTTGCCAGAAAACGTTCGGGCGAAGCCGAAAGGATATATTTGTCTTTGATCTTGAAAAAGGTCGAAAATGGAGTAGGGGATACTTGGTTGAGCTTGACGTATGTCTGCAAGGGATGGATATGGGCTGGTTGCGCATAAAATTCCTGGCAGAGATTGACCTCGTAGATGTCTCCTCGTTGTATATGGGCTTTTAGCTGTTCAAAAGCGTTTATATACTCTTCTTTTGACATTCTCGAAACAACTTCCCCTTCAAACGGATGTTCTTGTTCTTCAAGCTCAGTTGCCATAATCTGCGAAAATATTCTTGTCGGGTCGGCTGATATGATCTCTACAGATTGTGCGGAGAACTTAAGAATGGTCTGCGGAATAAAAAAATAGGTGTCTGGAAAACCTAAGGGGTTCGGGAAGGAGGTCGATAAATCTTCGATTTCGTTTTTGAGATCATAACCAAAAAATCCAAACATCCAATGATGGGGATGTTTGGATTTAAAGTTTTCTAAAGCTTGAAATGTATCTGCAGTATTGTTCTCAAAAACTGCTGTAGCTCCAACAGCTAGGATAGATTCGATAGAACTATATGTATCGCTGTATCCATTGGATTGAAGGAAGCAAACCTGGTCAAACTGTTGTGCCCAAGCCAGCGCCTGACGTTCGAATACTGCTTTATGTACCTCAAATATGGCTGTAGCCATGTTTTATGCTTTCAACTCGATAGTCTGTGTACGGTCAGGTCCAACAGATAGATAACGGATAGGTACTTCCAACGCTTTTTCCAGATAATCTATATAGTTTTTGAGTGCAGTTGGGATTTCTGACTGTGTACGTATGCCTGTCAAATCTTGATTCCATCCCTGGATTTCTTCAAGGACTGGCTCCGGTTTGATGGAGTTGATGTCATACGGCATGTAGTCGATCACCTCGCCGTTGTATTTATAGTGTGTACATACATATATCTTGTCGAAAGTATCCAATACATCGGCTTTCATCATGACGAGTTCGGTCACGCCGTTGAGCATAATGGCATACTTCAAAGCGGGAAGGTCAATCCATCCTGTACGACGTGCCCGTCCGGTGGTCGCTCCAAATTCATGGCCCAATTGACGTAATCTTTCACCCGTTTCGTTGTCCAGTTCGGTCGGAAAGGGGCCTCCACCTACGCGGGTACAATATGCTTTGAAGATACCCAATACGGAGCCGATTTTATTGGGTGCTATACCCAAGCCTGTACAGGCTCCTGCGGTAGTTGTGTTGGAAGAGGTGACAAAAGGATAGGAGCCAAAGTCTATATCCAATAGTGTGCCTTGGGCTCCTTCTGCCAATACTTTCTTTCCTTCTTTGAGGTATTGATTGACCAAATGCTCCGAGTCCACATGCGGAATAGTCTTGATAAATTCTATCGCCGCCAAAAAGGCTTCTTCACGTTCGGAAAAATCGGGGATTTCGCCGTAATGAGATAGTATATTGAGGTGTTTTTCCTTTAGCTTTTCGTAGCGTTGCTGAAAGTCGGGCAGTGTGGTATCTCCCACGCGTAAGCCATTACGGCCGGTCTTGTCCATATAGGTAGGCCCGATCCCCTTTAACGTAGAGCCAATTTTGCCGTCACCCATTTTAGATTCGGAAGCGGCATCCAGCAGTTGATGTGTAGGTAATATCAAGTGTGCTTTGCGGGCCAAGACCAACTTGCCGGCACCTACCGGATCAAATCCGGCAGCCTTCAAGTTGTCCAGTTCTCGTTTGAGGATAATCGGATCGATGACCACGCCATTTCCGATAAGGTTTAACGTTTGAGGGTTGAAGATTCCGGATGGAATGGTGTTCAATACGAATTTTTTGTTGTCAAATTCTAAGGTGTGTCCGGCATTGGGACCTCCCTGGAAGCGTGCGATCAAATCGTATTGAGGACAGAGTACATCGACGATTTTCCCTTTACCCTCATCGCCCCATTGTAGGCCCAGTAGCACATCTACTTGCATAGCTTTTAGTTGTTATTGATTATGTAATTAAATACAAAATGATTAAAAAATAATGTTCGGAAAACAACGTAGTCATTTTCCGAACAAATTTAATATTAAAAACATTGTAATAGGAATTAATTTGAAATTACTTCCTTCTTGGATTTTGCTTTTTCTTCACTGGACTTTTGAATCTGGCAACTTTGGCAGATGCCATAGAGATTGAGGGAGTGGTGCTTGATGTCAAATTTTAACAGGTCGCCGATCATCGTCTGTATCTGATGGATACGTGGGTCGCAGAATTCGACAACTTTGTTGCACTCGATACAGATGACATGGTCATGCTGCTTGTAGCCATATGACTTTTCGAACTGTGCCATGTTGCGGCCAAACTGGTGCTTGGTCACCAAGTCACAGGATACCAACAGTTCCAGCGTATTGTACACCGTCGCCCGACTTACACGGTATTTCTTGTTTTTCATGTGAATGTACAAGGACTCCACATCGAAATGATCATTCCGGGAATAGATTTCTTCCAGGATAGCGTACCGTTCAGGTGTTTTTCGCAGGCTTTTGTTCTCCAGATACGCTTCGAATATTTTTTTGACTGTTTGGTAATTTTCGCCTTGATTCATGTTATCCTTTAATGCTTATATGCAAATTTATCAATTTCATTCTGATTTTGCGTGAATTATTTTTACTCGTTAGATGTTTGTGACTTTTTATTTTAGTAGAGACATGTCTGTTCGTAGAGTTCCGAAGGGTCTCTACGGACTTTATAAATGGAATAGGAGTCTCCGACTCCGTATCAAATAAAATCAATATCTATCAATCCTTTTTCTTCTGTATAGTAGTCGATAGCCGATGAATAAAGATAATCTTGTTCTCTCATCACTATTCCGGCTTTTACCGGGTTCTCGTGTACATAATTGAGTCTTGTCTCTATGATGGCATTGGTATCGCATTGGATCGGATGGTTATCCTGTCGCCAAAACTGATATTCTTGGTTTCTGTTGTTTTTTTCTCCGGCTTTTTTGAATATCCATAGCATCCAATTCTTTCTGCTTTCCCTTGTGTTTTCGTTTATGGCTTTAATGATGGCTGTTGAGGTGTACTTTTTGAAATCTCTTAATATATCAGATAGACGATTAGGCTCTTGGGTTGATAAAATTAAATGAATATGATTACTCATAATGCACCAAGCATGAACTTTTAATCCTTTTTCCCTTTGACAAAATTTCAGACTTTCGACCACAATGTCGGCATAACCCTTTCGTGTAAATACATCAACCCATTCGATTACAGCAAATGTAATGAAGTGGATTGAATATTGATCTTTTATGGAGTACCCTTGTTCACCCATAAATGAATTTCAATGTAATTTTAAGATTGTACAACCATTTCGTAGGTAGTCGGAGACTACCTTTTTCATTGTTAAATCCTTAGTGATCGCTACGCTGAACACTAAGGATAGTGTGAATGTCAAAAATCAATTCTCCGACTCGTATCGTGTCACGCCCGTGATGCCTTGTACACCTTTTAAGTGATTGATCAGATTGTCCAATTGATCCGTGTTATTGACATGTACCATGATGTTGCCCTCGAAGATACCTTCGTTGCTGGATATAGACAGCGAACGGATATTGACCTTGAAGTCCTGCGAAATCACGGAAGTCAGCTTGTTGATCAAACCTACATCATCTATACCAACGATACGTATGCCCGTCAAGAAAGCCGTATCCTGCTGTGCCGACGCCCACTTGGCTTTGAGAATACGGTAACCGTAATTTGCCATAAGCTTTGAAGCATTAGGGCAGGAGGTGCGGTGTATCTTTATGCCGTCGTTGACAGTCAGGAATCCGAAGATGTCATCCCCTGGAATGGGGTTGCAGCACGGAGCCAACGTATAGTCGATCTTTTGCATATCATCTCCTATCAAGATGGTGTCGGCATCTTTCTTGTTCAGCTTTTCGACCAACCCGTTAATGTGCGAAGTGAATTGGTTGGAATGGGTCTCCGGGGTCTTTTCGTTAGCCACATACTCGCGTAGGTTCTTGATGTCGATCTCTCCTTTGGCTACATTGTAAAACAACTCTTGTGAACTGGGGTATTTAAAGAAATTTGCAATCTTGTTGATATTATCCGTGTTGTACGTGATTTTCAGCGATTTGAGTTTGCGTTCTAGTATCTCTTTGCCTTCCTCAGCCACACGGCGTTTTTCTTCCTTGAGTGAAGAGCGGATTTTGGATTTGGCTTTGGCTGTGACGACAAAGCTCAGCCAATCCTCCTTGGGAGACTGTTTGTTGGAAGTAATGATTTCGACCTGGTCTCCATTTTGCAAGGGATGACTGAGTGGAACCAATTTGTGGTTTACCTTGGCTCCGATACAGGTGGCACCAATGTCGGAGTGTATCTCGAAGGCAAAGTCCAATGCTGTAGCTCCGTTGGGCAATTGAATAAGTGTACCTTTGGGTGTGAAGATGAATATTTCATCGGAAAAGAGGTTCATCTTGAAGTCATCCAAAAAATCCAAGGCATTTTGCTCGGGATTGCTGAGAATATCACGTACCTTTTGTATCCATTGATCCAGTCCATTGTCCGAATTGGATTCTTTGTATTTCCAGTGTGCGGCAAACCCCTTTTCGGCAATTTCATTCATACGCTTGGTACGTATCTGTACTTCTACCCATTGTCCTCTCGGGCCCATGACCGTAGTATGTAATGACTCGTAACCGTTTGCTTTGGGCGTGGAAACCCAGTCACGAAGCCGATCGGGATTGGGGCGGTAGAGATCTGTGACAATGGAGTACACTTTCCAACATTCGGTTTTTTCCTTTTCGTCCACTGTATCTATGACGATACGGATGGCAAATAAATCATAGACTTCTTCAAAGGGAATGGACTTTTTCCGCATCTTGTTCCATATGGAATGGATGGACTTTGGTCTGCCGAAAATATCGGCCTTGATTCCCTGTTCTTCGAGTATCTTTTTGACAGGTTCGATAAAATCGGCCACAAACTTTTCGCGTTCGGCCTTCTTTTCATTCAGTTTTTTTGCGATAAATTTGTAAGTGTCCGGATCGGTGTACTTCATGGACAGGTCTTCCAGCTCGGATTTAATGGCGTACAAGCCCAAACGATGGGCGAGGGGTGCGTAGAGATAGCTCGTTTCGGACGCTATCTTGAGCTGCTTGTGCCTTGCCATGAATTCCATGGTGCGCATATTGTGTAGTCTATCCGCCAGCTTGATAAGGATGACCCGTACATCATCTGCCAGGGTCAATAGCATCTTGCGGAAGTTTTCGGCCTGCAGTGAGCTGTTCGGGTCGAATACCCCCGATATTTTAGTCAGACCATCGATGATCTTGGCTACTTTTTTACCGAATCGCGCTTCAATATCTTCTAGCGTGAGGCTGGTGTCTTCGACGACATCGTGCAATAGAGCACAGACGATTGAGGTGGTTCCCAGTCCGATTTCTTCGGCGGCGATCTGTGCTACGGCTATCGGATGATAGATGTATGGTTCTCCGGATTTACGCCGCATGTCCTTATGGCTTTCTAGCGCCAGATCGAAAGCTTTCCTTATCTCCTGTTTGTCACCTCTTTGTAAAGTTGGTTTGCATGCTCTCAATAATGCCCTGTATCTTTTTCGTATTTCCTTGCTTTCTGCCTCAATATCAATCACATAATCTTCCATAAGAACCTCTTAAAAATTTCGTTATTTTGTAAAAAAATATTTAATTTTATGTTGGATAACGATTCTATAAATCTTTGTCTTTACTTTGTGACATAAATATAGATAAAATAAATCCTTTTTAGAAGGAATATATATCCAAAAATATGATGGGTAGCAAAAAATTGGTAGGTTTCATGGTACTGTTGATGGTGCTTGCGTTCAAAGGAATGGGGCAGGAATTGCCTTTGCCGATACGCGAGCCCTTGACGTTGCCCCACTATGGACCGGGAGAACCTGACGTGGTCGCCTATTATGCGACGACTACCCTTGAAAGTGGAGAAGTGGTGCCGTGGTTTGCTATAGAGGAAGTTGTCGTGCGTGCTGTGCGTAAATGGAAAAGTGAACAAGAACGGTTACAGTATATGCGCTTAAAAAGAAATGTATTGCGTGTACTGCCGTATGCAATTTATGCCCAGAAACGCTATGAACAATTGGATCGGGAGCTGGCTTTGGCTTCTTCCAAACGGGAAGAACGTCGTTTGATAAAAGCTTGTGAAAGTGAGATCAAGGAAAAAATCAATTCGGAGGTTAAGAACCTTTCCGTATCCCAAGGTAAGATATTGATCAAGCTTATCGAAAGGCAGACGGGACATACCAGTTATGAATTGGTCAAAGATATGAAAGGAGGTGTCGCTGCCTTTGTCTATCAAGGTGTAGCAAGGGTATTCGGTCATAATCTTAAATCTACCTACGACGCGCAAGAGGATTTTGTGATAGAGAATATCATCCGTGAATATGAAGTCGTACGACCTATCAACAAGCCGTACCAATAGCATAAATTGACCGCCATGAATACGATCTACGACTATAGTGCACTTGAGTTTTCCGGCCAGGAAAGATCGTTGAAAGACTTTTCGGGCAAAGTCGTGTTGATCGTCAATACTGCTAGTAAATGTTATTTTAAACGACAGTTTAAAAGTTTGGAGCAGCTTTATCGGCAATACCGGGATCAAGGCTTTGAAATATTGGCATTCCCTTGCAACGACTTTTTCAATCAGGAGCCTCGTTCAGGCTTGAATCTGGAGACCTATTGCCGGCTCAAAGAGCAGCTTACCTTCCCTGTTTTCAAACGAATCCATGTAAAAGGCGAGTATGCACATCCATTGTACAAATATCTATCCTCTAAAGAGCTAAACGGACGTGTCGACTCCAAACCGGTATGGAATTTTCATAAATACATCATTGATAAATCTGGTCGTGTAGTTGATTTCTACTGTCCTTTTACCAATCCTCTTTCTTCCAGGGTACAGGCGCAGATCCGGCGTTTGTTGGCGGAGTGAGTAGGCTGTGCTTGTTGATAGAGGCACACCCTTTCTATCCGTAGTGTTGAGCGTAGCGGTCACTACGGATTGATAATGAAATAGAGTTTCAGACTCCTGTCCATTCAGAAAGTTCGTAGAGACCCTGCGGAACTCTACGAACAGTAATGTATCTTTGTACGCAGTACAATATTCAATAGTATGTCAGAAATAAAATTAGATTTGCTGGTGATGACCGTACACCCCGACGATGCTGAGCTAGGTGCTGGAGGTACGATTGCCAAATATGTTGCCGAAGGTAAAAAAGTGGGTATCGTGGATCTCACGAGGGGAGAGCTGGGTTCGCGTGGTACGGCTGAGACCAGGGCGGAAGAGGCCGAGGCAGCCTCGAAGATATTGGGAGTGTGTGTTCGGGAGAATTTAGGTCTCCGAGATGGCTTCTTTCAGAATGAGGAAGAGTCGCAAAAGAAAATCATTCATACAATACGTAAATTTCGACCCGAAATTATCATTACCAATGCGTTGGATGATAGGCATCCCGATCATGGCAGGGCCAGTAAACTGGTCAATGATTCTATTTTTCTGTCGGGTCTGAGGAGAGTCGTTACTTTTGAAGACGATGTGGAGCAAGAAGCTTTTCGGCCAAGGTTACAGCTACAATTGGTCCAAGACAAGTATATACAACCGGATATAGTTTTGGATATTACGCCTTATTGGAATATCAAAGAACAGGCTGTTTTGGCATACAAGACACAATTCAACGCTACAAACGAAGAAGATGGCCCGCAGACCTATATTTCCAGTCCGGATTTTATGGAGTACACCAAGGCCAGGGCGCGAGAGTTTGGCCGCAATATCCAAGTGCCGTTTGCAGAAGGGTTTACTTCACGCAAGCTGTTGGGAGTGCGGGATATTTTTGATTTGATTTAATTTGTAAATTATTCCAACGTTAGCGTATAAACAATTTCATTAAGTTAGAGGTAAAACCGTTCTTTTATGTTATTCTGATCCTAACCTGAAGCGGGACCAGGATAACATAAAAGATCTCCTTTTTTCAAAAATTTGTTCATAAAATTTGACGAAACAAAAATATTTTTCCCCGAAAATATTCTGTAAATTTGTGCTTTAATTTGAAGAACATTCAAAACTCACTTATATAATAATGATTCATTTCTTTGAGAACCCATCGAACACAGTATACGGTGTTCAAAGTGTACACTCTTTATCACAAGAAGACATCAGCAAACTCAACTGGCTTTTCGGGAACGCTAAAAAATTGGAACAAGACATACTGGAGCATTGGTATGTGGGGCCTCGTGCGGCCATGATCACGCCCTGGAGTACGAATGCTGTAGAGATCACTCAAAACATGGGTCTCCAAGGTATTGTGCGTATAGAAGAGTTTCAGCCTGTGCCGGCCGATTTCAACGATTTCGACCCGATGATCTCACAGAAATACAGTGCCTTGACGCAGGATATGTACACCATTCATATTCAACCGGAGCCTATTCTGGAGATAGACGATATTGACGCATATAACAAATCCGAAGGATTGGCCTTAAACCCCGAAGAGGTCGAATATTTGAACAATCTATCGGCAAAATTGGGGCGCAAGCTGACCGATTCGGAAGTGTTTGCTTTTTCCCAAGCCAATTCGGAACATTGCCGCCACAAAATATTCAACGGTACCTTTATCATTGATGGGGAGGAGCAACCCGCCTCCTTGTTCAAGTTGATCAAAAAAACTACCGCCGAAAACCCCAATGAAGTGGTGTCGGCTTACAAAGATAATGTGGCCTTTATCAAAGGGCCTAGGGTGATGCAATTCGCTCCTCGATCGGCAGACAGACCAGACTTTTACGAAGAAAAAGAATTTGAATCGGTCCTGTCTGTCAAAGCGGAGACCCATAACTTCCCGACGACAGTAGAACCTTTTTCGGGTGCGGCGACAGGTTCGGGAGGCGAAATCCGTGACCGCATGGCGGGTGGGCAAGGTGCTATTCCTTTGGCCGGTACGGCGATTTACATGACCGCTTATTCGAGACTGGAGCAGTCTGCATTGGATCTTCAGCCCGGCACCGTTACGGAGCCTGCCGGAAGGTCGAACAGTGCAAGACCCTGGGAAAATGCCATGGCCGAACGTCCTTGGCTATACCAAACACCGATGGATATTCTGATCAAGGCCTCCAACGGTGCTTCAGACTTTGGTAATAAGTTTGGGCAGCCGTTGATCGTGGGCTCGGTGCTGACTTTTGAGCATGAGGAAGGCGGACGTAAATTGGGCTACGACAAAGTCATTATGCAGGCTGGTGGCGTAGGTTATGGCAAATTGGAACAGGCCAAGAAGCATACACCTCAAACCGGAGATAAGATCGTTATATTAGGTGGTGAAAACTACCGTATCGGTATGGGAGGAGCGGCTGTTTCGTCGGCAGATACAGGTGCATTTGGTTCGGGTATCGAATTGAATGCTATACAGCGGTCGAATCCTGAAATGCAGAAGCGTGCGTGTAATGCTGTTCGCGGTATGGTCGAATCGGACCATAATCCTATTGTATCTATCCATGACCACGGTGCCGGGGGGCATTTGAACTGCCTTTCCGAATTGGTAGAAGACACGGGAGGATTGATCGATCTGGACAGATTGCCTGTAGGAGATCCAACGCTTTCTGCAAAAGAGATCATCGGCAACGAATCTCAGGAGCGTATGGGCTTGGTCATTAGCGAGAAAGATATAGATACATTAAAGCGTGTAGCGGATCGCGAACGTGCACCTATGTACACAGTAGGGGATGTCACCGGAGATCATCGCTTTACGTTCCGGTCACAGACCACAGGCGAGGTGCCGATGGATTATGCCCTGGCAGATTTCTTCGGGTCTTCTCCCAAGACGTATATGCGTGACAAAACGGTACAGCGCATGTACGCTGATGCAGAATATACTGTAGAGAATATACCAATTTACTTGAACCAAGTCCTCCAACTGGAAGCAGTTGCCTGTAAGGACTGGCTGACCAACAAAGTAGACCGTTGTGTAGGTGGGCGTGTAGCCAAACAACAATGTGTCGGCCCGTTGCAATTGCCCTTGAACAATGTCGGGGTGATGGCATTGGATTACAAGGGTAAAGAGGGGATTGCGACTACAGTAGGACATTCGCCTGTAGCAGCGATTGTTGATCCGGCAGCGGCCAGCCGTACGGCAGTTGCAGAGGCTTTGTCCAATATTGTGTTTGCCCCTATCAAAAATGGTTTGGCAGGCATATCCTTGTCGGCCAATTGGATGTGGGCATGCAACAACGAAGGAGAAGATGCGCGTCTATATAAAGCGGTAAAAGCTTGCTCAGATTTTGCTGTCGAATTGGGTATCAATATTCCGACAGGGAAAGATTCGCTTTCGATGAAGCAAAAATATCCGAATGGAGAAAGCGTCATTGCACCGGGAACAGTCATTATTTCTGCGGCTGGAAACTGTACAGATATTCATAAAGTAATCGAACCGGTCTTGAAAAAAGATGCCGGATCTATTTACTATATCAATTTGTCAAAAGACAACTTCAAACTGGGCGGTTCGTCTTTTGCACAGATATTGAACAAAATTGGCAAAGAAGTGCCAACTATCCGGGATGCGGCTTATTTTAAGCTTGCTTTCAATACGATACAGCAATTGATTCTGGATGATCAGA